>Ga0105252_10001159_pt1 | contig 12528 bp, 20 predicted proteins | sample EasRivMeERMZT100_FD_89675 | JGI IMG/M metagenome (GOLD analysis project Ga0105252, IMG submission 89675) | Soil microbial communities from meander-bound floodplain in the East River, Colorado, USA - East River MetaG ERMZT100 | ecosystem: Environmental > Terrestrial > Soil > Floodplain | place... | reverse complement strand
TTGAGCCCGAGGTCGGCGCAGGCTTGCCCGAGTCGACGCGCGAGCACGGTCCACGTCGCCGGGTCCAGGTCCTCGTCGAGCGCGTAGTAGACGTGCAGCCCTTCACCCGAGCTGATGATGTACGTCGGTGCGAGCCGCGAGTCCTTGATGAACGCCACGAGCGCCGCAAGCGCGTCTCTCTGCGTCTCGTACGCGCCGTCGGGGTGCTTCTCGAACTTCTTGGCGCCGGCGTCGATGTCCAGGCGCAACGCGCGCAGCGCTAACACGTTAGCCTGCGTGCGTGATGTTGCTTCCTTGAATGCGGCCGTCCCGAAGTACACGCCTTGTTGGTCCCGGCGTGCTTCGGTGTGGTCGGCCAGCGAGTCCAGTGAACTCGCCCATACGTGCTGCTTGGACCCTAGCAGAAAGAGGCAGTATCTGCCCTGCGACGGTAGAACTCGCGCGTAAAACCGCTCCAGGCTCAAAGCGTACCCCCCGGATGAAGCTCGCGCTTGGCGGCCACGTAGGCTGCGTGCGCGGCCTCGGCGGAATCAAAGGTCCCCAAATACTTGCGCACGCGGTGGCTATCGGCTTCGATGCGGCTGTAGAAGCGCCCTGGTGTCTGCGAGAACACGCCAAGCACGCCCGTGCGGCTGTTGCGCTGCGCCTTGCGGCGGTTCTGGACGTTAACCGCATGGGGCACATCTCGTAGGTTGCCCCAGCGGTTGTTCGTTCGATTCGTGTCTTTATGGTCGATTTCGAACTGGGGCCACGCTCCAGTCATATAAAGCCAAGCAACCCGGTGTGCGAGGTGCCGCTCGCCTTTCAGGGTAAGCCGCCATCCAGCCTTAGAAGGCCCCCCAGCGACTGTCCCTTCTCGGCTAAGTTGAAGGGGTGTCGGCCGCCACGTAAACACTCCAGTTTCAGGGTCATACAGAAGGGTGGCGCGGACGAAGTCCGCCGTGAGGTTAGTAGCCATAGGGGTCCCGGTTGGGCGGGCTCAGCCCGCGGCTTTGGCGCGGCTAGCTGCGGCCTCGATCGCTCCGCGAATCTCGCGTGCCCGATGGGGCTCGCCAGGTTTGAGCGGAAGGTGGCCGTGCTTGATCGCGGACTTCAGGCACACCAGTATCTCGGCGACTGCCGCCGTGATGAATCGGTGGGGGGCTATTCTCCCACGAACCCAGCCGTTAACCGTGACCCGGCTAACACCGACGAGCCCGCCAAACTCCGCTTGCGTGCACCCGGCTCGAGCGATGACTGTGAAATCCATATTGTGTTGCTCCCACGAGACAAAGGGCGCGGGGAACCGGACGTGGATTGCGTGCTACGCACTACCTCGCACCACGGCGTAGCCGGTCCCCCGCATTGATCTTCAGTCGTCCTTGGAGCCGAGCAGGGCATCCAGCTCGCCGAGCAGGTTGTCCAGGCCCGCAGGAGCCTCCACAGGCGCCTTGGCGGCCTTGGGGGCGGGGGTAGGAGCTGGCGCCGGCGCAGCGGCCTTGGCGGGCGGCGCAACGGCGTCCACGAGGGCGTCCAGCTCGGAGTCAGCCACCGGCGGCGGGGTCGGCTTCGCGGCCGGCTTCGCGGCCGGCTTCGAGGCGACCTGGGCCTTGGTGGTGGCGGCCTTGGCGGCGATGGCAGCGTCCAGCTCGGAGGCGTCAACGCCACCTTCCGGGGCGGGCTCGGGCTCATGCTCGCGGCGCGGGCCGAGGCCGACGATCTCCTTGACGATCTCGCTCTCGTACAGCGCCTGGGCCTTGGCGTAGGCGGCGTCGTCGAGCAGGCCGACCGGCTTGAACGTCAGCTTGGGGCTCGGGGCTTCCTTGTCGAAGCCGACCTTCAGCACCATCGCGTTGTACGGGATGCCGCGCGCGTCAGCGGCCTTGGCCGCGTCGGCGAAGTTCTTGCGCGACCCGGCCGGTACGCGCAGCAGCATGGCCACCTCCAGCTTGTCGGGGTCGGCCACCGCGAGGCGCGTGTTGACCGAGCACTCGGTGCCCTTGCCGGCGGTGCCGTCGTCATTCAGCTTGGAGCCCCACACGGCGTGGGCGCACACTGCGCACTTCTTGGCCTGCACCGCGATCGAGCCCGGGTCGGGGGACTCGCCGTCGTTGGAGAAGCACGTCGGGCGCGCGCCGTCGCTCTCGCCCTCGGTGTACGACTTGGCGTAGTACACGCGCGACTTGGTGTTGGCGCGCAGCACCGCGAGGTTGATGTTCTGCAGCACCTCATCGGGGTCATCCGGGCGGGTCAGCACGCGCTTCTCGTTGTTCTGCGAGATGGCGAACACCTTGCCCTTGATGGACAGCGTCGGGAACTGCTGGCCGACCGCCACGTCCTTGTTGATGGACGCGAGGGCCTTGCGGTTCTGCATGTAGGCCGGCAGGTGCTGGCCGAAGGGGACGATTGCGCTCATTGGGCGGCTCCTTGGTTACTTACGGCGGACATTGATGACGATCTCCTCGCGCCAGTTCAACCCCGGGGGGATGTCCTGGTGCTCGTTGCGGTACGCCTCCACCGCGGACTTGGCTGCGCGCTTGTCGAGCAGCTCCCAGGCGTCATTATCACGGCAGAAGGCGAAGAACGCCTCGCCGTCGGCCACGGTGCACGAGGTGCGCGTGGATTTGTAGGGCACACCGAACTCGGTGGGCAGGGACTCCAGGCCCAGTTTGGCCATCTGGCCGGCGAAGTACGACTCGCACTTGGCCAGAGCGGCGTTGATGGCATCCGTGTCCTTGTCGAACGCGGCCTTGAGCACGGCCTTCTGGTCGCGCAGTTGGATGTACTTCTGCACCATCGGCGCCAGTGACGCCGCGGGGTCTGCGACGGCTACGCCGTCTTCTTCGTTCATGCTTTTCTCCTTGGGTGTATGTTAGTTTAACACGTTAGCTTGGTCAAGTGTTTCTCCCTTCGATGGTTTTCGTTGTAGCCGCGCGAACTGAAAGTACGGGCGTGCGGTAAGCGCGGTCTGCACATCCCACCCCCGGGCAATCCGCTGCGCGAACGTAGCCGCGTCGACACCGTACTCCGCGCACCAGTCTTTCTGGCACCGGCGCTTTCCTTCGTGTTCTATCCACACGTTCTGCCGACGGTTGCGGTACTGGTCCTTCCACAAGGCCCAGCGGCAGTTGCTCGGCGCATAGGGGCCGTCGTTGTCGTTGCGCTCTACCGTGTGCAGCTTGCTCGGGCGCGGCCCCATATCGCGGAAGAACGCCGCGAAGCTGGCGCGCCACGCCGCGCAGACGTAGATTCCTCGCGCGCCGTACCGATCGTATTTGGCGGTCCCGGGCCTATGGCAACGCTCCTTCATCTGCGTCCATATGACGTACTCAGTTGTCTTGTGCATGCCGTGCACGGTGTTCTTGTCGCGCGCGTAGCACCCGCAACTCTTAGTGTGGCCGGACAGCAGCTTCGCGGTGGTGGGTGTCACCTCCCGCCCGCAGTCGCAACGGCACAGCCACCGTCGGTTCCCGTGTTTGTTGTTCTCCGCGCGGGATAACACGGTTAGCCGCTCGAACCGGCGCCCTAGCAGATCGCGTCCGTTATGAGCGACCCTTACCGCGCTCACTCCACGCCCCTCAGCATGTCCAACAGCAGCCCCTGCATTGCCTGTTTCCCTTCCAGCCGCGCGTACATCTTGCGTTCCAGCTCGGTGGCTTCGATGTTGACGATTAACGTGTTAAGTTTCTGCCCGGGTCGCACCGTGCGCGCATTCGCTTGCTGATACTGCTCGTTACTTGTGATCGGCGCAAACCACACCGTCACCGACGCAGCCGTTAGCGTAAGGCCGTGCTGGAGTGTAGCAGGGTTAGCCACCAGAACGCGCGGCGCGGGCGACTTCTGAAAGTCGGCAAATATCTTGTTTCGTTCCGATGCAGGGGTAGCCCCGTGCACGACCTCGACGCTGTAGTCTTTGCGCAACGCATCGGCGACGGCAACCAGCGCGGCGGTGAGCGGCACGAACACGAGCACCTTGCTCTCCGCCTCCTCGATGATCTCCTTGACCAGCTCGATGCGGTTGGTGGCGGGGATGGCCACGGCGGACCCGTCCTTGGAATATGCCGCCCCGCAACAAATCTGGATCAGCTTGGAGACCTTGACGGCCTCATTAACCGCGGTGATGTCCCCGCCGTCGTGCTCGGCCTTGAAGTGGCGCAGCATGTCAGTGTACGCTCGCTTCTGGTCCGGTGTTAGCTCAGCCTGGCGGGTGACGAACGTGGTCGGCGGCAGGTCGATGCAGTCCTCGCGGCTGAACCGGATGGCCGGCGCCATGCAGCCCTTGACGATCTCGAGCGCGCTGGGGCGCGGCGTCCACTTGAAGCGCGACACTGGCGTCATCACCTGGTCGCGGAACTTGCCGAAGTACACCGGCACGCGCGACGGCGCGATGAGGCGGCACTGCGCCCAGGCGTCGGTCGGCGCATTGGGGGTCGGCGTGCCGGTCAGCCCCCACACCCACTCCTTGGGGTGCACGACCATCTTCCCGTTGACTTCGTACTTCGGGTTGACGATGGCGTTGAGCGCCTTCCAGCGCTCAGTGTCGGAGTTGCGGAACGAGGCGATCTCGTCGATCACGATGAGGTCGAGGCCCTCGCGCTTGCGGATCAGGTCCACCGTCTCGCCCGACTTGATGCCGTCGTGGTTGATGATGTAGACGTCGAAGTCCGTGGCCAGCAGCTTGTGGCGCTTCTCGCGCGTGCCGTGCAGCACGGCGAACGTCATGTCGGGGAAGTTGCGGAAAATCTCGTCGCCCCACGCGCGCTCCAGCGTCGACAGCGGGCTCAGCACCAGCATGCGCTTGACGACGCCGGCCTTGCGCAGGTAGTCGAAGGCCCACAGCACGGAAAGCGTCTTGCCACTGCCCATCCCATTGAGGCAGAAGGCCCGCGGGTTGATGGTGAAGAACTCGCTCGTCGCGCGCTGGTGGATGAACGGCGTGTAGCGGCCGGCGAACTCGTAGTACGAGCTGATGGGCGCCGGCGGGTCGAAGCCGAGGTTGCGCAGCACGCGCACTTCCTCCTCGCGGTGCGGCACCGCCACCAGCGTCTGCCCCTGGTAGACGATGGTCTTCGCCGTCGGGATCACTGTCGTGACCCGGTCGGGGTCGAGGAGGTTCAGCAGCAGCTTGTGGTGCTTCTTGACGACCAGCATTGGTTCACCTTGGCTTCTTGGTTATGGGGTCGATCGCCCACTGGTCGGGCACGTCGAGCCGCGCGTAGATGTCGTCGCCGGTAGCGACGCCGCGCGCAGTGGCGCGCGCGTGTCCGCGGTAGGGGCTCGCTAGGCGGCGCAGCTCCGCGATCTCCTTCCCGCAGTGCTCGATGACCTCGATAAGCTCCTCGCGGCTCAGCTCCGACAGCGGGCGGCCCTTCCATAAAGTAAACATCTTCGGCATGTGTCTCTCCGTGGTGTCTAGTTGTACTATGGGAAAGCGGCGAGGCTCAGGTCGCCTTCTATGTCCTCGCAGGCCGTCGGCTCGAAGGATACCAAATTGATACGGGCGGTCCTGACCATCTCTGAAGTCTTCCCATTGAACTACGGCGGCGCGGGGCAGAACTGTAGCACAGAAATCTGCCTTCCCTCTCTATGAAGCTCATCCGGTCTCCGCTAGCATCACTCCCGCAGTGATATGGCTGCGATACCCGAGGTGATACGACATGGCGAGCATCCTTCAGGTTAACGGGCGGTGGCGGGCGCTGATCCGGCGTAGCGGCAAGGCCGCGCAGTGTAGGACGTTCCCCACTAAGGCGGCGGCTGTGGCCTGGGCGCGCGAGCGCGAGGCGGCACTCGACCGCGGCGAGTCGTCGGGTCCGTCGTCCGACCTCCGCGTGCGCGACGTGCTTGGGGCCTACCGCGCGCTGCGCGAAGCGACGCGCCCCATCAGCGACTCGTCGAACGAGCACTATATGCTCAAGGCTCTCAGCCGCGGGCTTGGTGACCTGCGCGTGGCGACGTTGTCTTCCGACGATCTCGTGGCCTATGCAAAGATGCGGCGCGAAGAAGGCGCCGGCCCCTACACCATCAACATGGACTTGTCGAAGCTCGGCACTGCGATGCGCTACGGAGGCGCCGCACTGCGGGTGGCGCTGCCCGACGCGGTTGGCGCCGCGCGACCGACGCTGACCTACCTGCGCTTGATCGGTGGCGGGGGCAGGCGCGACCGACGACCGACGGAAGACGAGCTGACCAGACTGCTCGCGCTGTTCGCGGACCGGCACGGCGCGCGTTGGCGGGACGCGCTGGAATTCTCCGCGCTCAGCGCGATGCGCCGCGGGGAGGTGTGCGCCCTGCGCTGGGTAGACATCGACACCGCGACTCGCGTGGTATCGGTGCTGCGCAAGCACCCCCGCAAGGGTAAGGTGCAAGAACGCGTACCCCTGCTCGGGCGCACCTGGGACCTGGTGCAGGCCCAGCCCCGCGACAACGAGCGCGTGTTTCCGTTCGAGGGGGGGACGCTGTCCATCTATTTCACGCACGCGTGCCGTGACCTCGGCATTCCTGACTTGCATCTTCACGATTTGAGGCACGAGGGGACAAGCCGACTGTTCGAGGAGGGCTACTCGATTGAGCAGGTTGCGTTGGTGACCGGCCACAAGTCGTGGAACATGCTGCGCAGGTACACGCAGCTCAAGCCGGAGGACCTGCACCGAGACTAGGCGGCTGTGGCGTGGAGCGCGTCGAGGTGCTCCGCGACGTGCCGGTAGTCCGCCCACCGCTTGCCGCTGTCGATGTAGGTCTTCACCGAGCAGGTCTGTGCGCTGATCTGGTTGTAGAGCGCCGCCTTGGTGATGCCAAGTACCTCGGCTAGCTGCTCGGTGTTGAGCCGCAGGCCGTATCTCTCGACGATGAACGCGCGCGTGACAAGGCTCACCTGCGCCTCCCCGACGGGCGCTTGTGCTTGCGCAAGCCCGGGAACAACTGCGCCAGGCCGGTGGGGCTGTAGAGCGAAGTCTTCCACCAGACTCGCTCGGCGATGACCTGAGCCTGCTGGGTCGTCGCCTTCAGCACGTTGTTCTCGTCGAGCTGGGGTAGCCGCTTGTCCTCGGCAATCACGCGCAAGATGGCGTTGGCGTGCTCCTCGGTCATGTGCTGCACGGGGGCGGGGGTGGCGTGGGCCTCATCGTGCCCGAGCGCGCCGCACGGCTCGAAGCACTGGCTGGGGTCCGAGCACGCGTGCTCGCCCATGTTGCAGTTGACGTGTTCGTTCATGTTGTCCTCGGTGATAGTTGTCACGTTAGCGGACGACGCGATCGTCGCTCTTGTCGGTCTCGATCTTGCACACCGGGCACTCGATCACGAGCTGCTTGCGGTCCGCACAGTCGGCCTCGGTGAAGGTGAACACTGAGCGGCACCTCGCGCAGGTGCGGCGGTGGACGATGGTCTCGGGCGGGTCACCGCGCCGAAGGACGTAGACAGCCATTACTTGTACCCCTTGCGACCGCGCCGCCACGCCGAGTTCTCGGATTCACTCTGCACGCGAAGGTTGGACGGCGTGTTAGTGCCGCCGTCCTTAATCATCTTCTTGTGGTCCACGTCCTTGTCGCTCGGCAAGTTGCCGACCTTCTTCTCGACTTGGCGGCGGGCCTTGTTGCGCTCCGAGCGGTTCTTGATCTGCTCGGGCTTGCCCTGGTACGCCTCGTACTCGTGCTGATAATTACGTTTTTTGGTCATGTGAACACTCCAGCTAATTGACTAACGTCGTCGATCACCACGGCGCGGCCCCCGGCAGCGATGATTCCTTCGATTTGCTGGTCCTGCAGCGCGGTCGTGTTGTTGCGCTTGCCCGGGGCCTTGGTCTCGATGCCGATGAACTCGCCCATCACCTGGCCCACCATGTCGAGCGTCACTACGACCGGGCGGCACACGAGAAAGTCGGGCGTGCCCGACGAACCGTAGCCCCCGGTTGCGGGCATGCAGAACCACGCGCCGAGCCCGGTCAAGAACTTCTTGACCGCCTTCTTCACGGCGCCTTCAGGCGTGGAGGCCATGCTCGATCCCGAGGAAGCGAGGTTGGTGCCGGGTTGTCCGCGCGGCTTCCAGGTGCTGCGCGAACCGGCGCCGCGCAACGTGCTCTGCGCGCGCGGCTTTGCTCAGCTCGATCTCTCGCAACGCCTCTTGCAGGCGCTCAGCGAGTTCGAGTTCGAGGGGGGTAGGGGCCGCCATGACAGCGACGGCCCCCAGTAAAGCACGGTCGGTCATCTCCGCAATATCCACGACGCTCAAGCCTTTCCACAGAACTCGCATAGTTTTCGGCCGACTGGGCACCATTCCCTACATAGTCCAGACGGTTTGGGGGGGAAATCATTGTGCTGTGCAGCGTACACGAGGCGTTGCACACGGGGCGTGAACTCTTGCCAGATTGAGGGCACGTCAGCGCGTGTAAACGTCTTCGCATCGACCTTGTTGTGCGCCAGCCACACGTACCCTGTGTGGATGCTGTCTACGTGAGGGCGCTCGGCGAAGCCCACGGCCGCGTACAGCTTGGCCTGGTCGCCGTCCTCCTTGACCTTGCCGGTCTTGTAGTCGAGCAGCAGGCCGGTCTTCTTGCGCGTGATGGTGACGTCGATCTTGCCGCGCACCCAGGCGTCCTTGTCCCAGTAGCCGGTCGGCCTGAACGACGCTGTCAGCGCGAAGTTGCGCTCGGTCTCGACGACGCCGGGCGTGGCGCGCAGCTTGACCACGATGGGCTGGTAGCGCCGGTAGACGTGGGGCAGGCCCTCGGTGCCGTTGACGGCGTTCTCCAGCACCTTGTGGACGCGGTTGCCCTCGAGCGTGGCCTCGGTCTGCGGCTCTTTGGCCTGCTTGGTCTTCATCAGCCATACGCGGCGGGGGCAGGTCTCGAACGCGGCGAGGCTGGACGGCGACCAAGGCAAGACCTTGATCGGGGGAAACGAGTCGGTGGTGTTAGACATTGCCAGCGATTGTAGTGGGTTGGCGCACTAACACGCAAACGAGTATCATTGGGCCTCTCCTTGGTGTGAACTTCGCCCCCGCGTGACCCACTGCTACGGCAGTCAACGGGCCGGGGGTTCTTTTTTGTACGGGTCGAACTTGAGCGCCGCGAGCAGCACGTCTAGCTGCACGTCAGGGACGTGGCGCTTGCCGGCAGGCTTGAGCAGCTCGGCCTTGGCCGCCGCGTGGCGCGCCTCCAACTCCTCGTCAACCGCGCTCCAGAACTGCGCCAGGGCAGCTTGCATCTGCTCCTTGTCGAGCGACTTGGTGCCAAGCCCCGCGCGGGCGCGCTCCAGGAACGCGTCGCGCTGCAGCTTCCACTTGGCGCTCTGCCGGCGCATGAACTCCAGGCGGGCGGAGCCGACCAGCTTGTCGCGGTCGCTGCGCAGCATGTTCTCGATCTCGGCCGCCAGGCGCTGCCGTTCCCGCTTCTGGTCCATGAACTGGCGCATGTACTCGACCTTGTCGTACCCCGCGCCCTTGGGCGTGCGCAGTGCGTCGTACCCCAAGTCCGCGCGACGCTTCTCCACCAGCTCGAGCACGCGCTCGTAGGCTGCGGGGTCTGAGACTCGCAGCTTGAGCAAGGCGTTCATGCTGGCGCCCTCGCCCGTCAGCTTGATGGGGTGGATAGCCGCGATGCGGCTGACGGTCTCGACCGCCTCGAATTGCTCGTGGGCGTTTGGCGAAGCGATCAGTATGTTGACCGCTTCCAAGAGCGCTTGTCTATCCTCGGTACTCATTGTTGTGTCCGCCGCTTTACATCTTAGTGGGACCATAACCCTAGCCTACGCGCGCTAACAATTCAAGGTTGTCAACCCTCGTGTAGGTGATTACCCACACTTACTTGGCAGCGCCGTAGGTCTCGCCGATGCCGCCCTCGGACCACACCACCAACTGCGGCCACCACTTGGGCGGCGTGCGCATGATCGTCTGCAGCGCGTGCAGCAGGGCCTCGGCCCGCTCCTCGTCAACGATGTAGACCAGCTCGTCGTAGGGTCGCACCACCGGGCGTAGGCCGGTCTGCCGGAAGAACTCCAGGGTCGAGTCGGCGATGGTGCTGCGCGCCAGCGCCTGTACGCAGTTCTCCGTGATCTTGCCCGCGTATATGCGCGCCTTGTGGCGGCCGTGGGCGTAGACCCACTCCTCGGCGCCGGTCGTGGCGTCGGCCTCTTGGCGTAAGTCAGGGTAGCGGATCACGCGCCCGTCGGGCAGGCGGACGCCCTCTTTGCAGGTATGGGTCAGGCCCCACGGGTCGATCGCCAACACCTGCCCCGCCTCGATGGCGCGCAGGCGGTCGTGGCAGGTGCGCCAGCCGCGCACGATGCGCGAATATCGCATGCGCCAGTCGTCGACGGCCTCCTGCGCCGGGTCGCGCACGAACTTGCCGTCGACGTAGACTGGAGACATGTCGATGCCGCCCATCGTCTTGGCAACGCGGCGGAAGGTCTCGACACCGGCCCCGAAGCCGAGCCCGAGCTGCTTGATCTTCTCGACCTGGCGCTGGTCGGGGGTCACGTCCTCGGGCGCGCAGCCGAGCGCAACCGCCGCAGCGGCGCGGTACAGGTCGGCCACCGGGTCCTGCGCCCACAGAGCCATCGACGACTGCACCTTCCACAGCGTGTGGTTGATGCGCAGCTCGATGTTGGATTGGTCGGCCACGATGATGGCCTTGCCCTTGGGCGCGCGCAGCGAGTTGCGCAGCGCGTCGGCGTTGCGCGGCTTCTTCTTGTTGACGCGCGGCAGGTTGAGCATGTTGTACTCCTCGCCGGAGTCCCTGCCCGTGGTGTCCGCTCCGTAGTAGCGGATGGGCACCGGCAGCTTGCCGCCGGCCAGCCGCCCCGCAGTCTGGAACTTCTGGACGCGCGTCTCCAGCAGCGTGCTCTTGACGATCAGCCGGGTCCCCGCCGCCGCTGCGACGACGGGGTCCTCGTGGTCCTGCAGCGCGATGAACGCCTCGTCGGTCTTGGCCAGCGCCGGCACTTCCTTCTCGGGGTTGGTCGGCGAGGGCTTCATCGGCGCATCGACGCCGCGCGCCTTCAGCAGCGCGACGAACTTGGGGGCCGAGGCAAGACGCTCGCGCACCAGCTCGATCTGCTCGTTGCGGTCGTTGGCTTGGGCGCCAAGGCCCAACAGGTCAGCCAGGGACCGCAGGGCCTCGCGCTTGTCGGTACGCTCCTGCGCCAGGGTCGACTCCAATAGCTCGTTGTCCAGCTCGAACGCGGGCTCAGTCCGCATGCGGATGGTGGCGTCGATCTGCCACAGCTCGTTGGCTGTGAATCCCACTTGCAGCTTGTTGAACAGCGCGTAGCACTGGTCGGTGTCCTCGCAGTTGTAGACCCGCATGTCGGCGATCTCTTGCGCCGTGAAGTCCTCCAGGCGCTTGCCCTTGGTCTGCATCAGCGCGGCGTTGTTCTTGGTGCCGAGCCCGTAGTGCTTGACCAGGCGCGCCAGGCTCAGACCCGTCGTCTTGGCGTGCTCGGGGCGCGCCATCGCCAGCGTGCACAGCCACACCTTGGGCTTGAGGCCGTAGCGGTACGCAGACACGTAGCAGTCGAAGCCCGAGTTGTTGTGCGCGAGCAGCGCCGAGTTGGCGATGTCGAGCCGGCCGAGCGCGGCGGCCACGTCGTCGTGCCCGAAGTAGACCTTGGTCGGCGCGGAGTTGACCTTGACCGCGCACGAGATCGTCTGCCAGCGGTCGCCGAGCACGTACTCAAGCGGGCTCAGCTTGCTCAAGCTGTAGTCAGTATCCCAGTAGGACTCGAAGTCGAGTGTGATGGTGTGCATGTTACACGCGCCTTTCCGCGCGGCGCGCCACCGGCTGCGTGACGCCCGCCGGCAACGGCGGCTTGTCGAGGGCCTCGCGCGTGGTGAAGCGGTGGTTGTTGGCGCACAGGCGCCGGCGCACCCCGTCGCGCGTCGACAGCACCGAGGTCCACGCGCCGCAGTCCTTGTGGGGGCACTTCACGCGGGTGCCCCCAGCGCCTCGTCGATGATCTTCTCCATCCGCGTGACGACGTAGCGCATGTTGTGCGCACTGATGGCGTCGAGCGTCATGCCCGCCGCGGTGAGCACCTTGTGCGCGCGGTCGAAGTCGGGTTCGGGGAACACGCTCAGCGGGTACGCCCGCGCCCACTGGCGCAGCATGTCGAGCACGCCTTCCAGGCGATCGATCCGGGCGTCGGCTTCCTCGATGTCGAGCCCCTGCGACGTGCGAGGGATGTCGTAGTCTTTGCTCATGTCTTCACTCCTGCCAGGCGCATCGACGCAGCGTGCAGCTTGGCGTTGAACCAGCGGCGGATGACGTACCCCCGCACGACGGACACGACGGTGTAGGCGCAGCCCAGCCACCAGTTGGTGGCGGCCGACAACTCGATGCGCAGGAACAGCGGCAGCAGCCACATGTTGGCGACGAAGTTGATCGAGAACCCGATGACGATGTTGAACCACACCTCGATCAGCGAGCCGAGCCGAGTCTGTGTCATTTGAACGGGCTCCCGAAGATGTGCATGACGATCCGCCAGCCGATGTAGACGATTACGCCCACCGTGCCGGCGACGGTGACGACCCCCCAAAAGGCCGCGTGGAAAGCTTCGCTCA
>Ga0105252_10001157_pt1 | contig 12535 bp, 11 predicted proteins | sample EasRivMeERMZT100_FD_89675 | JGI IMG/M metagenome (GOLD analysis project Ga0105252, IMG submission 89675) | Soil microbial communities from meander-bound floodplain in the East River, Colorado, USA - East River MetaG ERMZT100 | ecosystem: Environmental > Terrestrial > Soil > Floodplain | place... | reverse complement strand
GGAAGGGATAACCGCTGAAAGCATCTAAGCGGGAAGCCCACCCCAAGATTAGATTTCCCTGGGGACTCGATCCCCCTAAAGGGCCCTCGTAGACTACGAGGTTGATAGGCTGGGTGTGGAAGTCGAGTAATCGATGAAGCTAACCAGTACTAATTGCCCGTGAGGCTTGACCATATAACACCCAAACAGTTTGGGCGTGCGACGAAGGACGGATCAATCCAAATTGCGTGTTCGGCTGTACTCCGAAACGAGTAGGCGGAACGCATAACGGTTTGCCTGGCGGCAATAGCGGACGGGAACCACCCGATCCCATTCCGAACTCGGAAGTGAAAACGTCTCGCGCCGATGGTAGTGTGGCGCTATGCCACGCGAGAGTAGGTCATCGCCAGGCTCTTAAAAGCAAAACCCCCGACCCTTCATAAAGGGCCGGGGGTTTTTTATGTCCCCCCCGATCGCTGGCTAGTAGCCTGTGAGCTCCACGTAGCCAACGGCATGCAACGCGTTGCCCTGCCAGGCTCCGTCCGCGCGGACCGCGCCTTCCCAGTAGCGCACCGACAAATCCAACTCCTGAGCCGCGAGAACCGGCTCGACCACGAGGCTCAATCCAGCGTCTGGCACGCGAAGCGACCAGGCCGCCGGATATCGAGCTCCGGTCGTGTGACTCACCCACTCCTTGAGTGCGCTGACTTCGACATCGCTAGCGCGCAGCACGCGCACGGTACCGTCGCCCCCCATCAACGTGCCAGAGCTGAACGCGCTGGTGCCGCCGTCCCCTTGGCGCAGGCGGTAGAACATCAAACTGGCCCCGTTGGACAGCTGCAACGCGAACCAGTCCCACCCTGCGGTCCCCTCACTCAGAGCGCTCGTCCCCCACTCTCGGTCCATCCACACTGAGCCCGTTACTGGCAGCTCCTCGTCATCGAGCGTCACCGAGCCGCTCGCCGCAAGTCGCGGCAGCGAGTAGTAATACGAGGCGTTCCCCGGTTCGGGGCCTTTCCGATCGAGCCCCTTGTCCCCGTGCGCGACAGGTTCGTCGTTCGTTGCGAGGTTCAGGGTCAAACCGACGTCACCATCGTGCGCCTCGAGATGCAGCCCAAAGCCGCTACCGGTGCTGCGCTCGTCCAGCGACCAATCCTTCACCCAGACCCGTAACGGATCGCCAGTCGCGCCCGCCAGGCCTAATGCTTCACGCGCCATTCGCTCCCGAGCAAGGAACCGCCCACCCGCGGCGTCAGTCACCGCGAAATGCGCCATCCATACCTGCCTTGACCTCCATTCCGAGCCCCGCGTGGCTGGGCCGCTCGGGCGCACTGCAAAACGAAAAAACGTTAGCTGAAACCCCAAAAGCCGCTCGTCGGCAGCTGTCAGGTTCCCCGTGAAGTACCACCACTCCGTCTGAAAATCCGGATGACTACCGTGGTCCGCCGGGAACCGAAGGTCGCGCGCCTCGGTCGCGCGCGAGAAATCTGGCGCATCGTCGCCGCTGCGCAGAAATCGCAACCCCGTCGAAGCCCCCGTGGCGTCGCCTGCACCCTCCGGCGAGTCCGCCCCGCATGCCGACAGCAGTCCGGCCGCGATGCAGATTAAGGCGGTCCGCATCACTACTCCTCCCGCAGCGCTGCGGCCAGCTCCACGCGGCTCGCACGCCAGGCCGGGTAAACGCCCGCGAGCAAAGCCGCCGCGACGGCGAGCGCCAGCCCAGCGAGCAGCGGCTCCGCTGTCACGACGAAGCTCATGCTCCACCCAAAGGATCGCCGATTGATCACGTGCACCAGCAGCGCAGCCAGTGCCGTGCCGAGTGGAATGGCCATCAGTCCAGCTGCGACGCCCAGCAGGCCAGTTTGCGTGAGGAGTGTGGCTGCAAGCCCGCGCGGTGAAAACCCAAGCGCCCTCAGTACGCCGAGCTCGTGCGCGCGTTCGAGCTCGATCGCCAGCAGGGCGCTCAACACTCCGAGGAATGCCACGACCGCCGCCAAGACTCGGAGCACCTCGGTGATTTTGAATGTTCTGTCGAACACCTCGAGCGATAGTCGTTCGATGCCCGAGCTCGAGCGCACGCGCGCAGCGGTACGCCCTGCTAGCGTGTCACGCAGTGCCTGCTCGGCGATCGCGGAGTCGGCGCTGTCAGTCAAATCGACTCCAATTCCCGTTATCCCAAAATCGTTCCACTCACGCTGGTAACGCTCCAGCGCCAATACGACGGAGTAGTTCCCTGTATTGAAATCGCGGAATGCGCCCACGATAGGCAACTGTCGTAATCCGCTCGGTGTCGGTAGCGTGAGGGCATCGCCCAACTTCATGGTGCGGGCGAACATCAGCCGCTCCGATGCCAAAACACCCCGACCCTCCGCCAGCGCAGTAAACGCGGCTTCGGGCTGGCCGTCGACCAGCTCTAGGCCCCAGCCGCGGGGCCCGGGCCGTACCGCGCGCACCGCGATCTCGCCGTTCGCCGTTGGTACGAGCACCGTACGGGTCAGGCTCAGACCGGCCACGCCTTCGATTCCCTCGATTGCGCGTAGCAGAGCCGGATCCGCCCGCGTGTTTCCGGCGCTGTCGAAACTGACATACAGGTCCGCGGTGAGCGACGTGTCCAGCCAGTCGCCTAAACTCGTTCGAAAGCTCGTGATCATCAGCCCAACCCCGTTGACTGTCGCTATGGCGACCGCGAGGGCGGCCGTCGCCACACCCGTCCGGCTCAACGATGCACTGACACCGCGGATCGCAAGCACGGCGGGTAGGCCGAGGCGTCGGCCGAGAGCCCGATCGATGCCTCGCATCAGCAACACCGTCGCGGCCGGCGTCAACAAAGCACCTGCCGCCAGTACCGCGAACAAACCGCCGAAGGCGATGTAGAGCTCATTGGGCCCAAGGGCGAGTATCAGACCGCTGAGCGCAAGAAGCACGATGGCCGCAAGCGTTGCCCACCGAGCGCCTCGTCGTGCGCCCCTCTCGAGGGCGGCCCGGCGTAGCACCAAGGCCGGCGACGCACGTGCGGCGTCGAGCGCCGGTTTTGCGGCCGCCAGCAGCGTCGCGCCCATGCCGAGAGCGGCACCTTCCGCGTAGATCCAGGGTGAAGGTTTGGCGGCGATGACGGCTGCGCTAAAGTAGAGGTCGCCTATGGTCCGCAGCACCAGCTCCACCAGACCGATAGCGAGCCAATGGCCAAAGGCCAAACCGAGAACGGTAGCGGCCAGAGCTACAGCGAAAGCTTCGACGAGCACGCTGCCTATCAGCTCTCCCCGTGATACGCCGATCGCACGCAGGACCCCCAAAGTTGTTCGCCGTTGCAGAATGGCAAATGACATCGTGCCGTAGATCAAGAATGTGCCTACGACTAAGGCCAGCAAGCCGAGCGCAGTGAGATTCGTGCGAAATGCCGCCGCGAGCTCGGTGAAAGCCCCTCCCTGTCGATCGACAGGAACGAGAATGGCGCCGGGCATGAGTGCGCCGGCGAGCCGTTGCGCCTGCTGTTCCGTCAGCCGCAAGTCGATTCGGCTGAGGCGTCCACCCAGCCCGAGCAGCTCCTGGGCCGTCGCAATGTCGGCCAGCACCGGCGGCTCCGCTGCGATATCGGCGCCCAAGCTCGGTATGGTGCCTAGCACGGTCACGTCGACGTCGCGCCCCTCTATCCGGAGTGTCAGGTGCGTGCCAGGGTCCGCGCCAAGCTCAGCAGCCAGAGCCCGAGGCAGTAGCACAGTGCCGGGCTCCGCCATCAAACGGCCGAGGTCGCCGCCGCCGCGTGCCGGTGCGAAGCCGGAGTAACTCCGGATGCCACGCTCCTGAAGAGGATCGATACCAAGCAAGGGTACGCGCAGGTCAGTTCTGCTCGCGATTCCTACGACTGCCTCGATCACTGGCGCGGCGGTGGCGATGCCGTGCTCGATGATGACATCCCGATAGACGGTCTCGTCGAGGTTCGCCCCGATCGGCAACAGCCGGTGACTCGTTTGCCCGCGTACCAGTGCCGCGGACAAATCGAACGCCCGCGCTGCGCTGTCGTTGGCCAGCTGGACGCCGACGTAGACGCCGACGCCGAGGCCGATGCCCGCAATGGCGATGCCGAGCTGCCAGGGGTGCTGCAGGTAGAACCGCAGCGATGCCCAGTGGAGTAGCCTACTCAAGGCGCCTCGTCCCGGATGCGGCCGGCGCGGATCGAGATCATGCGATCGGCCTGCGCCGCCACCTCGACGCTATGCGTGGCCACCACAAGCGTGGCCTGCCGTTCGCGACAGCTGTGTCGTAAGAGCTCTAGCACCTGACTCGCCGTTTCCGCGTCGAGATTGCCCGTCGGTTCGTCCGCGAGGACAAGCTTGGGCTCGTGGACGACCGCGCGCGCGATCGCGACGCGTTGTTGTTCCCCGCCCGAGAGCTCCTCGGGAAAACGGTCGGCGCTGTCGCCGAGTCCGAGCTCGCCGAGTAGCTCGCGACTGCGTCGCCGTGCCGCTTGAGCCGTCACGTCGTTGAGGGCAAGCGGTAGCTCGACGTTCTCGCCGACGGTTAGCGTCGGGATCAGATTGAAGAACTGAAACACGAATCCCAGCTCCTGACGGCGACGCAATGCACGCGCCGCTTCGGAGAGGGCATTGAGGTCCGTGCCAGCGACACGGACGAACCCGCTGTCCGCCGACTCGAGCCCGCCGATCAAGCGCAACAGGGTCGACTTGCCGGAGCCGCTGCGACCAACCGCAGCGACGAACTCCCCGCGGCGGACGGTCAGCGACGCGCTCTCTAGGACGACTTGGTGGCCATACGCTTTCGCGACGTCGCGAAGCTCTATCCAGGCGCTGTTGGTCATTTCGATCTCTGCATCGCATGCGCTCCAACCGGCAGAGGGCCGCGCAGACAGCTTGCCATTATCGGGTGGCCGACGGGCACGTATGCCATGTCCGGAACGCGCAGAACGATTGGCGGGAACGAAGTTGCGACGGCTCGCTAGACGTAGCTGCGGCCGAGGCTGCTAACGGGGCACGGCCCGCTGCTGCGCGCCGTCGTCGGCGATGACTTCCCAATCGTTAGCCACTGCGGCCGCCGCCAACGACGGGTCTGGCAACACGGCAACGGGTTCCCCTACCGCCTGAAGCAAATGCAAGTCGTGCCGGGAGTCGCCGTAGGCGGCGGCGTGGCTCAGGTCATAGCCGAGCTCGGCCGCGAGTTGCACGGCGAGATGGAGTTTGGCTCGACCGAATGGATGGACCTCCGGCGGGCTCGCGAGGTAACGGCCGTCTCGCTGGCTGCACACCGTGGCGCACACATTGTGCGCGCCAACGGCGTCGGCGAGAGCCTGCGCAATCGGCTCCAGGGTTCCCGACAACAACACGACGGTGTCGCCACGCCGCCGATGCTGTTGCAGACGTTGGAGCGCCGGCGCGAAAAGGCGCGGGAGAATCTCGGTCGCGACGAACGCTTCCGCCAGAGCTCTCACGTCGGCGGCCTCGAGGTTACGGAGGTAAGCCTTGTTCTTCCTCGCGACGTCGATGCCATAGGTTGGTAAGAATCGCAGCAGGAACAACGCATGGGCCAAAATCTGCCGCGGCCCCTGGCGGCCGCGCGCGACCAAATAGCGCCAGAACCTTCGTTCGGTGCTGCCGCGCACCAGAGTGCCGTCGATGTCGAAGATCGCTAACGTCATCGCCCTTTACCCGACCGCCTCAGGATATCGTTCTTTTGCGCCTGTACAAACTCGGCGATTACGGGCAGTCCGCGCGTGACGCAGAGCAGCACCGATAAATAGACGAAGAAATACGTGAGCGCGGTCAATGGCCAACCGACGACCGCCCACAACTCCGGCAGCAGCGCTGGGAACGGCACTTGTAGCGCCAGGCCGGCGAATGCGGAGCCCTTGGCCACGGCGTACAGGATCCGCATGAACTTGCCCGCGACGAGGAGCTTGCCGATGGGCGAGCGCATCGAAGCGAACGGCGTCGTGCCTTGAGCCACGGTGTTGCTCGAGCGAATCGTGTCGACGATGACTCCGCGAATAATGAACACCAACGGTACCCACACCGGTACTAGGTCGGTGTCTGCGGCCACGATCCAGAGCGTGAGTTCGACGATCCGGTCGCCTGCAATGTCGAACAAGGCGCCGAAAAGGCTCGTCTCGTTGCGCTTGCGGGCAACATAGCCGTCGAGTCCGTCGGAAACGAAGATGAAAATGATGAGGAAGAAACTTGCGAACGACCACGCGGTCGGTGGCTGGTAGAACAGCCAGGCCACGACCAACAAGAGCAGCAGACGGCTCAGCGTGATTAGGTTCGCCATGACGAGATTATACGGGGCGCGGGATCGCCAGCCGTGTGTAAACTTAGGAAGCAGCACAGGGGGAGGCTCGCCGGTGAGATTCTACGACTACAGGTTGGCTCCGAGCCCGCGCAAAGTGCGGTTGTTCATCGCGGAAAAAGGTCTCGATCTGCCCACGGTCGAGGTCGATCTGCGCTCACGCGCGCAGAGCGAGCCGGCGTTCTTGGCGAAGAATCCAGGCGCGACCGTGCCGGTGTTGGAGCTCGATGACGGCACGTGCCTCACGGAGAGCCTCGCCATCTGCCACTACCTCGAGCAATTGCACCCGGAGCCGAACCTAATGGGCGTGGACGCCAAGGAGCAGGCGCTCGTTTTGATGTGGACCGACATTCAAACGCTGGAAGGTTATCTCGGGCTGCAGGAGGCGCTGCGCAACGGCCACGAGGCGTTCAAGGGTCGCGCGCTCGGCGGGCCCGTGGGATACGAGCAGATTCCAGCGCTCGTCGCGCGAGGCCAGCGTCGTGCCGAGGTGTATTTCAACAAACTCGATACGCGCCTCGGCGAAAGCCCGTTCATCGCCAGTGAGCGGTTCACTTATGCCGACATCGTAGGCTTCGTGTACCTCGGGTTCGCGAGTCGCGCCGTCGGTAACAACCCCGTCGAGGGACGTCCCGCTTTGCAGCGCTGGAGCGAGATCATAGCCGCCCGGCCCGCGATCAAGCGCGCCGGTTAGGCCAAGCGGCCGTCGGCGCTCGCCCCCACGGGCGATTCGCGGGCTGCTTCAGTCGCGTAGCAGCCGCCACGGCACGATTACGGGTTCTCCGTCGTGCCGCGAGAGCAGCGGCTCGACGCCGTAATGACGGCGTATGGCCTCGGCGTTCAGCGCCTGCTCCGGAGCGTCGTCGGCAACCACCTCACCCGCGCTGAGCAGCAACACGCGGTTGCAGAAGCGTGCGGCGAGCGTCAGATCGTGCAACACGGCTACGACTAGCGCTGGCGACCGACTACCGTTGCCGGCCGCATACGCGCGCAACGTCGCCATTATCTCGAGCTGATGATACGGATCGAGCATCGCAGTCGGCTCGTCGACGAGCAGCACGGGTGCGCACACTGCGAGGGCGCGCGCAAGCAACACGCGTGCGCGCTCACCGACGGAGAGCCGATCTACATTGCGAGCGGCGAAGGTGGCGGTGCCGGTTTGCCGCAGCGCCCACTCGACGGCCTCATCGTCTGCGCGGCTCGACGCGGCGGCGTAGGTGCGATGCGGCAGCCGGCCGAGCGCCACGAGATCGCGCGCGAGCAGCGGCCAGTGAAAGGTCGGCGCTTGCGGCAGGTACGAGATGCTGCGTGCGCGGTCCCTACCACCCAGTGTCGCGAGCGGAGTGCCGCGCCAGCTGACCGTGCCCGCATGGGCGACGAGTCCCGCGAGTGCCTTCACGAGACTGCTCTTGCCCGCGCCGTTCGGGCCAACGAGTGCGACGAACTCGCCTGGCGCGAGCTCGAGCGTCGTCGGCCGCAGAACGCTGCGTGAACCGTAGCGCACCTCGAGCTCGCGGCTCATCAACGTCATCGCCGCCGCCTCAAACAGGGCCGCTTGCGCGCGGCCGCATCACGAGGTGGAGAAAGAACGGTGCGCCGAGCAACGCCGTCACCACACCGAGCTTGAGCTCCGGGCCAGGCGGCATTAGCCGAATGGCGCTATCGGCCAAGGCGGCGAGCAGCGCTCCGCCGAAAAAGCTCGGCAACAACAGCCGGCTCGGCTGATGACCGACCCAGGGCCGTAGCAGATGCGGCACTACCAAACCGATGAACCCGACGACTCCGGCCACGGCGACGGCTCCGCCGACCGCTAATGCCGTGCCGCTGATGACGAGCCACTGCGTATGACGCGGATCGAAGCCGAGGCTGGCGGCCGTTTCCTCGCCGAGCGTCAATGCGTCGAGGCCGCGCGCAGCCGTCGCCACCAACAACCAGCCGGGCACCATCAACGGCAGGGCGAGCGTCACGTGCACGAGACTGCGATCGGCGAGCGAGCCCAGCATCCAGAAAAGAATCTCGAGCGCGGCGTATGGGCTCGGCGCAAAGTTCAGCGCCAACGACGTCAGCGCCGCGGTGAACGCGTTGATCGCGATGCCGGCGAGCACGATCGTGAGAAAGTTGCCTCGCCGTCCCGCGAGCGCGTATAACACCGCGAGTGCGGCGAGCGAGCCGAGCACGGCGCCGAACGGCAACAGCAGCGACTGCGCGCTCGCAAAGCCGAAGTAGAAGACCAGCACGGCGCCGAAAGCCGCGCCGCTCGAGGCACCGAGCAATCCAGGCTCGGCGAGCGGATTCCGCAGCAACCCTTGTAACGCCGCGCCGCACAAGCCGAGCGTGCCGCCGACGAGTAGCGCAAGCAACGTTCGCGGCAGGCGAATCTCCGTCAGGATGATTTGCGTGAGCTCTGGTCCGCCGAAACCGAACGTCGGTCCGGCGCTGCCGCGGCCAATCAGGAGCGACGCGATGGCCACGGCGCAGGCGAGGGTTGCAAGGACCGCGCAGAGCAGCCACTGCCGCCGCCCTGCGGGCTCGACCATCGCGCTCATCAGCGTGCCGCGCGTTGCAGCAGGGCGGCCGAGTCGACGCTCTGCGGCAACCCGCAGGCCCAGTAAGCTGCCGGTATCGTCGTCGTCCGCCGCTCCGCACGCAGGCGGGTGAGCGCCGGGTGCTCGAGCACCATGTTCGCGAGCGACGGCTGGGCTAGGCGATAGCCCGTTAAAACGATGAGCTCGGGGGCGCTGCGCAGCAGCCCTTCAATCGACAAGCTGCCCCAACGATCGAGCCCCTGCTCAGCCGCCACGTTGCGGACACCGGCGAGCGTCATGAGCTCATCCGCCAGCGAATGCCGGCCGACCGTGAAGCCGCCCGGTCGTACGACGACGGCGGCTGGCGGACGTTGGGGCCGCTGTGCGGTGATCGCTCGCGACTCGGCGCGGATCGTCGCCACGAACTGCTCGCCGCGTTCTACGTGCCCGACAGCGGCGGCCACGACGCGCAAATTGGCTTCGATTTCGGCGACGGTAGTCTCGGGCGCGAGCTCTACGACGCGGTAGCCGAGCCGCACGAGCAAGGCGCGCGTGAACGCGTTAGTGTAGGCGCCCGCGATCACGACGTCGGGATCGAAGCGCAGCAGCTCCTCGGCCGTGCCGTAGTTGAGTGCGTGCCGCGCCGCCGCTGCCGCGAACAACGATTCCTCGGGATCGGCCGCCAGCCAGCTCACCGTGAGAATCTGCTCGGAGTCGGCAAGTGCGAGCACGAGCTGATCGGCGCACAGGTTGATCGAGGCAACGGTGGGCAGCGGTGCCGCTGCCATGCCCGCGCCGACGCCGACCGCGCCCCAGACGCAGACGGCCACGGCGGCGAGCCGCATGGCAACGCGTCTGACGGCGCTCGGTCGACGATTGAATCCCCGCATCGCGTTCCAACTCCCATGCCCGATTGGAGCCGCAATGCACTGTGGTCGTCGCGGCAGCCAACCCGATCCTTTCAGAGTCGTCGCCACGACGGATTTCCGTACCGCGCGCTTTCCCGGCACACGGAAGGACGACATCGGCGGCAGGTTTCCTGGCTCACGGCTTGAGCGGCTTCGCGCGCCTTCCCGAGGCAAGACCTCAGTGGCATTCGACGCGAAGCCTCGCCGCTCACAGTTGCGGGAACAGCCGCAGTTCTTACTGCGTTCCCTCTTAGCCCGATGGGCACCGCCTACGCTCACCTTAGCACAGCGCGGCTGTGCGACAATGCGCGCGTTTTGAGCGGGCGCGCAGCCGCGCGCGGAGGACCTGGCCCTGATTCGTTACCGCGTTCGCCTCGCCGATCTCGACCGGCACCACTTCGAGGTCGAGTGCCGTATCGACAACCCCGCCGCCGAGCAACGCTTCTCGTTACCGGCGTGGATTCCCGGCAGCTACTTGTTGCGCGATTTCGCGCGCCATGTCGTGCACGTCGAGGCCAAGCGCGGCCGTCAGGCCATGGTCGTGGAGAAAATCGACGCGGCTACGTGGTGCGTGCGCGGCGCGGAGCGAACGCTGACCTTGACGATTACGGTGTACGCGCTCGATCAGTCCGTGCGTGGCGCCTACCTCGACCGGCGCCGCGGCTACTTCAATGGACCCTGCCTGTTTCTCTTGCCGGAAGGGCGCGACGCCGACCCCATCGAGGTGACGCTCGAGCCGCCGCCGCATTCGATCTGCGAAGAGTGGCGCGTGGCCACGGCGCTGCAGCCCGGAGAGGTCAACGAGCAGGGGTTCGGCGCTTACCGAGCGGCCGACTACGACGAGCTGCTGGATCATCCCGTCGAGATCAGCGAGTTCGAAAGCGTGCAGTTCGAGGCGGGCGGTGTGCCGCATCATCTCGTCATGGCAGGGCGGTTCGAAACCGATCTCGACCGCGTTGCCGCAGATCTGCAGCAAATCTGCACGACGCAGATCGAGTTCTTCGGCCTGCCTGCGCCATTCGAGCGTTATTGGTTCCTCGGTCTCGCCGCCGGCGATGGTTACGGCGGCCTCGAGCATCGTGCTTCGACGAGTCTCATTTTCAGCCGCGACGACTTGCCAAAGATCGGCGATGAGGGGCAGTCGCGCGATTACCAACGATTTCTCGCGCTCGCGAGCCACGAGTACTTTCACACCTGGCACGTCAAGCGCAGCAAACCGGCGGCGTTCATGCCCTATCGACTCGATCGGCGCAACCACACGCGGTTGCTGTGGGTGTTCGAGGGCATCACGAGCTACTACCAAGACCTCATGTTGCTGCGCAGCGGCGTGCTCGGGATGGGGGCGTTCTTGCAGCGAATCGGTGAGCTGCTGACACGCGTGTACCGCACGCCGGGTCGCTTCAAGCAGAGTCTCGCGGAGTCGAGCTTCGATGCGTGGGACGTTCTGTATCGGCCCGAAGCGCATCACCCGAACACCACCATCAGCTACTACACCAAGGGCGCCATGGTGGCACTCGCGCTCGATCTGACATTGCGTCTCCAAACCGCCGACCGCGTTTCACTCGACGACGTGATGCGCGAGCTGTGGCGACGTTACGGTGCGCGCGGTGTCGGTGTGCCTGAGGACGGTTTCGAGCGGCTGGCCGCGGAGGTCAGCGGCATCGATCTAGCGCGGTTTTTCGACGACGCCGTCCGCGGCACCGAGGATCCACCGCTAGCCAGCCTGTTGGGCGAGTTCGCAGTGTCGCTCGAGCTGCGCGCGTCCGGCGGCGCGGACGATCGCGGCGGTACGCCACGCGCGCTCAACGGCGAGGTACTGGCGCTCGGCGCGGTGTGCCGCGAGCGTGGACATGGCCTCGAGCTCACGAGCGTGCTCGATGGGGGTCCGGCACAGCGCGCCGGTCTCAATCCCGGCGACGTGTTGATCGCCGTGGACCGGCTGCGTGTCACCGACCGCAACCTGCGTCGCCGCCTCGCCCGATTCGAGTCGGGCGAAAGCGTCACGGCGACCATTTTTCGTGGCGATGAGCTGCTCGAAGTCGGGCTCGTGCTCAAGCTGGCGCCGTTCGACACGTGCTACCTCGTGGCTGGTGAGCAGGCAGCGCCCGACGCGTTGCGGCGCCGGCTGGCGTGGCTCGGCGAGTGATCGCGCCGTAACATGAGCGCAGCGCGGCCACGATCGCGGGGGAACCGCAGGTCATGATGGAGCTCGGGCTCAAATTCACGCTCGGATATCTCGTCGGCTCGGCGCTCGGCAGCCTGCTGGTCGGCTTTTTCTACGGTGGTGTCGATATCCGCAAGCTCGGCAGCGGCAATGCCGGCGGCACCAACGCACTGCGTACGCAGGGCAAGATGTTCGCTCTCTGGGTCATGGTCATCGATGTGGGTAAGGGCATTCTTGCGGCCAGCGTGATTCCACCGCTCGCCATCCCCGGCGTCGGTTTGAGTCCCGACATCGACCGCACGCTCGTGCTATACGCCACCTCGTTCGCCGCCATCGCCGGGCACGTGTTCCCCGTTTGGTTTGGCTTTCGCGGCGGCAAGGGGGGGGCCACGGCCGCGGGGTTGCTCTGCTACCTAGCGCCGGCAGCGGCGTTGCCCGTCATCGGTACTTGGTTGCTCATCGTCCTCACCACGGGATTCGTCGGTCTCGCGACGATCAGTGCCGCGCTTGCGGCGGTCGTATTCCTCGGATTTACGGCCTTGCCGGATCGGAGCGGTCTCTTCGTGTTCGCCTGTGCCACCGCGGTGCTGCTCATATATGCGCATCGCGGCAACATTCAGCGCATGTTGAAAGGCACCGAGTCCCGTTTGCGTCGCCCGCCG
>Ga0105252_10001154_pt1 | contig 12582 bp, 9 predicted proteins | sample EasRivMeERMZT100_FD_89675 | JGI IMG/M metagenome (GOLD analysis project Ga0105252, IMG submission 89675) | Soil microbial communities from meander-bound floodplain in the East River, Colorado, USA - East River MetaG ERMZT100 | ecosystem: Environmental > Terrestrial > Soil > Floodplain | place... | reverse complement strand
TGCCCGGCTGAGTTGCAGCCATGGACTACACGTCGAATGGTTGCGCCACCAATCACTTCGCCTGGAGAGGCGATATTGGAGACCGAGTCATTACCGGCAACAATGATGGTGCCAGCGGCATTGAAATGGATAAGGACTGTGCCCTTGTACTTCTTGAAGTATGTGATCGCCATCTATTATCCCTTTGAACTTGAACTCTTGCCCGGCTTAGGTTTTGGCTTGCCCGGCTTACCACCAACCATAGGTTGCTGTTGCGCGGCAGTTTCTTTGTCCAACCTTACCTGAGCTTGTGAAGCCTTGTCTTGTGCGGGCTGAACTTGTTTACCAATGTCTCTTGCGTGTTGATCCCAAAATTCTGCATTACGAGCTGCGTCCACGACTTTCTCGTGGCCCGGACCGAAGCGAACGGTGAGGTCGCGCGCAAGAAGGTAGTATTTTGTGGCCATGGCGTTTGCTTTAGCCGCCTCGGCAGAACCCGCAGTTACCTGAGCACCATACGTTTCGGCATCACGATGGAAGTTGCCGATCTGGGTCATGTTGGCCAGCTCAGTCAACTTTTTTTTTGAGCCCTTCATGTGCTGACCCCAATAGCCCTTGATGGCCGCACCCTGTCTGAGCTTTCCGACAGTTTTGAAAATTGCGTTGCCCGCTCTTTGCGCCTTCGTAGCTTGCGCGCCGCGTCTTGCAATGCTCTTACTAGCAGCGGTCTGTGGATACTCCCATTTGTGGATCGATCCCTTGCGTCGAATACGTGCTAGGCGCGTGTCCACATCGGATTTGTCGCGGCCTTGCATAAAGGTCTTGGACTTGCGCTTAAGGTCGTGACTATTGGTTGCCCAATGATCGTTGCGAGATCGCTGATAGAGCGCCCGGCTCCAATCTTTGGAACCAGCGGCGATTATGTCCTCGGCTTTCTTTTTGAGTTCACCGTGAAGCTCGCCAGCCTTACCACCCTTGAGGTGAAGGTTCTTACCACCCCAAGTGCGCAGCTCTTGGCCCACTTTCTTCATTTTCTCGGTTTGGCGCATGCCCTCTTCGCCCTTGGCAGACATACGCTCGCCATGGATTCTGGCCTTTTCCTTGGTTTGCTGTAGCGCCTTGCCAGTTAGACGGCTCCAGAGGGAATGAGTGCCCTCGTCGAGCTCTTCATAGACCTTGGCGTCGCTGCCAGGATTGTAACCGTGTTCAAGTTCGCGATTGTACATCTTCACCCGCGCCTTGGGATCGAGATCACCGACGCGATTGCTGTGCTTCTGCACCTTGTGTTTGGCGACGAAACGCCGTTCGCCTTTCGGCTTAGGCGCGTAGACTTCGCCGATGATGTCCTTGAGCAGCTTTGCCATTATTATTTGGGTCTCTTATATGGTTGACCATGATAAGAAATTTCGAGATTTGGCGAATCTTTCTTTCCACCAAGATAGCGACCAAATGCTTTGTGAATAACTTGCTTAGACATCTTAGAGGGGGCAGCACCCGCTGCGGCAGTCATTTGAGTGCGATGCCAAGAACTAGCGGTGCCAGTTTCCAAGTGTTTGTCGTAGTAATGTTTATTAAGGTTGCCGATGCGCTTACCGGTACTACGGAACTTGCGAGCAATACGGCGCATCAAACCTTCATCGATCTCTTCCCCAGTTGCGATTGCGAAATCGAACTCTTCTTTGGTATATTTCTTTTTCCAGGAAGAGGCGCTATCGCCGCTACCATGATCGCCATCATCCAATTTGCTGTACTTGGCGTCCTTGTCGAACTTGTTGACTACCGAGCCACTGTCCTCCTTGGCCTTCTTGTCCTTACCACCCAGAACACCGGTGCGCCAGAACGGCTTGCCTTCTTCCAGGTCTTCCGGAGGGCTGAGGAAATCGATGCTGATCTCATCACGCTTGGAGTCAACCAGCGCGCGCAGCCGATCAATCATGATGTCGTCAAAGGTATCGGCAGCGTTCTGCGCCTTGCCCTGTACGATGCTGAGAATCAGTTCTTTGGTGTCGCTCATGGGTGTTGTTTCCTCTTGTGATGTCAGCTTATTTAGGCGGAGGCTTCTTTTGGCCTGGTGGAGCGCCTTCTGATGGGGGATCGCCCTGATCATCACCGGTCGGAGGAGGCGCGTTAGGATCGCCGCCATCCATTCCCGGAGGAGCGTTAGGATCGCCACCCATACTCGGGTCCATCATGCCGCCCATACCGCCGCCAGGACTCATCCCGGCCAGCTTCTCGTACTGTGGATTATTCTGCTCGGAAGCGATCTGGATATCCATCTCTTCGATGTCCTCTTCGCTCTGACGAATGATGTTCTTACGCAGCCATTCGTGGGAGTAGTAGGCTCCGGCATAGGGAACCATCATATCCAGCAGCTGGTGGCGGGCCGTGTACATGTCGTTCTCTTGCAGCTCCGCGAAGTGGTTGTCGCGGATGAAGCGATACTTGATCTGCCGGAACATATTGTCCCAGTCTTCGGCCAGCACGATGTTCTTCAGGATCAGCTGCTTTTCGAGGAGCTTGGTGAAGAGGTCAGAGAACTTGAGACGGATACGGTCAATGAACTTCTGGAACTTGACCTCGTCGCGGGTGATTTCCATGGCGCGGCCCACCGAATAGACGCTTTCCGGGTCCATACGGGAGATCGGCACGTTCATGCTCTTGTAGAGCTTCTTGAGGAAGTATTCGACATCGGCCATCTGGCCCAGGTTCTCACCAGCCGGTAGCGTGGTGATTTCTGTGCCCTTGCCGCCTTCACGGCGTGGCAGCCAGTAGTCTTCCAGCATCGTCATAAACTTGCGGTCGTCGCGCATCTCACCGGTGGAGGCGTCATAGACCAGCTTGTTCTTGTGTTTGTTCATCATCTCGCGCAGGTACTGCTCCGCCTTCATCTTGGGCAGGTTACCAACGTCAATGTAGAAGATGCGTCGTTCAGGAGCACGGCTCAGACGATAGATGACGACAGCGTCTTCCATTGCCCGGAGCTGGTTCAGCGCCTTGATCGACTTGTGAAGATAGCTCAGAATCATCGAACCCGTAGGGTCGGTTAGACCAGAGGTCGCCAGGACAATGGCATCCTTAGCAATCTTGATAGCGGTGGTCTGCACAGCCGAGCTCTGGCGCTTCTGAGCCAGGCCCGATTCGTTGTAGATGTAGTACTCGGCGGCAATCTTCTGGATGGGAGCAGCAGCCGGATTGGTGCGCTCGCGCTTACGCTGAACTTCCTTGACCTTACGGGTCTTGCGCGGGTCTAGGTAGCGCAGCTCCTTGATGCCGGAGAGCGGCATGGTCGGATCAATGATGACATGGTAGTAGAGGCGACCGTCAATGTACCAACGGCGGAACACGTCGTAGCTCTTGGTCTCGAACTCGAGCAGGGAGAGGATTTTGCGGAACTCAGCCGTGATGACCTCTTTGATCTTCTCGTTGTCCTTGATCATCTCTACGTCGTCGAGCATGATCTCAACGGTGTCGTCAATGTCCTCGGCAACGATGGCCTCATTGACAATCTCGTCAATGCCAGCATCGATCTCCGGATGGAGGCTCATATCGCGGTATTTGGTGATGAGGTCGGTTTCGGTCTTAACGGTGCCGTCGAGGTCGACGTAGGTTCCATAGGAACCACCCGCTGCAACCATAAGCGCGCCGTCATCGTCCAATTTGGGAGCGAACGACTCGACGCGCTTTTGTTCTTCTTCTTGTTTTGGCCTCTTGATCTCGAAGCCAAACAGTATAGCCATAGTCTTAAATCCTCAAGTGTTTAGCCGAGGATGTCGCGGGAAGCCGCTCCGTCGCCAGGAAGCTGTACATCGTAGACATCATATAGCTTCTGACGAGCTGCGGAGCGCTGCTCGAGCGGCTCCCAGTAGTCATAGGCGAAGGTCACACCGAACTCACCGATCGTATTGACTGCATCCCAATCGAGCTGCATGGCGTCAATGTTGTAAGGGAAGGCTCCGGCAAAGTTGTAGGAACGAGCAATGTCGCCCGTCTTGGTATACTGAATCACCTGCATGTCCGTCTTGTACGCCAGCGGTGCAACCACTTCGTCCATACGGTTAGAGATGATGGTGTTGATCTTGTTGCTCCAGGCTTCGAACATTGCACGGAGAGCGAAGTCTTCGTCGTTCATCACGACAACCTGCCAGTCCATGAAGGTACGATCGCCCGCCAGCTTGATCTTGCGACCGAAGTAGGGCACATCGATGTAGTCAATCTGAGAAGCCGGCAGCTGGGCCGCTTTGATCAGGAACCGTGCGCGAGGCAGGATGTTCTGACCCAGGCTGCCAGGAGCCGAGAGAATGACTTCAAATAGCGAAGGACGAGAACCGCCGAACTGGAGGCCGTCTGCCTTAAATCTGTTGATATTGAAAGCCAATTTATTTCTTCCCCTTGCCTGTTAGGTAGTTACTTACTTTGCGCATTGGCAACACTCCAAACCCATAACCTCTTGCGCGCCATTGGTCTGCACGACGAACACCACTAAGTGATTTCTGGTACTCAGGTGTATCATACGTATCCGGCGTCACCATGTCCCATTTACCGATCTTACCGGCTTTCTGTTGGCGCTTGCGTTCAGCGTCCATCCACCGGTGGGATTTTCTTACGCCGCGAGCACCGACTACATGACCGTGAGCGATCATCTTGTCTTTGACCTTGGCTCTCCGCCCGCTAAAAAAATTTGCGAGTGTTCCAGCCTCCGTGAGAGTATTTATGATCTCGTGGTCTGAGAAACCAGCCTCGATCATCTCAAAGAGATGTTTTTCGTCCTCATTGCGTGGTTCGAGGCTTTCGCCAACGCGCTTCAGGCGTCGATAATGTTTGATCGTGTTCTTGACGCGCTTGGCAGCTGTAACTGCTGCACCGGCTACGGCACCAACAGGACCGGCAGCAAGTGCGCCCGCCGCGCCACCTACAAAGGCACCGGGTGCAGCGCCCATTGGACCGAAAGCGCGCGTACCTGCAACGCCACCCGCCACGGCTCCGCCCATGGTACCAAGAGCAGCCGCTCTAGTGCCCCAAGACAACGCGCGGCCAACTGGAATGTGCGCCGAAACCTTACCACGGCGATTGACTCTCAAATGGGGTTCGCCCGGAGAATCGTCGTAGGCGGCATCAGCATGTGCCTGGCGTAGCCGTTTGAGAACGCCTTCGTGGATTTCACGGTTGCTGAACCCGGCCTCAATCATTTCGTGGACGTAGGATTCGAACTCGTCTTGTGGTTCGAACGCCTCGCCCATCGATTTTAGGCCGTGCCAATGCTTGCGAATGCCCTTGATGCGTTTGATTGCGGTCCTGGCACCACCGACAGCAGCGCCGCCGATCATACCCGCAGCACCACCGACTGCGTGCCCGGCTTGCATGCCAAGTGCAATGTGTCCGCCAGCCAAAGCACCGGCAGTACCACCAATGATATTGCCGGCAACAGCGCCGCCCGCACCACCTATCATAGCGTGAGTCAGTGTTCTAGGTAGAATTTGGTCGTCGTCTTGTTTGGCGTATTTGTTGGCCTTATACAGTCGCTTGACCGCCCTGATAACGCCTTCGCAGATTTCTCTGTTGGAGGCATCGTAGTCGCAGATCATCTCGGCGACATAGGCTTCCATTTCATTGATAGGAGTGAACTCTTCGTTGCGGGTTACCGCTCTACGAACCTTCTTGATGGCCTTCTTGACGCCCCAAACGGCCTTGTGATAACCTGCACCTAGTCCAGCACCAGCAGCGGCACCAATCAGTGAGCCACCAAAGGCTCCGCCAGTCAGATTGCCCAGATATTTTGCACCGACAACACCACCGCCGATAGCGCCGACAACACCGCCAAGGTTAGAGCCAATATTGATACTGTCCTTAAGATGTCTATTCTTGGCGTTGAGGCCCGGGCTCTTGCTGAGCTTCCTGCCCTCGCCGATAGACTTGAGGCGGCTGTACTCTTTGGCCGTGCGGTGAATCTTACGAATGCCAGTCGACGTACGTCCAGCTGCTCGGCCAATGTATTCACCAGCTTTGCTAGCTAGAACGGTACCAGCACCAGCGACGGCTGTTGCCGCGCCGACGGCTGGTATGTAAGAAACGCCGTGTTTGTTTTGTAGATGCATTGCCAGGGCTGTGCCACCGACGGTACCAGCGGCAATTCCTGCTCGACCACCCCACTTTTCGCCACGGCGCTCCGATCGCCATTCGCGACTTTCGTCATCATGGGTGTCCTTAAAGCCGTGTTTGACGGACTTCTTGAAGCGTTCCCAACGCTTACCTTCAGCAACCAATAGGTCGATGATCTCGTCTTCCTGACACTCCTCAATGAGGCTGTCCAGATCAGGATCGCGCTCGATTTCTTCGTGCTTGCCGGTGTACGGATTGACGCCGGTCATGTAATGCTTGTACCATTTACGGGTCAGGCGTGCGCGATTAACAGCGGTTACACCCGCACCAACGATTGCACCAGCAGCTCCGGACATTGCTGTAGTGGTCGGATCGAGACCGTGCAGCGCCGCCGATGTAGCAGCCGTAGTAAACCCATAGGTCAGTGAACGGGGCAGTCTACCGCGCTGGTAAAGTCCGTGGTGAGCGGGAAACATATCAATGTGCTTGGCCATACGGTAAGCCGCACCCAGTGCCTTGAGACGCCTGCCTTCTAGGATTTGCTCGTCGCTGGCACCGGCATCAACCAGTTCAGCGACATAGAACTCAAGCATATCGGCTGGCTCGAAGGCTTCACCCATACGCTTCAGCTTGCGATAGTTCTTGATCGTGCGACCGACCAGCTCTGCACCACCAAGCGCTCCGCCCGTGTACATGCCGGCCAACCCACCAGCGAAGGCACCTGCCGGCCCTCCGGCTGCAGCGCCGCCAATAGCACCGACGGCACCCCAGCGCGCACCGCGCGTCAGGCCTCCAGATTTCTCCATCTCGTCGCCGGACTTCATTATCGCCTTCCCAAGACGACGAAGGCGTCTGCCTTCCATCAGGGTCGGCTTGGCTTGACGGCTAATAAGAGCGGCGTAGTGCTCGACTGCTGTTTTCTTCACCATTAGAACGTTCTGATGACCTCACTGAATGTCACGCCTGTGGGAACCGCGATGAAGTTCAGGATCATCCAACGGATGGAACGAGCAGGTTTGATGTAGATGTCACCAACAAACTGGTTGGCATCAATAACCTGCGGGGTGTTGTTGGAGTCGTCGCAGACCACCACAAACTCCTGGATACCACGGCGACCTTGTACTTCACGGAGATATGGGGTCACCATATTCTTGAAGCTGGCCTGGGTGAAGGCGTCGTTAAACTCGAACATCTGGGCTTCAGAGGCACGTGCAATGGACTTACGCAGCACGATGAACATGCGGCGCACGCCGATGGCGTCAAAGGCGGACTGTTTCTTCAGGCCGGTCTTATCACCATACAGCACAAAGCCGGAGCCTTGCTTCTGGATCACAGGGTTGATGTTGTTCTTGAACAGCGTGTCACGCTCTGCCTGGCGAGGGTTCCAGGCCAGACGGATTACGTTCTTCAGCTGGCCACGGTTGATACCGGCAGGCGAGAACCAAGGATCGGTCGTCGCATCGGTACGCACGCACAGACCGGCGATGTCACCATTGAGCGGAACCCAACGGTACACGTCATTGTAGCGGTCGTACATGTACTTGTAGCCGGAGTCAGCCACATAGTAAGAGCTGTCGCGGCAAGCCGTGATCCACTCTACCGTGTCATTGACTTCTTCGTGGCGGTTGAACACCACGTCGTCAAGATGCGGGCTCAGGAAGGCCACGCAGTCCTTTCGGGCTTCCGTGATCTGGTCCACAATGTAGTTGCCCAGCTGGGTGTAGTGGCTAACCGCGTCACCGCGCGCCTTACCCTGCAGAACCAACGCAATGTCGGCCAGGTCTTCCTGAGAGCGGAAGAAGTCATAACCGAAGGTCAGTGTGGCCAGCGGCACGTTGATTTCGTCATAGCCATCCACACCACCAATCAGGTTCATGTTGAGCGGCTTGGATGCCGTCGAGCTGGTGATCAGCGCGGCGGTGTTGCTGACTGCCGTGGTACGGTCGTTGGCCCACCAGATGTATTCGCTCTTCTGGTTGATCACGTCCTTGTAGTAGTTGGTCAGACCTTCGTCCGTGCGCGCGTCGGTGGCACGGCTCAGGTTGCGATAGGTTTCCAGGATGGTGCCCGGAGAACCGGAGAACTTACCGTCCTCGTCAACCACCACAACGTGCAGCTCGTCATTGGCCGAGGTGTTGCCATTGGCAAGAACCCAGTCCGACTGCTCCGGAGGCGTTTCCACCGAGTTGTAGAACTCCCAGTAGCGTACCAGGTTGTTGTTCTGAGCATTGGCCGCCAGCTTCAGCTCGTCGTCGCAGGTAATGGTGAACGAGTAGACATTGGCCGTGTTGGTCACGGTACCCAGCGCGGTGACCTTCAGGAACTGAAGACCCAGGCGGGTGTTGCCAACTTCGATCAGGTCGCCGACCGAAAGCGAGGCATGCAGCGATCCGGCCGTAGCGTTGGCCACTGCCGACTGCGCACCGTTGGTGGTTGCGGCCGGAGTAACGGTGACGCTCAGCACGTTCGAGCCCACGTTGCCCTGGATCAGCGATGCGGCAGCATTGATCGAGGAGTTGGTGTGGAGCGAGGTGTTGCTCTTGAACTGGTTGTAGGTGTCGCAAACCGAGACGCGGAGCGAGTTACCGATTTCACCCGGATAGCGGGCCACATACAGCGCGGCCACATCGAAGGTGTCGCCCTCAGCTTCACGTGAGGTGTAGTGGTCGTCATTCTTAACAACCAGGTTGTCCCAGTCGGCAACATCGGTTTCGTCATAGTCCAGGTCGCTCTGCAGCGCACCGGCAGTGAAGGTAATACGGTCACGGAAGATAACCTCAACGTCTTCCACGTTGGCCGAAGCGGAGTCAGATAGTACCACACCCGTAGAGTTGACCGAGATGATTCTCGCGCCAACAGGTAGTGCGGCATTGTTCGAATAGAACAACAGCATGCTCGCAGCAAGGTCTGTGGTGTTATTGCACTGTAGGAAGGTACCATCACCCGCGATGGCAAAGTTGGTAGAGTTACCGTCGAAGCTCTTTGGCTTGGTGTTGCCAGTTGTGTCCGCCGCACGCACCAGGTGCAGGCGGTTGCCATAGGCCAGGAAGCTGGCCGCCGTGAACCACGTTTCCGGGTTCAGGTTGGTGGGGGTGCCAAAGCGATGCGCCAGCAGCCCTTCGCTGGAGATCATGACCACCTTCTCCACCGGACCCCAACGGAAAATGCCCGAAAAGGCGCAATCGGTTGTAGAGACCGAGGTGACAATACCAGTCAGGTCAAATTCGTTAGTGATAATGGCTGGCGATAGTGGCGTCTGCACCATTTTATGAGCTCTCCTTTACGGGGTTATTCTTTGTCTCATATTTATGAAAATGGGCTGTTTAGCCGTTTTATCGATGCCAATCGTCGTTTGCCCAGCTTGGTGTCTGCGGTATATCAATCACAACAGGCCCGGCATCGGGCTCAATATACTCATCGCGGCCATCGACCACATTGAAGTCTAGCAGCTCATTACGCATTTGTTCCTCAGTGAGGTCGCGCAACTTGGCCAGAGTATTGATGTCGTTGAGCTCCTTGAAGTAGCTCTGGTCTGTCAACCAGCCGAACAACACAAGACCCATCACAAGGTCGTCGTGCTTGCCGTCCTCAGCGGCGAACGAATCGCCATCCTTAGAGAAGGTCGTCAGCTCAACATAAGTATTTAGGTCGTTAACCAGCAGCTGGTTCTGTTCGATCAGCAGCTTGGCAATGGAGCAGCCAATGCTCTTGACGTTCTTGGTGGTACGGATACCGCGATCGGTATTGGGTGCGAAGCCACCAGACACTTTCTTGCCCAGCCGTCCGTGATTGACGGTGGAGATCACATGCTCGTATTCATACTCGTAGTAGACATACTCGGCCACCTGTTGACCAATGTCGTTGATCTCGATCAGCACGTGCGCATCATTGTACATCTTGGCCATCTGATAGATCACGTCGCCATAATCGATCGGCGTCACATAGTGGTTGTGGTAGACGCAAACCTGCTCGTAGGGCAGCCGTGTTACGTCAATGATATGGAAGGCGGAGTAGTCCAGGCCCTTACCACGGCTGGTATCGGCCACCAGGGTATAGATGTGGCCAGGGATCGGCTTGACGTACTGGTAGACGCCTTGCTTCTTGTGGATTGGTGTTTTGTGAGTACCCTGCAGCTCCTTGAGCTTCCAGCCGCCGATCAGTGTGCCACTCGAGCCGAGGAACTCGACTTCGTTTTCCTGTGCGAACTTCTCCGGGTCGTTGCCCAAAGAGCTCAGCGTGGTCTGTCTCCAGGCCTCGTCGCGTCCGGGCACCTGTTGCCAGGTGACCTTGATAGGGTGGAACTCGTTACGCTTGGGCTTACAGGTGGCCTCGGTCCAGAGCTGATAGAAGTGATTCATACCCAGCGGTGTGGAGACCAGGATAACCTTGGTGGTCTTACCGGAAGAAATGGTGGGGTAGGTGGAGGCGTAGAACTCGTTCCAGTGCTCGATGTGAGCGCACTCGTCAATGAACAGGCAGTTCAAGGACCAACCACGAATGGAGTCGGTGGAGGTTGCGCCCGCCAGGATACGGGAACCGTTCTCCAGCACGAACATCTTCTTGTTGAACTCGACCACACCCTGTTGCAGCCAGCTCGGCAAATGCATGTAGGCCAGCTGGACACGGCTCAGGATTTCGATGGAGGTGGCTTCCTTGTTGGCCAGCACTCCGATGGTCTTGTGTTCGTGGAAGAGGAGGTACCAGAGCATAAAGCCGCAGGTGGCGGTGGTCTTACCGGCCTGACGGGCAGTGGCGACGATCGTAAAGCGACCGAACGCCATACTCTCGATCATCTCACGCTGGTAGGGATACAACTTGATCTGGATCAGACCGAGATCAACGTGGACCACCTTCATGTAGTTCTCTACAAAGTAGAGCGGGTCCTTCTTACAGCGGGTGTATTCTTTGAGGAGCTCGGGCGTCCACTCAATGGTGACGCCGGAGCCTTTGAGAAGCTGGTTACCGTTGTATGCTTTGAAATTATTCGGGCGTGATATTTGTTGGGCCACGTTTGTCTTCTGCTTCTTTGAGCATTTGGGCCAGTTCGGCCGTAGTCAGGAATAAATTGTTGTTGGTCACGGTGGCGGCTCGGTTGTCTTCCGGTGCTACCTGACCCATCTTCTCGACTTCCAGGCGTTGGCGTTGTAGCTCGAGCAGGTCCTTGTTGGACTCTACGTAGGTCTTGTAAAGCTGGAGCCAGACCTCATAGGCGCGCGGATGCTGACTGGTCTTGGCGATCTCGGCCAGCTCCTGCAGCATCGTGGCCGCCATTTCATTGGCGGTATGCACGCTCTGACGGGCAATGTCGTAGTCTTTATCAGGAGGATCGTAGACGGCTGGCGCTTTGAAATCGCCGTTCACCACAGTCAAGTCAAACTTCTTGGCTAGGTCGCGCTTGTTAGGGTCATCACTCATTATCCAGGTGGTCTTTCCAATGGCTGGTCTTCTCAGTACCGTCGTGTATTAATTTAGCGTGCCAGACCTGTACTTTGTGTGGTTTACCGTCAGTACGACCCTGAATATGTGAGGCATTCATACGACGATAGCTAGGAACCGGATGGATGCGTAGCTTACAATTGCGCGGTAGGACGAGCTCTTTCTCGTCTGGATAACCAAAGCTCTCGCCCATATAGAGACCACGGCTGCCCTTGGGAACGTGTATCTTGATTATGTTGGCGCGATGTGACTTTTTAATGGCAAAGCTGCGAGCCTGTTGCGGATCAATGCTAGTACTGGTGTAAGCCGGCATGTGAGCGTGATACTTATTGCGCGCCTTGGACGGTTTGAATACCTGGTGCGGATCAAATCCTATACCGGTATAGACATGCAGGTCATGTGGGGTTCGCTTCTTGTTGAGCGCGCTATCCAGGTGGGTCACCGTATTAGACAGGTGTTCGTCCATCGCGTGGCGACTTATGCCGTTCTGATGGTAGTTAATCAGAGCGTGGTTGAGGGGCGTAGATTCGGCAGTGTACTTTGCTAAGGCGTGGTGTTCTTGCTCGTGAAGATCATCAACGTCGTGGTAGTGACGGTCCAACGAATTATGAAGATTGTTCAGATGGTCTTCGTGCGCCCGCACCGGGTTGTGGTAGTGGTCGTGCTTTTTCTGGGCGTGGGCAGCAGCCGCAAACTTGGCCAGGTTGTTGTGAAAATCTTGTAGGTTCGCCGCTTCCTTGACGACCTTCTTGGGCTTCTTGAAGGTGAGGTGAAGAAGCTTGTACTTAGACTTAACCTTGATCGGCTTCTTTACGGTATCAAGCCACTGTCGGAACCCCTTCGTCACGAGAAGATCACACCCTCGCCCTCGACCTCAACACAGAAGCCGAAGTCGTCATTGACATCAATCAGGGAGACGGCAATAGAAGCCGCAGAGTTGCTCGTAGGCTCGCCATTTGCGGTCAGGCCGGGAGTGACCGTCATCCGCGAAGCGACCTCGGGCTCATCCTCCTGCTCGCCCAGACGGAAGTTGGTGATGACGTACTTGATGATGGCCTTCTGACGCACCGG
>Ga0105252_10001153_pt1 | contig 12588 bp, 12 predicted proteins | sample EasRivMeERMZT100_FD_89675 | JGI IMG/M metagenome (GOLD analysis project Ga0105252, IMG submission 89675) | Soil microbial communities from meander-bound floodplain in the East River, Colorado, USA - East River MetaG ERMZT100 | ecosystem: Environmental > Terrestrial > Soil > Floodplain | place... | reverse complement strand
GTGATCAAGGCGCAGCAGTTTCGCAGCCAAGAGCAGAACAAGGCGGACGCGCTCGACCGGCTCGCGGACCTGATCCGCCGCGCCTCGTTCGTGCCGAAACCGCGCAAGGCCACGAAACCCACGCGCTCATCGCAGGCGCGGCGGCTCGACAGCAAAGCGAAGCACGCGCGCCTGAAGCGCGGGCGGCGCGTCGTCGAAGACTAGGCCGATCGTGGCGCGTTTCGATCTCGTGATCTTCGATTGCGACGGCGTTGTCGTCGACAGCGAACGCATCGTCCAGGAGACCTTTGGGGCGTTCATCCGCTCCCTCGGCGCCGAGCTCGACGATGACCAGATGAATGAGCTGTTCCTCGGTCGCCGCTTGGCCGACTGTCTCGAGATCGTCGCCGGCATCACGGGACGGCGGGCGCCGCCGGACGCGCTCGACCGTTACCGCGCGGAGCGCGATCGCGTGCTGCGCGCGCGCGTGCAGCCGGTCGCCGGGATCCGCGAGGTGCTCGAGGGGCTGCGCGTGCCGTATTGCATCGCGTCGAGCGGCGATCACGACAAGATGCGCACGACGCTCGGCGCCACGGCGCTGCTGCCGCTGTTCGAAGGGCGGCTGTTCAGCGCTACCGAAGTGCCACGCGGCAAGCCGGCGCCCGACGTGTTCCTGTTGGCTGCCGAGCGCATGGGCGCGGTACCGGCACGGACCGCCGTGATCGAGGACTCGATCAACGGGGTCTTGGCCGGCCGTGCGGCTGGCATGACGGTGTTCGGTTTCGGCGGTTTGATCGCGCCGGAAGAGCTGTCGGCAGCCGGGGCCGCCTACACGTTCACTGCGATGCGCGAGCTGCCGGCGCTGCTGGCGTAGGCGATTGCGCGCCGCTGCCCGCAGCTTCGATCAGTTGACGCAGCACGTTCGACTCGTCGCAGGCTTTCACTTCTGCCCAAAACCGATCGCCCGTGGGATCAGTGCCTGCCGGCGTCAATCGGTAGACGGACTGCTTGGCGTCGCGAATGAGCGCGGCGGCTTCGTAGCTCAACTGGTGCGGATTCGGCGTGCGCGCGCCGTCGGCGCTCGTGGCCGCGGAACGCAGTAGGTGCACGAGGGCTGCTCGAGCATTAGCCGCAGACTCGCGCGCGTCTCTTGCGTCGACGAAGCGCTTGTCGAGGCCATAGAGGCGCGCCGCCTCCTCGTACAGGGCCGCGCAACGCGCCGGCATGCTCGGATAGGCGGCCACGGGCATACGGTCGAGATCCGGCATGATCATCCCGGACTGCTGGCCGACCACTCGAGTGGGCCCGCATAGAAAAGAGCACGCAAACAGTAGTACTCCGATCGGGCGTGAGCTCAGCGTGGTCACGGGTAACCTCCGGCCGCCGCGGCGCGATCGCGATTGGAGTCGCGTTCGCAGTAAGCGTTCCCGGTGGTGAGCGAGCGGCGCGTGCGTCGTTCGAGGTCACGCCTTGAAGACGGACCGAGTCGCACAATCAGGGCACAGCGTCCGCGGTCGATGGCGCGGCGAAATGGCCTGAGGGACACGGCGGCGCACGCCATGACGTAGACACCGACTGCAGAGCAGCAAGTCGGAGAGAAAGCTCAGGAAGCGCCGATCGACATTGATCGAAGTCTGCACCGCGGTGCTCGCCGTAAAGCCGCAACCGCCAAAGCGTAGGCGGCTCAAGCCACGGCATTCTGTGGTGCAGCGCTCAGTTCGGCCGCGCCGGGGCCGCGAAGCGTCGGTCCGGCGAAGCGCAGCGCCGGAGCTCGGTGCGTTAGGTCGCCGTGCCGACGATCTTGTCGCGTTGCGCGATCAGCACCGCGTTCGTGAACTTCGGCACGTCGGCGCGCAGTCCTGCCTGATGCTCGGCGGCAGCCTTGTCGAATGCCGCGGGGTCCGCGATCCAGATCGTGATCGTGGCCACGTAGGGCGGCAACGCGCCGTCGGCGCCCGGCTGGCCGCGGCGCAGCTCGAAGCGGCTGATCGATTTGCCGTAGAGGCGCATGATGAGCGGCATGTGCGTCTTCACGTAATAGTCGAAATCGAAACGCACCTCGGGGCCGTTCTGATAGACGATCGTCATGCACTCCTGGTCGATGGTGCCTTGTGCCTGCGCCGTGCCGGCGACGGTTGCGCCGAGTGTCACGGCCACACCCGCGGCGGCCGCCTTGCCGGCGCCGAGCAGCACGCTGCGCCGATCGTACGATGCGGATTCTTCATTCATGACGGTTCAACCTCGTGTGGCCGAAGAGTGGCCGTGTGTGGGTGGCGGTTAATAGACCACGACACGCCGAGTGGCACAACCAGCTACCGCTGTAGCCAGGTCTCCAGCAGGTCGCGGCCGAATACCCAGTAATGCAACGTGGCGCCGAGCAAGGCGTGCGATACCGCCAGCGGCAACAGCGCGCGCCAGCGGTAATAGCAAAGTGACCAGACCGTACCGGCCACGAGCGTCACGAGCATCACGGGCCAGCGCGGGAAATGCACGGCCGCGAAGGCGACCGCCGTGAGCGCCACGGCGAGCGGCATGGGTACGAGGTGCAGCCAACGGCCGAACCAGTAGAACTGAAAAATGTACTGCTGCAGCAGCGCCCAGGGCAGGTACAAAGCCGCCGCCAGCAGAAGGTGCCAATTGAGGAAGCGCTGCTGCAACGACGGGCCGTCGGGTGGCGTGAACGCTACGGCCGCAATGGCGAGCGCGACGAGCGCCGCCGCGGTGAACGTCGCGCACGCCCGCCACGCTTGGCGCCGGCCGTCGGGTCGCGGCTCTGGGGCGAGACCCCAGAACCGGTGACTGCGCGCGCGGCTCGTGACGATCAGCGCCACGGCGGCGGCCGCGAGTGCGAAATCGACGTAGGGCGGCCTACCGCGAAAGGTCGCGACGAACAGCGCCGCCGCCGCGCCGATACCGGCGAGCTCCCAGGTCACCGAACGGCGAGTATGGGGGGCGTTCAGTCGATGATCGCCTGGTAGACCAGTGCGCGCACCTTGGCCTGATCATCGACGTTGCCGGCCGGCACGACCTGCGTCAGGTGCACGACCACGAGCTCTTCGCTCGGATCCACCCAATAAGTCGTGTGGTAGGCGCCGCCCCAACCGAACTCGCCCGTCGAGCCCGGCCAGCCGCGAGCGCCCACGTCCGCGACGACGAAGAAGCCCAAGCCGAATCCTTGGCCGGGGTTATAGGCGATGCTGCCGAGGTGGCTCACAGTCATGAGCTCGACGGTCTTGCGGCCGAGGACGCGCCGTCCGTCGAGCTCGCCGCCGTTCAGAAGCATTTGCAGAAAGCGCGCGTAGTCCGTGGCCGTGGACAATAGCCCGGCGCCGCCCGAGAAATTCTTGCGCGGCCCTTCGACGTACGCTCCCTGGCCGACGGCGTTGCCGGGCGTCGGCGCGCGCACGAGCTCATCGCCCTGGCGCGAGTACACGGCCGTGAGCCGGTCGCGCTTGTTTGGGCTCAAGTAGAACTCCGTGTCGCGCATGTCGAGCGGTTCGAACACGCGCTCGCGCAGCACCTGATCGAGCGGCTTGCCCGCTACCACCTCGACGAGCGCGCCCAAGATGTCCGTGTTATAGCCATAGATCCAACGTTCTCCCGGCTGCGCATGGGCGGGTAGTCCGGCTATGCGGCGCACCGAGTCGCGGATCGTCTCGTTCTTGTCGGCGAAGTAGTAACCCTGTTGGCCGGCCGCGGCCCAGCGATCCTCGCCGATGCCATTGCCGTAACCGTAGCCCGACGTGTGCGTCAGCAGATCGCGCACCGTGATCGGCCGCGCGGCCTTCACGACGTCGTAGCCACCGCCGTCGCGGCCGACGGCCACGGTGGTCTCGAGGAACTCCGGCAGGTACTTGCCGACGGGATCGGTCAGCAGCAACTTGCCTTCCTCGACGAGCGTCATCGCCGCGACACTGATGATGGCTTTCGATTGGGACGCGATGCGGAAGATCGAGTCTTCGCGCATCGGCGATCCGGCTTCGCGATCGCGGTTGCCGAAGGTCTCGAAGTAGACGATCTGACCGCGGCGCGCCACGAGCGTAACCGAGCCCGCGAGGGCGCCGTCATCGACGTAGCCTTGCAGCGCAGCGGTGAGCCGTTCGAGCCGCTCCGCGGACATACCGACGTCGGCCGGCTTGCCGCGCTCGAGCTCGGCAGCGGGTGCGGCGGTTGCGATAAGGCAGGCGAGGCCGCAAACGAGTGCCTGCGACCAGGTCGTTGAAGTGCGTAGCATCGAATTCCCCCGAGAGTGCGTTGCCGCGAACAGCATACTGCACGCTTCGGCCGTCGGGCAGCGGCTTGACCCTCCGGTAGCGTTTGCGTAGCGTCCGCCAAGGTTGCTTCGAGGGCTTGGGCATGACCGTCACCGGTTGGGACACGCTCGCTGCGGGGCAGGGGTGCGCGTTCGATACGCCGCGCGCGGACCACACGGCCCACTGGGACAAGGTGGCGACGCTCACGGCATCGAGCTGGTATCTGCCGCACAATCAGGCCTACCGCGGTCACGGCGTGCTGGTGTTCGATCCGCGTCATGCCACGCGTCTCGATCAGCTGACGGCCGTCGAATGGGCCGCGTATTCGGCCGACCTGCAGCGCGTCGTACGCGCGATCGTCGCGGTGTGCGAGCCCCAGCACGTCAACGTCGAGTCGCTCGGGAACGTCATGCCGCATCTGCACTGGCATGTGATCCCGCGTTACAAGAACGACGGACGCTGGGGTTCGCCGATCTGGGCCGCGGATATCAAAGAGCAACCCGATCGGCGGCTCACGGCCGAGGATCGCACGCGCTTGTTACAGTCGCTCGGCGACGCGCTGCGTTGATTCGGCGTCGGCGCGGTCGCGCCACGCCGCAGCAGCAATAGCGCGCTCGCTGGGGTAAGCTGCGCACCCCGCGCCGTCCTGGGACCTGTCATGGCCCTCATCACCCGTGAGCACATGCCGACACGTGCCGACGTGATCGCCTTGCTGCGCCTCGCGGGGCCGTTGGTGCTGATCCAGGTGGGGACCATGCTCATGGGCGTGGTCGATACCGTGATGGTGGGACAGGTGTCGCCCGCTGCGCTTGCGGCTGCTGCGCTCGGCAATCTGTATTTCTTCTCCATCACGATCTTCGGCATGGGTGTGCTGTTCGCGCTCGATCCGATCGTCTCGCAGGCGCTCGGCGCTCGCGACGAGCTGGCCGTGCGCCGCGGGCTGCAGCGCGGACTCGTGCTGGCCGTACTGTTGGCCATCCCGATATCGTTGGCGATGCTCACGGTGCGACCCGTGCTCGAGCTCGTGGGACAGCCGGCCGAGGTGATTCCGGCGGCGGCCGGCTACGTCTATCGAATCCTGCCGAGCGTGCCGGCGTTTCTGCTGTTCGTGGTGCTGCGCCAAACTTTGACGGCGCACCGACACACGGCGGCCATCGTCGCAACGATCGTCGTCTCGAACCTGCTGAACGCGGTGCTCAACTACGCGTGGATTTTCGGTCACTGGGGTTTCCCGGCGCTCGGTGTGCTGGGCTCGGCATGGGCGACCACGGTGAGCCGCTGGGTCATGACGTTCCTGCTGCTCGCGCTCGGCTGGCGGCAGCTCAAGCCGTACCTGCGCGGCGTCGCGCCGAACCTATTCGATCTGCAGCCACTCGGCCGCATGCTGAAGCTCGGCTCACCGATCGGCGCCCAGATGGTCCTCGAGGCCGGGGTCTTCAGCACAGTGGGGTTGCTCATGGGCTGGCTCGGCGTCGCGCAGGTGGCGGCGCATCAAGTGACCATCAACCTCGCCTCGCTCACCTTCATGGTGCCGCTCGGCGTGTCGTCCGCGGCCAGTGTGATCGTCGGGCATGCCGTTGGGCGCGGTGACGCCGGCGGCGTGCACCGGTCGACGTTCACGGCTCTCGGCGTGGGCGCGGGATTCATGTTGCTCATGGCCGCGTTGCTGATCGGCGCACCCGACATGCTCGCCCGCATCTACACGAGTGATGCGGTCGTCTTGCAGTTCACGGTGTTGTTGCTGCCGATCGCCGGCGTCTTTCAGGTGTTCGACGGGCTGCAAGTGGTGGCGATCGGCTTGCTGCGGGGGCTCGGCGACACGCGCGTGCCGATGATCGCGAACATCGTCGCGTTCTGGGCTCTCGGTATGCCCGTGAGCCTCTGGCTTGCGTTCGGCCTCGACTTCGGCGCCGTAGGGCTCTGGTGGGGATTGGTCGTCGGGCTCATGATGGTCGCGGTGTTTCTCATCGTGCGTTTGCGGCAGCGCGAGGGAAAAGATCTGACGCGCGTGCTCATCGACGATCACGCTAAAGCCGCGGACGGTGGAGCGGGACGATAGTTCGTGCGCGAAAGCGAGCATCACAAGACACTGGACGCCACGCTGAAGGCCGTGACGGCCTTGCTCGGGCGTCAGGCGCTCGTCAATCAGCTCGTGGCGCGCACGGACACGCGCAAGCATGCGCTCGTGCAGTCGCTCGTCGAACGGCAGCACGCGGTCGAGCTCGAGAAGAAGCTCAATAGCTTGCACCCCGCCGACGCGGCCTTCGTGCTCGAGAGTCTGCGCACGGAGCAACGCCTGGCGGCGTGGCGGTTGATCCGCCGCGAACGGCGCGGCGCGCTGCTGCTCGAGCTCGCCGCACCCGTGCGCGCCTCGCTCGTAACGTTGCTCGACGAGCCCGAGCTGCTGGGACTCGGCAGGCAAATGGAAGCCGAAGATTTCGCCGACCTCGTGCAGGACTTGCCGCACGAGCGCGTCGAAGCCGTGCTGGCGCAACTCGGCACCGACGAGCGCGCCGAAGTGCAGTCGGTGCTGTCGTTCCCCGAAGGCAGCGTGGGCGCGCTGATGCAGCTCGACGTGGTCACCGTGCGCGCCGACGCGACGCTCGAAGAATGCATTGCCACGCTCCGTCGCCGCGGCAGCCTGCCGGAGCAGCTCACGTCGCTCACCGTGGTCGACCGTGACCACGTGCTGCAAGGCACGCTGCCGCTCGACCGATTGTTGGTGCGCGACGGGGCTCTGCATGTCAACGAAGTCATGGACGCGGAACCCACTTACTTTCTGACCAACGACTCCGAAGACGTGGCGGCCGAGGCTTTCGAGCGCTACGACCTGATCTCCGCTCCCGTCGTGAATCTGCACAATCAGGTCGTCGGCATGCTGACCGTCGATGCCGTGCTCGAGCAAGTCAAGCAGGACTCATTCAAGCAGGCGTTGAGCCAAGTCGGTTTGAGCGAGGATGAGGATCTGTTCGCGCCGATCTGGCAGAGCAGCCGCAAGCGCCTCGTATGGCTCGGCTTGAACCTGCTCACGGCGTTCGTCGCGTCACGCGTCGTCGGTGGCTTCGAAGGCTCGATCGCGCAGCTCACAGCGCTAGCTGCGTTGATGCCGATTGTGGCGAGCATCGGCGGCAACACGGGCAATCAAACCATGGCGCTCGTGATCCGCGGCCTCGCGCTGTCGCAGTTGAACGTCAGCAACATGATGTTCTTGCTGCGCAAGGAGTTGGCGATCGGCGTGATCACCGGCGCTCTCTGGGGCGTGGTCATGGCGTTGGCGACGCTGCTGCTCTATCAGTCCGTCGGCCTGGCGCTCGTCATGGCGATGGCGATGCTGCTGAATATGCTGGTCGCGTCGGCCGTTGGCGTGTTGTGCCCGCTCGTGCTCGAGCGACTCGGCCGCGATCCGGTGATGGGGAGCAGCATTCTGCTGACGGCCATCACCGACAGCATGGGCTTCTTGATCTTCTTGGCGCTCGCGTCGGCGCTGCTGCTCTAGGCGCTAGGACGGTAGCAACACGCCGGAGCCGCCCGCGGCCTTCGGTAGGTCCTTGTGCTTCGGCAGCGAATCGACGATGTGCAGCACGGCCTCCTGGTAATGCAGGTGCTCGCGCGGTTTGAACTCGAGTGCCGGCAGAATCGCCGCGTAGACGTCGACGAGCCGTATCGCAGGGTGCTCGGTCAGCAGGTGTCCGCCGCAGGTCTTGCACCACTTGCGGGAGCTCTTGGGCGTCTTGTTGTAGGTGCCGATGTTTTCGGCGCCGGCCGTGATCTTTACCGCCTCGGGTTTCCACAGCGTGAACGCGTTGACCGGGCCCGCCGACCAACGGCGGCAGGATTCGCAATGGCAATAGCCCATGACGACAGGCTCGCCTGTGACGGTAATCGAGACGGCGCCGCAAAAGCAGCTGCCCTTGTAGGTTTTGTTCATGTGATCGGGATTCCTGGCGAGGCGCGCGAGGTGACTACTATAACCGAGGCCCGCGCGACCGCAGTGCAGCACGGGAGTCTGATGAACCGTGGGCGCATTGACGATTCATCGAACGACGGGGAAACTGCTCGGGAGGAGTGGACTGGATGGCGATCCCGCGGATCATTCATCAGCTTTGGAAGGACACGCGCGTTCCGCGGCGTTGGCAGGCGGCGGCCGCGTCGGTGCGCCGCTACCACAAGGGCTGGGAGTATCGGCTGTGGACCGACGCAGCCATGGAGCAGCACGTGCGGACGCTGCATGCCGAGTTTTGGCCCGTGTTTGCGGGCTTCAATCGCCACATCATGCGCGTCGATACGTTCCGCTACGTGCTGATGCAGGACTTCGGCGGTATGTACTGCGACCTCGACTACGAGTTCGTGAGGCCTTACGACTATTCCGGCGCCGACGTCGTGCTGTCGCTCGAGTATGACGAAGCCTACGGGGACGGGGGGAATCAGCTCGCCAACTACCTGTTCGCCTCGGTGCCGGGGCATCGCCTCTGGGCCGACATGCTGGCGAGCCTCGCCGTCAATCCACCGTTCGCGGCTTCGCCCGACGAGGTTTGCACGCTCACCGGGCCGCAGCTCGTGACGAGAACCTATTACCGCGACCCGAGCCGGTACGCCGGCGTGCGGCTCACGCCGAAGCCGGTGTTTAGCCCGCGTCGCGTGCACGGCCGGCGCGAGCGGAAGTTTTATGTCAACAGTGGCATCACCTATGGCTTCCACTATGGTTGGGGCTCATGGCGCGAGCGCATGAACGTCGCTTGGTTCAAGCAACGTCTCAAGAAGCTCCTGCACATCGAGGAACTGCAACGCCGCTTCGGCTCCCCCGCGGCTTGATCGCCGCCTGCGGCGAGTCCCTAGGCCGTTAACCTGGCGGCTTAGCTGTTAAAGAACCGTTATTAGCCTGACGGCGGCATGGCGTCTCGCTGACTATGACGCTGCGGATCGCGGCCACCCGCGGCTCGATCGCGGCCACCGTCCTTCTTAAGGAATGTCAGCATGACTCGTGCTCGTCGCGTGCCGTCCATCCTCTCCTTCGTCAGCGCTGCCGCGACGGCCTTGGCGGCCAGCGGTGCACAGGCGCAGTCAGCACAGCCGGCGCCGACGCCGCCAGCGGCGAGCCAGGAGCAGCCTGACGAGATCGTGGTCTTCGGCCGCAGCCTCGAATTGCTCGGTACGGCCGAGGCTGCAAGCGAAGGCACGGTCGGTGGCGCCGATCTCTTGGTGCGGCCGATGCTGCGCGTCGCCGAGTTGCTCGAGGCCGTTCCCGGCATGGTGGCCGTGCAGCATTCCGGCAGCGGCAAGGCCAATCAGTACTTCCTGCGCGGCTTCAACCTCGATCATGGCACCGACTTCACGGCCTACGTCGATGGCGTGCCGCTGAATCTGCGCTCGCACGGCCACGGCCAAGGCTACCTCGACATCAACGGCTTGTTGCCCGAGGTCGTCGAGCGCATCGACTACCGTAAAGGCCCGTATCGGGCCGATACCGGCGATTTCTCGATGGCGGGGGCGTCTTTCATCACGACGATCGAGCGCCTCGAAGCCCCGTTCGTGGCGCTCGAGGGTGGTGAGTATGGCTGGGGCCGTCTCGCTGGCGGCGGGACCGCCGAGCTCGACGGTGACGGGACACTGACCGGTCTCATCGAACGTAAAACTTACGACGGGCCGTGGGAGCAGGCCGAGGGCCTCGCGCACACGGCGCTGTGGGGCAAGTACCGCCGCCCGACGGACTTCGGCACGTTGGCGGTAACGTTGTCGGGCTACGAGGGCAACTGGCATCCGACCGAGCAGATTCCGGAGCGCGCCATCGGCACGGCGGTTTGCGAGGACGCATTTTGCACGCTCGACCCGACGGCGGACGGCGATACCTCGCGGTGGATCGCGAGCGCCGAGCTCGACGGTAAGGATTGGTCGGCATCGGCCTATGCGCAGTACTACGACTGGTTCATGCAGTCGAACCCGACCTACGACTTTCAGATCAATCAATTCGACAAACGCTGGACCACAGGTGGGCGTTACGACCACAGCGTGGTCGCGCGCGACCGTATCGAGCTCAAGGTGGGCGGCGAGTTTCGCTATGACGACATCGGCAACGTGGGAGTCGACGAATTCGCGAGCGGTCAATTCATTACCAACATCGCCCAAAACGCGATCACCGAAACGTCGCTCGGTGTATTCGCTGAAGCTAACTGGTCGCCTACCGACAAGTTGCGACTCTTGGGCGGTCTGCGTGGCGACGTCTACGACTTCGATGTGACGGCCAAGAACCCGAGCAGCTACGCGGGGCACGAAAGCGACACACGCGCCTCGCCGAAGGTGGGTATTGCCTACGCGGTCAGTCGCGACGTTGAGCTTTACGGCAACTGGGGCCGCGGGTTTCATTCCAACGATGCTCGCGGCGTCGTTAACGAGCAGAGTCCGATTCGGGGCCTTGCCCAAGGCACGGGTTACGAGGCGGGCGCCCGGTTCGAGCTCGGGTCGGTGAAGCTCACGAGCGCGTACTGGTGGCTCAATCTCGACAGCGAGCTGATCTTCGTCGGTGATTCCAATTCCGTGGAACCGCGCGGCGGCTCGCGGCGCGAAGGCTACGAGCTCACGGCGTTCTGGCGGCCGGTCGAGTGGCTCGGTATCGACGCCGTCTACACGGGTAGCCGGGCGCGCTACGTCGACAATCCCGACGGGCTGTATATCGAGGGCTCCGTTGAGAACGCGGGTCAGATTGGCATTTCCGCCGTGAAGGACCGTTGGGAGGCGAGCTTGCGCGTGCGCTATCTCGGCGAATACGCGTTGACGCCGGATAACGCACAGCGTGCCGAGGGCGAAACCTCGATCAATTTGCGCGGCGCCTATACGGTTGGCAAAGCCCAATTGTACGCAGAGGTATTGAACGTCCTCGATGAAAACGGCAAGGACATCGTCTATTGGTACGAGGCCTACGTCCCCGGCCTCGATCCGCCCGGCACGAGCTCGGCCGATATCGATTGCGCCGTGACGAACTGCCGCGTCAGTCGCGCCGAGGAGCCGCGTACGCTGCGCGTGGGCGTGAAGTTCGCGTTCTAAACCCGCCTTCGCTGCCGATCGCGCGGCCTATGCCGTGCGCGACCGCCGGTCTACCATAACCGCGCGAGGCAGCCGTAACGCGGCTGCATCGGGCTTTGGGATCACGTGGAGAACAATATGAATAAGCTGCTGGCGGAGTTCTTCGGTACGTTTTGGTTGGTGCTGGGCGGTTGTGGCAGCGCGGTGCTCGCTTCGACATTCCCAGACGTAGGTATCGGTTTGGTCGGCGTGTCGTTGGCCTTCGGTCTCACGGTCGTGACGATGGCGTACGCCGTCGGTCACGTGTCGGGCGGACACTTCAATCCTGCGGTCTCGGTGGGCCTCGCGGTTGCCGGCCGGTTTGCAGCCAAGGATCTGGCTCCCTACATCGCGGCCCAGGTGCTCGGCGGCATCGTCGCCGGCGGCGTGCTATTCGTGATCGCGAGCGGCCAAGCCGGTTTCGACGTGAGTGCCGGATTCGCCTCGAATGGCTACGGGGAGCATTCGCCTGGCCAGTACTCACTGCTGGCGAGCCTAGTGGCCGAAGTCGTGATGACGGCGATGTTCCTCGTGGTGATTCTCGGTGCCACCGATCGACGCGCCCCAGCCGGTTTTGCGCCGCTTGCCATCGGCCTGGCGTTGACGCTTATTCACCTCATCAGCATTCCAGTCACGAACACTTCGGTGAATCCCGCGCGCAGCACCGGTGTGGCCGTTTACGTAGGTGACTGGGCGATCGCCCAACTATGGTTGTTCTGGTTAGCGCCGCTCGTCGGCGGTGCCCTGGGCGCGTTGATCTACCGCGTCATCGGCGGCGGCGCCAAAAGCAGCTGAGCACTACGGTACTAGGCTTGCTGCGCGAGGCGCCGCAGCAATGAAGCGGCCGCTTCGTTGTACGGGATGTGCTCGCTGGGTACGCCGACCGCTAAGTCGAGCGGCGTTTGGCCTTTGGCGTTCTTCGCGCGCGCGTTCGCGCCATGATCGACGAGGAATTGGATCATGGCTGTCGAGCCGCGCAGCGTGGCGCCATGCAGCGCCGTGTGGCCCGTCTGGTTCGCCGCGTCGACGTCCGCTCCCTGCGCCAGCAACAACTCGAGCGCTTGGATCGCGTCGCTTTCGCGGCCGCGGCTGATCGGCTCATGCCATCCCACCCCGGCCACCGCCATGAGGCTCGTCGTCCGGTCGTTCGTCGTTGCGAGTGGATCGGCGCCGGCGGCGAGCAATAGGCTCATCGTTGCGAGGTCGCTCGACATGGCGGCGCGGAGGAAGGGTGTAGTGCCCGCATCGAGCAGCGCGACGTTCGTGGCGTCCGCAGCAGGGTCGCTGCCAAGGCGGCGCG
>Ga0105252_10001151_pt1 | contig 12595 bp, 18 predicted proteins | sample EasRivMeERMZT100_FD_89675 | JGI IMG/M metagenome (GOLD analysis project Ga0105252, IMG submission 89675) | Soil microbial communities from meander-bound floodplain in the East River, Colorado, USA - East River MetaG ERMZT100 | ecosystem: Environmental > Terrestrial > Soil > Floodplain | place... | reverse complement strand
CTTCTTCCTCATCTTCAGGTTCTTTTTCAATTTCTTCTATGCTAGGAGAATCTAGCTCTATATAGAGAGGTATTTGCTCGATGATTTCTTTTTTAGGAATCTGATGAATAAACGGGAAAAATGGTTCCATGATTACCTCTCAATCAATATATTAGAATAATAATATGTTTTGTCCCAACTGTGCTAAATTAGCTCTCCTTCATACTAAGAAAAATTGTATTCAATGTCAAGGCGGCGTATTTAATAATCTTTCCGTTCTGTGCGAAACTTGCTCCGTGACCGAAAAGGTTTGTGCCATTTGTCTAAAAAAGACACAAAATTCTTTGGCTGACAAGCTTAAAAACGCTGGTTGTGGTCCGTGTCGCAGTAAAACCCGTTAATGATATATAGGTAAGTGATGATTATTACGAACAACGAAGAGGCTTTGAGAGTCAAGTGTGAAGATGTTCTACCTGAAGAGGTGGGCACTCTTATTGCGACGTTAGAAGCCGAGCTAGCTCATGCCAACAGATTAGGCAAAGGCGGCATCGGCTTAGCCGCTCCCCAGATTGGTATCGCTAAAAACATTGCGATTGTTAGGTTGGGAGAGGGTAATTTAGATTTAGTGAATTGTAAAATTACTCAAGGATATGACCCCGCTGTTTTTCAAAACGAAGGGTGTTTATCTTTTCCAGGTCGTGTAGAAACTACTACTAGATTTCAAGAGGTATATATTACCAATAATTTGGTTTACCCATATAGTTTTACGGCAATTGGATTATTATCCGTGGTATGTCAACACGAAATTGATCATTTAACTAGTGTTCTTTTTATGGACAGAATTGTCGCATCTAAACCACAACTGATGCAACCTGTACGTAAAAAGGCGGGACCCAATGATCCATGTTTGTGTGGGTCCCAAAAGAAATACAAAAAATGTTGTGGAAGGCATACATGAACAAAAAACAAGCTGAAGAACTTACCAATGATGTATTAATTGCTGATGCTCTTTTAAGATTAAAGACCTTGGAAACTATTTTGGTTGCTAAAGGTATTTTTACTTTGGAAGAGTATAATGCGGCTATGAATGATATTGCAAGCAAAATAGCCAGAACTATTTTGCAGAATGCCAATGTGCCCGGCAATATTGATGAGTTAATCAGAGGTCTGCAAGGTAATAAGAAAAAAGATCCTGGAAACTAATGCAATATATTACCAAAGAGGAAGAGTTAAAAACTGGTAGTAAAATACTGTCCTTATATTTTTATGCTCATTGGATGCCTTACCATAAGAAAATGGTAACGATGATCTTTAAGATGGAAGAGAAATATAAAGATATCACCTTTTTGGCAATAGATGTAGATCACTTTAAATCTCTATGTAAGAGGTTTAATGTCACTTCAATACCAGAAGTTCTTGTTCTGGTCAATGGAGAAGAAATAAAACGAATAAACGGGTTGGTTTTAACCTCTGCTTTTAAGAGCGTTTTTGCTGATATATGTAATTCGTGTAATCCTAATACGGAGAAATATAATGCCCAAAAAGAAGACAGACCAAGCTAAAGAGGCTCCAGCAACAGTCACTGCCACCATCGTAAAGACGGCGGCGGATCAAATTTGGAGTGAGATTAAAGATCTAAGAATTGAAATGTTTGCTTTGCCAGATCAAAGAGTTCATATGTACTGCAAGCCAGTATCTATTGATCCAAACAAGCTATTCTTACTCGCTTCTGCTGGCTCAGTGCTTACAGCACTGGAATTGGTGGTTGCTCCTAAATATGTAGTGGAAAAGATGGATAGATTTTTGGTGATAACTCCGGCTCCAAGCCCATTTAGATAATTGAGGGACCATGCCATTTGACGAAGAAGATGATGTACCAACCATACAATCACAGAAGATCGGTTTAAAGCAAGTTTCCTCACAGAAATCTATTTTTGAGACGTTGCCTAAAAAGCCAACTCAGTCTGAGTTTACAGAACAGGTGCGTCAAGTTCAAGAAAGAGCTTCTGGCTACAAAGCTAGAACGGCTGATTTGGCATCTCAATTCAATAAGGCTGTAGCAGATAAAACGCTTGCCATTAACAAAAACAATTTCCAAAAAGAAATGGAAATTGAGGTTTTGCGCAATATGGTAAAACTAGCTCAAGAAATTAATTCAGATTTCAACGAAAGAGAAGGCGAGGGCTCTCTAAGTTGGATAACTCTATTGCTCAGCACATGTTTTAAGCAAAGAGATAAAATTAATAATTTGGAATATGTGATCTCACAATTAGAAAAGAAAGTCGACGCCCTTGACAAGAAAAAGAGTAGTGAATAAGTTTCCCATGATAACCAAGGAATTATTACTGACTTTAGTAACCGAGGAAAAGGAAAACTTTAGCAAGTATTCACAATTATGCGCGACTTATCAGATTCAACCGGATTCTTTGGCTACGGCGAGACACCAGGGGAGGCTGGAGATTCTCCAGCGTCTCCTACAGGAAAAGCCTTCTTCAAAGACTTGATTCGGAAAGCTAACACTGTTCCACTTATTAGAATATTCAAGTACTATGGTGTCAGGATGGATGCCATTCATAACAAGAGTGTTTGTCCTTTCAAATCTCATAAAGGCGGTCGAGAAACTACCGCCTCCTTCAAATATTATGAAGACACTAATAGTTTCTATTGTTTTGGCTGCAAGGTAGGTGGGCAGCATTCGCACGCCTGTGAGTTCGTTGCAACTATGGATGGGATTAGTCGCGCCAAGGCTGCTTACAAGATTTTGAGTTTATTCGGTTCAGATGTAGATGATTCCGCTGAAGTATTTGAGGGTCAAAACTTATCTGAACAACTAGAGATTATGATGGACTTCTCTAGCTCTGTTAGAGAATTTCGAAGAATATATTTAGACAAAGAATCGCAAGATTTTATCGAAAAAAGATGCGCGGTATATGATGAGCTGAACGCCAAGCGCGTCATGGACAACGAGACATTACGCTCCGTTGTCGAACATCTGAAAGAGCAAATTAACTTTTACAAATCATGTCACACGTTATAATTCTAGGCGATGTGCATTTAGGTAAAGGTACTAACATCGGTAAATCAGGTGTTGGCGCTAACCTTAATAGCCGCATCGTTGATCAGCTTAGTTTATTAGACTGGACGCTGGATAGAGCGATCGAACGTCATGCCGATGATATCATCATTACTGGCGACGTTTTTGAAGAGCCCAAACCGCATCCTTCTCTTATTACCTTCTTCATTGCCTGGCTCAAAAAATGTCAGGTCTATGATGTCAATGTTCATATCATCGTTGGCAATCATGATATCATTCGCAGTGGATATGTTTATTCCTCTCCACTTGATATTATCAATGAGGTAGAGCTAGAAAACGTCAATATCTATAAAGACATTGATACCGTTATGATCGGAACCACGGCATTTACGCTGATTCCGTTTCGTGACAGAAAATCATTTAGTGTATCTGCCAATGCTGACGCCGTAAGCATGTTGCGTGACAGCCTAGTATATGAGCTAGCAAGCATCCCAGTCACCTATCACAAGGTGGTCGTTGGACATCTTGCCATCGAAGGCTCTATTCCCGTAGGTGATGAAATCGACGATCTCGCCAATGAGCTATTTTGTCCATTGGACATGTTTGAAGGCTATGATTACGTCTGGATGGGGCACGTCCACAAGCCACAAGTTATGCGAAAGAAGAATCCATACATTGCCCACATCGGCAGTATGGATATTTCTAATTTCGGAGAAATTGATCAGGAGAAGTATCTAGTTATTATCGAGTGTGATACCAATGGGTTTGAAATGGAACCTTTGCCCACACGACCGTTGAAGAAAATTAATATCACTATTCCGAAGGATATTGAAGATACCACTAATTACGTTATCGAAGAAATTAAGAAAGAAAAAGCCGATTTCAATAGATCAATCGTGCGAGTAGAAATATCTTTATCTACTCCAGAGCTTAAATCTGTTAGCAAAACAACCATTGAAAAGTTTTTACTAGAGCAGGGCGCTTTCAATATCACCTCTATCATAGAATCCAAAAAAATCACTCTTATCAAAAAGAGCGTGGTCAATGCCATTGATACTAAAATGGACGTTGTGTCAGCTATTAAAACATACGCACACACGTACGTAGACGCATCTGTGCGTGATAGTTTTATTGAGTTGGCTATGGATATTTATGCAACCTTTAAAGCCGAGGCAAAAGAATGAAGCCAGTAAGATTATACATCAAAAACTTCATGTGCTACGAAAAAGGTTTTGTAGATTTTACGCAATTCAGCTCGGCTATCATTATTGGTAAGAAAGAGAATAATGATATGTTTTCCAATGGTGTCGGAAAGACTGCCATTTTTAAAGCCATGAAATATGTTTTGTTTAATCAATCTGATTATCCATTAGAGCGGGTAATTAGAGATGACACCACTTCATGTCAAGTTGTGTTAGATTTTTTAATTGGAGATCAAGAATACCGCCTATCTCGCTCCAGGACTAAGAAGGGTAGTACTGATTTAACTCTTCTACACAGACTAAATCAAGTGACTGGGACGACAGAAGAAGTGTATCACTCTGATACTGAAGAGCCTTGGCTTGATAAGAAACATACTGAAAAATACTGGAAAGACATTTCGGGCAGTCGAGCTTCTGATACTGAGAAAGATTTGGTCAAGCTAATCAAGACCAATCATAAATCTTTCTCCAGCACTGTGCTTTTCCCTCAAAAAGATATCACTGGTCTCGCCACCGCCACACCAGAGAAGCGTAAAGGAATTCTGAAAGAAGCCTTTAATCTACTCATCTATGCTAAGCTAGAAAAAATAGCCAAGGATAGGGCGAGTCTCCTTACCAGAGAGATTGATAAGAATCAGATATTGCTGGATAGCATAGGTAATCCTCAACAAGATCTGGTAGATTTGATTACACAACTTGGTGTGGTAGAACAAGAAATCTCAGACAGAGGATTTACTCTTGGCATTCACAATAATGAATTAGCCAAGTATAATGAAAAAATATCAGAATTTACCAATACCCATAATGGATTGGCTAGCAAATTTGCCACTCTATTATCTCAAGAGAAGGCTCTGTTGGCAGACAAGAACAGATCAGGTATTTCGGTTAAAGAGTATCAGTCCAAGAAATCTAATGTAGCCAAGAATGCTAAGGATTTGGTAGATGAGATTAAACTTCTCAAAAAGACACAGATTGATTTAGCCCAAATAGATTATTCCCAAATAGATATTCTGGGAGAGAAGATTGCCTTTTTGAAAGAGGCTGTGACTACTCTCAATGTGGATATCAAGAATAACTTGGAAAAATATGAGGATTTGAAAATTCCATTACCTAGCGGAAGTGTGTGTAAAAATTGTCGTAAGCCAATGACCGACAAGGAAAGAAAAGAGCACAAAGATCATATCGCTAAGGAAATGAATGATTTGCAAAGAAATATTCAGGGAGCCAAACAAACCATTACCGGATTGAATGGAGAGATTCTAGGATTTCAACAGACTGTTAATGGGCTCAATTTATCCAAACAGCAGCTTGAAAGTATTAACACAAGAATCTCTACCAAAGATAGGGAAATGCAAGATAAAAAAGCCCTCTTTGAGGAATATGATGTTTTGCTCAAGAAATTCACTGCCGAACTAGCTGACAAAACCAAAGAGCTGGAACAAGTTCAAGATGATTTAAAGGCATCTTCTTTGGATGAAGCCAATGCCATCAAACTTCTGATTGAAGAAGAAAAAACCAAAGTAGCTAACATTACTAGTAAAATCAATACTCTTAACAAAGAAATATTCCATTTCAATAGTAATAAGGCAGTGGTTCAACATACTATCGATCAAAAGAATAAAGACAAGACTAAAAAAGATGAACTGCAGAAGATCCTATTAGAGCTTAATACAAAGCTCGGCATGTTTCCGTCAGTTATTCAATCTTTCTCTACGACAGGCATTCCAAATCTAATCATTCAAAATGTGTTAGACGATTTGCAGATAGAGGCTAATAATCTGTTAGCTCAATTGAAGCCTGGTCTACAGCTTTCTTTCTTTATTGAAAAGACTGTAGAAAAAACGGGCGATCAAGCCGATACTCTAGATATCAATTATCACATAAAAGGTAAGAATCGATATTTTGAACAGTTATCGGGTGCCCAGCAATTAGCAGTTTCTTTTAGCTTGAAATTGGGCTTATCTTTCTTATTACAAAAGATGACCGGAGCCGATATTAAGTTTTTGTTGCTAGACGAAATTGACCAATCTCTAGATAAGGCAAGTGTAGATGCATTTGTAGATATTGTGAAGTTTTTCCAAAAAGATTTCATTATCTTAATCATTACACATAACGATCGTTTGAAAGATAAATTCTCACATGCTATATTGGTGGAACAAGATATAAACATGGTATCAAAAGCAAAAGTTGTATCTTCTTGGTAAGGAGTAATATGTATAAAGTGGCTATTTGTGGGAAAGCTAATTCTGGTAAGAATACTGTTAGTAAATTGATCCTGAAGGAACTGCGCAATAAACAAACAGGAGTTTTGTGCGAATATATTGCGTTTGCGGATCCTATCAAAGCAATGATTAGATTGATGTTCCCCGAATTGCCTGAAAAGTATTTAACGGGTCCTTCACAATATCGAGCCGAGCCTATTCCAGGAGCATTTAAAGATGGTGTTCCGCTCACTGTTCGTCAGCTTTTAATTGATCTTGGGACTGGCGTGGGTCGCGCCGTTAAAGAAACTATTTGGCTGGACGCTTTTGATCACGCTTTTCAGAGATTTCAATATAAAACAATTGTTGTAGTAACAGATGTCAGGTTTAGGAATGAATTTGACCACCTTAAAAAGCTGGGCTTCTATCAAATAAGATTACTTAGAGATTCTCATCTAAAGATCGATCATGCTAGCGAAACTAATCAAGATACTATTCAGGATGATGAGTTTGATTATGTGCTCCATAACAATGGAACACTAAAAGACCTGAAAAATGAAGTTAAGAAGATTGTGGGACAAATAAGACCCTAAATAAGTATATTTCTGCATATACTCATGAGTGCGGATATACTCAAACAAGAGTTTGTGCCAAAGTATTTGGCGGCTGGTGAACAGCGATTTTATCGCTTTTTACTCGTCTATGCTCTTAATAAATTAGTTTTGATTGAGCGGAAAGTATATAAGGGAGCATCTCCTAATTTAGAGTTCCTAGACTATCACGACCGTTTTATTATCCTCTATAGAAGAGAGGGAGATGAAGTCTACTTACAGGTAGCTAAAATTTTTCGCAAGGCAGCTCATCGTATCTACCGCATTATGTTAAAGAAAAACATGACTTCGGTAGATTCAAAGTTTTTGAACTTGGTATAACATGGCAGTTATTAGCGTCACAATCACTGAATCAGCGGAACAAATAGTAGCCGGTATTCCTAAAACGGTTTCACTTGAAACTAATGTTCCTGCCATGATTTTCTATACATTAGATGGTAGTATTCCAACTTTGTTTTCTACCATCTATACTGGACCTATTTTCCTACCAGTCAGCAGCTTATCTGTCACTTTAAGTGTTTTGGCTTCTAATGGTATGGATTCATCTCCTATTGTTTCTGAAACTTACATCACCAATATGTTAGGTAACACACGCTTACCACATTCAGGCACTACGGCACAACCTAATGATGCCAGTGCTGTAGACTTGTATCCATTCGGAACCCCACCAACAGAGCCTACTGGCACTTTCACGAGCCCTGGAGATGTTGGTGTTACGATTGACGATCCAAGCTTACCTACTATTCCTACCGGTTTTGATGGTAATTTGAATGCAACTGGTTTTACTAATCAGCCATATACAATTGAAAACTATCAAATTGTTTATTCAACTACGGATTCCTCGGGGCAAACTGGTCTAGGTATTGGTAGTCTTCCAGCTTCAGCTAGAATTAAGTTAGAAGATCCAATTCCAGAAACTTCACAACAATTTAGCACTACTTTTGATCCAAAGGCATTTGTAATCTTCCAGGATTTTGATGCCGAGAATCCAAATGATCCACCTCAAATTAACAGGCAATTCTTTTCTTTGGAAGATCCTAACAAAGCTAGAGATGGAAACTACTATTTCAATAGTGGATTAGACTCTCCACCAGTTAGCGGATCCTTTTTGAGATCACATTATAATCCAAGAGATAATACTATCAATTATTACTATTTAGATTCTTGGACTAATAAGTGGATTATCTCTAAACAACAATTTAAGCCAAATGGTAATTTCGATGGTAATTTGGCTGCTGTTCCAATCGGATCAAGAGAGCCTGGTTCTAAATATGTGTTCCAGTGGCTACCATTCGCTAGAAGAGTGCTATTCTAAAGTCATACTAATAATGGTGTATTTTTAAATGGTAAATATGAGCTTAGAAAAAATACTTAAATTAGCAGCGAAGTTTGAGAAAAAAATGGCACATCAGAATCCTGCTCTGCCACCTCCTCCGGCAACTCATCCAAGGGAATATTACGGTGAAGGGCAACATTGGCATGTAGATGTACAATGGGGCACGTATAACCCGAATGCTACACATCAGTTTGATGCTGATGGCAATCCTTTGTCTTATGATCCGGCAGATGAAGTAGTTGGATGGCACAAGCATCCATTCGGTGATTTTTACGCAGAGGCTGACACAGATCCGCGTGTAGAGTAATGTATTTAGATTTAGTGCGCTGAAAACGTCGGCAGTTGGTCGGCGTTTTGTTATATGGTCTATTACAATATTAAAGTAAGAAGAAATTATGATAGAACCACTTCGATTATCAGTTAGCAAAACTAAAACATTTCTAGATTGTAAATGCAAATTCAAATTTGCGTATATTGAAAAATTGCCACGTAAAGATTGGGAATTCCATATTTTTGGAAAGTTTTGTCACAAGGTATTGGAAGATTTCCATAATGCCTACGTCAAAAACAATTCTCTACTTCCTTTTAATCAAGAAATGGGAAATGCATTTAAGTCAGCTCTAAAAGAGTTTGGTGAAAAGATGACTCCCGAAATGAAAAAGGATTGTTGGGCAATTATCGATCAATACTTGCGCCTTATTACCAATGATAAGAAAAATAATTTGACTGCCAACGTGGTGGCGTGCGAAAAGAATTTTGATTTTTCCATCAACGAAAATCTTGTATTAAACGGGATGATTGACAGAATCCAGATTGATGCCGATAATGTGGTGCATGTCTGCGACTACAAAACTGTCAAAAATAAAAAATATCTGAAAAATGATTTTTTCCAATTATTGACATATGCTTACGTTATGTTGCTAGAGAACCCTGACCTAGAGAAAATTAGGGCTTCTTATATTCTATTGAGACATGATTTTGAATATATTACTACTGAGTTTTCAGTTCCTCAAATATTATCAGTTAAAGATCAATATATAGAATATGCTCTTCAGATGAATACTGAAAAAGAGTTTGCGCCTAATCCAACTGCTCTTTGTAATTACTGTGATTTTCTAAATGAATGTCCAGCAGGCAAAGCTAAAGCTTTTAACCAAAATGTATATGGCGAAGTGAGTTGGTAATGATTCCAGAGTGGTTTAAGGTGGGAGCCCTGGTATGGTTCCATGGATTTGGTAATGAAATGAAAGTAATGTTCATTGATGACGGTGAATGTCATCTCGATCCAAAAGATGAAGAAGGACATTGGATTGGCAGAGATATAGATGGTCTGCACAATATTCCGCTGACCGAGGTGGAGTCACATTGGCTCCCTCGCCATATAGATTTTCGAAAAGATAAAGGAAAATGAAATGCAAATCGACATTAAAGAACTAGAACCTTGCAAGTTAACTATTCACTATGAAACTGGCGCTGAAGATATCCTCAACAAAAGAGGTGAAGTTCTTCAACACTTTAAAAAGGCTCCGGTTCCAGGTTTTCGTCCGGGCAAAGCCTCTCTAGATGCTATTAAGTTTCATTACAAGCATCAGATTGAAGAGTCACTTAAAAGAGCTATGGCAGAAGACGCCTATCACAATACCCTTTTCGAAAAGAAACTAAGACCACATGGTGCTCCTCGTTTTAACACAATTCTACTGGCTGACGGCAAGTTTATTTGTGATTTCGATTTGAATATCAAACCAGAGTTTGAATTGGCTTCGTATCAAAACTTAGAAATTGTTAAGCCGCACGAGCCAGAGGATGTCGTTGAAGTAACTGAAAAAATGTTACAAGAACTACGAGTGAGGTTTGGAGAGGTTACCCCGTATGTAGAGGGAGACTTCGTTCAGTACAGCGATAACGTAATTGTCGATTATGATGGTTTTGTTGATGGTGCCAAAGTAGATGCTTTATGTGGTCAAGGAGAAATGTTTACCATTGGCAGCAGCCAATTAGTTGCTTTTGACGACAACCTATTAGGCATGGGCTTAGGAGAGATTCGTCAATTTAGTTTGGTAGTTCCTGAGAATGGATTACCTTCTATGGTAGGAAAAACGGTAGAGTTCAGTGTTACGTTGAATATGGGCTCCAAAACTATTCCAAGTCCATTAAATGATGAATTGGCAGCTAAGTTGGGCAAAAATGATTTTGCTGAATTGAGAGAATTCGTTCATGGCGCAGCTCAAGCTAAGGTTACTAATAAGTTTAAGTCGCTATTGAATGAAGCAATTTGTCATAAACTAGTAGATAGTAATAAGGTAAATGTTCCAAATTGGCTAGCCCTATCTGAAGCGCAATATTTGGCACATAATGCTAAACTAGAGTGGACTACTGTTGCAGATGTAGATAAAGAAAAATATCTAGAAATGGGAGAAAAGAATGTTAAATTATCTCTCATCCTAGATAGAATTAGAGATACTGAGCCAGAAGCTCAATTAACTGATCAAGAAGTATTTGAGACGATCAAACAAAATATCATTAATAGTAAGGTACAATCTTCTTTTGATGATGTCATTAAAGAAATGAATAGAACTGGATATCTACAAGTATTGATGTCTAGACTACGTGATGAATTTACTTTAGATTACATTGGTAAATCTGTTAGAATTGTAGAGTAAGAAGGAATAAAATTATGAGCACGAAAGACAATAATGATCCGGTTACATTTCCAGAGAAGTGGGCAAAGGTACTGAAAGAATTGCCCGAGTTTAAAGAAACGGCTGATGCAGCTAGCACTGATGAACTCAAAAAAATTATTGTTACCTGTGAAGGTAACATCTACACGGTAGATAAAGAGCAAGAGGCAGATGTTAAGTTAACGGCTGCCAAAGAGCTTGCTAAGGATCTATCCGAGCCTTATCGAGATGCAAAGAAAGTGCAAATGGCTAAAATCCAATATGCATTATTCCTGCTAGAAGGTAAGGGAGTAGATTTAGATAACAAGGATTAATAAATGAAGGTGGAGAGATTTACTGTTCAATCTTGTTGTGGAAAAGCGTCCATAATTTTTAAGACTGACCAACCATTAAGCCAAGTACATTTGAATGGGCTGATTCAGCGTGGATTTACTGAGCATACTCATTTTTCTAAAGCTGGAATCATATATGCCGATAATTTGGACTTTATAGTAACGGGACCAATCGGAACCGATAGGCTTCAAGTCAAATGTAAACGGGCTGATTGCAGTCAAAAACTTAATGATCTTGAGGTGTTACTTCAACAACTAGGGTAAAATGGCTAACAATGGCTCCGGCACTATTGATAAAGTCAGAAAGAAAGTAACTTATACTCACGACCTTATTTCTACTTCTTATCATGAAGCAGGGCATGTGGTCTATGCTTTATTGCATTGTATGAAAGTTCCGCTTGTTTATGTATTTGAAAACAAAAAATACAAGAGAATTGATGGATTTTGCCATTATGAATCAGTTCGAGAGCTGCCAGATATTCAGGATGAGATCCTGTTTGCTAAGCAGTTAAACTCAGAAATCTGTATTAAATACGCTGGTTTAACATCCGAAAAGTATCATTTTAAGACCATATCAGGTTCAGATAAGTTTCCTATGGTTTTACGAGATGGTTCTTCTAATGATACTGTTACTGCGGCGGCATTGATTAAACAATATAATTTGGTGCCACCCGGTAAAAAAAGATATTCTTATAAGAAAGCCTTAATCAAGGAAACCTTATCTGAGTTACGGCAACATTGGGACGCTGTTACCGTTATTTCTCATGCTTTGTTCAATAAGAAAAGATTATCCTATGAGGATATTAAAAAACTTTTGACCAAGAAAACCAAAGATAAAGAATTTTGGAAGAATCAATTTAAGATCATTGACTATATTTTTGATCATGTCGATGCTCTTGACGAAAAATACTTAAAATCTATTCTATAAGCTCCCCTCACCGTATTCCCTGGCGGACATGCGCGATCTACTTTATTAGATTGTTGCGCTCTTTTGTATGAGCCTGACATGTAATCGTTACAATACACAACCAACAGGAAGTGCTATGACCGATTTCGTTTCATTACATAATCAAACAGATTTCTCTATTCTAGATTCGTTAATTTCTCCCAAAGCTCTTTTTCAGAGAGCCAAAGAATTGGGACAGACTGCCGTGGCAATTACAGACCACGGAACCTTGGCTGCTACCTGGGATGCGCTAAAAGCCTCCAGAGAAAGAGGCGT
>Ga0105252_10001150_pt1 | contig 12599 bp, 9 predicted proteins | sample EasRivMeERMZT100_FD_89675 | JGI IMG/M metagenome (GOLD analysis project Ga0105252, IMG submission 89675) | Soil microbial communities from meander-bound floodplain in the East River, Colorado, USA - East River MetaG ERMZT100 | ecosystem: Environmental > Terrestrial > Soil > Floodplain | place... | reverse complement strand
CTCCTCCGGATCGTTGAAGGTGGTGTTGACCGCTACGAGGAAGAAGTCCTGGGGATAGGGGCCGTAGTCAGCCTCGATCTCCGCGATGAGGCGCTTGGTGCCCGCGATGGTCAGGTCGACGTCGGCCTGCCTCGGACCGTAGGCGGTCAGCGGGACCGTCCGGCCGTCGCTGGTCGAGTACTCGCCGGTGGCGAAAGCGAACTGGTTGCGATCGATGACGTGGAGGAACCACGAGGACGTGTTGTAGTCCTCGGGGAAGGCGATCTCGAAACTCTGACCGTCGGTGAGGACCGTCTTGATCCCATTGGTCATCACGTCCGGGCTCTGGGCTGCGGTGGCATTCCGCACGTTTACGGTCACCTTGAAGGGGTACGGGTCGCGCTCGAACCCGGACGGGAAGAAACGCTCGGTGAAGTGCCGGGGCTTGGTGTCGTCCTGATCGGTCTGGAACTCGAAACCACCGTCGACGAACGAGATGCCCTCGAGGCTGGTCCGGGTCGTGGCGTCGGTCCCCTCCCGCAGCGCGTACTCCTCGAAATCGAGCGTGTGCACCCCCTTGGCGAGGACCGCGTCGACCATCCGCATGACCGACCCACGGTCCGGCGATGTCACTTCGATGAGGGCGACCCGCTCGCCGCCATCGACGGCGACGAACCGCGCCGCGGGCGGGACCACGTCGAGGAGCGGGGCGCCGCCGTCGGCCTCCCCGATCTCGATGTCCATGCCGCCGGCGACCGTCGCCCGCTTGGCGGCCACGTCGATGTTCAGCGTGACGTCGGCCCGGGTGATGTCGGGGAAGATCGCCGTCTTTCGCCGCACCTTGAACTCGGGCGTCGGATCACGGATGTCGGATGCGCCCGAGCTGCTTCCGGAGGCGGCGCCGAGCGCGGCCGCGAGCACCATCATCGCGATGCGCGCCGCGGATCGAAGACTGGCGACGCCCGCGCCAGCCGGCCAAGTGAGGTTCGGAGCTCGAGTGTTCATCGGGGCCTTTCTACGGGGTAGGTCGCAACTCGTGGTAAGTGAGCAAGTCGAGCGGCTTGGCCGCCATAGGTAAGCATAAGCCGTTCAAAGGCCCGGTCATAAGGCTCGGGAGCCAAGAATTCTTATGTCGCACAATCTGTTGCACAGTCTATTGCACATAAGACGCCAGACCCCCTTGCCGCGACGCCCGCCGCTCGATCGCTTCCACGCGCACAGCCACGCAGCTGATCGCGAGGCGCACAGCTGTTTCAGCCGTTAGGCGCCTGCGAGCGCACGGCGGTGGCGCTTCTCGGCAATCAGTCCGCCGGCGATGCCGCCGACTACCTTCAGACCGTGAGCGACAACGTACAGAGCGGGCTGCGCGAACGACCCGGTGGTCGCAACCCACACGACAGAGAACAAAAGAATGCCAAACGCTCCGATGAGCACCCCGTGCAGGACGAAGGCCGAGTCGAGTCGTTTGCCGACCCAGATCGTGAACACCAGCATGCTGAGGAACGACATCACCATGGCGTCGATGTAGTCGAGCGGAGTCCTCGGCTGCGCGATCTCGGGCACGCCTGCGGCCATCGCCGCGAATAACAAGAGAAAGAAGACCGCCATGACTGTGGCTTCGGCCAACAGGCCCCCCACGATGATCCATTTCCAGCGGATTCGGGACGTGGCGCTCATTCTTGTCGTTCTCCGAAGTGCTCTCGAATGCTGAGTGCCCGATTGGACTGTCCAATTAATTGGACGCCAACTGAAAGCGTTAGAAGATGATGGACGACGACGAAGATGCCGTAGTGATAGGTAACGGTCCAGAGCCAGATTACGAATCGCAGTGTGAAGCAAGAGTCATCCCCAACGGCAGACCGTACCGTATGCCCGACCCCAACAAGAAAATCATTGCTCTGGAGGAGGATTGCGGACTGATGATGTTCGACGTTGAGTTCTTCCGGCAGATACCCGGCTTCGCTCAACGGCACATGGACGAGGGCAATGCGTTTATAAACGCCGAATGGAAGCGGAAGAATCTCATCCCGTTTCGCAGGCCGTGGCGACCGACCTACAGCCTACCGAAATAACGCGCAATGCGCCGAGGCCGCTTCCTTCCGTTTTGCGGACAAAGCGGTAACTCTATGATCCGGGGTAAGACCCCTACACCGCCTCGCTACTCAAAAGCGTGGACGTCGCCGGGATGGGAAAATTCGGCACCGTCGGTCCTATTCAGGCATGGACGTCGTGCCTTTCCATTGAGTAGGTCCCAGGTATCACGGTGTGCCGCTAGTACCTCGCCCGGGCGAATGGACCCGTGGAACGAGTCGAACCGTTTCGGCCGCACGCCACCGTGCCGGTCGAGATATTCACGGTGATGTGCGATGGCGATCTTCTCTTGAACTTTTCGAAGGCAGGCAGAACGAGTGCGCGAACGGCGAACGTCGTTGGCGACTACCGATAGGTCTGCTCGACGTGATGGTGAACGGCCCCGGCGCTGTCGTCGGCGGAGAATCGCAAAAGCGAACTGAAAAAAACCATAGCGCCCGTACGCGTGGACACCGGGCACCGGTCGAACGAGAACGAGCGAATGAATCCCTCCGGGTCCGACGTTACCAGGAGAAAATGAGAAGCGGCCTGTTTCAGGCGCTGGCACGCTGGAGTGCGATAGTGCAGAGTGCGGACAGAGACGCCTCAACGCTGCTCGAATCAACCGGGCCTCAGCGGACGAAGGCGAGGGTTGAGACAAAGGGTTTATCATGAAGAGGGTTCGCGTGGCCTCGCTCGCCTTGGTGGCGACGCTCACATTGGTTGGGTGCCGGCAATCCGATCCTGCTGAGGAGGCGGTCAGTCCGGTGCCTCCCGAGCACATGGCCACCGGCATTCTGAATGCCATCGACACGGTTGCCGGGACGGTCAATATCGCCCATGGCGCCGTGCCTAGCGCAGGCTGGCCGGAAATGACCATGAACTTCAAACTGGAAGATCCAAAAGCTGCTGCGCAGCTAAGCCCCGGACAACGGGTCGACTTTCACTTCAGGATCGATAGCGGAATGGACGCTACGGTGACTTTCATCGCTCCGATCGGCTGACTACTAGCGCGCGCCCACCCGATGTCGAGCGATCGGAGCCGTAATTTCGCTGGTCTCGAGCGCCGACGTTTGGCGGCCGCTCGTCTATTAGGAAGTGGAATGAGTCAGTCGGATGTCGCTCGCCGACTCGGCGTGAGCCGCCAATCAGTCAGCTGCTGGGCTGCCGCACTCAAAAACAGGGGAACCGTCGGCCTTCAGCGGGCGTCATTCGCTGGTCGGAGGCCGCGTTTGGATGAGAAACAACATCAAGAGTTGTTGAGGCTACTCGGGACGATGCGCGAGCCGTTGACACTCCAGCGCGTGAACGAGCTCATCCAGCAGCGCTTCGGCATCGCCTATAAGCGCACACGGCTCATTGCCTTTCTGCACGAAGCGGCGTTCAGGCCAAGAGCACGCGCGGGCTGGGTCAAGCTTATTAACGGCCCCGCTAACCGTTATTAACGCCGATTAACTACAGTAAAAGCCCCGGCATCTCTAGCATTCGTCGACTTTGTCGCATTCGATACGAGATGCAACCCGGCTGCTTGGGTAAGAGCCGACCAACTTGTTAGCGAGGTAACCAATAAATGACTCGGTGGTGGGACTTCGCGAAGTCCGGACCTTTATTCTGCTTGGTCGTCGCAGGGATCGGCACGTCTGGCGGCGATGCGAATGCCCAGGAGGGCGCGTCAGCGCCGACGGAACCCACTTCTCGCGAGCAGGAGCTGCAAGACCGCGTCGACCAGCTAGAGCGGCGCGTGGGCGAACTGGAGTCCACGACCGTGCTGTCCGAGCCGGAAACCCGGGTCCGGCAAATCGAAGTCTACGTGGACGAGAACGGTGTCGAGCACGAGACACCCCAGCCTGGCACGCGCCCGGTCATCACGTATCAACGCGAAGCGGTCTATCGCCGTCAAACGATCAGCGAGAAAATCGATGAGGCTATGGAGGACGCGGCGAACCGCAGCGTCGGCGTCGGCGTCGATGCCGCCATCGTCCTGCAGAACGTCCAACAGACCGATGGCGATGATGCGCCCGCCGACGGCAACACGTACGAGCTCGCGTCCGCCGACGTGTTCTTCACGGCGGGACTCGCCCAAAACACCGTGTTCTTTGCGGATATCGTGGGTTTGAGCGGAACGCCGCCGGACAATGAGGTCGGCGGCCTCACGCTGCTCAACGGTTACGCCGCACGACTTCAAAACCAGAACGAGCTGACACTGCGTGAAGCGTGGTTCATGACGGAGCTCGCGAATCAAAAACTGGGGCTCACCGCCGGCCGCGTCGACCTCACTAATTTCTTCGACCACAACGCGGTTGCCAACGATGAAACATCGCAGTTCTTGAGCGATGCCCTGGTCAATAACCCCATGCTCGGCCTGTCCGAGAACGGCGCGGGGCTGGCCGCAGTGTTTGATCCCAAAAGCGGCTTCACGGCGAAGTTTGGTTACCAGCAGAGCAGCAGCACCGCCCAGAACCTCTCCGATTCGCTGTTCTACCTGGGTGAGGTCAGCAAGCTGTTTACACCGTTCAATCTTGGCGAGGGCACGTACCGCGCTTGGCTCCGCTCCGACAATAGCAGTGGCAGCAACCAGCAGGCCTATGGCATCAGCGCGGATCAAAAGATCACGGCCGCTCTCACCCTGTTCGGCCGTTTCGGGTCGGCGCAGACTGCTGGTCCGCGTGATGAATTCTACAGCTTCGGGTTTCAGCTCAAGAACGGCGTAACGTTCAATCCCGAAGACGCATGGGGAATGGGCTATGCCCAGACGGAGCTTGGCGCCGGCGATGCGGAAGAGTTGCTCGAAGGTTACTACAATCTGCGCATGACTCAGAAGATGGCTTTGTTTTTTCATGTTACCTACGCCACCGAGAAACCATTGGGGGCCGGCGAGGTCAGTTATCTAGTACCGGGTGTTCGTTTTCAGGCGACCTTCTAAGCCGCGAGGAATACAAAGATGTCTATCGGAAGAGTTACGACGCTCGCACAAGTCGTCTGCGCATTGGTGATCAGCGCTCCTTTGTCTGCTCAGGATCACACTCAGCACGCCCCGAACGCTTCGTTGGCGGCTGCCACCGCAGGCAAGCCGATCAAGATCGCAGATCCCACATCGGTCGTCTTGATCGTGAACCGCGACTCGAACGATATCGGTTTCATGGACATCGCCACGAAGAAGATGATCGGCAGCGTGTTCCTCGGCAACAACGTGAATCCGCACATGGCGATGATGTCGCACGATGGACGTTATGTCGTTACCGGTGGCACGCGCGCCAACAAGGCCTACATCATCGATGTGCCGACCATGACGCTGGTGAAGGAGGTTCCGGTCGGGTTCGCTCCCGAGCACTTGGCATTCACGCCGGACGGCCGCTATTACTATCAAGGTAACCCGGATGGCGATTCGATTTCGGTGATCGACATGGTGTCGATGACGGAAATCAAGCGAATTCCCGGGCTCGTCATGCCGCTCAACATCACGTTCACGCCGGATGGCTCGAAAGCCTACATCGGCAACTACGGTGCGCACTGGGTCGGCGTCATCGACGTCGCGCGTCACGAGCTGCTGAAACGCATCGAGGTCGGTCAGATGCCCGGTGTCGCGAAGTTCGACCCGGATCGTTATCTCGGTGACATCAAGGGCGTGTCCAACGCCACCATCACCAACGATGGGCGGTATATCTATGCCGCCGACGGAGACCTCGGGATTGTCGGCGTGATCGATACGCGCGACGACAAGGTCATCAAAACGATCCGCGTCGGCGCGGATCCCTGGCGCGTGTACATGAGCCACGACGGGCGTTACGCGGTGACGGTGAACAACGGCGACGAGACGATTTCGGTGATCGACACCGGCACGAACGAGGTCGTTGCTACGCTCGAGGGCGGTCCCGACATGACCGGCGTGAACTTTGCCGCGGGCAAAGCGTTCGTGATCAGTGCGACCAGCGGCTTCGTCTACGTCTACGACGCAACGAAATGGAAGCCGGCAGGTCGCATCAAGATCGGCGTCAACCTGCAACTCGAGACGGCCACGACCGATACCGCGGATAAAACGCTCTACCTCGCGAGCTCGACGGACCACGCGATCTACGTGATCGACGCGGCGACGGAAGCGTTCGAGAAGGTCACGGGTGTCGGTCTCTATCCTTGGGGCACGCACGTCATGGAAAGCAAAGACAACTACTGCCATTGACGAGCGGCGCGCGCCCAGGCTTCGCCGCCCGCCCGCGGATTGGACGCTGACGTTTGGCCTTGTTCGGCCTGCTGGAGCAGCTTCGCCGTCTCCAGGTGACTGGAGGCGTTATGATTCGACGCATGACGACGCTGCTACGCCGGGCGCTCCTACTCGTTCTGCTAGCTGCGTTCGCAGCGCCCGATCACGGTGGCAGTGAGCTTGGGACGACTGCGGCGGCGCAGGGCATGCGAGAACGGACTCGGCTACGCCGCGAAGGCGAACCCACGGTAGCGGAGACGCAGGCTGCAGAGATCACGCTAACCGCCGCGCCGGTCGGCAAGCAGTTGCTGCAAACCTGGATTCGCACGGCCGGCCTGATCGACGCGGGGCGCAAGACCTTGACGAGCTGCGTGACGGACAAGGACGCTGCGCTGCTACGGCCCGGCCAGCGCGTACGAGCGTTTCCTCCGGACTCGAAATCTTCGATCTATCAAGCACGCGTCACGAGCGTCGCGACGCGCGGCGATTGCGTGGCGGTCGAAGCCGCGTTGTCCGGCCCTGCCTACACCGACGCCAGCCGCTACATCATGGAGATCATCGTGGATCGCGGGTATCTGTTGGCGGTGCCCAACGCGGCGATCATCGAGCGCGATGGCAAACAGATCGTCTATGAGCAGATCCACGCTGGCCACTACGAGCCGCATGAGATCAGAACGGGTCTCTCGGGCGAAACGTACACGGAGGTGTTGGGCGGCATCGCAGAGGGCAACGAGATCATCACGATCGGCAGCTTCTTCATCGACGCGGATTACCGGCTGAAGATGACCCCGGGGAGCGGAATGGATGCTCACCAACATCATTAGGGCCGTCATACGGCATCGTGTCGTCGTATTCTCGGTCGTTGCTGTTCTCGTGGTGCTCAGCGTCTACTCGGTGCGCACGGCGCCGCTCGACGCGATTCCGGACATTTCCGATCCTCAAGTCGTCATCTACGCCAAATGGCCCCGCAGTCCCGAGCTACTCGACAGCGAGGTCGTGGATCCTCTGATTCGGTCGCTCGTCGGCTCGCCGGGCATCGAGGCCATCAGGGCCACCTCGCACCTCGGTTATTCGTTCATCTATCTGGTTCTCGACGACGCCGGTAGCCGCGCCGCGGTGAAGCAGATGTCTCTCGACCGGATCAGCGAGGTTCGCGCGCGACTGCCGTCCGATGCCGATGTCCGGCTCGGTCCGGACGCCAGCAGCATGGGCTGGATCTACCAGTACGCGCTAGTCGACCGTGAAGGCACACGCGATCTACGCGAGCTCCGCGCGATCAACGAGAGCCGCGTGAAGCCCGCGCTCGAGGCGCTCCCTGGCATCGCCGAGGTGGCCTCCATCGGCGGCTTAGAACGTCAGATCCAATTGAAGGTCTTTCCGCCGCTGTTAGCCGAAGCAGGGTTGTCCCTTCGTCCGGTGGTCGCGGCATTGCAGGGCGCCTTTCCGCAAGTAGGCGGCCGCATGATCGAGGTCGCCAACAGGGACTATCAGGTGCGCGGCGTCGTCAAGAGTGGCGATATCGACGAGCTCGAGAAGCTCGTGATCGGACGCGCGCCGGATGGCCGCGTGATCCGCCTCAAGGACATCGGCTATCTACAGGTGGGCTACGACGTGCGCCGCGGCATCGCGGACCTCGACGGTGAAGGGGAGGTCGTGGGCGGCATCGCGATCATGGAGCAAGGGCAGAACGTCATCGGCGTGTCGCGTGCGCTCCTGCCGCGGCTCGGGTCGCTCGAGCCGCCGTTGCCCGCCGGCGTGGCGGTCGTCACGGCCTACGACCGATCCACCCTGATTTGGGCGACCATCGAGAACTTCGTGCGGGCGCTCGCATACGAGCTCGGCGTAGTCGTGCTCGTAATCGTGTGGGCACTGCGCAGCGGCCGCGCCGCCATTGCGCCCGTCGCCGTGCTGCTACTCGGTTGCCTCTTCACGGTCTTGCCGCTGGCCGCGTTCGGGCAAACGATCAATCTATTGTCCTTGGCAGGTTTGGCGATCGCCGTCGGCGAAATGGCGGATGCGACGATCGTCATCGTCGAGAATTGTACGACGGAGCTCGCCAAGCGCGGTGCCACGAGCCAGGCGGAGCGGCTCGAGATCATCGTTTCCGCCATCGCGCGAATGGCGCGTCCGCTGCTGTTTTCACTGCTGATCATCTTGGCATCGTTCCTGCCGATCTTCTTTCTCGGCGAGCGCGAGGCGCGCTTGTTCGATCCGCTCGCCTACAGCAAGACGTCCGCGATGGCGTTCTCGACGTTGCTCACGCTGCTCGTGCTGCCGGCCATCATCGTCTGGGTATTCAAGCACGGATCGCCGAGACCGCGCGGTGTATCCAGCTCCGGATTCGTTCACGCCTACGAACGCGCGCTTCGCGGCGCGATACGAGCGCGATACGCGGTCGTCGCGGTGAGCGCCGTTCTGTTCGCGGTAGCGTTGCTCCTTGCGAGTGGCTTCCAGCGGGACTACATGCCTGAAATGGAAGAGTCGTCGATCCTCTACATGCCGACGACGCTGCCAGGGATGCCGAGCCGCGAGGCGGGCTGGATCCTCCAACAGATGGATCGCAAGCTCAAGGCGTTTCCCGAGGTCGAACGAGTTTTCGGCAAGCTTGGCCGCGCGGACACTGCCACAGATCCCGCGCCGATGACGATGCTCGAGTCGACGGTGCTCCTCAAGCCCGAAAGCCAATGGCGAGCCGGCTACACCAAGCAGAGCCTCGTCGCCGAGATGAACGAGGCGATGAACATGGTCGGTTTCGTCAACGCGTGGACGCAGCCGATCGCCGGGCGTATCGCCATGCAAGACACGGGTATCCAAACGCCGGTCGGCATCAAGGTGAAGGGTCCCGACCTTGCGGTCATCGCCGAGATCTCGGCGCAAATCGAGTCCGCGCTCCGCGCACTTCCGGGCACGAAATCGGTAATCGCGGAGCGTGTATCGGAAGGCTTTTACATCGACGTGGAGAATGATTTCGGCAAGCTCTCGGAGCACGGTGTCACCGTGGACGAAGCGACTCTGACCGTGCGCTATGCGATCGGTGGGGAAAATGCCGCTGCCATTTATGAGCAGGACGGCACGGTAGTGCCCTTGAGCATTCAGTATTCGCCCGAGTACATCGATACGCTGGACAAGATTCGTGAGGCGCCTGTCATCACGGCAGGCGGGTTGTACGTGCCGCTGCGGTCCGTCGCTGAGGTTGCCGTACGCGAGATGCCGGAGATGATTCGCAACGACAACGGCGAGCGTGCCGGATACGTGTATGTCGACCTGCAAGGAACGACGGGGGTCGACTACGTCGCGCGCGCGAGACCCTACCTCGCGGAGCAGGTCGCTCTGCCGGAAGGCTACTCGCTCGAGTGGACGGGCACGCACAGTTTTGCGGAGGAGGCGAAGGCACGGCTGCTCGTCGTGGTGCCGCTGACGCTGCTGATTACATTCGGATTGCTCATGCTCGCGTTCCGATCGTGGAGGGAGACCGTTTTGATCATGCTGTCCGCACCGTTCGCGCTCGTCGGCGGCGTGCTGTTCCAGTGGATTCAAGGTTACCCGATCACGACCGCGGTGATCATCGGTTACGTCGCGGTGCTCGCGATCGCCGTTCAGACCGGCATCATCATGATCGAGTTCATTCGTGATTCCCTCGCCCGGCGCACCGGGCAGCAGGGGTACGTCGACGCCGTGATCGAAGGATCGGTCGCACGGCTCCGGCCGAAGTTGATGACCGTGGCGACTACGGTGCTCGGGCTCATCCCGATTATGCTAGCCAGCGGTTCCGGATTGGACGTTACTCAGCCGATCGCCGCTCCCAGCGTGGGCGGCATGGTGAGCTCAACGATCTACGTGCTGTTTCTCATCCCGTGCCTGTTCGCGATTGGCCACGATTTGCGCGAGCGGTTCGGACGGCGGCCGGAATGATCAAATCCGCGTGAATCGTTCGTACAACCGGCCGAGCGGAGCGACCTGCTTCAGGCTAAGGTGGGGCACCGCCCCGTCCGGGGAGGATGGTCTGGAACGCGGTGCGACTGGATTCTCGACCTTAATGCGCACGCTGCTATCGACGGCGGCGCCGAGCGCCACGTGCACGCCCAAGCAGGCCGGCGTCTGTCCGGTGGTGTTGGATAGCAAATCCCGATCGCGCGTTTGCAGGCATCGACGTCACGACTAAACATCGCAATCCCGTCGTCCCGTGTCGGCACCGTACGACGCACTGCAGAAGCGACAACATTGCCTATTGAACGGCGGGGCCCGCCGGTACGGACCGCATCATCCAACCCCGTTGCTGCATCATCTGGTTCATCATCATGTGCTGCATCGGCATCCAGCGGTCCATCATGTATTGCCGCTGCGCGAGTTGCTCCGGAGTCAGATTGCGATAGTCGTTCCACATCATGGCTGCTGAGCAAACACGGGCTGGAGGGTGAGGGCGCAGAGTGCCGATACGGCCAGGAGGCGCGCCGCCAGGGGCGTTGGACCAAAGGCTCCCGCCGGCGCACCGTACGCACGATTGGTGGTAGTACCTAGGTCGTGTCGTCGGCTGGGCGAGCGTAGGGTACAGCGCTCACCGCTCGCGGCAGACGCCCGGCCCGTAAGCCGTTCACCACGGCCAGCAGCTCGGCGGTTTCATGAACCAGCACTGCCGTGGCCACGCCGATGAGCCCGGTGACGGCGAGCGGGATCATCGCTGCCAACACTGCGAGCGAGAGCACGATGTTCTGCGTGCTCACGGCGCGCGCCTTGTCGCCGAAATCGAGCGCGGTGACGAGCTTGTTCAGGTCATCGGCCATGAGCGCGATGTCGGCGGCCTCGATCGCCGCGTCGGTGCCGGCGACGCCCATCGCCATGCCGCACGTGGCCGCCGCCAACGCCGGCGCATCGTTGACGCCGTCGCCGACCATGAGCGCGGGTCCATGCACGGCTAGCTCCTCGATCGCGGCGACCTTGTCCTGCGGCTTGAGCTCTGCGCGCACGTCGTCGATGCCGAGCCGCTTCGCGACGGACTGCCCCGTGAGCCGGTTGTCGCCCGTCAACATCACCGTGCGGATGCCGCGGCGGTAGAGCTCCTCGACGACGCCCGCGGCCTCCGGGCGCAGCGGGTCTTGGATGGCGATGAGCCCGGTGGCCTTGCCGAGCGTGGCCACCACGACGACGGTGCGCCCCGCGCTCTGGAGGTCGGTTATCTTGGCCTCCAATGCGTCGAGTGGGATCCGCCGCTCGCGCATGAGCGTGGGGCTGCCGACGATCCACTCCTGCGACCCGAGGGTGGCCTGTGCGCCGCCGCCGGTAATAGACTGAAACCGCTGCGCCGGCTCGAGTACGAAGCCGCGCTGCGTTGCGGCCGCGACGATGGCTCGCGCCAGCGGATGCTGCGAGAAGTGCTCGACGCTGGCTGCATTGCTCAAAAGCTCTCGTTCTCCGATCTGATTGGCGAGTACGTCGGTGACCGCCGGCGAACCGATAGTCAGAGTGCCGGTCTTGTCGAATGCGACAGTGCGGATTCGGCCGAGGTGCTCGAGATGCGCGCCGCCCTTGATGAGAATGCCGCGCCGGCCCGCGCTGCCGATGCCGGCGGCCATGGCCATCGGCATGGACATGATGAGGGCGCACGGCGCCGCCGCCACGAGCAGAACCACGGCTCGGTTCGCCCAATACTCGAACGGCAAGCCCAGCACAACCGGCACGACGAGCAGCAGGGCGGCAGCCACCAGCACGGCCGGCGTATAGCGCTTGCCGAAACGCTCGATCCACTGCTGCGCGCGACCCTTGTGCTCTTGCGCTTCCTCGACGAGGTGGATGATGCGCGAGAGCGTGTTATCGGCGAACGCGGTCGTCGCCTCGACGGTTAACGCGCCTTCGGCGTTGATGCTCCCGGCAAAAACCTTGGCCCCGGGGCCTTTCTCCACGGGCATCGACTCGCCCGTTACCGGGGCTTCGTTGAGGCTTGAGTGTCCCTCAAGGATCACGCCGTCGGTGACGATGCCTTCGCCGGGCCGCACTATGAATCGGTCGCCAGGCGCGAGCTGCTCGGCGCGGACCGTGCGTTCGACGCCGTCGTGCAGTAACCGCGCTTCCTTTGGCGCGAGATCGAGCAACGAACGGATCGAGGCTCGAGTGCGCGCATAGGCGTACTCCTCCGTGCCCTCTGCGGCGCCATAGAGAACGACGAGTGCCGCGGCCTCGTCCCAGAGGCCGAGGATCGCGGCGCCGGTCGTGGCGGCCAGCATCAGTATTTCGATGCCGACCTCGCGCTCGGCGACGAGTTCCTCGATCCCTTCGCGAATCCAATGCCAGCCGCCCACCGCGATGGCGATTGCGTAGGGGCCGATCGCGAGATCGTGCGGCAGGATCCGCAGCTGCT
>Ga0105252_10001148_pt1 | contig 12627 bp, 18 predicted proteins | sample EasRivMeERMZT100_FD_89675 | JGI IMG/M metagenome (GOLD analysis project Ga0105252, IMG submission 89675) | Soil microbial communities from meander-bound floodplain in the East River, Colorado, USA - East River MetaG ERMZT100 | ecosystem: Environmental > Terrestrial > Soil > Floodplain | place... | reverse complement strand
TGCGTATTCGTGGCTCGCTGGCTTCGAGCCAGGTGCACCAGTTGTTGTTGGAATCGAACAACTGGCTTGCAAGCCAGGCCGACAGATCGCGGTGGCACAGCACCGTATAATGATTAATGAATCGTGGCAACGGAAAGTGTTGAATAGCTACAAGGACGCGTGGGACTTAATCACAAGTGGCCACTATTTCCGTGAGCTTAGCGTAGAGGCTAGTGCTGCACACTGTGCTGCATTAGACAAAGAAGGACTAATCTATTCTGGGAACGACGTTAATAGCCAGTGGCTAAGGGAGACTTTCCGTGGGCGGCGATGATCGAATCCTCAGATTCACAATCCCGGTCACAAGTGGCCGCTATGAGCTTGAACTGCCGATAGGCACAATCGCATGTATCGGCGTGAAGAAAGGGGAAGATGCTGTGTCACTATGGGTGCGAACATCAGTGACGTTGACTAAGAAGCGTGTGCTTCATGTGGTTGAGACTGGTGAATCATTCCACTCACAGCTACATTATCTAACATCATTCATGTTCCAAGAGAAGGATGGGAGCATATATGTCGGACATGTACTTGAAGAAACTGATTCAGACTAACAGAGAACTGATAAAGCGGCACGAAGCCATGATTGAGGACCATATGGCGAGAATCAATGGTCTCATATTCGAGACAGAGGTGCGTCGGCTTGAGCTTGATCACGAGATCGAAGAGTTTGACCCGAGCTGGACCTTTGACGTAATCATTGGTGTTGTATTCTTTTCTTGGTTACTATATGGTGTAATATGAACAGAAACGAAGCATTAATCATAGTTGACGGCCATACTATGGTGTATGGCGGAATCTACCGTGGCGTGGGCCGGCACATCGCTCAAAGTCTAATGGGCGATAACAAGTACAATCATCTGTTGCGTGACGCTATTCACAATACAGGACCGTCGCCAAGTGCACTGTACCCTTGGAACGTTGTTGATTACTTGGTCATGCCTGAACCAGAGCCATTCAAAGATGTCCATAAGACACTGGACATAGTGTACGTGTCGAGGGAACATTTAGGTGTGCAACCAATGTTTCGTACTGATGGCGGCCATACAGTGTACATACGGTGTGAGCTAAGTGGCCTGAAATCAATTGTACCTGACGTCTTCATCCTCGAGAGTGGATTGTCTAAGGAACAAATGGAATTGGTTCGCGAGAAGACGCGTACTAATCCGAAGTGTCGTGTGTTTGAGGAAAAACCTAATGTCTGTCGTGCCTTCGTCCAGGCCGTGTTTAAGCGTATCAGTATTAAGACTGTCGAGAATCTAGGACTGATTAATGACGAGATTCATCGTCATTACGAAGCAGGGCGTACGATTGAGGAAACAGTAACCATTATGAATGGAGGTTCGGCTCGTGCTTCATCCCCATGAAGAATACGGTCGTGATGTTCTTGAATCAGCTGAATCATTAGTTCGAGCCATGAACCAAGCACATGGAGCTGTAGAAATGGTGCTTGGCTTAACGGTGCGTGAGTTCATATTAGTTACTGCGAGCAATGGAATCCGTTTCACTTATAAGGAACCAGTCGTATGCGACTCTACATCCATGTCCAAAACTGCGTCAAACACACCCAGCGAAGAGATTCCATTTTAGGCACGTGGGCGAAGGATTTACCCGACGGTGTGAGCGTGGTGTTCGCCGTTGGTGATGATCGGATTAGTGAGCCAGTGGTCGAGGGTTGTATCCTTAAAGTACCGTTCCCTGATGATTTCGAGAACATCGGTCACAAAGTTCGTTGTGGTCTGATTAACTTTCTTGATTCGGATTGTGACTGGTTCTTCCGGTGCGACGACGATACGTATGTCTACGTCGATAAGCTGGTGGCGATGCTCGAACAGAGTGTTGACTGTCACTATATCGGCCACAACGTTGAGATGCGTGGATTCTGTAGCGGTGGCTCAGGCTATGTGCTTAGTCGACGAGCGGCACGGTGCGTATTAGCCCACTTGACTAGAGGATCATACATCGAAGACAAGCTCGTCGGTGACATACTAATGGCTGCTGGCTTCACGTTGCACCACAATCATCAAATGGACCCGTGGGGCAACATGGAAGGTGGCAAAACGATTACTACTCATTGGCGGTCACCGAAAGAAATGTATGAGCTACATGAGCGAAGTAGCGGGAGCAATGAATCAGTGAGCATAGCTTACGTGCCAAGTGGTCGTCGTCGAGTAGGTATACGGACTAACATGTTCGCGATTGGTGGTGCTGAACAGTGGTGTGTATCGCTCATGCGATACTTGGAGCGGTACTACGTTAGTGATTTGTGTACGAAAGAGCTTGATCGTATGGCATTAGAGTTAGTGCCACGATCATGCAAAGTACACAATAATCTACATGTGCCCGATGTTGATTTATTAATATCTATAGCGTTGGCGGACTACCCGGACACGAAAGTGCCAATCGTGACAGTGGTGCATGGCGTGATTGATACCGTATGGATCAAAGGTATCATTGCTGGTACTATTCGTGAGGCAGAGCGACGGGATGATTTCCATATCGCAGCGGTCACTGACGTTGCGAAAGGAATGTTTCCATTGGAGTACAGAGGTAGGATTAAAATCATTGAGAATGGTGCTGAACAAGGACGTTGTTACGGTCCTGATATGGGATTCAGGAAGCTATGGCCTGGCAAGAGGATCGTTGGTTATCTCGGTCGTATGACTAGTGAGAAAGGGATTCAACACCTGTTCGAGGCTAGTCGTTATCTTGATCCAGAAGAATACCACATAGTCGTGGCTGGACCGATGCACTATTGTCACTGTCAATACCTATTCAAAAAGCTGCCCGCGAATATGTCGTATATCGGGGCACTTCTTCATCCTGGTGGATTCTATAACTCAGTTGATTGCATCGTCGTGCCGTCGGAGTCTGAGAGTCATTGTCTCGTGCTGAATGAGGCATGGCTCGCGGGAGTGCGAACGGTGTCGTGTGACTACCCTGTCAATCAATTGTTTCGTTCTCGACACGGTAACATGAGCGTTCTTGTACCAGTAAAACCGAAAGGACAAGTGTTGGCTTGTGGGATTATTGATTCGTTCTGTGTTGACTACAGAGAACATGCAGCATGTGTAGCTCGTGAGCATTACACGGCTCAACACATGGTGAAGCGTTGGGAGGAATATTTCGATACCGTGTTGGCTGAGCCATCGCCACGGATGGAGAGCGTGAAAATGATTCATGTTATCAGTCCACGGAGACTGAGCAGTAATCAACGTGTAAAACTGCGATCATTACGTCGTGAGCATGGTATACGGCTCAAAGAGTGGCCGGTTGGTACGGACACAGTATCATTAATTGGAGAGGTGATCTATCTATGACCACTAAGTATGGCTTCACGATTACTAATGAAGGGTTGATGGATGATGGTAACATCGAAAAGCCATGTGTCAATCATCTTTATCAAGTGAGTGTGAACACGACGGAAGTGCACTATGTTATTGCACGGAATCAATTCGAAGCACTTGACTCGATTGGAGCCATGCCAATTGATGCAAGAGTTAGCGTTAGTATGTTACCGTTACGGATTCGTGATTACGGTGGAGTTACTTTTTAGGGGACAAATATGCGATTCGCTATAGTTAGTGAGGTGCGGACCGGGTCGGAGCTGTTACGAGAGTACCTCGTCAACAGTGGCCTGCCCGTTTGTCGTGAGCTTGTCCATTCGGATGGAACCTATGAGGATGGTTGGCTAGAGGTGATGCTTAATAGTGAGGCGATTAAGATTCACCGAACAACACTGTTGTTGGATATGTGTGAGCCGGTGCGTAGCTTTTTGATTCGTGAACGTGTGCCGGTCATCTGGCTCTGGCGTAGGAACAAAGTGCAACAGTATATCTCTTATGCGAGAGCTGTGAAAACTGGTAAATGGCAGGGTCGATCACCATGCACAAACATTCGAATCAGTGGCTCAGCAATGAGTGCAATGATTCGAGCTTGGTGCGAGAGCGAGGAATACCTGATTGATGAGTACCCTGACCGATTCGACATAACGTATGAGTGGATGACGGGGCTTGGTGGTCAAGCTTGTCTCCATGAGCTTGGTTCATGGCTTGGGCGTGAGGTTGTTCCACGTAGTCAATGTAGCAGGAGTGGTGCTTGTCATGTCGAATTCATCTAGTCTTGATGATTCATTGTGCGACGCGTGGGACCAGACACTACGACCATTTCTGTTAGAGAAGTGGAAGGAAAAAACTGGTCGAGGTGATGATTCGGGCTTCAAGGTCTGGGCCACCAAAACGATGATTGGGCTTGCCCAATACAGTAGTGCTCAGTGGGCTGGGTGTGATATCGACACTCAATGGGCGTGGCTTCAAATCAGTCACATCGTCGAGGCGATGTATTATGAGGCGTGCCCATATAAGGTCAAGTCGATCGTGCTTACAGAGAGCGGGTCGATAACTGTTGCACCGAATCATCACATCGTTTGTTTGGACTTTATGTTAGAGCTTAAGAACGGAGTGTTTGCGTACTTAGATCATTTAGAGGGTGTTCGTGTCAATGGTGTGATTAGTGGTGTGATTAAGGAAAGGAAGGTGATTCGTGATTAATGGTGCTGAACTTAGAGGTGCGAACTTTGTGATTCCGACACCATCTGCTGAGCATGTTGGGTCACAGGCGTTGGAAGTGATTAGTGCGGCTGGCCACAAGTGTGAGACTTGTGCAACTGGAACGTGGTTGATCGCTGTACGTGGCCATTGTCTCTGTCGCGTGTGTGCTTCAGTGATTGGTAAGGCTGCTGACTTAGGAGGAGTCATCAATGGAATCCGGTCTTGTGGCTAGCGAAGCACTACTGTCTGTATACCCTTGGATCAGAGCTTTAGCAGGGCCATATGGAGAGGATTGTGTACAAGACTGTTGTGCATGGTTCTTGAAGAAGTATCCAACATATGATTCAGAGCGTAGTGCATTGACAACGTGGACAGCTCGATTGGTGAAGCGAAGGATTGTGTATTGGCGTTGGGACAACAGACTTATTCGCGTGCCCCATTACAAACGTTGGAGGAAAGAATATGATAAGATAAAGCAGCAACTTGTGATTGATTACGTAGCACCAGACACTGAGCCTGTGGTCGATATACAGGAACTCATGAATGGTGCAGGGCTTACTTGGCGTGAGTGGCTCATATTATCTAGAATCATGTTTGGACTCTTGGAGAGGGAGATTGGGTCTGAGCTTGACATAACTGATGAACGTGTACGACAAATCAAAAAAGTTGCACTTAACAAATTGGATCAATACTATGCTCATCTACGACGGACAAACATTTAATCAAGTTGGCGAACCACGGCGTGATCAATGTGTAGGGACAGAACTGGAGAGGCTTATCGAGACAGCGGGTCGTATATGTTATGATTCATTCGGTACTGGTCGGTCGTCGGTTGATTACCATGAACACATCAGGGCGGTTAATCATGGTAGCGTGATGGAGCACGCGGTCTTTACTCTTGGCTTCGATATAGACTGTGAATTTGATTGGTGGAAGGGAGTGGCCAACAGACCTGGTGTGTGGGCGTGCGGGTCACCGAATAGGATTACATTGAATGTTCGTTCTGCATACGAGTGGGACAATTGGGGTGGCAATCAAGAGGGCATTCTGTCGCAGAGCGTAGCCTATTGGTTGAGACAATTGGCTCCGGCTTATAATCGACGATCGGATGAGCTGGACAGCGAGGCGTGGTTGGCAACACCGGATTGTGACGAAGAAAAATGGGTCAGCCTATTGCTCAGTGGTTCGCGTGGTTGGAGCCATGAAATGGTCAGACACGGTGACTACACAGCCATTAGTCAACGGTCGACACGGTTCTGCGACGAATCAGAAAGTAAATGGATAATGCATCCTCTGTTAAAGCAGTATCTGACTGAGGTTGACGATACTAGGCTAGGGGCCATTTGTCTTGAGACAGAATCAAAGGCTAAGATCGCGTACGATATGATAGTCGAGCGTCTTGAGCCGTGGTTGCTTGGTCGTGGGCTAGACAAGACAACAGCACGTAAGCAAGCTCGTGGTGCAGGGCGTGGATTCTTAGGCAATGCACTCTGGACCGAAATGGTATTCAGTGCCAGTGTCAAACAGTGGCGTCGAATACTAGATCAGCGTCTGGGAGCAGCAGCAGATGCTGAAATCAGAGAGGTTATGCAGATCGCATTGGCTGATTTGAGAAGCAGTCAATACGGTGACCGCTTCGATTCTTACTAGTCGTTTAATGGTCATTATTCGCTACAGCACGAGTTCGGACAAAAACACGTGCTGGAAACGGCCTAACTGAAAAACTGTTACTAACCTGTAGATATCTCATATACAAATTAAAATGTTTATTTTTGCTTATAGGATATCTTCGGCGTGTTATTAGTTATCTTAGTTAGTCGGAAATAAAGAAGCATTTGTTTGATTCTGAAATCAAACATTGGCATTTGTTTAGGCCATTTGTTTCATATAAGGAGTAAATGATGGTTGATTAAGGTATAATACTGTTGCACAGTGTTGGTTGGCCATGAATAATGGACCTGATGTATCATAAGCTACGATCAAAGAGATAAGACTCTTTGATCGTAGCTTTCTTTTTTGTATACAGAATCAATGTTTTGGAATCAGTGGCTCATGGTTCATGGTGCATGGTTACTGTTGCATGGCTCATGGTGCATGGTGCATGGTGCATGGTGCATGGTGCATGGTGCATGGTGCATGGCTCATGGTGCATGGCTCATGGTGCATGGCTCATGGCTCATGGTGCGTGTGGTAGTATACGTGATGCGTGTGGTAGTATGCGTGGCACATGTCGACTACAGTAATCAAACACCGTAATATTCTGTAGGCATGGTGAATGGCTCATGGCTCATGGCTCATGGCTCATGGTGCATGGTGCATGGCTCATGGCTCATGGCTCATGGCTCATGTTCTAAAACGTTAAAACTGTTGTCGAATCAAATGAATAAAACGTTGGGCCAAAATCAAATCTTGATTTGCCTGAGTTAAAAGCTCTATAGTTTATTTTTAAGCCACGAACCGTGCCTACAGCCACTTTAATCCAAAAACATGCCCATAAAAAGTAAATAAATATTCTGTAAAAAGATTCCGGACCCGGCGACCATATCTCCAAGGCACTTTGTCGTTGAAAAATCAACTTTCGCCCGCCGGAAACAAATGCCATGTTTCGTATGCACTTTCCAAAATCGAATGTCTATAGGTGATATATGCTATATCACCTATGGGCTTTTAGTATTAGAAATACTGATAAAGCCTAGGACGCGTCCAAACTGGTCAGGTGGACGGTTAGACCATAGCTCGTCTGGACGCGTTAGACGCGTTGCTAGGCCGCTTAAACGTGATACCCGTTTCATGCCACTTGGCACGTAGCTTGACAATATACTACAGCAAACGTCTAGCTTTGCGTTGCAAAGTGTGCACGCGTCGCACGCTCGTTTAGCGACCAGTTTGGTCAAATTGAAACCATAGGAAAACAAGCACTTTTCGCGTTGTTGGTCGATGAGCGACCAGTCGCATAACGCATAAACGACTGTTTATTGATTCCAGGACATAGCTAAGTGCTTATGCTATAAGCACTTATGTCGTTGATTTTATTATCTTTGCTCATGGCACGTAGCTTGCAATACGTTCTATTCCCCACAACTAGTTTGTGTGGACCGCTCTTTGACAATTTGAGACGCTGAAAGAGTCTAGCCTACTCTGTTTTGTAGACCGAAAGTGTTTAGGCATGGCAGACCATAGCAACGGGTAGCCAGCTAAAGTAAAGCTCTAGGACGGACAAGACATAACGCTAGACAAGTAAGCAAGTGACACAACTTACAAACTGTAAGCCACGAACCGAGAACCGAGAAACGGAAACAACAATGAACGAATGCCGCACTATTGACGCTTTATTTGAGGCTTTCCGCCAACGTCAAATGGTTGACCTGTGTGGATATCGCTACGGGTTAGTTATCAATACGTTGCAACACGAAGATGGATCTGGCCGATCTTTCAACGTAACGTGTCAAAATGGACAACGTTTCTACTTGCGATACTTTGAAAATGGTACGCGTTGCACAATGAGGGAAGTTATGGTTGCTTGTCCTATCGGTTGGGACAAATTGTAGATAACACAAACAACGGTTCTCGGTTCGTGGCTTACGGAAAGGGATACAATGAAAATTTCATTGATACTGGTCCTAGTTGGACTATGGTTAGCAAGCCACCTATTATAAGTGCTTGCAACGTTGGCAACTAGCGTTTAGTTGTGTTTACAAAGGAGAGTAAGCTAATGGCTACTCAGAACGACAAGGTTAGTTGGGTTAGGTACGCTGCTATCGTGTGGTTTCACGATATCAACACGCGTGTCAATTCGTTTGGTGATCCGCTCGCCGATATCAAGAAAGCTGGCGATAGTTCGGACAAGCCACTTGCCCGGACGTTGGCCAATTTCGACGACGAGCCGGTAATGGAAACCGTTCCAGTACTGGACGCGGAAGGGAAACCAACGGTGGACGCGGAAGGGAAACCGGTAACAAAGGACGTTATCAAAACGTTGGACGGCAACCCACCGGCAGGGGATAAGTCTAACTGGGTCACGCAACGCGTGAGCAATGGTTGGGATACAACGCAAGGCACTTGCGACGTTGTTTCCGCCGATGAGTGGATGAAAGCAAAGGGAATTACCCTGGACGCTTTCAAGGTACTCGTTCACGAGGAACGTTTGGCTATTATCGCCAAACTGGACGCAAAGGACGAGTATAAGGGTGTCGCGGAAGTAGCCCGCGACGTTTGGTACAAGAATGGCAAAACGGAGCTTGCCAACTTGCATGTGCCAACGGACGTTGGCAATGAGTGTTTCCGCCGTTCACTCGGTATTCTCGGTGCGATCTTCCTGCGACGGAAAGAGGCATCGGAAGGGACATACAAGGGCGAAACGGGATATTTCATTCCCGTTGTCCGCGTTGCGTTCAAGACTGAACTACAACGGCTCTTGTGTCACGTTGGCGAGAATGAGGGAAAGGACGTTGGGCGAGCGGTCTACAGCGATGTAGACCGTTTGGGTATCGCCAAACGCGTGTTCGACAATTTCGGGCGAGAAAGCGACCTCACTCGTGTCGGCATGAAACGTGGTACGGCCCAAAAGGTATGGGCGATAGTCGAGCTTGACAACGCGTATCCCGCGTTGAACCTTATCAAGCGTTTGTCGATGCCGAAACCGGAAGTGGCCACCGGGCAGAAAGTGCCGTATAACCCAAACGGGTACATCCCGTTTGGTCCGCTGAACAAGGAAGAAATGCGAATGATGCTCAAAGGCAAGCCCTTTGACAGCAAGAGCAATGACACCTTGACAACGGACGTTACGGCGGAATACGTGGAAGGGTACGTTGCGAAACGTGCCGGTGGGACGCCGAAAGTATGGACGCCGATGAGTCCTGCCGTTTTGGAAGGGTTGACCAAAGAGAACCGAATGCCAGTCCACTTGGTACGGAGTATCGTCTTAGCGATACTCAAAGGCAATGGCGAATACTTCGCCATGCTGGCCCGCAAGAGCGATGCACTGAATACGGCAATAAGTGCCGTATTAACGGGCGACGTTGTAGTGTCTCAAGATGATACGAAATCATCGGACAACGGCGACGACACGGGCGACGAGAATGAAAACGAGCCGGAATCGTCTCAAACTGAGACGGCGAATAGCTAGTCGGCTGGTGGGTTATCCGGGCGTCTCAAAACGAGACGCCCGGCCCGCCTGGCTGCCCTCCCTAGGTTCCATTTTCTGATAATTGATTCGGAAGCCACGATCCAAGAGCCATGCCTCTTTAAGCCACGATCCAAGAGCCATGCCTCTTTAAGCCACGATCCAAGAGCCATGCCTATTGTTCACTCTAGCCACGATCCATGCCTATTGTTCACTCTAGCCACGAACCATGCCTATTGTGCACTCTAGCCATGAAAGACCACTGGACCGTGGGTTATTTGTCCCAGAATCAAACGAGCTTCCAGCACGCTTATCGCTAAAATCACGTGCTGGAAATTTTCAATTTGTTTCCTGGGAATTGTGTGCTATAATATAGCGGAAGCCTACATAGACTGAATGCAACCTTTACTGATTCCTAAATCATGAAACTCTTCATTCTACTGTTGTCCCTGATCTATGGCGATACTGTTGATTCAGGCACAATAATCACAATCAATGATGTGGCCGAGCCAACAGCCTCTGTTACGTGGGATGTTTTGGAACCTGCGGACCTAGAGATTTATTTCTACCCAATCAAGCTGGCTGATGGCACTTACCTCGATGACCGCTCTCTCGTGATTAACGCCAAAGACAGAGGCATGGACTACGATATACGACTAGTTCGTGATGCTCTAACGATTGATTGGGATGCACGGACCGTGGCTCGTAAGAAGACTGTCCAATTGTATCATGTTAGGTCGGCAGTACCGAGCGTCCCGCCAACAGCCACGCTCAACGTGTCCAAGGACAAGATCGTTAAGGGCGAAGCCACGATCCTTGATTGGCGAACAACGGACGCCAAGACGGTACGCCTTAATGGCGAAGCCATTGTTCCTAATGGAACAAAAACGGTCACACCAGACATAACCACCACTTATCTCTTAACTGCCGAGTCCGGCAACCTACGAGCCACTGATCAACGAATCGTTACTGTTAGTGACCTACCGCCGCCTATAATCAATGAACCGGGACTCCATGTATTAATCATTGAGCCAGATGCCACGCGTCGCTCATATGAAATGGCTCGTTTAATCGGCCACCCAACGGTCACCAACTATCTGAATCAGAACTGTGTCCGATTAATGGACACAGCACAATGGCGTGTGTTTGATCCAAAGATGGACCTGACCAACACACCCTCTCTCTGGAGAACAATGATGGCCCGGCCACGCACCACTCTCCCTTGGCTCGTGGCAACGAACACCTATTCTTCGTTCGAGGGACCGTGCCCGATGGACCCAAACACCTTCGTTGCTCAGATTAAGGAGCTATTGAAGTGAGTTTTTCTTCCGACCTATCCAACCTGACCATAATCGACGAATCAAACTGGCAACAGTTCGTGAAACCACGAACTGCGAACCAAGAGTACTCGGTGTCGGGCTACATACCACGTAATCTACGTACCCATCCAAAGGGTTACTCTGCTGCTGTTCCGCCATTCCCGAAGGAACTATACATCCCTCGGTCTGAATGGCCACGATTGATTGAGGAGAAACAGAAGGAAGGAACTCGTCTATCGGATATCATCAAACGTGCAGGGTCACATGTTCGTTGGTTGAACCAGAATCCAACTAACTATTGTTGGTGTTACGCAGTCATTCACGGTATTATGATTGTGCGACTGGTCGCCAATTTCCCCTTCGTTCGTTTGTCACCATTCGGTGTCGCTTGTCCAATCAAGAACTACCAAAACAACGGTGGTTGGGGAACGCAAGCCGCTGAATACGCAGCCATTCATGGTTGCCCGGATGAAGCTTTCTGGCCACAAGGTACACTAGGCCCGGACAACGGCTCACGCAACATGGCCGCAATCAATCAAGGCCGACAGTATTTCGAATCATCCCGTGAGAATGCACTTCTGCACCGCATACAACAGTGGTATGATTGCAGCGATGATTTCGATGCCAAGGGCAGTCTCATGCTTCGCAACATCCCTGTACCCTCTGGCTACAGTTGGATGGGTCACGAGATGTGCTCAGTTGATCTAACAATGGACAGCAGCGGACGATTCGGCTGCACCGACATGAACACCTACACGGACGATGGGTCTTTCGACGGTTACAACCTCACTGAATCACGCGGCACTGGTGAAGATCAGTCCGCTCCACTTTTAATTACGGCGATCTAATCATGGCACTATTCAAGAAACCAGAAGGTTACGACGCAGTCATGGAAGCCGCGAGACAAGCTCGCGAAGCTCACATAATCAATCGGTTTGAGTTCCTTAGATTGGAACTTTTCGTCCGACGACCGAAGAATTGTGCATGGTTGCTCGAACGATTAACAGTTGAAGCCGGGAACCGTGGAATCAAAATCCCGCTCAAAGGCAATAAGGCTGATTGGACGCAGTTGATTGCCTTCATCAAAGAATTGATTCCTTTGATCATGGAACTAATTAAGTTATTCTCATGAACATCGAAACCAAACTAGAGAAATGTGCACCTGACGACCCGAACCGGTGTCAAACATCGGCTGCTGGTGGACAGTGTCAGTACTTAGCTGTCCCTGGACAACAGTATTGTTCTCGTCACGGTGGACGGACAGCAGCCACGAACCAAGAGCTTCAAAAATCGAACCAGTACAGAATTCAACTTTGGCAGCGACGACTTGACGAATTCAGTGAAACGGAAGATATCAAGTCTCTCCGCGGCGAGATTGCTATCTTACGTCACTTGACGGAATCAATTTGTAACCAATGCAAGAGTCACACTGATCTCATCCTGTACTCAGGTCGCATCGGCGACATGATTATGAAGATTGAGAAGTGTGTAACGAGCTGTGATAAGCTTGATTCAAAGATGGGTTTGGTCCTTGACAAGACCGCAGCCCTGACCCTTGCGAGCCGAGTCGTTGAAGTAATCACAAGTCATGTTACTGATC
>Ga0105252_10001147_pt1 | contig 12628 bp, 8 predicted proteins | sample EasRivMeERMZT100_FD_89675 | JGI IMG/M metagenome (GOLD analysis project Ga0105252, IMG submission 89675) | Soil microbial communities from meander-bound floodplain in the East River, Colorado, USA - East River MetaG ERMZT100 | ecosystem: Environmental > Terrestrial > Soil > Floodplain | place... | reverse complement strand
GGCAACCTCCGGGACACTCACGAGCGGCAACATCACCACCACGGGCACCGACGAAGTCGCGTTCGGCGCCTATGGCGAGTACGCCTCCACGAGCTCGACCGCCGAGCGCATCAACGGTCTGCTCGCCGATCAAGTCCAGCGTGCAGACGACGCGTCGATGTGGAGCAAGACCTTCACGAGTCCCTTCACCGGCGCGGCCACCGCGACCGGCAATAGCACCACCTGGATCGGCAACGTGATCGCGTTCAAGCGCGTCCCGACTGGTCCGGACACGGTCCCGCCGGTGATTTCGGGCGGCGCCCCCACGGGCATCAAGCCTTTTGGCACCACCGAGGCCGTCTTGTCGGTGAGTACGAACGAAAGCGCGTCCTGTCGGTTCGATGTCACCGCCGGGAAACCCTATGGCAGCATGGCCAGTGCCTTCGCCACGACCGGGGGCACCGCGCATTCCTCGCTCGTGGTGGGCTTGCTTAACGGCGTCAGCTATCAGTACTTCGTCAAGTGCGCCGACACCCTGGGCAACGCCAACGAATCCGACTATGCCATCTCCTTCTCCGTGGCGGGCTCCGTCACGGTGAGCGTCACCCCGTCCGTCTCGGTGCTGTTCGTGAACGGGACCCAGGGCTTCACCTGTGGCGTCAACGCGGTCGACAATTCCTGCTCTTGGTCGCTACAGGAAGGCGCGGGCGGTGGGACCCTGAACCCGACCGGCCCGGCGGCCTTGTCCTATACCGCCCCTGCTCAGACCGGCACCTATCACCTGGTCGCCACGAGCAACGCGGATCCGACCCAGTCGAGCGTGGTCGTCGTCACCGTGGTCGATGGTTCGACCGGAGCGACTCCCATGCCGATGATCAGCCGCTTCTCGGGGGTCCGCGCCTTCGCGAGCAACGATCCCACGGGCACCCTGGGGGTCTATGGCGCCAACCGCGCGCGCGACAACGTCTACTACGGGTTCGGAAACTATTGGCGCGCCCCCTACCCGGGGTGGGTGGCCTATGACCTTTCCACCGTCCCCGTGGAGCAACGCGGCCAGATACTGGTGGCCTGGTACAACGAGTCGTTTGGCTACGGGGGAATCGTCGGTCGGTTGGGGGGCACCTACAACGAACCGGGGGACTACGCCATCCAGGGAAACAGTGCGGCGGGGGGGGCGGCCGGCGCTCCGACCAGTGGTTGGGTCAGCCTCGTTTCCGTCGCCGGAAACACGGTCCATTCGAGGTCGCACCTGCTCGATCTGACCGGATACAACTGGATCCGGTTCAGTGCGACCGCGGGGAACCCCGCCAACGAGGTGCAGAACAAGGACGTCGAGCTCAAGCTCGAAGTCTGGGACGCTCACCAAGGCAACACGGACTCCTGGGCGTTCCTGGGCGACTCGGTCGTTTCCGGCGGCCTGAGCCACGACAAGAGCGCCGCACCGAATTTCGCACAAGCGATCAATGCCGTCGTACCGACCAACTTCCCCATGTACGAGAACGCGGGCAACGGGTTCGATGGCGCTGAAGACTACGGCCTGATTCGCTTGAACACGCTGCTCGCAAACTCGCAAGCGCGCTACATCGCCATCTGCTATGGCAACAACGACGCGGGGGGCACCGCCATCCCCACGGACTACCGCTTCTACGATGCCTATAAGGCCATCGTCGACGCGGTGCTGGCCGCGGGACGGATCCCCGTCGTACCGACCATCTCCTGGACAGCCGAGCAACCCAAGCAGGACATCCTGGGGGATCCCGTCACCGGGTCCCAGTTCACTCTCAATCGCCAACTGGCCAAGCTCATGGACGACTACCGCGCAGAGGGCAAGGTCGTGATTGCGGGTCCAGATCTCTGGACCTACTTCAAGAACAACCCCTCACAAATCCGTGCCGGTGACGATCACCCCACGGATGAGGGCTACGTTGCCATGCAAACGCTGTGGGCACAGACCGCCATAACCAATGTCTACCTGAGGTAGCCGGAATCACGCGGCCCGCAGCGCGGGATTTCGACTCCGACGCGACGCCGAGCTACGTCAACCGCTGATCCGGCTTGGCCAGCGGCGACCGCCGTGAGCGCGCGTTCGCGCCGCCCAGACGCGCCGTTAAGTCCGACAGGCTACTAGTCTTACTGTGTCACTAATGTCCATGTGCGCCGGCAGCATGGGCAGATGGGCAGCGAGCGGACAAGTAACGTCGCCAACTCCAGACGCAGGCTGCGGATGGAATTAGCGGTATGACGTTCGGGCCGCACGGGGAGAGCCGCGTGGGATGAAGTTTTTCGGCTGCGGCGGCCGGCGCAGCGGCGGATCGCGGAGCACGCGGTTTTTTTTGGAGCGGCTCGTCAGGCGCGAGCGCATCAGGAAGCCGTAAGCGGCGATGCTCAGCGTGGCGTGGTGATGGAAGCCACGCCAGTTGCGTCCTTCATAATGACCGAGCCCCAGTTCCTGTTTGAGCTCCTGGTAATCGCGTTCGATGCGCCAGCGCAATTTGATGAGGCGAACGAGCTCCTTGAAAGCGATGTTCTGCGGTAACGTCGAGAGCCAGTACTTGGTTGGCTCAGTCTCCCCGAGCGGCCACTCGATGACGAGCCACTCTTCGGCGCGAACCTCGTCACGATGCGCGGCCCGGACACGCACGCGCGCGAAGCGTGAGGCGAGGGGGCCGGCGCTACCTTCTCGCCAGTGGATCCGTCGCCACGCACGTGCTGGCAACTCGTGCGCCAAACCGTTCACGTCGATCGGTTGATGCTTGGGGTCACGACGTAGATGCACTCCTGGACGACCTCTGCCCCAGTAGCCGCGCGGCGCCAGTGGCTCGTGCCCCGGCGCCCACACGGTCGTGCTGCTTTGAATGCCCACGGCGTAAGTCAGCCCCAACGCGCTAATGCCGTCGCGAAAGTCGACGTCGTTCCCGTAGGCCGCGTCGGCCAGCACGACACCGGAGGGTACTTGCTCAGCACGCGCGCGCTGTAGTTGCGCAAGCGCAATCGCCGTCTTGGTTGCAAACTCCATGCTCGCCGGCACTTGCGTTGTGCGCCGACGCTCCGGATCAGCTGCCCACTCGCGTGGCAAATACAGCCGGTAGTCGATCGGCAGGCTGCCCCGTTCGTTGGCAACCGATACGCTGACGGCAACCTGACAGTTGTCCTGCTTGCCAAGCTGGCCGCAATACTGCCGTGCCACTCCGACCGAATGCTTACCCTTCTTCGGGTAGCCCGTGTCATCCACGATCCACGCCTCGATCGCACCCAGCGTCGGCAATACCTCGCGACGCACCGCCGACAGTACTGACGCGTCGCTCCAATCAGCCTTCGCGACGAAGTGATGAAGTGACTGGTGCTTCGCGCTCACTCCACGCGGGGCAACCAGCGCGGCCATCGGCTCAATGCTCTTGCGCTCACCTGACAGAATCAGCCCTCGGCAATAGTCCCCGAGGGGTTCCCCACGATCCGCGTGACCCAGCGTCTCAGCCAACGCGCTCACGTACTCGGCGAACTCCCGCTTCCGATCCATGCATCCTCACCTTGTAGACGAAGATGCTCAGATAATGCCATGATATCTATGACACAGTAAGACTAGTGCTGGAGCGCTTTGCGCGCGCGCTGTTCTTTGTAGGCGCGCAGCTGCGGCTCGAGCGCCTCCCACCGCGCGAGGCTCGCCGGCGGCCAGTAGCGTTTCCGGTCGTAATACTCGGCCTCGCGCGGCATGTCAGCCGGGATGAGCACCCACGACTGTTTCGACTGCGTGAAGATGTGAATCTCCGGCGGCGCCAGCGCCGGCTCGTCGAGCGTGCCCACGCGCACGAAACACACGAGTGGGCCGGCGCCCGCGTAGTGGCTCCACACGGCGATGCGGCAGACGCGACAGCGAGCGATGTCCTGGCCGAGGCCGCTGGCGGAGGGTGTGTGGACGAGCTCGGGCTGTGTGCCGAGGTTCACGACGCGGTCGGCTTCGATCATCGCGTTTAAGGCGAACGCCGTCCCCGTCTCTCGCTGACACCACCGACAGTGGCAGCAGTGTACGAACAACGGGCGCGTTGCGACGCGGTAGCGCACCGCGCGGCAGTCGCACCCTCCCTCGGCCGGCCAGTTCATGCGTTGTTCGCCTTGGCACGCAAAGTGGGTGGGGCGGGTGAGGCAACAAGGCACTCTACGCCGAGTCGGCCCTCCCTAGCTAGGCGTTGCCGAATGTGCGCGCACGCTGCGCCATGGCCTTCACGAGCTCGCGCTCCTCGGCGGTGAGCAGCGGGTTCCAGAGGTCGAAGATCAGCACCACGCGCAGCTCGTCGCTGTCGTTACGCGCTTCGTGCTCAATCGTGTCGTCAAAGATCAGCGTCTCGCCTACGCGCCAGCGATGCTGCTCGAAGCCGACGCGATATAGGCACCCGTCGGGCACGATCAGCGGCAAGTGAGCGATCACGCGCGCGTTGGTCTCGCCGTGGTGCGGCGGGATCTGCGACTTCGGCGCCAGTGCGGAGAACATCGCGTTCGGACAGAGCCCGTCGATATCGGCCAGCGGCAGCGCGGCGAGCGCCTTGGCCGTCTCAGGGCAACGCTCGAGATTCGCGTGCACGGGCTTGCCGCCGCGCCAAAGGTGCAACGTGCTCCAGCGCTTCGAGTGATTGAGCTCCTGCCACTGATTCACGGGCTGCCCGGCCTGGTACTGGATGTACGGCACGAACTCGTCGCGTGCCGCCTCGAGCGCGTTGTCGAGCTCCCGCCGAATCACGTCGGTCTTCGCCTCGAGCGCCGCGAGGAACGGAAACTCGGCGCGATCGAAAAACGGAATCGCCGGCAGCCGCGGCACGCAGAGTTGATTCACGACGGCGTGGTATGGCTGGGTCTTGCGCGCGAGGATCGAGGCCGCCTCGCGCCAGCGCTCGGCCAGCGGCTTCGGCAGCCGGTTCCAGTGCTCCGCGAGCTCGCGGACAAGGAACTCGTCGAGCTCCGCCGCATAGCCGGCCGCGACGTCGCGCGCATGCTCGAGCTGCGGCCGCAAGTTCGCGGGCCAGTGCGCCAGCGGCGGTGCTACTTTCAGCGCGTTCGCGAACATCGCCGCAGCGCCCGCGCGCGTCCCGAACCGCTCGAGCCAATGGCCTTTCGCCAACAGTGCCGGCAGGAAGTACGGATCGACCACGAGGGCGGCCTCGATGGCCTCGCGCTCGGCCTCGTCGTTGCCGAGTTGCTGACAGGCGGCACTCAACGTCATCAACAGCAACAGATCGTTCGGCACGAACTTGCGTGCCGCGCTGAGCAGCTCGTGCGCTGCGGCGCCCTCGCCGCGCTTCAGCGCGTGCACGCCTAAGCTGAACAACGCGCGTGGATGCTGCGGGTCTCGCTTCCGGACCTCGAGCCACACGCGCTCGGCTTCGTCCCAGCGACCGGTGCTCGCCAGCTGGCCCGCACGCTCGACGAGCTGGTCGATGCTAGGCGTCATCACGAATGCCTGACTTGCTGCGCCGTCGCCGCAGCGCTGGAGGAGTCAGGCGGCGGCCGAAAGCCGCCGCCTGCTCTACGATTTACGAGACTAGAAGTTCATGCTGAGCTGCAACGTGTAGACGCGGCCGAGCACGTCATACGAGCTCGGGAACGTGTTACCCGAGTTGAAGCTCGTCGAGGCGGCCTCGTTGCCGACCACGGGCGGGTCGATGTCGGTCACGTTCATCGCGCCGAAGCTCACGAGGTACTTGTCCGCGAACGTGTAGCTCGCGTACAGGTCGACGTAGGTCTCGGCATCGATCGTGCGGAACTCGACATAGGTGTTCGCAGCCTCCGGCGGCTCCACCGAGACTTCGCCGATGTGACGCAGCTGCATCGACAACGACAGGTCGTTGTGGTTCCAGGTCGTGCGCTCGATCAAACGGAAGTCCGGACGCGCGTTCTCGCAGCTCGTGCCGAAGTAGCCGCTGCAATCGACAACCGGCAGCGCCGCGAGGCTCTGGAACTCGTGCGTCAAGTACTTGTTCGCGCTACCCGAGAACAGCAACTCGCCCATGCCGACGTTGAAGCCGAATGAGAACCCGAGCTCGATGCCTTCGGCCTGCATGTAGACCTTGTTCCGCGTCAAGAGCGCGACACCGGAGCCGTCGAGCGTCAGGGTGCCGCCGACGCGCCTGACGTTCGCGCACTCGCTCGCGAGCCCGAGCTGGTAGCACGCGTCGAGGACCTCCTGCGCCGCAAATTCGTCGATCGGGTTGGCGATATCGATGTTGTAGTAGTCGAGCGAGAACACCGGATTCAGCAACGCACCGATCTCGGGCGTCCAGACGAAGCCGACCGTCGTCGTGTCCGCTTGCTCGATCGTCGGCAGATTGGTCAGATCGGTACCGTCGAACACGTTGATCTGGCCCGAGACGATGTCCTCGACGGTGCCGACCTGCGCAGCCGACATGCCGGTCGAGATACACAGCGTCTGCAGCTGCGGCGTGATGTTGCCGGCATTCGAGATCGAGCACGGATCCTGGATCGCGTTGTCGAGGCCGATGACGACGGGGCTCACGAGCTCGTCGACGTTCGGCGCGCGCGCCGCGCGTTGCTGCATGACGCGGAACATCAGCGAGTCGACGGGCCGGTAGTTCAGACCCACCTTCCATGTGTCGTCGCTGCCGGACGGCGTGTAGTCCGAAGACCGATAGCCGAACTCGAGGTCGAGGCCTTGCACGCCGGTCTTGCCGTCGACCAACGGCACGAGGGCTTCCATGAACACCTCATTGACCCGATAGCCGCCCGAGATCGGCAGCAGGTAGCCGCCGGCGCCGCCGAGGCAGCTCGTTGGCGCGAGCTTCAGACACTCGTCCGGCGTCAGGCTCGCGCTCTCGTCGCGATGCTCGATGCCGAGGCTGAACGCGAGGGGGCTCGAGGCCGAGGGGAGCTTCAAGTTCTCGAACGAGCCCGTCACGAACGCCTGGCCGATCAGCTGGTCGTAGTCCTGCTGTTGCAGGGCCGTGGCTCCCGAATACGCCGCCATTGCGGGCGTGATCGAGCCGTAGCCGCCGAACACGTTGATCGGCACGCAGGTCGCGTCGCCGTTCTCGCACGTGACGCCGTCGGTCGTCTGGAGCGCGTTCTCGAAGTTCGTGAGATTCGTGTAGCCCCCGCGCAGCAAGACGCGATTCGTCTCGCCGTATTGGAACGACACGTCATAGTCCCAACTGTCCGAGAGGGCGCCTCGCAGACCGACCATGGCCTGAAACATCTCGTTGTTATATTCCTCGGAGCGCGTGCCGAGCTCGCCGGTGCGCCGGCGGTACTGGATGTTCAGGTCGTCGGCCGCGTCGACGACGCCGTTACTGTTGACGTCGGTCCAGTTGTGGAACAGGAAGTCGTTCGGATTCGGCGTCGACAGGTTCGGGACACCCGCGACGTTGACCGTGCCGGCAATTCGCCCGGCGTTAGCCTGGTTGAGCATCAGCGTGCGCGCTTGGGCGCCGATGAACGGATTCGCGAGCGGCGTGAACATCCCGGTGCCGAACACGCCGGATGGCGCGACCTGCTGCGCCACCTTGGTCTTGCCGTAGTTGAACATCGAATAGACTTCGGAGTCCTCGCTGACATCGAGGGTCGCGAGCACGGTGCCGTTGTAGCGCTCGAGCGGCGTTTGGTAATAGTTGAACGGGTTGAAGTTGAACACGCCGCAGTTCGCGGCGAGCGTGCCGTCGTCGCGAAACTGGCCTAAGCCCGGTCCGCCAGCGATCGCGACGCGCGTCGGCACCGTGGTCGTCGAGCCGCCCGCCGCCACGGAACCGGGGCCGCCGCACCCGGCCGGGGCCGGCGTCGGCGGTTGACCTGCGAGGTACTGCGCATAGCCCGCGCCGGTCGCCGTTACGATGCCGAGCTGGCCGAGCGGCCGGTCGCCGAGCAGGATCGGGTCGCGCTCCTGGTAGCCCAAGCTCATAACGATGTTCGCGGCGCCGTCGGCCGCGTTCGTGCCGAGCGTGATGCCGACCCAGGTGTCCTGGCCGTCCTTTTCACCCGTCCGTGAGGTGTTCATCCGGATGTCGACGCCCTCGAAGTCGTCCTTTAGGACCACGTTGACCGCGCCCGCGATCGCGTCGGAACCGTACACGGCCGACGCGCCGCCCGTAATGACGTCGACGCGCTCGATCAACGCCGTCGGAATCATCGACGTGTCGACTTCGCCGTCGTCGTTGAATGGCACGGTGCGCCGGCTGTTCATCATGACCAGCGTGCGCTGCGAGCCGAGACCGCGCAGGTCGATCGTCGCCGCGCCTTGCGTTCCGTTATTGACGTTCTGACCGTCACTCGGTGCCGTCATCGGGAGCAAGCGCAGGATCTTCTCGAGCTCCGGCTCCTGCTGGCGCTCGATCTCCTCCGCGCCGATCGAGTAGATCGGGCTCGACGACTCAACACCAGGCTGCCGGATACGCGTGCCGGTCACCACGATGGTGTCTTGTGCGGCCGCGAGGCCCGAGAGGCCGGTGGTAGCGAGCGCGCCGATGTGGAGCGCGCGCCGAACTGCATCACGAACTAAGCGGTTGGTGGCCATATTCCCTCCCTGAGGGTGTGTTGTCGTTTTTACGCAAGGCCGGGCTGGCTGGAACGCCGGACCCCTTCCGGGCCTCTGTTGCGCTCTTGTTACCCCGTCTAGCATCGGCGCGTCAAGGCGCCCGGTGTTGCTTGCACCCCACAAGCAAGGTTTCGAGTGTGCTCCGGCCTCGTCCGACGTATGCTACTCGGCTGAGGGCGAGAGGGGTACGGCGCCTGACCTGTGACCAGCCGAAGGGGTCGCGTAGGCGCGGCCACGCGGCCACAAGCCCACTCCGAACCCGATCGCTCAGGCGATCGGCGGCATCGGCAACAACAGCGGCAACACTTATCCGCAGTCCTACGACACGATCGGCCGCTTCCTGACGTTGGGGGCCGAGATCAGGCTCTGATAGGGCTTTTCGCCAAGCGTCGTGAACCGAGAAGCGGGCTCTATAGCCCGCTGCTCTTTTTCGGTCAACCAGGAATCTCGGGCTCGACGAGCATCGCGAGCAGAGTCAGCGACTCCTGCCAGCCGAGGGAGCACGCCTCGGGCGGAATCACGTCGGGCACACCTTCTTGCGCGATGCTCACCTCCGTGCCCACCGACACCTTCTTCAAGGCGACCGTTGTCAGCATTTCGCCCGGCAGGTTGGGGTCGTCGAATTGGTCGGTGTAGCGCAGGCGCTCGTTTGGCACGAGCTCGAGGTACTTACCGCCGAAGGAGTGCCTCCTACCCGAGCTGAAGTTCGTGAACGACATCCTGAAAGTCCCGCCAACCTTCGCGTCCATTTGGTGAACTTTGCCGGTGAAGCCGTTCGGCGGCAGCCACTTGGCCATCGCGTCGGGATCGACGAACGCGCGGTAGACGCGCTCGGGCGTCGCACGGAGCACGCGGTGCAGTCGGATCGTGTTGGGCATGGTGGTCTCCTTTAGTCCTGGCAAGCGGGCCGAAATGGCCCACCCTATCTATACGTCGAACGACGTCTACTGAAATCGACAGGGCCGCCGGGCGCCTCTGCGCCGGAATCCGCGACTCGAAGCCATCAACCTCCGCGGGTTGTATGATCGCGGCGTCGGGCACCGACTTCATTCGCCGCAACGCGGTTTAGACATCTAGCATTCGGGCCTATGACCTGCGGTTATTGGTCGTATTCCTTGAGCGCGGGCGAGGACGCTGCGGATAATTCCAACCCCTCGGGGAGGACACCATGCGTCACCACTTGCTCGTTGCCGTTACCGCGGCCTGCTTGTCTGCCAGCGCAGGTGTCTCGGCGCACCATTCTTTTGCCGCCGTTTTCGATAGTGAGCAGCCGATCACCGTGACGGGGAAAGTCACGAGCGTCGAGTGGACGAATCCGCACTTTCATTTCTCGCTCGACGTGCCGGCGGCCGATGGCGCAGTGACGAGTTGGCGCTTCGAGGGCTACCCACCCAACATGCTCGTGCGTCAGGGTTGGCGGCGCGACGTGACACTGACGCCCGGCGCCACCGTGACGGTGACGGGCTGGCTGGCGCGTAGCGAGCCGAATCTCGGCGCCGCGCGGAACGTGACATTTGCCGATGGCAGCAAGCTCGCGGCCGGACCACCGGCCGGGACGGGTGGCCGATGAGCACGACTACGCGTCGCCGCGCATGCGGATTGCTCGGGCTCTTGGCTGCCGGAACGTTGGGTGCGAGCGCGCTGCTGGCGCAGCCCGCGGCCGGGGAGCGTGCCGCGCCGCGCACCGCGGCCGGCAAGCCGGACCTCTCCGGAATTTGGATAGCGACCGGCGCGCTGTTGCTGATGGAGGGCGAGGAGGCTCTCGCCACCGCGCGCGCCGCCGATGCGGCGGCTGGCCGGCCGCCGGGTAATTCGGGCGAAGCGCCGCCCTATCGGCCCGAGGCAGAGACGCAGCGGCAAGGCTTCCTCGCTCGGCGCGGCATCGACGACCCGATGTCGCGCTGTCTCCTGACGGGCGTGCCTCGCATCAAGTTTCGGCCGTTGCCGTTCGAGATCGTGCAGCTTCCGGAGCGCGTGATCATGCTCTATGAGATCCATCATGCGTTTCGGTTCATTCCGACCGATGGCCGGCCGCACCCAGAAGACATGGAGCCGTCGTACCTCGGCGATTCCGTGGGCCGGTGGGAGGGCGATACGCTGGTCGTCGACGTAACGGGCTTCAACGACAAGACGTGGCTCGCCGGTGTTGGCACGATTCACACCGAGCAACTGCGCGTGACCGAGCGCTACACGCGCGATTCGTTCGACACCATTCGCTACGAGGCGACGATGGAGGACCCAGCCGTGCTGACGCGGCCGTGGACCATCCGCGAAACGTTCCGACTGCGACCCGCCGAGCGCATTCGCGAATACGAGTGCATCGAGAGCAACGAGGACCTGTTGCGAATCGAGCGGCTGCTGCAAGAACAGGCTGGCGAAAAAACTCGCTGAAGCTTCATATCAACAGCTCCTAAGGTCTTCGCTGCGCGGGCCAGCACCGGCCTGCTGAGGCATGAGCAGTTTATCGTTCCCGGCTGCGCTCCAGCGTTTTGTCAGAGCCGCAATCGTGCGTGTCAGTGGAAGCAAGTCACAGTTTCGCAGAGAGGCCGGTCTGGGAGTGCGGCTCGCCTGATATAAACTAGGGGTCTCTTTGCCAAGAGAAGAGGTGGTTGCAATGGAACGCTCACTTCGCCCCGGCCCCTACGTGCGCGCGTCGCTGCTCGCGGCCTCCCTTTTAATACCGGGCATCGCGCTGTCAGCAGACAACGGATTTTACCTCGGCGCGGCCTCCTCCGAGGTGTCGTCGGACTACGACGAGACAGTCGGATCGTTGTCGGCCGGTCCGGAGGGCAACGACAATGGTTTCAAAGTGATGGCGGGTTTCCGGCCGCTCGACGGGTTCGCGATCGAGGCGAATTACGCCGATCTCGGCGAGACGCGAGTGCCGTTGTCGCTGGTGTGCGTCACGGCTCCTTGCCCTACTGAGGCGTCGATCGATTCACAGGCCCTCTCCGTGTCGGCCGTCGGCCTGCTCACATTGCCGCTTGTCGATCTGTTTGCCCGCGTCGGCGTTACGCGCTGGGAGTCCGAGCTGCAGGTGTTGTCCTCGGCGCAGAAGGAGGAAGGCACGGATCCAACGTACGGTGCCGGCGCCCAGGTGCGATTGGGCGGTTTCGCCTTGCGTTTGGAGTACGAGCGATTCGATCTCGATGACGATTCCGTCGACCTCGTGTCGTTGGGGTTCACCTACACGTTCCTGTAGCCGCGCGCGCAATGAGGCGCTGCGCCCGCGGAATCGACGTATCATGTAAGGTGAGCCATGAACGAACGAAAGTCACCGTACGCCAAGGACGACGACGACGTCCCGATCATCGGGGACTACTCGAAAGGCCCGAACGCGCCTCCGCGCAAGCCGGCGCCGCAAACGTCCGCGCCGCAAACGTCCGCAGCGCGAGCTCCGAGCCGCGCGCCCACTGAGCAGTGGCGTGTCGACCCCAGCGACGTGCGCCGCCATGCCGCGATCAGGCGACAACGCGAACGGCTCGGCCCACTCGGCCGAATCGTGCGTTACGCCGTCGTCGCCTGCGTGCTCGCGGCGGGGTTCGCGCTGTACTGGAACTTCGACACGCTGCGCGGGGTGACCGTGGACCTCTCCGCGGTCACGAGCCTGTTCGCCGACGATGCCGGGACGGAGGGTGGGGAAGCGCGGCCGTTCGGCGGCGAGCCCGAATCGGCGGTTGTCGAAGCGGCGGGCGTCGTCGGCGCCAACCTTCCCACCAGCATCGGCGATCCGCCGCCAGCGGCGGAAGAGCGCGTGGCCGAGGCGCCCCGCAAGGCCGCGCCGGTGGCCGAGCAGGCACCGCTCGCGCGAGCAGAGGCACCCGCCGAGACTGCGCCGCCGCCACCTGCAGCTCCGCCGGAGCCACCACGCGGACCCGAAAGGTTCGCCTTCGGCCTCGACGTCATCAATGTGTCGGAAAAAGACGCGAGCGCGGCCGTCATCATCCTGCGTACCGGCGGCGGCCGAGGTCGATCCTCGGTCACGTGGTGGACCGCCGACGGCACGGCGACCGCCGGAGTCGACTACGCGAACCTCGGCAGCGTCGTCGTGACGTTCGTCCCCGGCGAGCAAAACCACACGATCCACATCCCCATCGTCGGCGACCGTAACGTCGAGGG
>Ga0105252_10001146_pt1 | contig 12633 bp, 20 predicted proteins | sample EasRivMeERMZT100_FD_89675 | JGI IMG/M metagenome (GOLD analysis project Ga0105252, IMG submission 89675) | Soil microbial communities from meander-bound floodplain in the East River, Colorado, USA - East River MetaG ERMZT100 | ecosystem: Environmental > Terrestrial > Soil > Floodplain | place... | reverse complement strand
GCTCGCCGCGAGTCCCGTCACGGTCGTGCCGAGCGCCGCAACCGCGGTCCCGGTCGGGCCACCGCTCGCGCCGATGTTCGCCTGCACCATCACCGTGTTGCTCGCCACGTCGATGCCGCCGGTGGAGAAGATCGTATAGGTCTCGCCCGCAGTCGGCGTGATCGGCGTCGTCGCCGAGGCGTTGCCGAACGTAACCCCCAGCACTCCCGCAGACACCACTCGGGCCCCGACGATATCGAGCGTCACCTGTGAAGTCGGCTTGGAGACGGCAACCACCTCGCCCGCGCGAAGCCCCGGAACCGTGAATTGCTGCTCGGTCGTCGTAGAAGCCGACACCGCTGCCGGCGTCAGAACCGCCGTCAACGTCGTCAGCCCTCGAATGGCGACGATGCCGTACTTTTGCCCAGCCGTCGGGGTCACGGTCGCTGCCGAGAAATTCGAGAACGTCACGCCGACACTGGCCGCGATCCGGCGCACATTGCCGATACCGAGCCCCGCCTGCGCGGTCGGCTTGTTGACCATCAGGAAATCGCCCGCAGCAATCTGCCAGGTCATGCCGGTGCCGGCATTGGTCCCGACATACGGGGTCAGGGTTCGCTCGACCGTCGTTGCGGTGTCAACCGAAGTCGGGCTCTGCGAGGTAGCCATCGTCGCAATCGAGCCGCCGGCCACGCCCCTGTCCAACGCCACCTGGGCCGCGCCGGTCGGCTGCGTCGTCGGCGTCGCCCCGTATGCGCCCAGCTGATCGCCAAGATTGGTTCCAACGCCGCCGGGCGCAATGTTCCATGTGATGGTTTCCGTGTCCATGATGACTGCTCCTCAACTCGCCTGCAAAACGATCGGGTCCGACCAGCGCTTTTCCGCGCCGGCTGCGATCTGTTGCTCGATCGCCTTGCAAAACATTTCCGCAAACTCGCGATAGACCTTCGGCCCTAAGCGAAGCTCCTTGTTCGCGTCCCGGCGGTCGCGCACCACCACCTGATAGAGCGCAGGACGCACCTTCCGCTCGATCTTCGGCATCGCGCGGCCCCACGGATTGAGAGGCACAAAGTCCTCAAACCCCGCTGGCGTCCCGCCGGACACCCGCATCAGCGGCTTGGCTGGCGCCATCATTCAAGCGCATCCATGTTCATCTCAGTAACTCCCCTTACGTGTTGCCACACCCGGCCCTTGCAAACCCGGACACCACAACCAACGGTTATCCAGACAAGCGGACGGCCAACTCTGGGTAGAAACAAGCAACCCCGTAAAGAATATCAACACGGCAGGGCATCACGTCGTTGTTCACGTCGTAGGCCCGGATGATCCGCATCGAGACATTCTTGTAGGTCTCGCGTGCCTTGAAATCGACGCCATCGGGAAGCTCCTTCGGCACCGTTACGAGCCCGAACGCATCCCGCACAAAGCCGAGGTTCTGCGCCAGCTGCGAACTCGCGAGGCCGCTGATCACCGTCACCGCCGCCGCATTGATCGGGGCCGCGCTGACCGTCTGGTATGAGCCCGAGGTCGTGATCGCCGGGTAGATCGGGATCGTCATCGCCCCCGCGCCATCCGCCGTCACGGTCGACGTGACGACGAAATTTTGCAGCGCACCAGTTGACGCGAAGTTCTGCGGATTGATGGCAAACACGCCCGCAAACGTAATCACGTCGCCCGCGTTCAGAACCGAGGTTGTCGGCGTCCAGTTATTGGTGTTGATGCTCGATCCAGTCTGCCCACCGCTTGCCGTCCGGCCCGCGCCCGCATAGGCCCCGTTCGTGTGCATCTGGATGTTCTGATCCTGGTAAATCTCGAAGTTCGCGATCGCCGCCAGGAAGCCCTTGAGCGCCGGCTCCGCAACCGAGCGCACAAACAGCGATGTCAGCGCCGTCGCCAGAGCCCAATTCCCCGCCGCGTTGAGGATCAGCACCCGGCCATCCTGCGGCACCGCGCCCTCGTCCATCCGCTGCCCGACCGCAGCCAGAAACGAGAAGTTGTTCGGTGTCGTGCCCGGCGTGCCAACCGAATTGTTGACCGAGCTGTACATCCCAAGCACGTCGAAATCAATCCGGTTCGCCAGAACCGCGGCGATCGGCTTCAGATACCGCTCGGAAAACTCTTCGATGATCAGGGTCAGTTCGCGCTCCGAGAACAGAAACCCGACGTGTTTCTGATTGCTGATCGTGATCGAGGTCGAAGGCTCGGTGACGTTCTGGATAACCAGGCCAGCGCCGTCGCTGACGACAAACTTGTTCGGCTTCCGAACCGTGATCGTGTCGCCGATCTTCACAAACTGGTTCTCGAACTGACGATTTACCTTGCCCGCAGCGACAAGGTTATTCTCCAGGATAACCAGCGTTTCCTTGGTGATCAGGCTCGGGGTTAGCAGCGTATTGGTGACGGCCATCTGGCGCACGCTCCACAAGGGGATACAGGATTGCCCCATAGGCTGGGACCGCCTGCGTGCGTCGCCACGATACCCGACCAGTTACCCGGTCGAGCGCTCGGCAGTCTCCGGCCGATACGGTGCCGCTTTGAGCCTGGCCCGGCTGCCGACTTAACGCTACGGCCCGCGAGTGCTGCATTTTACGCCAGCAGCAATGGCGCCATCCTCGCGCAGATGGAGCGCGTCGTAACGATGCCCCTACAATATTTTGGAGGTTATGTCAACTCTTCATCCCGTACAGGCCGGCACGACGCTGCGCCATCAGCTGTGGATTCCGCATCGCCGCATATTCCTCGATGCTCATTTCGTTCGGGTTTTTCGTCGCCGCCCCGTTCCGCCCGCCAACCGGTGTGATCGGCTTCGGCAACCGCGACGGCTGAGCCCGAGGCGGTGTGGCCAGCGTCGCCGACAACTTGCCGATCTCGATCGCCTGCTGCACCGGATTGAGCCCCGCAATCCGCGTAGCCTCCTCCGTGTGCGTCCCGAGATGATAGAGCACGTCCGTCCCGTTATCCGCCAGCAGCAGAGGCGCAATCATCGACGTTGAAATGGTCAGAGCATCCGATTCCGCCACCTCCTCGAAATCTGGATACTTCTCCAGCGCCTTCGCCCGCTTCTCCTGCCAGGTCGCGCGCACGGCCTCCTGCTGGCGCTGCGTTTCGGCATCCTGCCGCGTCTTCGCTTCGACCTCGCGAGCGTCCGCCATGCGCTTCTCAAGCGCCGCAGCGGCCTCACGCGCAGCAAACGGCGCCGCCTGACCCGCAGCCCACTCGATCAGCGCCGCATCGTAGCTGTCAGGGTCGGAGAATGTCTCCCGTATCGGCCTGTCCACGGGCGCTGGCGCCGCCGGAGCCGGTGCTGCCGCGCGTTCCTCGACCATCTTCTCGACAAGCGCCGCCAGTCGATCAGCCCGAGCGTCCGCTGCCGCGCGCTGTTCCTCAGCCTGCCGTCGAGCCGCCGCCAACTCCGAAAACCGATTGGCCGCCGATCGCCGCGGCGGCACAACAGGGGCGGACGGCTCTCCTGCATCGGCATCCTCGCCAGCATCGCCAGAGACATCATCGTCCGTCGCATCGGTCGCCACCGGAACCACCGGCACCTCGACGACAGGCTCAACGGGAACAACCGGAACCTCGACAGGCGCCTCAACCACCACCGGGGTATCCGATGTCGCCGACAGCGCCGGAACCGCCGGCATGCTCGTAATGTCAGGGTTTTCGTCAGCCATATTCTACTCCGCAGCCATCTTTTCAGGCTTGTCCATCGCAGCACGCAATTCCTGCATGCCCTTCGCCAATTCCTCGATCGGCCGGCCAACGCGCTCCATCGCAGCATCTTCCGATTTCTGCTGCAACGCCGCCATCTTCGTCTCGAAGTCAGAAGCCACCTTCAGCAGCTGCGCCTCGAACGTCTTGTCGATCTGGTCCTGCATCTGCGCCCGGTCGCTCTGCCGCTCCGTCAGCGCCGCCGTCAGCTGCTGCTTCTCCATCGCCGCCGCCTGCAACGCCTTCTTCATGTTTGCAACCATCGCCTGAACCTGCGGCGGCACATCCTTCATGGTCTCTTCCGCCACCAGATCGGGCGGCAACATCTTCGCCAACCGCGCCGTGAACTCCTCCGCCCCCGGCCAATCCTGGTTCTTCGCGATCAAATCCGCCACGTTGGCAACCATCTGCGGTGCCGCCGGAGCGATCGCCCGAACGAAATCCATCATGCTCTCGGCCGCCTCGATCCGCTTCGTCGCGTAACTCGGCCCGATCGTCACCGTCACCCCATACCGCCCATAGGACGGGTTGAATATCTTGAGACGCTTCCGCGTCTCCGGGTCCAAACCCTCCTGAAACGGCTTCTCCGCATTCGGGTCGATCCGCACGCGCTCCTCGGTGTCATCCTCGCGCAAAATGGTGGCCATGCGCGCCTCCTCATACACCTTCGGGATCAGATCAATCATGATCTCCCCGCTGCGCCGCAGCGACCGCGCCAGGTTGTCGATGTAATGGAACGAGCCCAACTCCCCGCGCTCGCGCAGCTCCTTCAGAGCGCGCCCGCTCTCGTCGTAAACCCGCTCTTGCAGCGTCGAATCAAACCGCAACCCGGTCGTCGCCATGAAATCCTGCGACGCCGCCTCGACCTCGGCCAACACCGCCTGCGGAGGCCCGGTAAATTGCTGCCGCTGCGGCGGCGGGGCAGCCCGCCCGTTGATGTTAGTCCCCTTGTACAACAGATATGGCAGCGTCTTGACGTTGGCCTGCTTCCATGCCTGCTCGTGCCCCTCGATCTGCCCCTCCTCCATAACCCACGGCGCTTTCGGCTGCAACGACGTCAACTCCACACCGAGAGTCCTATGAAAATTATAGAGCATCTGCGGTGCTTTCGAGTTGCGGATCAACCCGGACAACCGCACCTTGCCCGATATGTCGATCTCGTTGCCCGTCACCTTGACAATCGGTATCCACCTGCCCGGCCACTCGCTCTCTTCCAGTATCTCCTTCGCCGTGACCTTGTACCACATGACCTTCGGACAGTCCGACCACCGCTCGTCGATCACCTCCAGCTCTTTAGCTTCGTCCGACAGGTCGTCCCAAAACCCTTCGTGCCGGTTCTCCAATCGCACAAACCGGCGCTTCTCGTTGACTATCTCGAAATATTCCGCAATGCGTATCTCATCCTTGTCCACCCACTCCCTGTATTCCTCGCCGAAGCCGCCCTCTGTCCACGGCATCGGATCGGCGTCAGGCCAGTCCTCCTCAAACTCCTTGCGAGCAATCATCTCGGTAACAAAGACCCACTTCGCATCGGAGCCGTCAGGTTCCGTATGCGTCGGGTCCAAGTACACGGTAAACGGATTGCGAATGCGCTTTACGACAATAGCTTGGTTGAACGTGTCGGGGCCGTCATACTCAAGAACGATACGCCAATAGCCCCACCCCATCGAAACGGCGGAATCAAACCCCGTGTCGTAGGCTATGTCGGCCGTGCTCTCCCGCTCGATCGCCCGTATCAGCCCGCGGTACATCTTCGCAACCTCGGGATCGCTCTTGTCCCCAACCGGATTGATGTTGATCGCCGGCCGGTTCATCCTCTGGTCGTTGACCACTTGGTTTACAAACGTCGGCAGCTTGTTGATCGTCAAACAGGGCCGCTTATCGAAATTGCGCTCACTCACCACGTCCGCCGGCCATTGCCCCTCGCCCGACTTGAATTTCAAGTCGTCGAGCGCGTGCTTGCGATTGTCCGCCTCTGCCGATGTCACCGTCTCGAACCGCTTGCGGGCGCGCGTCAGAACCTCGTCGTCGCGCTCCCTCTTCGGGTCTTTCTTCCCCGGCCGCAGCGTCACAGGCCGATCATCACCCTTCGCACCCTTGCCCCCACGGCGGTTCGACGGCGCAACCCTGTTCATGGCGCCATCGACCCGCGGCAGGCGCACGCGACCGTCGTCGGGGGGATCGTCAGGGTTTTGAGCGGCCATCGTCAGGCCTCGGGGGTCTCGGGCTCATGAGCTGGGAACGCAGCCTTGCCTATCGCGTGCTGCGCGGCCATCAGCGCACCCCGCAGCGCCAGCCCCCAGGGATACCCGAAATCCTGGTCCGGCAACGCCCAGTCAACGCGGTGCGCGCTCTGTGGCGTCATAAACACCGTCACGATCGCCGACAGCCGACCAGCATCGTTCTCCGCAACCAGTTCGTCGAGGAGCGCCGCGATGCGCTCGTTGCGCGCCGGCTTCCCTGCCTCGATGGGCGTGCCGTCAAGCCGGCGGATGTCAGCCATTCACCGCTTGCCCATCTTGACCACGCCCTTGCCCCGCGTCACGTTCTGCGGCGCAGGCTGCGGCGGTGGCGGCATCTCCAGCTTGCGCCCCACAGCCGGCCGGCTCGTGCCTGCCTCGCGCTTGTCGGTCGGTGTGCTAGGCCTCGTCTGCGCCCCCGGCGCGGTATGCGGCTTCGTGAAATTAGGCATATTTCACCTCTCCTGGCGGCGCCCCGGCGGCAACCGCGTCATCAATCGCCGTCAGCGCTTCCTCGCGCCGCTCGCGCCAGCCCTTGCCGGCCGCGACCACCACAATCGCGAAATACTCCCGCCCGCCATCGTCCGCCATCGACAGACGCGCTACCTCCGCGTCATGGCTCGGGCTGTAAAAGCGGAACTCGCGGTAAGCGCTCACGGCTCATTCGCTCCCGATGCCGTCACGATCCGCGCCAGCGTCTCGCTCTGCGGCGCCACACCCTCCACCGTCTCGCCCTTGTCCGCCAAGCGCAGCGCGTCCATCGCCTGCCCCCACGTCACCCATGACAGACCCTTGCGGAAGCCCTGCGTCTCGGGGTCGTGCGCCCATCCCGCCTCCTTCATCGCCGCAAACAGACGGCGATCCGCGTCGTAGTCCGTCATCCCCCCGCCCTCTTGCGCCGCGCCCATGCAGCCTTGTAGGCGCGGCGATCGGTGCCACCCTTGGGACGCCCCGCGCCGGGACGCTTACCGCCCCATCCGTGGACAGAAATCAATTCAACGTGGACAGATTTCAACTGGGCAACGGACGTTTGATTTGTGTCCACATCGGGCTCATCACCCCAGACATGGGCACCGCCACGCGCATGCCGAGCGCCGCACAGGTCGCAGATCGAATAGGCTACCGGCGACGCCATCACAGCCCCAACCATGAATTGTCAGGCCGCACCTCGCCAGCCCCGATCTCGATCCAATGCCGCGCCGGCGGCTCGGGATTGCGCCGCACCGCCGTCTTGTGCCCGACCGCGAGATACCGCCCAGCGTCCGCCCCGTTTGAGGACCAATCGTGTAGCGGATGCGACTGAAACACCCGGCGTTTTTCGTCCCATTGCTTCCGATAGGACGTGAGCGCCTGCCTGCCCCTCTCCGTCTTCTCCCGATCAAACCAGCATCGCGCCAGGAACGCCCGCAGCGCGTCAATCCCGTCCATCAGGCCAATGTCGGGCACGATCTCGAACCGTATCCCCAAATTGGCCGCAGTCTCCAGCCTGGAGCGGCCGCTCCCCAACTCCCTCACGCGGATGTCGTGCGGCGCATTGTGCTTGCCGTAGACGTAGCCACGGTCCTGTAGCACCTTGGCGTAATGCGGCAGACCCTCGCCGGATTGCTCATAATAATCAATCAGGTGCACCTCGCGCCCGACGCTCTGCGTAAACCAAATGGCCGTCGCATCGTCAACCCCGAGGTCCCACCACGTATCGACCGCAATCTCCGACTGGTACGGCACCCGGCAAACCCGCCCATCATTCTCCGCTGCCTGCATCTCCCGACCGTAATATGCCCCGATCACCGAGGCCGCGAAGCTGCATTCAAACTCCGCGAGGTATATCTCCTCGCTCATCTCCTTGCGCGCGTCGTTCAGCTCGGACTGCGGTAATAGCCCGGTTTCGCTGGCCTTTAGCTGCAAATTAAACCAGTCAGGATCAGATTGCGCCCGGTCCCATGCGTCCGCGAAATGGTTGAGCCCCCGCGGCGTCCCGATGAAAACCGCCCATCCCTGCCTGTCTGAGAGGCACGGCCGAAGCACCTCGGTCCACGCCCGCGGGTCCATGTCCCCGTATTCGTCTAGCACCGCGCCATCGAGGTAAAGGCCGCGCAAACGCTCATAATTATCCGCACCATAGAGGCGCACGCGGCCGCCGTTGGGCAGGTCGACCCGCAACTCGCTCTCGTTGGCCGTCACGCCTGGGATCGGGCTGGTGTAATGCTTGAGATAGGTCCAGGCCACGTCCTTTGCCTGGCTGAAATACGGGGCGATGTAGGCGAAGCGCGGCTCCCGCTTGGTGCAGGTGACCGCGCCCCGGATCAGGTCGTTGATCGTCGCTACCGTCTTGCCCGCTCTCCGATGCGCCACGGCGATTGCCCACCGCGCCCGGCGATCGTGGAACGGCGCAAACTGCCGGCGAGGGCTGTAGGGTATCGTGATGATGCGGCTAGGTGGCATCCGGGGGCAGCCATTGCAGCACCATCGGGCCGCCGTCCTTGCCCGCGTGCTCATGTTCCTGCTTGTCGCGCCATTTGGCAGGCTGGCGATTGCGAAGCCACAGGGATGCGGCCGCGGTGTCGGGAGGGTAATGCTCAGTGTAGGGCGCGTAAACCGGCTCATCTGCACCGGCCGGCATGAATATCTTCACCGCATCGTGGCTGTAACCCATGCCTCGCATGTATAGACGCTCGGCCACATTAGCATCAGCCTCGATCTTCCCGCGCGTTAGGGCTTCGAAAAACTCTACATGCTGCTTCTTCCACGCATTAAGCGTGTTTTCGCCCACATCGAACGCAGCAGCCATCTCCGCATCAGTCGCGCCCAGCAGCGCCATTCGGAACGCCACCGTTGCGTACTGCGGCAAGTAGTCGGTCTTGCGACCGCCGCCCTTGTTGCCGACGGCGTTCTTATTGCCCTTAGGGGCCGGCATAACGAGCGCCCTTGCGACAGCGAGCGGCGATTTTCTCCGCATGCGCCGATCGTTGCTCGGGCGTCGGCGTAATCGCGCTGAAGAACGCTTCGTGCTCCCAGGCCCAAGCCGCCAACGTCTCAATGCTGATGTCGTAAAACCACGCCATTTCAACGTCAGTGAGGCCGAGGAGCGCTAGCTTATACGCTTGCTCGCAATACTCCTCACGGTAATCGGTCGGGCGCCCCCGCTTGTTCTCGGGCACCTTCCGTGCCTTCACCAGCGGGAAGCTGGCTTGCTCAGCGCAGCCAGCCCGGCACATCGCGCCCGAGGGTGCGCGCATTCTCCGGGGCGCTGGATTCGATCTTGACCTTGCTCGGGACAGGGCGCGAGCCGGAGCCGACCGCGTAGTTGTTCATGCGGCTGGTCTGCGGAGGCGGGGTCACGCCGCCTTTGTTCGAGTCGGAGATCAGGGCCATGACTTTTTCCTCGCCGAGAGATACGCTCGCCGAGATATAGCGCACGCACAGCGGTTCGGCAATGCCCTTGTGAGCCACCCTCCTTTAGGATTTTCGCGCCATACCGCGAGCGGCGGAACTTGCCTGTCGCGCGATCGAGGCAGGACTCGCCTAGTCCCTACCGATATCGGCACGCCCAGCACCTTTTTTGTCATGGCTGCATTTTACCGCTTGCAATTGCTGCACGCTCGGCATATTTTGGGATGGTCAGACAGGAGCACAGCAGATGACCACATTCCCCACCAACATCGACGACGCATTCGTTGAAGGCTGGAACTTCGGCCGCTACGGAAAGCCCGAATATCACCACGTGATGACGGCCCACAATTCTACGGTTGCCGTGCGCCGGGAATACGAGCGCGGGGTTCCCGAGGGACACGCTTTCCAAACCCACGAGCCGCCATTTCGCACGGCCCGCGAAGCCCCCAACTCGGGTCGGAGGATCGTCGGCTCCGAAATGCGCGAGGATTGCGACGGGCAAACCCACGTCTTCCCGCGGCGGTAAGCGCCGCCCCTTTACCGGAACATGAGACAGACAGATGACCCAAAAGCAAATTCAAGAGTGGCTGACCTACTGGGCCAACGCCAAGATGGTGTCGATCGATCAAATCCGGGCGTTCGAGCACGTCAACCAGGCCCGGCGGTTCTGCTCCTGCATGCGAGCCGGCGTGTTCGCCAATGTCGGCGACCTCGATATCTGGCGAGCAATAGAGAACATGCGCACCGGGAAATACCCCGAGACGGGTCGCCCGCAACGCCAGAATAGGAGAACGCCACGATGAACACGATATTTGACCGCCTCGCCAACCAAACGCCCGACAGCATCATGGGCGGGCCGATGACGATCTACGATCCGGCCGAGTTGCGCCGCGCGTTTGTCGCTGGCAGAAACCTCGCCCTGCAATGCGAGCACATTCTGGCGCGCATCGACCTGGAAGCGCAGGCCCGCGAGGAGCGCGGCGAAGAACCCGTATTCATACTTGCCGGGATGCGCGATCTGTTGCGCTCCGCTCTCCAGAACGCCGCATGACCCCGACCCAATTCGTCGCATGGCGCGCGGCCCGAGGCTGGTCAAAGCCGGAGGCCGCCGACGCGCTCGGCATATCCCTGAGCCAGATTTACAACTACGAGAGCGGGATCGACCGCGGCAAGAAGTACACCGCCGCCCCGATACCGCGCGCCGTCGCGCTCGCGTGCGCCATGCTGAATCGTTGGCCAACACTGCGCGATTATCCCGGCTGATCACGGCTTTGCACATCGCCGATGCCTAGCATCTTCAACCGCCCTTTCGATAGCGCCGCGTTCGCAGACGATAACCTGATTTAGTTGGGCGTCCCAAAATTTTGCCAACTCATCGCGACCCGCAAGCCTGCATAACCGCGCCAACGATTGCGGGACAAACCCGCATCTCGGGGCCCTCGCGTGAACATCGCAATAAGTCAGAAACTCGTCATCCGTCACGGCTTGTCGCTCTCGCCGGTGTTGGTTACGTCGCCGGCATTCCCGACGGGTCCGTCGCAGCAATGGGTGAGCCCTGTCCCGCCGCAAGAAAAGCACGGCACCTCACGCGGCCCTTTCCACCATGCCGGATACGGCAACACCGCCTTGCCGCTGCCTCCGCAGTCCTCACACCTCATCGCTCGCTCCCTGCGGCGAGGGCACGGATTGCTCGGGCGGCATACAAAATGCCACGTTTAAACATGTCCATTTCCGCCTCGGGGAACGCATGTCGACCACTTGAGTGAAGCGTAATCGTCGTCACCGCTTGCGCCGCTTCCTCGATCGCCGCTGCTCTGGCCTCCCGCCTGACACGGTCGATGTCTATGCCGTCGATGGTCGCGCAGCGGCGACGCTCAGCCTCAGTAGCCTCTCGGGCTCGCTCGTCGCCGTATGCCTGGAGGGCTCCTGCCCACTCCTCTGTGGTAATTGTGGTGGCTGCCTCGCCGCGATCCCAATGGTCCCGCATCCATTGCGCTAGAGCCTGCACGTCGGCACCGGGTGGGGCGCGCAGTTGTGTGATCTCGGCCGCTTGCGCATCGAATGCCGCGAGCAGGCCGACGAGATAACGGCCACAGTCGTGCTCTCCCCAAGACGGGCTGTCGCTATACGCCTCGACGTAGGCGCGGGCCTCGGCGACAATATTGGCTGGGGCGCTCATTGTGCCGCCTCGCCCTGCTGCGCTTCCGCCTCATAGCGAGCGGCTGCCGCCTCATCCAGCGCCGCGACTAATTCCGCCTCGGGCAGCGCGCGCCTCCAATCCTCGGCGGTGCCCGGTAAACGATCGTCGCCCGTGCCCGTTGGGCCATCCTCGTCGACTGGCTCCGCCTGTTTGGCTTCATGCCGAGCTATTGCCTCGGCCGCCGCGTCGTCGATAAACCCTATCATTTCCGCCTCGGCAGCATCGGGCAGAACATCGTCAAACCCGGATACTGGCTCCGGCTGCTTGGTCCGCAGCAGCACAACCCCGCCGGCCAGGGTGACGCGCTCCTTGGACTCCCAGTAGGCGACGGCCAACATAACGTTGTGCCACGGCACGCCAATTGCCTTCGCAATCTCGTGCGGGGTGTGATTGTCGTGGCCCTTCAGCGTGCACTCCTCGACATACGCCAGCACCATCCCTCGGATATCCCGCTTCGGGGCGCGGGGCTTTTTGGCCAGATTGCGGATCAGTTCCGATCCCTCCAGCAGCACCTGGGTTGGTCCCAATTCAGGATCAGCGCACGGTACCTCAAATTCGCCCGCTGGCGCGCTTTCCGCTCCGGGAGTGCCCGGTGGCCCACCTGTTCTTTTCCGCAGGTCGTCCCCTTCCCCCGCGTTCGGGCTTTCTGCCCGCAACGCGTACTCCCACTCACCATTTATGAAATCGATCTCGGCGATCAGTTCCTCCGACGCACTCGCTCCTTGCCGGTACTCCTCAGCTCGCCGTTCAAGTTCGGCGCGTCGCTCCAAAATTCTTGCCGGAACGGCCATCATAACTCCCCTCCTGTAGTTTTCATGGATCGCTCTATCTCTTTTTTCTTGCGCCTCCATTCTTTTATTTTAGGCGCCCTCCGGCGGCTCTCTGCCCTATTCCGGCAAAGAGCCGAACAAAAGCGCTTCCTTACTCCTCGCAAAAATATTACGCCGCACTCCGCGCAACTTGGTTTCTGATAGTCAACAACATCGAATATCAGAAGCCCCCTATTCTCCCTCCACGCTCTAACCCACGATACGCGATCTTCCATTGTGGCAAATAGTTTGTTTCCGAGAGCGCTGTTGCATGTTCTGCAAGCTGGCACAGTTTCTCCCGGAT
>Ga0105252_10001145_pt1 | contig 12640 bp, 14 predicted proteins | sample EasRivMeERMZT100_FD_89675 | JGI IMG/M metagenome (GOLD analysis project Ga0105252, IMG submission 89675) | Soil microbial communities from meander-bound floodplain in the East River, Colorado, USA - East River MetaG ERMZT100 | ecosystem: Environmental > Terrestrial > Soil > Floodplain | place... | reverse complement strand
GTCGCAGGTCTCCTCAAATTCGATCCTGAAGGTCGGGTAATTCTGTCAACAGAGTTACCCGTTGATTTCAATGGTGGTACCCCAATTGCTGCGGATGGTGGGTTATCGTCAGAACCAGGTGGTTTACCTGATAATTTTCTAGGTGGTATTGGTTATACCTCTCCAGGACAACTCACTGATTCTGATAACCCACTGATTGTAGGTGAAGGTCCTGTAACTGATCCTACTGGTTCATTGCGTGTTAGTAATAACCTACCTGTATTTTGGTATGCGGGTCTACCTTTGGATGGTGAAGGTAGACTTTGCATTTCACCTGGCATTGTCCCGCCCATAGATTTGGGTGAGTTTGATTTTGGTTTCGATATGGCGTTTGACATTGGAGTCTAATATGCCACGTAAAACAATGTTTGCATTGCTCCAACAAGCAGACACCTCGTTGCCAGATAACATCACGCAGGATATTAGTGCTGCTGATGTGCGGAACATGATCAAGGATATCATTGATACAATGACTCCTGGATTTGGTGCAATTGGTGCAGATACGGCAACATTAGTAGGATTAGGACTTGTACCTGTGATGATTGTATTGCCAAATCTGTTGGCAATTACCCCGGACTTCACATCATTTGGTCCTACTAGTGGTCAACTCCGTCGTAATGCATTGGGTCTTCCAAGTACTAATACTCGGGTGACATTCTACGCAGGTATTTCCTGTGACACGGGCAATGAGATTGTCTTTAGTTTGTTCCGTGATGGTATTAGTGTACCTGGTGGTTGTACCATTAGTGGTCAAGGCAATACCAATATTGCTGAAGGTTCATTTGAAATCATTAATGCTGTACCAGTTGCTGGTGATGCAATATATGAAGTTCGTGCAAGTAAAATCAGCGGAGGTATTGATGACGTAGAACTCACAGATGCTCGTTTGATCCTAGAAGTTGTCCCCACGATTGGCATTTAAGGAACCACCATGTCAGAAGTCCTAGATTTCAATATGAACTTTGAGACCAATCAGCAATCCGATGCTGATAAGAGTCTCGTTGTCTTGTTCTATCGTGAACCGATCAAGAACGAAATCAAATCCATCGATGCAGGTCGTCCTATCTTTGATGAGATTGATCTGGTCAAGATCATTACTCCTGGTTCTCGTGACACCTTTGTGGGTGACGCTACATACGAGTACCAGCAGCGTTTCCCCACACAATGGGCACGTTACAAGCAAGGACGTGACCAATCTGCCGGTAGTGGCACCCCACTAAATCAGCTTCCATGGTTGTCGATTAGCCAGATTGCAGAGTTCAACGCAGTTGGTTGCTATACTATCGAACAACTGGTTGGAATGGCTGATTCGCTGTCCCAGAAGTTTATGGGTCATCATGCAATCAAGCAAAAAGCGCTTGCTTACATCGATGCTGCTAAGAACGCGGCTCCTATGTTGAAGCTGCAATCTGAACTTGAGAAGCGTGATGCGCAAATCAAGGAACTTCAGGAGCAAATGGCAGCTATTCTAGCCCAGAAAGCTGCTGATAATGCTGCTAAGGTAACTCCAAAGGCGTAATATGGCTTACTGGACCGCACTTAGTGTCTTAAACCAAGTAGCTGGTGAGCTGGGTCTTACCCAAGTTCCTACTATTACGGGTATTTCGGATGTTCAGTCGGTCCAGTTGCTTGCTTTGCTGAATTCGGCAGGTAATGAGCTCCTGATGTACTATCCTTGGGAGCAACTTGCTACTGAATACACCTTCGATACTGTAGACGGACAAGAGGAGTATAATCTTCCTGCTGATTATGTCTACTTTACCGATCAAACTCAATGGGATCGAACGAATCACTGGCCATTGCTTGGTCCTAAGTCCCCACAAGAATGGGCGTGGCTTAAGGGTAGCTTGGTAGCTGCACTGCCTCGTATGCGGTTCCGTGTACAAAACAATAAATTCAAGCTTTGGCCTGTTCCTAGTACACCTAACTTTACAATGGCTATGGAGTACATCAGTATCAACTGGGTACTCGGTGGTGGAGTAACTCCACAGTCTTTGATATCTTTGGATAGTGACATCTTGCGTTACGATCCATGGTTGCTGATCAAGTTTGTGAAGTTCAAGTTCTATGAATTGAAAGGCATGAATACAACTGGTGTCAATGCAGACTTCATGCGTGTCTTTAACACCCTAACTGGTAAGGACACGGGAGCTAAGATCTTATCATTGGCTCCACAAATTCAGTCGCAGTTCATCGGTCCATGGTCAATTCCTGATGGTAGTTGGAACGTTAATCCATAATGTTTGCTACACCTGCAAATCCAGGTACCGTTAAGGTAGCTAGCGTTCCAGCGCCTATTGGAGGGTTGAACGCGCGTGATTCCATCGTTGTGATGGAGCAGACAGATGCTATCATTCTACGTAACTGGTGGCCTCAACCTTACGGTTGTACAGTACGTAAAGGTTACAGATTGTGGGCATCTGGACTTGTTGGAGTCATTAGCTCACTTGCAGCGCTTAATAACATCGACGGCACCAAGTACATGTTTGCTTGGGTCGATGACGAGTTCTATGATATCACAGTAACAGGCGTAGTTGCCGCTCCATTAATTACGGCATTGACACCAGCTCCATGGCAGACAGTATCATTCGCTAATGATGCTGGTGGATGGATGATTGCAGTTAATGGCTTTGATGATCCTATCTTTGCTACTGGTGCAACAGTAGGTAGGTTCGTTGCAGGTGACGGCATTGTCCCCAATACGTGGGATGTTCTTGATCCACATGACGCGATTCAATTAACTACCCATCAACGTCGGCTTTGGGCTGTACAGAAGGACACAGCTGTAGGTTGGTACTTACCACCTGGTGCTGTCTACGGTGACTGGGAAGCTTTTGATTTCGGCCCCCAAATGACTCGGGGTGGATATCTTCTGTTCCTTGCTAACTGGACTGTTGACGATGGTAATGGTGCAGAAGATCACCTAGTTGCATTTACCTCTGAAGGTGAAGCGATCGTATACTCTGGTACTGATGTAACAGATGATGCGAAGTGGGCCCTCGCAGGTGTTTACTATATTGGTGAACCTGTAGCAGGTCGTCGTACATATGCGAAAGTTGGTGGTGATCTAATTATCTTGACGCAGCAAGGTGCTGTCTCTATGACAGAGACATTGGTCTCCATTAAAGCAGAGAACCAAGCTAGTCGGCTTAAGAGTGACAAAATCCAGTTCTTGATTACAGAAGTAACCACCCAATACTCAGGTCAGTTTGGATGGGAGTTGAAGTACTTTCCGCACATTAACATGCTTCTCGTTAATGTTCCGACCCCCGTCGATGGCGGTAACATTCAACTTTGCTCTAATCAACTAATTAATTCTTGGACGCAATTCAATGCCATGGACGCAACTACATGGTTAAACCATGATAGTGCGATCTACTTTGGTGATTACGATGGTAATGTCTGGCTAGGATGGGATGGTACGGTCGATGCTGTTGGATATACTGGCATTGGTGGTAATAGTATTACTGCTACTGTGCAGCAAGCTTATTCATACTTAGGAGCGGCGACACAGCAGAAGCAAATAGGGATGTACCGGCCGAACTTCATTACGACTGTTCCTGTTACATTCAATAGTAACATTGTCTATGACTTTGATACTAGTATTCTATCTGCACCAGATTCAGTCATTCCCGCCGTAGCTGCTTTGTGGAATGTTGATCTATGGAACCTTGCAAACTGGGGTGGTGGTACGTACGTAGAGCGACGCTGGATTCAGGCCCGTGGTATGGGTAATGCTGCATCAATTCAATTAGGCGTACGTAGTACAGGTGAAACTCTCTGGGCAGCTACTGACTATACCTACAACGTAGGTAGCGGAGTATTCTAATGGGTTTCCTTAGTTCTCTTCGCCGTAGTATGAAGGGTGGTACAGGCGCGTACAAACAATTCAATGACCAACGCAATGATTGGGTTGAAAAGGAACTAAAGCGTCAAGGACTTGTTGATCCTGTTTCTACTACTCGTCTTGGTTCTGAAGGTGACAGTGAGACCACGACTACTTTTACTAAGGAGCAACAAGCTGCCTTGGATAAGGTCCCTGGTGGTGCTGGATGGGAAAGCGGTGGAGACAGTGGTGGATTTACTCAGAATCCTGAATATGAAAAGCTTCGTAAGAAGTTCGAGAAAGAGCAGTGGAAGAAGTCTCAGGCATTTAAAGTAGCTAATGATAAGCTGCGGGTTCAATGGCTTGATACGCTTCCACCTGAGCAGAAAGCTAAAGCACTAAAGGAATTCAGTCTTCACTCCAGTGATATGGGGGCCATCAATAAGTACGGCTCCATGGCAACATTGTCATTGCTTGGTACTATTGCAGGTGGTGCTGGTGCAGCTGCGTTTTCTGGTGCAGCAGGTAGTGCAGCAGGTGGAGCATCATCGTTAGCTCCTACATCAACTGGGTCTGGTCTGCTTAATACAGCAGGTCAAGGTGCCATTAAAGGTGCTGTTAGTGCTGGTGTTAAAGGATTAGCAACTGGTAATCTTTCACTGAAAGATATAGCAACAGGTGCTATTACTGGTGGTGTAGGTGCTGCTGGTACAAATCTTGCTTCTGGTTTAATGAATACTGGTAATGTGCAGTATGGTGGTGCAGGCAGTCAAGATTTCGGTGATGTAAACCCAGGTGATCAGAATTTCAGTGTTGATAATCCTGAGGGTTTGACTAACCCTGGTGATAGTAATGGTTCGTGGGACGTACCCGGTAACGTTCCTACTGATGGAGGTAATCCCGTGGAAATCGATCCTGCAGGTTCGTGGGATGTGCCTGGTTATACAGGTGAAGATGCACCATTCAATCCTGATCTAAGCACTACAGATATTGGTGTTGGTGCAGTTGAAACTGGTGGCGGTGGAGACCAAGATTGGATCTCTAAAGCTTGGGATTACGTTACTAGTGGTGATACTGGTAGCTTAATGAAGTTCTTGGGCAATCTTAAGCCTTCACAGTGGGTTAGCATTGTCTCCGGTGCTGGTGGCTTGATCAATGCGCTTCAAGATCCTAAGACGGTACCTATTCCTGACTTCAAAGCACTTGCAATTCAACAAGCAGGTTTGAATGCGGCGTCTCAAGATAAGACCACACTAGCTAATCGCCCCACTCAAATTGATCCTGAAGGTAATGTACTTTCTTGGACTAAAGGCAAAGACGGTAAGTGGACCCAGAAGGTCGTATTTGGACCTGAGAATGCTAAATCTTTCAAGGCGAAGTCAGCTGCTGAACTAGCCGCCCTTAATAAGATTCGCGCTCAAGGCGAGTTCAAGCCTGCAGGTCTGCGTGAGTTCGCAGATGTAATGAATCCTAAGGGTAATGCCAAGGAGATTCAATCTGCGTGGATGAATTTGATGCGGCCAGAACGCAAACTGGCACGCGATCGAGAAGTGCAGCGACTGAAATCGCAAGGTCTGTCTGAGAATTCTACTGCATTCCAGGCGGCGCTCCTACGTCAAGACAAAGCTGATACAGATGCACAGAATAAGGCTATCATTGCTGGTCATGAAGAGTATGGCAGGCAATTTGGTAGATCTTTGCAACGTGCTGGTGAGTACAGAGCGCAACGCGGTATGGGCTTCGATGAGTATGAAACTGGATACAATAAGCCCATGGAGACCTACAAAGGTCTTATTGCTGCAGGTAATCCTGATACTAATTTTGAGCGGTATGCACAAGAGAACTATGTCGCCCCACCAGATGTGTATAGAGCTGCTGTAGATACATATGCAGCTCAAGTGGGTCAAGCTAATGCATACAATGCGAATCAGAATAACCTAACACAGGGTCTGTTGAATACATCTGCACAAACTGGCGGATGGGGTCAACCTACGCCACAGCCACCGAGGTAGTATGGACTTCCTAACACGTAGAGCAGAGATGATCCGCCAGCGTAAGCTGGCTGACATGCTTCGCCTTGCAGCAGAGCGCGAAGATCCATATGAAGAACGTGATGGTCGTATGATATCGGGGCACTATGTAGCTCCGTCATGGTCGCAAAACTTGGCTAACTATGTCAAGCCGATCATGATGCGTAATCGTGCTACAGAGTTCGAAGATGCTGCATTAGGTCAAGAACAAGCTTATCAGGGCGACGTTGATAGAGCTACGGAAGCCTGGCGTTCAGGTTTGCCGGCCATTACACCAGGGGTTCCTGAGCGTATGGGCCCCGTAGACCCAATGAACCCTTCTGAGTTGGAGTCGATTCCGGCACAACTTCCTACAAGAGATAGTGTCTTAAAAGCTACTCTTGCAGGACTTGCTATTCCTGGTAATGAGAGACCTGCAGAGCTTTGGAATAGAGGCATGCAGGAAGAACAAGTTCGCGAGGATCGTCAAACAGAAGCCCGTGAAGCATTGCGTCTTACTATGCAGGCGCGTCGTGAACAAGCCAAAATGGCAGATCAACTAGCTAGAGCTAGACTAGAGGATACTGCTTTTGACAGTCAGTACCGACGTGAAGAAACTAGGCGGCATAACTTAGCACTAGAAGAAATGAAGCGTCAGGCTGATGCTACATTGCGTGCTATTACCACTGAGAAAATTGAAGGTAAGAAGGCTGCAGCAGGTGCTGATAATAAGTTACTTGAAAAAGATATCAATGATCTTAGCAAGCGCATGAAGGGTTTGAGCTCTACTATTTCTGCAGCTCAAGAAGTCCAAGCTTTAATTGATGAGAACACAGATCCTAACACTCTGAAAACAAAATCTATTCCAGGTGTTGGACGTGATACTGCAGTACCTCCTTGGATGCGTTCTGTAGCCCAGCAAGTAGGGCTTATGGATCCGAAGACGAATCCTAATGCTGCTAAGGTGCAACGCATTATCGGCGATATCATGCGCCAACAAGCTGGCTTGTCACAGACTATTTCTGAACAAGCTCGCGTGATCCAGACTAACTTAGCTAGTGGTTCATATACGCAGCAAGAATTTCTAGATGCATGGCAGGGTTTGCTACAAGCTATCGATGCTGATTTGACTAATGTTAAGTCAGGGCATCGTCCAGAAGCTTTAGAGATCTATACAGAACGTGGTGGTAGACTCGATCCAGTTGTACCAGCACCTAAGTGGAAGCCTAAAGAAGGCGAAACACCTGCTATGTCGCTTAAGAGAAAACGGCTTGAAGAGCTGCGTGCCAAACAAGCTGGTGGTGGTGAATACCTAGGAGTCTACTAATGGCTCTAACTCCTGAAGAAGCCCTAGAATTAGCTCAGCTTGAAGCTGAAGTCAATGATCCAAAGCCTGTAGGTGCTTTGGAAGGGATTCGTCGTGGCCTCCACTCTAGCGCTGCACGAGCATCGCGGGGTATCGTTGATACTGCTGCATGGCTAGGTAGTGACTATGTTGGGGGCCCTCTTAAGAAAACCGCCATCAAGTATGGATTGGCCCCCTCAGATGAACAACTAGCTAGACTTAAAGCAGAGAGCGACGAAGCAGGTGGTTGGGGCACTGTAGGCTCTATTGGTGGTGATATTCTAGCACAGTTCCTCCCCTCAAAACGGGTTGCTCAAGCACAGCAACTTGGTGGTAAGACTTTGAATCTTGGTAAAGATCTTATCCGCGATGTAGGTGTTGCCACTGCGATGGCACCTGATGAAGAGAAGAAAGAAGCTGCTGTTGGTGGTGCACTAGGTACAGCTGCAGGAACTGTACTAGGCAAGGTCGTAGGTGGCCCCCTCCGTAAAACCATGACGGAAGATGCCAAGCTACTTGACGAAGCGGGTATCACGCTTGGTCCTGGACAAGCTATGTCAGGTACTGGTGCAGGTCCATTGCGTCGTACTATGGCAGGGGTTGAGTCTGCTTTGTCAAAGGTTCCGCTCTTGGGTGGACCTATGAAGTACCGCATTAGTGGGTCTATTGAAGACTACAATAAACAGCAGTTGAATGATCTTATCTCGTTTGCAGATAAGAAGGTTACTGCTGGTGGTCGCAAAGGCATTCAAGAGGCTGATGAGATTCTTACAAAGAGTCTTGAAGATGCAGCACCGAACCTCTATCTACCGGCTGGTGATAATAGCGACATTGCCAAGCTGATTGGTGGTACTACATCCGTAGAGAAGAGGGTCAAGAATGCTAAGGGCATTAGTCGTACGCAAACAGTTAAACAAGAGATTCCAGGTACATTCCTTGATGATTTTGTTAAGGAAGACCCATCTACTGGTCCACGAGTCCTTGCAACACTTAAGAGCTTTATTGAGACCGAGTTAGTCCCCCATGTAAAGGCGGGGGATATCGAAGGACAAGTTGCTTATGATCTAGGCAGGAAGCTTGATTTCCAAGCAGCGAAGTTTGCACGTCATTCTGGACCTGATAATGAGTCCTTGGCAAAGGCTTTCCGCAAGCTTCGTGATGACTGGTTCGAGAAGTTGGAGCCAAAAGTTGCAGCTGATCCTGCGCATAAGAACATCATTCTAGATGTCCGTGCAGCTAAGAAGCGTCTTTCTAAGATGTCTCGAGCAGCAGAGCAAAGCGCAGAGGGCTTCTTCACACCTGCACAGATTCGCAAGCTTAGTAAGGGCGAAGAACTTGATCCTGTTACCGAAGCAGCCTCACATATCCTCCCAGAAAAGGCTCCTAAGGTCAATGCCGGTGCGAATCCTATTTTTCATAGAATGTCTAGTCCTGCAGGTGTTGCAGGTCAAGCTGGATTAGGTGCTACTAGTACACTTGGTTGGCTGAGTACAGTTGCACCGTATGTAGGCGCTGGTGCGCTTAGCTATACTAAGCCAGCTATTAAGTACATGCAACGAGGCACAACGCCATTGGTTAATATGCTGCGTCGTAAAGCTGGTGCTGGTGATCTTACACCAGAAGAGCTTGAATTTGCAACAGAGTTGGCCACTAGTCTTGGAGTCCGTGGTGCTTATCAAAACAGATCTGAAGAGGAGTAGTCATGCCACGTGACGTCTCAGGTAACTATACACTGCCGGCTGGTATTAATCCAGTCGTAGCAAATACCCTAATCGATGTCGATTGGGCTAATCCTACACTGGCAGATATTGCCCTCCAGCTAAATAACGTCTTTACTCGTGATGGTCTATTGGGTCCATTGGCTCAATTCAAAATCATTGATGGTACGGAGACGTTCCCTGGTATTGCATTTGCAAGTCAAATTAATACTGGTATCTTCAAGACTGCGACCTTGATGGGGTTCAGCTTTGAAGGTGATAGTAAGATTGATATAAAGGCAGCTCAAACTGATTTCAATCCAGATGGTACAACTCGGCTTAGTTTAATTAATGATAAAGCTTGGTTTACATCAGGTGTAAATGGGATTTTTTCTACAGATGGTACAATATACACTGTTGGTACAACTGAACCATTAGTTCAAATTAATGGTGCAGGTAATGATGGTGCTAGCCTTTTAATTTCTCGTTGGAATACTGATACTGGGGGTCCAATACTTGCTTTGGCAAAAAGCAAAGGTACTTTTGGTGTGTATACTGCAGTTATAACTGATGATACATTAGGCCAAATTATCTTTTCAGGTACTGATGGTGATACGCTTGAAAGTGGACCAAGTATTCGTGGTCGTGCATTGTCTACGTGGTCTAATACTGATAGATTTAGTCGTATAGACTTATATGCAATACCATCAGCCAGTATTACATCAGCTATTGTAGCGTATTTTGGTACTGCTACTGCTTTTGTTGAAGGTCTTCTTGGACTAAATACTACTGCAGAAGTACGCTTTCAAGCACGTAAAGATTCACCAGCAGCTAGTCCTGTATGGCAAGCTTCGAATGATACAGCTGTTTTTCAAGGTACTACTACTTCTTTAATTCAAAATCATGTAGGTACAACTGTTGCAAGTACACTTGGTTATGATTTTTCAGTTGCAAGTACACGAGCTGTAGGTGGGATACGCTATACGCCATCAACTAATTTGATGACGTTTCGCACTAATAGTGCTAATCAAGCAACACTTGATGCAAATGGTAACTTTGTAGCTAATAATGTAGTCGGTGGTACTTATACACCTAGTGGATTTACAGGCACTAATGTAACAGCTGTTACAATTAGTGATTTAGCCTACATGCGTGTAGGTAATACTGTAACAGTTTCAGGCCGTACTACTGTTACATTTACTGCTAGTGCCACGCGATCTAGTTGGACATTATCGTTGCCTGTTGCAACAACTTTTACAACTAATGCTCAATTAGGTGGTACACTTGCACCACAAGCACCTTCAGCAACAGCAGGTAATGCTGGTTATTGTATTGGTGAAACAACTAATCATCGTGTAACATGCAGTGTGGTGTCTGAACAAACTGGTTCAACCCAGTATGCGATTCACTTTACTTATCAAGTTTTGTAGCCTTTTACTTAGCGGATGTGCTATAGCACTAGGCGATGGTAGTAAGGCAGACACACATATCAACAACATTCCTAGTATCGATGTTGATAAATTAGAGATACCTGAAGAAGCTAAAAGGAAGAAGTGATGGACATCTTCAAGAGAACTAATATTCTTCGTGAGAAGAAGATAGAGGAGGCCGAAACAGGTATGGCCCCCACCACACCTGCTACACCGAAGGTTCCGAATGGGCCTAAGTTCGGTAAGGCCTTTACTCCTGAAGAGAAGAAGCTTCAGGCAAAGAAACTTGCAGATATGCTGCGTAGCCGGGAGTAATTATGACCCCCATGCAACCTCAATATGGTGTGCCTCAATTCAATAGCACACCAATGCCACGTGCACCTGCACAAACTACTTATGGGGTGCAAATGCCTAATACGGCACCAGCTCCTCAGGGTACTGCACAAGCTAATCCTTATGGTGGTAGAGCTCCGCAAAACCCGAAGCCGTATACTCCACCTATGTATGGTGTACCGGCCATGCAACCACCGCCACAGTTTGCTCCCCCATCACGCTTGTCTGTGGGGGGCCCAGTAGATAATAATGTCTATGGTGGCCCAGGGCAAAACATTACGCTTGGTAGACGTCCGATCAAGCCTATGATGCCAAAGACGCCGATGATGCCGACTAATCCTAACGTACAAGCAAAATTGCTTCAAGCTAGGAATCGATCTGCAGGACAACAGAGCTTGAATACCACGCAATATGGGGATATGCAAGAGGCTTACTCGCCTTTTAATAATCCCATGTTAGATGCACGCCGCATGGCTTCACAGCAAGCGGGGATGCTACGTGCCTGGAACCAGCCGCAGTTTCAACAACCGCAGCTCCAGGATGACTACGGTTACCAGGGGAACTAGTAATGAATCTTATCAACCTGCTGATTACTGTTATAATTCTAGGTCTGGTCTTTTACCTGTTTTACTGGATACTAAGCAAGGTACCACTACCTGCACCATTTAGTGTAGTAGCACAGGTTATACTAGGTCTTATAGCTGTGCTAGTGCTATTAGGTTTGCTGTTTGGCCAAGTTAATATACCGCTACTTAAACTTGGATAACCATTCATCGAAGGTACGACGTGCTGGATTTGTGCGTCGTGCTTTCGACACGGCCCTTAATGATTTCGGCTCTTTTGGAACCTTATCTGAGTGAGTACCCCAGGTAAGGTTTTCTAATTTGCAGTTTCTAAGATTACGATCTTTGCATATTGCAAATAGTCCTTCAGGACACGGGCCATTAAAGGTTCGCAAGATAAGACGAGGCAACCATTCACGGTGTCCTCCCTTACAGAAATCCACCCAGTAGCCTCTTTTGTTAATAACAGGGGCTGTAACTTGTCCATTTCGCCTGATTCTACCATAATCACTTACCTCCAATTCGTCGGCCCCACTAAACCCTTCGAAACCTTGTATTTTACGCCATTCTTCATACATAGGAGCCTCCAAACACGAAAAAGGCCCTGAGATTCGCACTCAGAGCCGTTTTAAACGCGTTTAACGCGACCTAAATGTCACAAAATCGACGATTTAAGCCTTCTTTTTGTGACCACCAAGCCACAGGCCACCGAGTGCTAGTGCAAAGAGCCACGCAGTACTGGGTTCAGGCACACCATTAGGCGGTTCATCAAATGGCGTGGGTCGCCCTCCTGCCGGATCGCCACTGAACCAACCACTACCGCCATCTGCCAATCCTTGGGTGTGGATGGCAAAGTGGAACCCAGTCTTACCTACTGGACCGTCCTGGCTGATACCACTGTCCACTTGGGCTAGTGTCACTCCCATGAAGTTCCACTCCAGCAGATCGTTCAAACTGAAGGTGTCGCCGCTGGTGTTGAACGACATGAACCAGTCGAAGTACCCGTCGCCATCGGCCTTGTACGCGTCCTGACCAAAGGCGATGTTCACGAACGCACCCAGGCCAGTGCCCGACATAGCAGTCATGATCGGTACCTCATACGGGTCGATATTCCCATACAGACCCGTGATCTTCTCGTTTCCAGACATGGTACCCAGAAACTCAAAGTGTACCCCGCCAGCAATGGCCGTGGTACGTAGTGCTGCGCACCCGAAGATGATGTTACTACAGTCCGATCCAGATTGACTGAACTCATCATCGAACAAGTAAATTCCAGCATTGGCCCCCATCATACTAGCAGCCAACGCGATCGCCGTTAATGCTTTCTTCATCGCTTCTCCTTTAATGGGGGCCAACATCAGCTGGCCCCCAAAACTATCACACCTTGCGACGGCTCGT
>Ga0105252_10001141_pt1 | contig 12712 bp, 24 predicted proteins | sample EasRivMeERMZT100_FD_89675 | JGI IMG/M metagenome (GOLD analysis project Ga0105252, IMG submission 89675) | Soil microbial communities from meander-bound floodplain in the East River, Colorado, USA - East River MetaG ERMZT100 | ecosystem: Environmental > Terrestrial > Soil > Floodplain | place... | reverse complement strand
CCGCATACCCAAGACTGTTACGCCCGATACGCGGGCGAAGGAAGAAGGCGCGAACACACGCCACTCAACGGTTAGCGGCTCAACGGCGGCGACCAATGCGGTAACGGTGCAGGGTCAGAATAAGACAGATGCCCGCGCCCGTGACGCAAACGCTATCGCGCAAGCTGGAAAGAACACTGACCGCATAACGTCTCTCAGAAAGGAATTCAATGACGTTCCAGAAGTAAAGAACTTCCGAACAGTTGTTCCAATCCTCCAATCTGCACAGTCTGCCCCGGATACGCCAGCGGGCGATCTTGACCTAATCTACGCCGTAGGAAAGGTGCTAGACCCGACCTCCGTAGTGCGTGAAGGCGAAATGAACCTTGTGATAAAGGCTGGCTCTCCGCTGCAACGGTTTCAAGGCTCGGCGCAATACATCATGGAAGGCAAGGGCAGGCTCCCGAAGGCGCAGCGCGACGAATTGACAAAGATGCTAGAGGGCCGCGTTGGTGAACTCAAGCGCGGGTATGACTCAGCCGCGCAGCTTTACTCCCGTTCGGCTGCGGCGCAAGGTTTGCCAGCAGACCAGATTTTTATGGAAAGCACTTACGGCAGAAGGAGCGCCGATAAGGGCAACGCACCGCAGGCTGGCGCAGTTCAAGACGGCTACAGATTCAAGGGCGGCAACCCGGCAGATAAGGCGAATTGGGAGAAAATCTAGTGGCTGCACCGTGGGAGCAATACAAGTCTGAGGCTGGCCCGTGGCAATCCTACACGGCAGACCCTAACGCCAAATACAAGGCGTTGGAAAAAACGCCGAAGTCTGACGTTACGGAGGAAATGAATATTCTCGAAACCGGCGCGGCGGGTCTTGGCAAAGCGTTTGTTGATACCGGTAGGGGGGTTAAGCAGCTTCTAGGTATTGGCGATCAAGAGGAATTGCAAAGAACGATAGACGACGAGAAGCAACTATCAAAGCCTCTGATGGATACGGCTGGCGGTGTAGTGGGAAACATCGGCGGACACGTAGGAATGGCTGTTGCCCCAGGTGGCGCGCTTATCCGCGCCGGAAACCTTTTGAAAGCCCCCGGTGCTGCCGCTCTCGGCAAGTCTCTTTTAGCCCCGCAGATGACTCTTGGCGGTGCTGCGATAGGCGGCGGCATGGGTGCGCTGCAAGGCGGTATTCAGTCTGTTGCGTCTGACGAAACCCGCACAGGTAACATGATGCTTCCGGCAATTGGTGGTGCTGCGTTGCCGCTTCTCGGCGTTGGCGGTGGATTGCTAAAGGGCGCTGTTGAACCGCTATATTCTGGCGGCAGGGACAGAATAATTGGGCGCGCCCTGAATACTGCTGCTGGCGCGAATGCTCCGCAAGCCATTCAGAATATGCGCGGCGCACAAGTGCTTGTTCCCGGCTCGCAGCCTACCGCTGCGGAAGTGGCGGGAAGCGGCGGGATAGCTGCCATGCAGCGGGCGGCATCTGCCGTTGACCCGGAAGCCTACGCGACCCGCGCAGCGCAACAGAACGAGGCCCGCGTGTCTGCTCTGCAAGGCGTATCTGGCACACCGGCACAACGCACAGCCGCAGAAGCCTCACGCGAGTCAACAGCGGGGCCGCTATATCGCCAAGCCATACAAGACGGTGCAGACCCCGTAATGTCGAAGGTATTGCAGCCGCAGATTAAGAATCTTCTACAACGTATGCCTTCTGGCGTGATGGAGAAGGCTCAGGAACTTGCCAGATTGAACGGCGAAGTAATGGGTAAATCAGGCTCAGTTCAAGGGTTGCATTACGTCAAACTAGCGGTTGATGATTTGTTGTCTAGTGCAAAGCAAACCGGCATTGGGGCGCAGACGCAACGCGGTCTTGTGCAGTTTAAGAAGGATTTGTTATCCGTAGTTGATGATCTAAGCCCAACCTACGGAAAGGCGCGTGGAACCTATGAGGCGATGAGTAAGCCGGTCAATCAAATGGCGGTTGGTCAGGAGTTGGCGGAACGCTCCATAAACCCACTGACCGGGATTATGCAGCCAGCAAGTTACGGGCGGGCGTTGGGCGACGATCTAGCGCAATCGGCTACCGGCTTTAACAAGGCTACGCTTGCGAACACGATGGAGCCGCAACAGTTGGGCGTGCTTGGAAACATAAAGAGCGACTTGGCCCGCTCGGTTGCCGCCCGCGATCTAGGGCGCGGCGCTGGTTCCGATACCGTCCAAAAGCTGTCCATGACTAACCTGATGCAGCAATCGGGGCTACCCGTTGGGATATTGAACGCTCCCGGCGTAGGCAGACTAGGGAATTGGGCCTACGCACAAACTGATGAACTGATGAAATCTCGCCTTGCGGAAGCATTGCTAGACCCACGGCAGACCGCACAAATCATGCAAGCGGCGCAGCGTAATCCGCAGCTTGCGCGGGCCATAGAGGAAATCAGGCGCGTTATGGCACCGGGGATATTGGGGGGCGCGTTGTCGTCAAACGCGCAGCAATAAGATGCGTTTTAACCGTCCTTCTGGAATATACCAAATTACCAAATGGCGAACGAGCAAAAGCAGGGAAAGGAAGGCCAGCAGGACAAAAGGCTGTAACAACTTGGCATAAAAAACGCTCACGAAGGAACATTATATATGCCCGACAATCTATCCTCAATAGCCGACCGCAACGAGATAAGCGTAGAGACGGCGATTGGCAAGTTCAAGGCGCAGGGCAATAACATTATGACCGGCGCGACCCTGATTGTGACCATTTGCGGATTCACCATCGGATGGGTCGTATTCGAGGCGCACAGCAAGGACTCGCGGGATGACCGTAACGCTTTCGTGCAGGCGATACGGGAGAACACGCAGGCGAATCGTCAGGCTGCCGGAGAGCAGAAGGTAGCGAACTGCTTGAACTCGCTACTGCCAGAACAGAAGTCGCAGCAGATGATTGACTTCTGCAAGTCGCTAGGTAACGGGCGATGACCGTCAAACAGTATCAAGCCTTCAAACGCTTCCACAAGCGCAGCGTGCGGCTGCGTGGCTGGTGGGACGCGCAGGACAAGATTTCGCCGCTGCTTGGGCTGCTCGGCGCGGCACTAATCTGTGCGTGGCTGTGGCCGTGAAGCGCAAGACCATGACGCGGGTTGAGCGTATGTTGCTGGACAGGCTGCGCGAACTTGAGTTGCGGCTGTCGGTAGTCGAGCAGCTACCGCGCCCGATAGTGTTTGCGATAGGCAGATACTATCCCGACCCGATACAGGCGGATATGCAGTATCCTACGAGCGAGCTTGAGCATTGAAGCTCCGCGTTGAACGCAATCAGTGCGGGCCGGTTTGCACTATTGGCGAACTCTATGTTGATGGTGCTTGGGAATCTTACACTTTGGAGGATACAGTTCGTGAAAAAGAAGGTGAAGCGGTCGAGTCGTGGAAGATCAAGGGTGAAACTGCCATCCCTAGAGGAACTTATCCCGTTGTTATTACCTACTCAAGCCGCTTCAAACGTGAATTGCCTCTTATCCAAAATGTCCCCGGATTCACCGGAGTCCGTATTCATCCGGGCAATACTTCTGAGGACACTGAAGGGTGCCTACTTGTCGGGCGCGGCAAGACAGACAAGACCGTTACCGAGTCCAAGGCCGCGTTCAACGCGCTCTACGGCAAGATTCAACAGGGCTTGCAGGACGGGGATACCGTGACGATTGAGATAGCATGAAACTCGCCCCGCTCATCCTCGCCCTCGCGCTATCCGGCTGCGCTACGACAGACCGCTATCTGACCGAGGAGCAGGATAAGGAGATGCGGGCAACGTGCGACGCAGACGGGTGCATAATCGTTGCGGGCAAGGCTTGGGCGCAGATTCAGCACATGCTCAAGATGTGCGGGTTGGGGGATATTTGATGAATCGGCCACGCGGATTCATTCAACTCGGAGTTATGGCCTACGCCGCCATAGCCGCAGGAGCGGTAATCGTCGGGCTATCCGTCGCGGTGAAGGTGCAGACCGCTAGGCTTGCTGCATCGCAACAGGAATTGGCGACAGAACAGGCTAATCGGGCTTTGTGGCAGAAAGCAGCCGAAACGTGCAGTAAGGCGACCGATGAAGCGGCTGCGGAGGCTAAGAAACGGTCTAGGAACGCTCAGGCTGCGCTCCGGGACGCTCGGCAGGGCAATGTGAAGGCCGAATCCGAGATAGCGCGTTTAAAGGCGCAGAAGCCTAGCGGTGGGGCATGTCCGGCTGGCGATGCGGTTAAGGCTGTGCGGGCTGGTCTCGGTAAAGCGCCGCCGACTGGCCCCACGAAGTAGGGAGCGTAATGTCCAGCCTAACCTGCATCCCCAATCGCTTGGCTTCCCTGTTCGCCTTGAATAGCATCCAAACTAGCGACAGGAAATTGCTGTATCCAATCCTCTCATGCGCAGCCATTGTTTTAATCTCCGGTTGTGTAACGACGCAGCCCTTGCCGCAAGTCGTAAAGATACCCGTTCCCGTCCCCTGCATCAACCCCGACCAGCTACCCAAGCCCCCGAACGCCGCCACAGATGCTACACTAGCCGCCATGACAGACTTCGATCTGGTCATAAACCTAGCCGCCGACCGCCTTGAATACAGGCGATATTCCACGGAGGCGGCAGCGGTGTTACAAGCCTGCACAAAGTAGATGCCACCGCCCGCCGTTCCAGACGATGAGTTTGTAAGGCTGGCGAACACACTTAAAAGCCCTACGGCTGTCGCAAGGGCGCTGAATATCACGGTGCGTAGCGTTTCTGGCCGCATGAGCCGGATGGAGGAGCGCGGACAGCGGTTCGAGGTTGCAAACAAGCGCAGCCACCGCAGCGTTCCCGACGCCAATCCAGCCCGTCTGCACAAGAAGATAGACAACGGCATTGTGCTGGTAGGCTCGGACGCGCACTACTTCCCCGGCGAGCCGACTGTAGCGCATACCGCGTTCGTCAAGCTGATACGCGAACTCAAGCCGTGCGTGGTGATGATGAACGGCGACGTATTCGACGGGGCGACCATCTCGCGCTGGCCGCGAATCGGATGGGATAACAAGCCAACGGTCAAGCAGGAATTGGACATCTGCACGGAGCGGCTCGACGAGATTTATGGCGCATCGCCACGAGCGGCGCACGTCTGGAGCTTAGGAAATCATGACGCTCGCTTTGAAACCTATCTAGCCGCGAACGCGCCAGAATACGAGGGCGTCAAAGGCTTCCACCTGAAAGACAACTTCCCCGAATGGAAACCGTGCTGGTCATTCTTCATAAACGAGTGCACCGTAATCAAGCACCGCTTCAAGGGCGGCATCCACGCAGCGCACAACAACACGCTATGGGGCGGCAGGACGATGGTAACGGGGCATCTGCACTCTCTGAAAGTCATGCCCTTCACTGACTATAACGGCACCCGTTACGGCGTGGACAGTGGCACGCTCGCGGAGCCTAACGGGGAACACGTTGTAGACTACTCCGAGGACAATCCGAAGAATCACCGCTCCGGCTTCGTCGTGCTGACGTATCACAAGGGGATATTGCTGCCGCCAGAGTTGTGCGAAGTGCGCGACGATATAGGGGCGGTATTTCGCGGGCGGCTGGTGTGACTCCGTGGCTTCTCGCCCTACTCGCCGCCGTTCACGCCGCCGCAGGAATAAGCCTGCTGTTGGAGGGAAAGTTCGGACTCGCGCTCGTAATGGCGGGCGGGATGATCGTGCAGATAGGGCCGCTAATCGCCGCCAGGAGTTAGACGAGTATCCGGCGCAGGATTTACCGGCGAGTCTGTATGACCGGGCTTATGCTACGTAGGCTCCCCCGTGGCGATACGTTCCATTGCATTTACTCTCGCCTTTCCTTCGCCGTATCCTGCCGAATAACTGTCGTCACGTATCCATTCAACAGCCTCTATCAACGCCTTCCTCGCCCCCCCGTAGCAGCGCCTCTTTCTCTGCCAGCCCGAGCAACGCTTGATTGCGTTCTAGGGCGCACACTAAGCCGGGATGTTCGCAGGCTTCTGGATAGGCGCAGGTCTCTCGTCGTGGGCCTATGCCACACTTGAGACACTTGCCCGCTTTAGATGCGGCCAGCAGCGCCTCGGCGTGGGCGGCGCGGTCTAAGGCTGCGTTGTGTGCATAATCGCAAGCGTCTATTTTCTCGCTCAACATCGAGTTCTCGTTTGCCAGTTGCAGAACGCGCTTCTCAGCGTAATCGTTCAACTCCGTTTGCTTCTGCAATTCCTGACGCATCTCGGCAAGCCGCTGGCGCAGGGTGTCGTAGTCTTTTTGCCGGATGAACCTGCCTTGCGTAGTCACGCCAGTTGAAAACACGGACACAGCCGGATAATCCCCCCCCTCGCCCCGGCCAGAGGGGGGTGCTGCGGGCGCGTTGTCTTGATATTCTTCCGGCTTGAGTAGGAAGGCGCATACGTCGCTTACCCAATCGTTCATGCAGTATTCTGGCGGCATCCACGGCGACTTGCTGGCGGCATCCTTAATGCTCGCCCACGCATCAGCATCCAAATCTATTACCTGAACAGACGCATCCTTGTCACCCGCTCGGTCGGGGAGGGCGGAGATTGCCTGCTTGCACACTTGGCGAATGTCTACGGATAGCGAGTCATCGCCGCCAAACATATCAGACACTCGCGCAATCTCATCTCTAGTCATCGCCATAGGTCACTTCCTTTTCCGCGTGAGGGCGGCGCAGGGTTCTGGTTCGTATTGAATGTTTATCACGGTCGCCTTGCACACGCGGCACCGATAACCCTCTTTCGGCTCAACGCGCCCGCGCATACACTTCCCACATTTGAGTCCACCGGGAAACGGGTAGCACACATACCAAGCAGGCCAACCGGCTTTCCACACATGAGCCCATCTAACCGCCCGCTCGCGCCTGAGTTTGGTCATGGCATTCTCTTTCCACAGTCTTTGCAGGCCGTCCAGTATTTGCCAGCCACTAGGTCAACGTAGCGCACGTAGTTGTGCGTGATGCACCAGCCATACCATCGCTTGTAGAAACTCATCACCCCCTCCCGCCCGCCTTAGTCAGCGCGGCGAGGTCGAGCTTGGCGATTGTCTTGCAGGCTCGATACACCTTTCCCCATTCCTTTGGCGACAGGTCGGGCAGTTGACCACCGCACGGTCCATCCATTGCCATCAGGCGGATGTCGCCAAGCTCCAACATTTCTTTAACGACAATCGCGGCTTTACGCACCCTCTCCACCGCGTCCACGTCGGGCTTGGGGGCGGCGGCTATTAGTGCGTCTATCCTTGCGTTCCAGTGGTCGGTGCCGCAGTCGCACACATCACTCTTGCGCTCGTCGTCGCAGGTAATCGTTGCACACGAATACCAGCAGTCCTCGCACTCGTCATGCCCGGTTCGCTTGAGCGCAAGCAATGCAGCCCTGTCAACGCTAACCATATCGCTCATCTCGGCAGCTTCGTTGTCGCTCCAAAGATGATCAGCTACGTATATGTTTTCAGGGATTAAGGCGCCAGTCGAGCCATACCCGAAAAGGACCGTAACCGCGTTCTTCGCGTATTGACGGCTTCGGAAACGGCAAGCCTCTAGTGCTGATGGTTGCCAGCCACCACCATCCCAGAACATCGTAGGGGCGTCCTTTGGCTGCATTTCAATCAGCCAGAAAACTTCGCCTTTCTCTAGCCTATCGTTCACGAATCCCGCCGTTTCCTGATCTACGTCTTTTTCGGCTTGCGATGGTTTGACCATTTTGCGCCGTCCTTATGGAAAAGTGTGAATGTGCGGTATCTTGCCCCCAAGCTCGGTCCCGCATAGAGGGCATTCACGATAAGTCCGAGCCTCTGTTACAGAGGCACCATGTTCTATCGCGCCCTCCCGGTGCGTCTTTTCTTCGTTCTCGCAAGCGGGGCATTCGGACTTAAAATCACTATCCCATTTTAAATCGTGCTTGTCGCAATAGATGATGCTCATCACTTTTTCTCCTGTGGCGCGGGCGGCAAATGTTGCCAGTGGGTGACGCCGTTGTATTGCCAGTTACCCTTTCCGAGGTAATGCCCGATGGTCATGCGAACACTGTAGGTCGGGTGGAAAGCCAGCAGATACTTTCCTGGCGCATCCGGCAACCCATCCCTCACACTCACCCAACCCTCTCCGCTACCGGCGGCAAGGTGGGCGTCGATGCGTCCGGTAATCTCACGAAGCGCAAAGTAAATGGCGTGCCACGGCTCGGGGCGCAAACCTGGCGCGATAGTTTGGCTTAACGCATCCAAACCTTTGTCACGACACTCCCGCAAAAGCGCGGAGGCGGGGGCGGCTACTTTGTCGTCTTGTGCTTTGCTATCCATGATTTGGCTCCGTCTATGCGCTCGGTTGTCAGTTGCCGCAGACTCGTCAGTTTGGCAAATGTCAGGAACGTCTTGAGGCTGATACCGTTGGCTTCGAGCAAGTCGATTATCTCGCCCTCTTGCGCGTCGGTGATGTGTTTGGTCGCGGCAGGCTCCGGCGCTTCTGAGGGGAGGGCAGAAGTTGGTTGTGCCGGAGCCGCCGCGTTGATCGTCACTAACTCCTTATCCAGCGCCTCGTATTGCTCGCGTGTCAATTCCTGAAAGTGGTTGACGCCGAATTCCTTCATGCAATACGCCTTGACCTCATCGCGGTCTAGCGCCAGTTCCTTGATGCGCGCCTCAAGCCGCTTCTTCTGCGGCTCGGAGATGGTGCCTTTGGCTTGGGCGCGTTCGGCCTCGTCCATGCGCCCCAAGACGCCCTTTTGCTTGGAGTCGAGCGTTGACCAAAACGCCACTTTCTGGTCATTGTCGAAGTTGCTGTTCTGCCACAGCGCATAGGCGTCGGCAATCTGGTCATTGGCCAGCAGCCCCTTCACTTCTGCCGAAGTTTGCAGCACGATTTCCTGCGTTGCTATCGGGAGCGCCTTGAGAGCGCCAGCGGCAGGCGTTATGTCCTTCTCATGGTCGCGGAAGTATTCCACTTCTTCGGGAACGTGCAGCCCGCTAGTGGCGGCGGGGTAAACCGTGCGGCACCCTTCGGACACAGTGCGCGAGCGCAGCATAGCGCGGGGATACTTGCGATACATATCCCGCCCGCCCAACCCCGCCTTGTCAGCGCGTTTCATATCCCACGTAAGGCGGGCGCTGCCGCCTGTCTCATGCTTGAACGTGGCGTCTGCCAAGTCGTCCGTTAGCGTATGCCATTCAACGGAGCCGCCCGCCGCAAGGAATGAGCGCAACATCGCTTCCGCCTTCTTCGCGGGACGGCCCTGGATTACGTCAAAGTCGCGCATGGCGATAGCCGGATGCAAGCCCTCGCCTTGTGCGAGTAGCAGGAGCGCCATAGCCTGTTCCGGCGTCTTGGCTCCGAACATTCCCGACTTGGCGAACGCAACCGCCATCTTCTCAAGGTCGGACAGGCTCATTACAGCTGGAAGGTTCTGTGTCATTTCTTCCCCTTTTCGTAGACATACACGCCAGCCTTCAGCGCATCGTTAATCATCCTTCCCTGCCATGCCAGCATAAATGCGGCTGGCTTGGGGCGGGTTAGCGGCCCGTATCTGCGGGATATAACCGCCCGCCGCTCGCCAGCAAGCCTGCACAGCGCCCCAAGTGACCTGACGCGCCTCACACCGCCCCCCGCGTTCCCGGCTTCTTGCGTGTCAGTAGCCGTTTCCAGGTTGTCAGACAGCGCGGGCATTCGTAGATGCGAACGCGGTCATCTGTCTGGAAAACGGGGTCTGTTATATCCCGCCCGCGCTTGTGGCCCCCGCCCATCCATCGCGGCATCGCACACACCGTCTTGCCAATCCACAGTTTCATATCAACCCCCATCTCCGTTATCAATCATTTCCATGAATCGCAAAAATAGCTGCCACGCCACGAATCCGACCACGCCGAAGCCAATCAGCGCCCATACGACCATGCCGGTGAAATAGAACGCAACGTGGAGTTCGGCTGGCATGGCTACTTGCCGCAAGTCCTGCATTTCAGCGTCTTGATGCTGCGCTCCATCGCCTCATTTCTGACCCTCTGAATGAAGGCTAACGCGGATCGATAAACAATCCTCTCATCCTCTGTTGACCAGCCGCACGCAGCAACGCACAAGGCCGTATCTATGGTTCCAATCCATTTCATTGTCGTGCGCTCATCGCCCATATAACCTCCGACACCGCTCAAACTCAGCCGCATCCCTGTCGGCGGCACGGTCGAGCGCCCAAGCTATGACGCCGATGATGCAGATTGACAGCATGATTAGGGCGTCCATTAGCGCGCATCCTTCATCATCATCGCCATGCTATGCTCGTGTGCGCGCTCTTGCTCCCTGGCGCGCCGCAGCCTTTCATTCAGATACGCGAACAAGGCGCGTGTTTTCTGCGGCGACATTTGCTGATTCAGAAAGCCCAAATCGTGCATTTCATCAGCCATTACCACACCGTCATTCATCATCAATTGACACATGCTAATCCTCTATCCGGTTATAAATAGACCGCAACTCCCGTTCCTCATGCGCCCGCATCGTCTCGTCGCCGTCCAGCTCGCGGCCTAGAACGCGCTCGGCAAGCGTCGGCTCACGGTCAGGCTCGCGTTCGTCAATGTTGACTTTCAATATAGATGACGGTATCCCGCGAGTATTCGCCGCCAGCCACGCAGATGTGGCGCGGGCTATTTCTTCGGAGAGGATGAAGGTCATTTGGCCTCCGGTGTGGCGGCTGACGGTTGCCAACGCGGGACTGCCGCCATGATGCGCTCGGCTTCGTCTCGCAGGGCTGTGGCTTTCTCTGCGGCGGCGTAATATTCGTCACGATCTGAGAACAGGCTTACACGCTGGCACTTCTCGCGCCGCCCCTTCTCGTTCTTCACCCACGCCTCTTTGTCATCGGCGCTAGTGACCTCTACCTTTTCCAACTTCCCATCAAGCGCCCAACCGCCGCGCCGATACGCGACCCGATTGGTAAATTCCTTACGGAGCGAGAGATCATATTTCTTGAGCGCCGCCTCTATCGCATCCTCGCTGTCGAATTCTCCGACAACCTCGCAGACGAAGCTAAGTTTGCCGTTGTAGTCGATGCGAAGGCTAACATCGTAGCCCCCTATCTCAGCCTTGTAAGTTGCCATCTCGTTCCCCATCGCCCTTGATTGGGCGTAAACGAAATATGCGCTTATTCCATCTAACCGTCAAGCACTATTTATTATTCTTATCCTTCAACGCCTTAGCCTTGCCGCCCAAGCTGGCGATGTGCCGTTTTTCCTTGCCCGTCAGCTTTTTGCTGCGCTGAGTGCCGCCCTTTTTGCCCATCAAGCGGGCAGCTTCCGAAAGTTGTTTAGTCATGTTGACAATGCTAAACGGTAAGCAGTAGACTTGTCAAATGACTACGCAGAACGCCAAATTGTTGAACTGGCTGGAACGGCACGACGGAGCCACTACTGCCGAAGTGACCGCCAACCTCAAGATATACCGCCTATCGGAGCGCATACGCGAACTAGAGGCGCTCGGCTACCGCATATCGCACACGCCGGAGACGACTAGCACGGGCGCACGGGTAATCCGGTATCGGCTCATTGGCGCACCGAAAGCGTCGTCAGCGCCTAAGATCGACAACACGCTAGACCACATCATTACACATCCATTCGTCGGCACGATACCTGCGAGCGCGGCACCTGACGCCGTGATGGTTGAGTATTCGCACAAGAGCGGGCGACCGCTGCGGTTTATGGTCAGCGGCTACGGCAACGGGAGGCCGGTTAGGTGAATATCTACATGATCTGCGCCGTGAGAAACGCTGCGGAAATCCGTGTTTCGGAGTTGCGCGAATACGCCGAACAGTTTCGGGTTCTTGGTCACAACGTTCATTTTCCACCGGACGACGCGCCACAGGACGACCCTACGGGCGAGGCTATCTGCGCTACCCACTTAGCCGCCATGCGCGGGGCCGATGAGGTTCATGTGTTTTGGGATGTCAAAAGCAGCGGCTCACACTTTGACCTCGGAATGGCCTACGCGCTTGGCGTTCGCATTGTGCCGGTTTCCTGCGAACAACCGGACGGTCCCGAGAAAAGCTACTGGAAGGTAATGTGCGCGTTAGACTCACGCAAATAGACGGCGCTTTGCCGAATATCGCCCTGATGAAGCTGCACGATTGGCATAGGCGGCGCGGGGATGATGTGCGGCTGACGCGCAAGATTGAGCCGGATATGATTGAGGATGCTGGCGGTTACGACCGCGTATATGGGTCAACCATCTTCGATTTCAGCAAGGATAGGGTTGCGCGGTTTAAGGCTACATGGCCTGGGGCCATTATCGGCGGAACTGGCTCCGGCAATACCGCGACCATAGAGGAAATTACTGGAACGGCTCATCGCGGTTGGGATTACTCTGGTTATCCAGACTTCCAAGAATCTATCGGGTTTACTCAGCGCGGGTGTCGTCTCAAATGCAAGTTTTGCGTCGTGCCGAAGAAGGAAGGAAAGAATAGAACGGAAGGGCCGATTAGTGAGATATGGCGCGGCGAGCCATACCCGAAGAAGCTGCACTTGCTGGATAACGACTTCTTCGGACAACCCGATTGGCGTGGACGCATTGATGAAATCAAAACCGGCGGTTTCCGTGTGTGCATGAGTCAGGGTATCAACGTCAGACTTATCAATGACGAAGCCGCCGCCGCCCTGTCAACCATCGAGTATCGCAATACGAAGTTCAACGAGCGAACGCTCTACACGGCATGGGACAATCTCGGAGACGAAAAGGTATTTTTCCGTGGCGTTGATACGT
>Ga0105252_10001138_pt1 | contig 12731 bp, 16 predicted proteins | sample EasRivMeERMZT100_FD_89675 | JGI IMG/M metagenome (GOLD analysis project Ga0105252, IMG submission 89675) | Soil microbial communities from meander-bound floodplain in the East River, Colorado, USA - East River MetaG ERMZT100 | ecosystem: Environmental > Terrestrial > Soil > Floodplain | place... | reverse complement strand
GCATCGGCGCGGCCACAATCCATCGCAGACCTATGAATTGCACGACGTCGTCATGCATGACGGCAGCTCATGGCTTGCGCTCTACGATGACCCCGGTGTGCTGCCGGGGCCGGGCTGGGCGCAGCTCAGCATTCGCGGGCAGCGCGGCAAGCCGGGCGATCGTGGGCCTGCCGGGCCGGAAGGGCGCGGCGTGGTCGATGTCTTCGTGACCGAGAACGGTGACGGGCTGGTCGTCGAGTATACCGACGGCGCGCAGCGCTCGGTCCCGCTGGTGACCCGATGAGCGGCGGCGCCTGGGGCCATAGTCTCGTCACCATTCTAACGGTCGAGCCGGTCGAGAAGGATCTGATCACGCTCGAGGATCTCAAGCTCGAACTCGGCATCACCGGCACGACCGAGGACGCGGCGCTGCAGACGCGCATTACCCGGCTATCACAGCAGATTGCAGAGTATTGCGACCGGGTGCTTGCCTTGATCGAGGTCGAGGAAACTTTTCAATTCAATGGCAACGGCCGCCTGTGTCCGTGCGGCGGGCCGCACCCGATCCCGCTGGTGCTGATGCAGTACCCGGTGACCGAAATCACGACATTGACGCGCGACGGCACGGCCATCACCGAGGACCAGTACGACATCAATACCGAGAGCGGACTGCTCTGGCCGCGCAGCGGTTTATGGGGCGGGCGCATCGTGGCGCAGTACAGCGGCGGCTATGACTTGCCCGACGGTGCGCCCGCCACGCTGCAAAGCGCGGTGATTGAGGCGGTGCGGCAACGCCGCGCCTTCTCGCGCCGCGATCCGAGTGTGCGCGAGGTGTCGCACGACATCAGCCGCGCTGGCTACTTCTCCGAGCCGCTCAACAGCACGAATGGAATGTCGCAATCGATCACCTCGGCGATCGATCTGTACCGCCGGCAGTATGCGTGATGCGGGTCGATTTCGGCGCGATGTTCGATGATGTCTATGCCGAGATCGGCGTGCCCGCGGTGTTCACCGTGACGAACGGGACGGGCGGTGTCGTGGCGGACATCACAGTCATCGACGACACCCGGCCGAAGACATTGCCGGCCGGCGGATCGGTCGAGGTGATCGACGTGGGGCCTGGTGCCTATGCGCGCATTCCCGAACTGGCCGCGAACGGCATCACGCGCGCCGACTACCTGCACGCGGTCCTGGCCTTCAACAGCCGCAACTGGGTGGTGCGGTCCTACGAGCTGCGCGGCAGCCCGAACGGCGAGGACCAGGGCGAGGTCCGGTTCCTGCTGAAGGCTGCCTGATGGTTGACGTTCGCGAGGACATTCTCGCGCGGCTGCTCGAGCTGGTCGCCACGATTCCGAACATCAAGACCGCGGTGCGCGGCAACATCGATCTCACGCCCGAGCATCTTCCGGCCGCGATCGTGCTCGACGGCGATGAGGAAACCAACGACGTGTCGGATCTCTCGATGCGCCCGCCGCACCGGCCGACCAGCGTGCAGATGACGCCGGAAATCATCCTCGTGGAGAGCGAGGTCGGCGAGATCGTCGACATCGGCACCCTGCGCCGCGAGATGATCAGGCTGGTGTTGTATGACACCGAACTGAACGAGCAGATCGTCAAGACCGGGCGCAACGGCAACGGTGCGATCCGCTATCTCGGATGCCAGACCGATGTCGGCTGGATGCGCTCGCTGCACGGCGCGCTGCGCGCACAGTTTCTGTTCAAGTACACGCTCAACCCCGCAGACCTCTAGGAGGCCACATCCATGCCCACATCACCCGACGTCCAGAATTATCACATCGGAAAAGGCATCGTCAGCTTCAAGGAAGGCGCCGGCACGTTCGTCGACCTCGGCAATGCGCCGTCGTTTATCTGGGAACCGACGATCGAGAAACTCGAGCATTTCAGTTCGCGCGAGGGCGTGAAGACCAAGGACTTCACCGCGGTGACCCAGACCGGCGCGACCATCACGTTCACCCTCGACGAGATCACGCCGGAAACCATTCGGCTGTTTACTCTCGGCGAGATCGGCGCTGGCGTGGCCGGCGAGATCGAGATCAGCGCTTTCAAGAACACCGAGATCAGCGGCGAGATTAAGATGGTGGGCACGAATGACATCGGCCAGCAGGTGACCTTTACCGCTGCGATCTCGATCATTCCGTCCGGCGCGTTCAGCATGATCACAGCAGAGGATGAATTCACCACGCTCGAGCTCACTGCCGAGGTGCAGCGTGACCCTGTCGAGGGTACTTTTGGCCTGTTCAGCTTCCCCGCGCCGGAAGTGCTGGGGATGGAAGCCGGCACCGCTCGCGGCGCACGGGTGCGCGCCAAGGCCCCGGCGACTGACGAGGCAAAGGCAGAGGCATCCTGATCCATGGCTGATCTTCTGGACATCGCGCCGTCAACGGCGGTCGAGGCCGTCAGCCTCGGTAAGCACCACATCGAAGTGCAGGGCTTGCACGGCAATGCCATCGCATCCATTACGGCGCGCTTTCCAGGCCTGGTGGTGCTGCTTGCCGGCGGCGACAACGTGGTGCCGCGGTTGATTGGGCAGTTTGGTGCAGCGCTCGGGCCGATCATCGCGGCGGGCTGCGGGCATCTCGGCGATGAACGATACGAGCAGCGTGCCGATGCCCTGTCGGTGGAGGACCAGATCAAGCTGGTCACGGCGATCTATCGGCTGACATTCCCAAACGGGTTGGCCGCTCTGATCGAGGCAATGACAAACCTGATGTCAGGGGCGGCAAGCGAAGAGCCAAAGACTACTCGCATCAAAGTCCGCTTGAAGCAATCGCCATCGGCATCACCGCTCTCATCCGACGCGGCTTCCCTCCCGACTATGCAATGACGCTGACGCCGCGGCAGCTCGCGGCCTACCTCGAATTCAGCGACAAGCTCGACCGCATCGACCGGGCCACCGACCTGGCAATCGCCGCGACTGGCGCGCAGGGTGACCAGAAATCGCTCGAGAAGATGCTCAGGGAATTCAACGGCTGAGCCATGGCCAGGTTCAAGGTCAAGACCAACGCACCGGAATGGACGCGGGCGCTCCGCGAGAAGCAGCGCCCGGTCGCGGAGGCTGCCGTGGCGGCACTACGGGAAACCGCGGCCAACGCGGTGCAGGAGGGGCGCCGCAACATCGCGGGTGCCGGCCCGAACTTCGGCGGCAAGTGGGTCAGCGGATTGCAGTACCTCACCAAGGACGCAAGGGAAGGTGGCGAGGCATCACTCCAGGCCTCGGCCGTCATATTCCACCGCTACGGGATTGCCGGCGTGTTCGAAACCGGCGCGACGATCCGGGGCAAGCCGCTGCTGTGGATACCGACCACGCGCGGCGCACCATCAGCAGGCCGTTCAGGTAAAAAGCTTGGGTCCGCTACCGTGCGCGGCACGCCGATGCTGTTCGACGCGAATGATCGCGACCGGGAACGCAAGCCGCTCTATGTCGGCGTGCCGGTCGTGCGCATTCCGAAGAAGTTCAACATCACCGGGATCGTCAAGGAACACGTCGCGCGGATGGCGCAATTGTTCATCAAGCACTTCAAGGGATAGCCGCGTCCAATGGCTGAAAAACTATCGATTCAAATAGCCCTCGAAGGCGGCGAGGAAATCGAGCGGCAGCTCGAGGACATCGGTACGGCGGGCCAGAAGGCGTTCAACGACATCACCAAGGCGGCGGAACAGGCTGGCGGCTTCCGGAATATCAAGCCTGAAGTCGTCACGGCGAAGCTCAAGGAGCTTGGTGTTGTAGGTCCGGAGGCATTCAACAAGATCCAGGCCGCGGTGGCGTCAGCGGGTCGACTTGAAAGGATCGTCGGGGGTGTCGCTGCGCTCGAGAATGGATTCCACAAGCTTGAGGGCGCGATCGGGAAAACCGCGAGCAGGCTGGCCAGTTCGCTCGGCCCTCTCGCTGGCGTTGCCAGGATGCTGGGGCCTGTCGGCATTGCGGCCGGGCTGCTCGGAGCGTCGATGATAAAGGGGGCGTTCGATGCGGTGAACTCGATCAATGAGATCAATGCCGCTGCAATAAAGCTCGGTGTGACAATCGAGAGCCTGCAGGGCTTGACCAGGGCAATGGAACAAGCCGGATTGTCAACAGAAGCCATCACGTCCGGGTTCAAGAAGGTACAGGACGACATCGATCAATTGAAACTCGATCGGGTCAAGAAGAACTTTGAGGAATTGCAAGCTGCCGCGGCGCAGGGTTTTTCCGGCGCAGGATCGAAAGCGCTACGAGAACTCAAGGAGGCAGCAGAGCAGTTCACGCCGGCGGGCAAGGCCGCCCGCGAAGCATTGCTCGCCCTCGAAGTTCCCATTCCGGGGACCACCGCCAAGGATGTCAGGGAGCTGGGCATCGAACTGGCGAAGCTCAAGGGAATGGGCATCGACCTCAAAGTTGATGACACCAACGTCGAGCAAATCGAGAAAATCACAGATGCGCTGGCCAGGATGCCGGATACCGCGCAGCGTACTCAAATCGCGATCCAGCGTTTTGGTCAGGCACTCGGCACCGAGCTGATCCGGGGACTGCAAGCGGGCGGTTTTGAACTAGACAAGTTCAAGGCCAAGGCCGCTGCAATGGGGCAGCCCCTGGCGCAGCAGGCAATAGAGGCCACCAAATTTGATCAGTCTCTCAATCGACTGTTGGCGACATGGAGAGCATTTAACAGCCTGACGTTATCGCCCGCGATGCGCGGCATATTTGATTTCCTGGATAACGAGATCAAGTTATTCCAGGGTCACCTGATTGATCTGGGACGCGATCTTACACAGATTGGCACCATCGCGTCGCTGATCTGGAATGAACCGGCAGTCGCGCTGGATCATTTCATCAATGCTATCAGGGATCTTGTCACGACGCCGATCGGCAATGCCTGGCAATGGATCGTTGACACATTCAATCAGGCCATGAATTGGGTGCTGGAAAAGGCGCGTGCTGTTGCGGCTGCGCTCAAGTCACTGTTGACCGGTTCGGCAGAGGGCGCCGGTTCGCCCATCAGCGACATGGGCGGGTTTGCTCACGGCGGTCATGTCGGCGGCCGCGGCACCGGCATGTCGGACAGCAACCTCGCCTGGGTGTCGCGCGGCGAGCACATCATGCCCGCGCGTGCAGTGGCGCAGCCCGGCGTGCTCGCGTTCCTCGAGGCGCTGCGCCGCTCGGGCGGCAACCTGCGCCGGGTGCTCGATGGCATGGGCCGTTTTGCCATGGGCGGCCCGGTGGCGATGCCGGTGCTGGCCGGTGGTGGCAACGGCATGAGCAACGTCACGATCCAGTTTCCCGGCCTGCCCGCGATCGGCGGCTTGCGCGCGTCGGCCGACGTTGTCGAGGAACTGCGCAAGGCCGCGGCGATGGCGCAGGTCCGTTCCGGCGGACGCAAGCCGAGCCGTTATTCCTGATGCCCGCGCATACGCTGCTCGCGATCGACGATATCGATTTCAGCCAATGGGCAGTGCGCGGCATCACCATGACGCTGGAGCCGATCCAGCAGGCGGCGAGCCTGGCGCGCGATTGCCGCGGCTTTCTCGCCGACATCTCGCTGGCGCAGTTCCGCCAGTACAAGGTCTCGATCAGCTGCACCGACCACGAAGCGCCCGAGCTGATCGATGTGTGGCCAGGCCAGGACATCACCATCACCTGCATTCCCGGCCTCGGCGGCGGCAGTGGCATCGATGGCGAAGTGCTGACCATCCTGGCCAAGGTCACGGCGTGGAACACGTCGCGCGACGAATGGGCCGCCGAGATTGCATGGCAGCTCGAAGCCGAGCAGCGGGCCGCCTGAGCGATGCCGGCGGGCCTGCCATATTTCGCCTGGATCGAGGCGAGCGAAACGACGTTCGAGCCCGGGCACATGCGTTGGGACGAGAACGTGTTCTCGTTCACGCTCGCGCAGGAGGAAGGCGATCCGGCGAGCCTGACCATCGTGGTGCGCCGGCCGCGCAACGAGGGCGGCGACCCGATCGGCCTGCTCGGGCCCGACCGCAAGATCTGGTGTTGGTTCGCATTGGACTGCGGGCCGGACCTGGTCCGGTTCCGCGGCCGGCTCGTCGGTGTCCCGACCAGCATCTTTGAGGAACTGGTCACGCTCGAGTTCGTCGCGCGGCCGTTCGATGTGGTGGCGCAGAAGGAAGCGCTCGCCGAGACGCTGCGCGTGCTGCCGTACTACGACGAGGTGCTGATCGATCCTTCCCGGCGCACCGATCCGGAAGTCGTGCTCGAGGGCTACACCAAGGTCTGGCATTACGATCGCGAGACCCATGTGCTGACGGTGTCGGACGAGATCACCGGCGAGGATGGCCTGGTCGAGTTCGACGGCGCGAGCGAGGACGGCAAGGTGTTGTGGGACGGACTAGGCCTCACGCTCACCAGCGGGCCGCTGTCGCGTGTCGACATGAATGCCGAGTTTACCTGGACGCAGACCGCGCTCGGCCATGTCGACTTGACCGACTACCTGACCGGCAACTGGCCGAACGAGCCGGAATACGCAACGCGCGGCGTCATCACGTCGTTCAGCTTTGCCGCCGACAACTGGCCGAAGAACGGCGCCGGGCTCGGCAACGGATGGGAGGTCGCGGAAGCCAGCAGCGTCGAGGTCTATGATCTCGAGGTCAAGACCAAATCCACAAGCAACAGCACGACCCTAGTGGACCCGGGTGGCGGCCAGGCGACCGCGCAGCATTCGGCGACGCTCAACTATCTCACCGTGACGCCGCCCGGTTCGATGACGTTTCCGCGGCTTCTCACCAGCAATCATCACCAGTCGAGCTATTCCGACGACGGCGACGGCAGTCAATATCTTGCCTCGTTCACTTTCAGTATCACTGTGGTCGATTCCGTCCTGCCGCTGCATCATGTCCGGCCGACCCTGTTGGCGGCCTACACGGCGGGGCGGCAATGCACCGAGCTGGTGTCGTTCTCGCTGTTCGCCGACGTGCAATCGGTGTTGACCGATCCCGAGGACGGCGAGGCGCTGCGGATCGATGATGTCCGTTCGGTGAACCTGAGCGAGCTGATCGACGGGACGGCCCCGATCGGCGATCCGCGGCGCCGATCCTACATTGCGACCGAGCGCGGCAATCGCAGCCTCGAGCACCTGATCGCGCTGGCGCGCGCACATCTGATGAAGCGCTCGCGCGTGGTGGAAATCACCTTTGCGCCGAAGCTCGCGCGCATGCCGGACATCACGCTGCGCAAGAATGCGCTCCTGATCGAGCCGCGCGTCGGTGAGGCGCTCGGCAAGATCATTGGCTACACCCTCGCGCTCGACGGCTCGGACGGCCGTATCAATTGCGAGGTGCGCATCGGCTGTGCCATCGGACGCGGCGGCACGGCGGTCGCATCCGGTGGGGAGCCGACCTATGCCACGGTCGACTATACCGGCGCCGACTATCAGCAATTCACCGGCCGCATCGTGCTGCTACCTGACACATCGGTCGGCTATCAGCCACCGGCCGCCAATCCGAACGATGACGGCATTGACTTCCAGTCTGCGTTGCGGGCCGAGGACGTGGTCGACACCGGGCTGGTGGTCGAGAATCCGCCAGCGACGCAGCGGGCATATATCGCGGCAGATGCAGGCGTGCTCGGTCCGTGGTACGGCGCCCCACCGCCATCGCTCGACTATATCGACACGGAATTGCAGGCGGTCGTCGCGGCGCGCACCGAGGCGGTCAACAATGCGCTCAAGCAGGTTGAGACCCGCGCGACTTTCAAGCTCAAGAACATGCGCCGCGAATTCTCGACGCCCTACGAAGTGCAGGTCACTCGCCTGCAGATTCCGACCGGCTACGATCTGGAATCCGTATGATCTGGCTCTGGATCACACTGGCTTTCATTGGCGGGTTCTTCGCGTTCCCGCTGACGCTGTTCCTGCTGCGGGATGTGCTGCCGCCGACACTGTTTACGCCAAGCGATTGGGATAAGTGATGAAAGGCTCCGTGTGATGGCTGGCTTCGAGGTCATTGTCCGGCCGGTTGTCTTTCCGAATATCCGTCCGGCGCCGCCGCGGTCGATCCTGCCGCAAGATGATCCCGAACAGGGCGTTGCCGTTCTGGGCGGCGCCGGCGGCGCGCTGATCGATCTGACACAGAGTGAATCGGGCAGCACGTCAAACTCGAAGCCGGTAGAGACCAAGAGGCGGTTCGACACACTGCGCATTTATCAAATGAGTGATCTTCCGGGGTCCACGCGCACGGGCGGCGAGGTCAATCGCGAGAACTATATCGATGTCGAGGCCGTCAACAAGGTCTGGATGCGGTCCGGGAACGGCACCACAACGTCGTATCGGTATGCCGACATCGAAGAATCCGAAAATATCGAAATCCTTAAACGTAATCAAACGCGGTATAGATAATCGATGACCATTGTCTATGTGACAAGCGGGGCCTGGGGCGCGGGCACCGGCACGCCGAACAGCGCGGCGCAGGTTGACGGCAACTTCCACGATGTCGACCAGCGCATCGTCGGCCTGGTGGCGGACCTCGACGAAGGCAAGCGCATCGATTACGTCACCTATACGACCAACAGCATGACGTTTCATTTCACCGATGGAACGTCGCAGGTCATCCCGTTGCCGGTTGCCAGTATGGTGCTGGTCGGCGAGTGGGCGAACAGCACGAGCTACTTCCGCGGCAATTTCATCACCGGCCGCGGCATCGGCATCTTCCAGGTTCTTATCGACCACACGACGCCACCACCGCCGGCCACGTTCGATCCGGACGCCGTGGATGCAAGCAGCAATCCGCTCTATCAGCTGTGGATGCCGCTACGCGATGTGAACTACGACGCGGCGATCTTCGTGCCCGGCAGCGTGCAGCGTGAGGCCGACGAGTTGTTTTTCCAGGGCATTGCCAACCGGACCATGCGCCTGCCATCCGGGAACGATGGCGCCTATGCCCGGCTCGATGTTGCCGTCACGACGGGAACCGACATCATCATCTCGATCGAAAAGAACGGCACCGAGATCGGCACGATCACGTTCGCGGTCGGCGGCGGACAGGATGGCGACATCGATGTTCCGGCCGATGTGGACTTCGCCGAGGGCGACCGCTACGCGCTGCGCGTCACGCAATCCGACAACGCCGCACCGTCCGATCTGTCGGTGACGCTGCCGTTCCTGCGCACGGACATCTGATGCCGGTCCGCCCGTTTTCGCAGGATGTGCTGACGCGGGTCATCAATGTGCATTGGGGCGGTGGCATCGTTGTTGCGGCGGATAATGCCGGGGACATCTACCGCCTAAAATTTGGAGATAAAGAGTGGGAGCGCGCCGGTGGTGGTTTTATCGACTCCGGCACAGGAAATACAGTCGCTCTGGTCGGCAGCTCTTACGCTTTGGTCGATGATGAAGATCCAACGTTTGTGATGGTCGGCTATGGCGGCGGCGGCGATGGCCTTGGGCATATTTATGCATCAAAGGATGGATTGAGGTGGGATGAGGTGTTCACCCTGGAACAGGAACAGCCAGATCGAAACTTGAATACCATCATATTTGCTGTGGTGTGGGAGGAGAGTACGAATACATTCTGGGCTGCCGGCCATCACGAACTGGCTCCGAGTGAGGATGATCGCAGACGCCTGGCTATTGATCTGCTTTTCAGCTCGCCTAACGGCATCGCCTGGAGTGAGTCTGCGCGGCATGAAACGGTAGTGGGTATCCTGGACGAACCCGGATATGTTCCTCCGGACTATACCGAGGGCTTGCTGGTGGAGCATTGCAGCGACAAGGTGACGGACGACTTAGGCAATGGAGTTCCTGACGGATTTTATAAATATGATTCGAGCAATGAGATTCTGGTTCGGCCGGAAACAATACCAACCATGGAGTATCTCGTCGGCGGGATCAGCTATGGTTTTCCCGCTGGCGTCATTGTGACTTATGAAACGGGATCAACGCCGGAGGTTGCAATCCCTGATTTTCCGGTCATCTGTGCTGCCGGAGTCGAGGGGCGATGGGTAATCGGGGGCGGCCAAGTGGGCGGCGAAGGCGAAGCAAGTAGTAGCTGCGAGGCCGCTATCCAAGTGATTGCATCCGGTGGCCGCATTGAATGGAAGCCGCTTAATCCGCCGGGAGATGGCCCTCTCCTGACTATGGTTGCCGGAGCAGAAGCAGCAGAAGCAGAAGCAGAGGGCTAAATGCTCGTCTGTAACGTCAGCCTGCGGCCGCCGCGCGGCGCCATTGCGGCGACGATCGCGGAGGCGGTCACCGCAACAGCCACGACCACGATCGAGGCCGCGGTCCTTGCCGCGCTGGTCGATGATCCGGCAGCGGTGACCGATGCCGTTGACGCATATCTCGGCGAGATCATGCTCGAGGCAGCGAGTGCCAGCGATACCGCCAGCGTCGAGACGGGTGACATAGACGCGGCGATTGACGAGCCGGTGACTGCCACTGATGCGCCAGATGCCACCATGCTTGCGGCCTATGCCGCGACCTATGACGGGCTTGCCACCAACACGGTCGTCTCCAACGGCGGCCTCACGGTCCTGCACAACAACACGACGACCAACAGCGGGGCGATCAGCACAGCGTTCCAGTCGACCGGGAAATACTATTTCGAGGTGACGCTGCAGACCTCGACGACGAACCTGAATTATCTGGGGATCATGTCGTCGGCGTGGGCGTCGGTATTTTCCACGTCGCAGTTCAATAGCTTCAGCACCAGCGTGCCGCTCAGCGGGACCTCGACCATTGTTTCCAATGGCGGCTCAACCGGCAAGGCGCTGGGAGCGCAAGCAGTGGGCGATGTTTTCAGTGCTGCGATTGACCTGACCGCCCACCTCGGCTGGTTCCGCAAGAATGGCGGCAACTGGAATGGCGACGGGGCGGCCAATCCCGCGACCGGGACGGGCGGCGTCACGATTGCCGCAGGCTCCTATGCGCCTATTGTGCGGTTTGCGACGGGGTCTGCCAGCACCGACCAGATGACGGGAAACTTCGGCCAGGCGGCCTTCGTCTATTCGGCGCCGAGCGGCTTCGGCAACTGGCCGGCCGCCTATGTCGCCAATGCGGTGGATTTCAACGAGGCCACGCCCGACTGGCTCAGTCGATGACCGATTTCACCGGCAACGCCGACGCCTATACCGGAACGTTCTCCTGCTGGTTCCGGCGTGATAGTGCGGGCACAACCGACACTTTTATCGGGAGCGAAGGCAACACGGTCCGCATTCGCATCCAGGCCGCCAACACGCTCAATTTCAGCTTCATAGGACCCGCCGCCGAGACGTTTCAGTTCACCAGCACCGGCACTTATCTTTCCAGCCCACTATGGCGCTGGATTGGTGCATCGTGGAACCTGAACGCGATCGCGGGCGCCAAGGTGATCCACATCTATGACGATGCCGGCGTCATCGCGGGCAGCAAGACCGACGCCTCGGCGGCCTTCATGGTGGATTATACCCGCACCAGTCATGCCGTAGCCAGTGCCGTTCCGGTCGGCAGCACGTTCAACGGTTGCCTCTCCGAGCTGTTCTTCGCGCCGGGGCAGTTCATCGACCTCTCGGTCCTCGCCAACCGCGAGAAGTTTATCATTGCGGGCAAGCCGGTCAGCCTTGGCGCGGATGGCTCGACCCCGCTGGGCTCGACCCCGCTGGTCTACCTGAAGAACCCCGCGCCCACTGCCGGGGTCAATAGCGGCTCTGGTGGTGACTTCACCATCATGGGTAGCCCTGCCGTGGCGTCGAACGGTCCCAGTGATCGCTCGCTGATCCAGCAATATCTTGATCGCATGACCACGCCGCCATCGGCGCCGGTCCAGACCGCAATCACGAATTTTCTGAACGGGCTCTGGACCGATGGCGTCTACCAGAAGCTCGACGCCGCCTGGCTCATGAACCTGCACACGGAACAGGCGTCGCGGCTCAACATCATAAATTCAAATCATACGCTGACCAATGTTGGTGCCGCGCCCACATGGGTGTCGGGCGTCGGCGGGGCTGGTGGTTTCACTGCCGCTGGCGCGCAATTGAGTACCGGCTTTGGCGTTTCGACCCATGGCAGAAACATGGTGCAGGATTCGGCGCACCTGTCGCTGCGCTCATGGACGTCGGCCGGCAGCACCATCAGCGACGTGGGCATTGGCCTGATCTTCCTGAACCCGCGCACAACGGGGGATCAGATCGTCGGGCGGTGTTTCGGCGCCGCGAACGACACCGAGGCCAATACGGACGGCGCCGGGTTATTTGCCCTTGATCGCTCGGACCCGGCCACCTTCAAATTCTACAAGACGGGGCTTCCGCAGACGGTCGAAAACGAGGTGTCAGTCTCGACCACGGCAACGGAGCTTTACGTCCTGGGCGTTAACGCGGGCTCGGTGTCGACCCGCCGGCAATCGTTCGTCTCCTTCGGCGGTTCGCTGGGCGATGCGGGTCACGCGGCGCTGAATACGCGGCTGCTGGCATTCGAGGCGGCAATCGGGGCAACCTGAGCCGGCATAATTTCAACGGAGAGAACCCATGACTGAAACCGCGCAAGCGCGCGAATGCAATGACGCCTCGGTGATCCGCCGCAATGGGCTCGGCGAGCATGCCGACGCACACGGCCGCTATGTGGTCGAATGCATCGGGCCGGACGGCAAGCTAAAATGGCGCGAGATCATCGAGAACGTGGTCTGCACTGTCGGCAAGAACCTGGCGCTCGACACGTTCCTCGCCGGCTCGGCCTACACCGTGACCGGGCCGTACATGGGGCTGATCTCATCGACCTCGTACACGGCGGTCGCGGCGGGCGACACGATGGCCTCGCATTCCGGATGGCTCG
>Ga0105252_10001137_pt1 | contig 12731 bp, 15 predicted proteins | sample EasRivMeERMZT100_FD_89675 | JGI IMG/M metagenome (GOLD analysis project Ga0105252, IMG submission 89675) | Soil microbial communities from meander-bound floodplain in the East River, Colorado, USA - East River MetaG ERMZT100 | ecosystem: Environmental > Terrestrial > Soil > Floodplain | place... | reverse complement strand
GACAGAAGGGCCGCGACCCCGGATCGATGCGTTCCCGAGGCAACAAACTCAACGTTGATCAGGGGAAGAATATCATCATGAAATGCTCGTATCGCTTCTATGCCGAGGCGATTTTGCAAAAGCGCAAAAGTTTCCACCAGAATGTAATTGCTCGTCACCAGCGCATGCACAGCCTTCAGCAGATCAGTCCACGCCCTCTTGGCTCTCGGATGATGGGCGTCATCCCTGTCGAGCAGGGCATAGAAGGCGGATGTATCGATGAAGACCCTCATTTCCTGTATGCATCCGCAAGATATTTATCGTGTCCCTTGGCGATATCATGCTTTCCAGATCGGAATTTTCCGACGATTTCGATCGCCCGCTTCAGCCTCTCTTCAGGATCGGCGACCGGGCTTGACTTGACCATCATATCGACGGCGCGCCGTATCAGCTCAGCGACGGATACGTGACGCGAAAGAGCAATTCTCTTGACAGCTTTTGCCTGTTCCTCTGTGATCTGAATTTGTGTTCTGACCATAAAACCTCCAGTGATTACACTTATGATGCTATGATAACAAACGAGGCGATGGCTATCAATGGTCCCGGGATACGAGTTCCGCGATGCTAGATGGGTGCTGTGAATCTCAACGGCCCCGGGCGAAGGTTGGGCGAGCGCCGCGGCGGGGTAGACGTCGAGCACGTACGCGAGTGCTGCGGAGAGATCAGCGCGTGTGCGCGCCACGCGCGCATTCCTTCGGGACTCATGGTCATTGCTGGTCCGGTTGTCGCACAGGGATCTTTTCCGCGCCGGGGCCATGGCCGCCACGTCGGCGCTTGGCAGTTGTACTTTCATCCCCCGAGCGCCATGGTAGCGGCCACCAGGACTGCAACTTTCAGAACAGCACTTTCAGCATGCGATCGAGCAATTGTTCCACCGAAAACATCGTCAGCAACAGCGGCGCCACGGGCAGTAGCGTGATCACCGCCAATTGCAGCACATTCCGTAAGGGGCTCACGGCGGCTCACTTCGGCGGCGCAGTGCGGCCCGTTTCGAAGCTGCCGCCCAATGCAAGATGCAAGTTGACGCGCTGAGTCAGCTGCTCGCTCTGCACTCGCAGCAAGACGATCCGCGCCGCGTGGACGCTCAGCTGCTGCTGCTGGACGCTCCGCAGATCCAGCTTTCCGACGCGATAGGCGCTTTGCGTGAGGGTGAGCGCGAGCCGATTATCGGCTACAACCTGCTGCAACAGCGTCTCGCGCTCGGCAAGGGCTTGCGCGGCAGCCAGGGCATTTTCGACGTCACCGATCGCGCGCAACGCCGTGCGGGCGTATTGGGCGACGGCTTCCTTCTGTTCCGCCGTGCGGATCTCGACTTGCGTGTCGAGCGCGCCACCTGTGTAGATCGGCGCGCGCAGCTTCCCGCCCACGCCGGCCGACGGGTTCTCGTAATCCTCCTTCAGCTCGAGGATGTCGCTGCTGATGTAGCCGATATTTCCCGTCAGATTGATTTGCGGCAACCGCGCCATCCTCGCTTCGCCCACGCGGTTGAACGCGGCGGCTACCCGGCGTTCCGCCGCGACCAGATCGGGCCGCCGCTCGAGCATTTCCAGCGGCAAACCCGCCGGCGCTGCACTCGGCAGCTTCGCGAGGTCCAGGCGCGCCTTCAATTCGGCTGCGGGATATCGCCCTAGCAGCAGTTCGAGCGCGCGCACCGACTGCTCGTGCGCGAAGCGCGCTTGTCTCAGGTTGTCTTGCTGGGTGCCCAGATTCGCGCGCGCAAGGGCGACATCCTGCTCGTTGCCGACCCCGACGCGCCGGCGGTCGGCTGCGAGCGTCGCGAGCTCCTGCGCCGCGCGCACCATTTCTTCGGCGATTTGCTGCTGGAGCCATGTTTCGGTCGCGGTGAACCAGCTCCGCGCGATCGTGGCCGCAAGGGACTGACGCGCGAATTCGAAGTCGGCTTGCGTGGCGACATACGTCGCCTGAGCGGCTTGCTCGCCGTAGCGAAGCCGACCCCAGAGGTCGAGTTCCCACGAGACGAGTGCGATGATTCCCGTCAGGGCGGAGCTGAGGTCGCTCAGCTTGACGCCGCCTGTCCCGGCGATCCCGACGGTCGGACGCAGCGCGGCCTTCGCCAGGTTCACATACCCGGCTGCTTGCTCGACGCGTGTCGCGGCGACACGCAGATCCAGGTTCCTGGCGACTCCCTCCGCAGCAAGCGCGTCGAGCTGCGAGTCCTCGAACGTGGCAAGCCAGTTGTCCTGCACGGCGGCCGAGCTGGTCGCCGCCGCCTTCCATGGATCGCGCACGGCCATGCCGCCCAGCGCTTCCTGCCGCACTTCATCCGGCGGCGGCGGCGATTTGAGGGCGCAGCCGGCGAGCAACGCGGCCGCGGCGAATACGACGGAGACGTTCGCGCGCGAGCGTCGCATGTCAGTGCAGCTTCAGGATCAGCCAGTCGAGCTTCGACGACACGCGCAGAAAGACTTTGCGGATGATGTGAAAGATCTCGCCGTAGCCGGTATAGATCGCCCCCTGACCGCGCGCGCCCGCCGCGAGGAACAGGTCCTTGTCCTTGCCGTCCAGCATGAGCTTCACCGCGAGGCGTCCCTCGGGCATCGGCGGCAGGTTCGGCAGATTGCCGCTGATCGGCAACTGCCCTTGCGCCGTCGCCCACACCACCGAATCGACCTTGCACTTGATGACGCGGCCCGGATACATCTTCATCGCCACTTCGGCCTCGTCGCCCGGTTTGACCTCGCGCACTTCGTTCTGCATGTACGTCGCAATCAGCCATTGCTCGTTCTCGACGAAGGTCATCACGGGGTTCATCACCAGCTGACTCGCCACCGACCCCACGCGCAATTGCATGTTGATCACGGTGCCGTCGGCCGGCGCATAAAAGACCGTCTGCTCGACTTTCCACTTCGCATCGCCGAGCTGGGCCTCGGCTTGCGCGATCTGGGCCCGCGCTTGCGCGACCTCGTCCTGCTCGCCTTCCTTGGTCTTGGCCGCCAGCTTGGCTTTCGCCTGCGACTCGCTTGCCGCGAGCGCCGTGAGCTCGTCCGAAAGGTTCTGCACGTCGGTCTCGGCCTGCTCGAAGTCGAACCTGTTGCCCGCGCCGGTGGCGGCGAGCTCCCTGTATTGCGCCGCGCGCTTGCGCGCGAGATCGAGCCGCGCCGCAGTCGCTTCCTTCTTGCCGGTTGCGCCTTTCAGCTGCTCCTCGTAAGCGCTCTGGTTCGCCCGGGCAGTCAGCAGCTTGGCACGCATCTGGACGAGATTCGCCTCGGCCGCCTTCACTTCCAGCTCGAACGGAACCGGATCGATCTTGAACAGCACCTCGCCCTTCTTGACCGGTCGATTCGGCTCGACCGGGACCTCGATGACGCGTCCGGTCACGCGCGGAACCACTTGCACCACGTAGTTGAGCACCCGCACGTCGGTAGACGACGGTGCACCGATGTTCAGCAACAGGATGACTATCGCGATCAGGAACAGGGGGATGGTGATCGTGATCACCTGCGTGGTGATGTTCCACGGGAGCCACTTGAACTTGAAGAATATGAGCCATGCGAAGAACGAGTAGGCGATCAGAAACAGCAGTTCCATCGTCAGACCTTCTCTGTTGCGTTCGCTTCGTGCTTCGATTCGCCGCCCGCCTCATGTTCCGGCTCGGCGGTATCGGTGCCGTAGGCCATCTTGTACAACACCGGCTTGCTGTAGGCCCACAGCCAGGCGATCGGCCAGAGCATCCCGCCGAAGACAAGCGACAGCAGGCACAGGGTCTGGATCGCCTTCGCCTGCGGGTGGCGTTTTTTCTCCGCGATCTTCTCCGGAAGGATATGGACCAGCCAGAAGGCGGCGATTCCCACGACCGGCGCGATGACGAGCACGGCCCATGCGATGCCGTCGGCCACGGCGTCCAGCGTCTCGCCTGCGAAGAGGGACGCGTGAGCGACCGCAGGCAGGAGCAACAACAGCGTCGTCGACAGCTGCAACGATACGGTTGTCAGCGCGCGTAGGCAGCTAGGCGAGGTTTTCATTTTCACATCCCCACAATTGGCGAACTGCAGATTATGCCTTGAGGGTCTGACCTGCCGCTAGCGGTCTTCGTCGGCATGATCGGGCGGCTCATGCCGACGAGGAATTGCATCGGAATTCCCTCCGTGCTGTGGCCGGCGCTAGAACTTGAGCTGCGCGGAAAGCTGCACACGTGTGTCCGTGTTCGATGCGCCGTCCTTGTGCTCGAGCCTGCCCCACAGCAGCTCCGCGCCCGTCATCACGTTCTTGGCCGGGTACCAGAGGAAGTTCGTCGAGGCGTAGCTGCCCGCCTTGAACGCCGTGTCGAGCTGGCCGTCGGTGTTGGTCTGGCGATGCGCGCTGGCGCCGATCGAGCTGCTGTACTTGTCGCTCCAATAGTGGTCGTAGTAGAGGTACCAGCCAAGCGAGGGCACAGTCTTGGCCTCAGCCGTCCCGGGAGTGCCCGTCGAGGAGGGCGCGAGATCGACCCCGCCGTCGTTCATGTAGCTCGCGATGCCTTCGCCGTAGACGAGGTGCGCGATGATCCGGCTCTTGCCGACCGTATTCAGCCAGCCGTTCACATTGACGCCCCCGCCGGTCTTCGTGCCGGCAGGCGTGTAGTCGGGCGGGTTCAAGGTGTTCTCCCAGCCTATCGAACGCAAGATGCCGGCAGCCTGGACCTGCCCCTTGCCGCCCTCCAGGGTGTACTTGCCCACCACGTCGGGGTACTTGGTCCTGCCCCGGATGCCCGAGGCGGCGTCGAACGCGGCAAGCTTGCCGGTATCGACCGCGGCGTTGGGCGCCTCGAGAGAGAACTGCAGCTTGTTCCCGTTGCTGTTGAACGCCGTATAACGCAACTGCGGGTTGCGCACGAACACGTTGCCGGATGGGCCCCAGAAATCGATGACGTTCGGAAACGCATCGAGGTTCATGAACAGCGTCTCGTACTGGCCCGCGCCGAAACTCCCGAGTTCGGCCCAGGCATGGTACATGCGGATGTTCGTATTGCCGCCGCCGGTGGCGAACAAGTCGAGGCTCAGGTCGGTCTTGAGCTCGCCGGCCTCGGTGGGGATGAACCCCTTGAAGGTGATCGAGGTCTGCCGGACGCTGAAAATGGTCTCGCCATCCTTGCCGCAACCCGGGTCCTGAGAAACGGTGGTGCACGTGACCGGAATCGTCGACGGCCGCAACGTGGAATTCCAGGCCGGGTCGACGCGATTGAAGTCGGTGATGAAATCGAGCTGGACCTTGCCGCTGATCTCGAGCCGCGCCTTGGCCGCGTCGGCCGCGCCCTTCGCCGCGGCGCTGTCCGGCGCGACCACCGGCGCGGCTGACTGAGCCTGCACGCCGCCTGTGACTGCGACGGCGACGGCGAAGAAAAACGCTCTCGGGTTGGACATTACTTTCTCCTTCCTATCGAAGACTTCTCAACGGGAGTACGGCAAATCTGAACTCTGTTCCGCGTGACGCAATGGATGAACGTTACGTAGTATTTGGGCGGTGCGTTTTGACATGGATCAATCCGGACCTTGTGCGTGAGGATGAAGTTAGCGAATTTAGCGTGCACAATGCATTGGGCCTTGGTCTAATACGGTTGGCGGCCTGCTTCTGTTAGTAATCTCTTTGCAGTGAGATGCTCTTACCCGTAGAAAAGACGAGATGAATATGACGAATGGCGGAACCAGAACATGAAGGACGCGCGACAATCCGGCAGCGAAAAGAAACTGAAGCGGAAGAAATACGAAGAGTTGCTGCGTAAGCTCCAGGCCGAGCTGTGCAGGCTCCAGGACTGGGTGAAGCACAAGGGCTTGCGCGTGATCATCGTCTTCGAGGGGCGAGACGCCGCCGGCAAAGGCGGTACGATCCGCGCCATCACGGAGCGCGTGAGTCCCCGCGTGTTTCGCCTCGTCGCGCTGCCCGCGCCGTCGGACCGCGAAAAGTCGCAGATGTACATGCAGCGCTACCTTCAGCACTTTCCGGCGGCGGGCGAGATCGTGATTTTCGACCGCAGCTGGTATAACCGCGCCGGGGTGGAATACGTCATGGGCTTCTGCACCGAGGAGCAGCACCGGCGATTCCTCAAGCTGTGTCCCGAAATCGAGAAATATGTCGTAGACGGCGGCATCCAGTTGATCAAGATCTGGCTCGAGTCGAGCGACAAGGAGCAGAAACGCCGCTTCGAAGCGCGCATTGACGATCCCTTGCGCCAATGGAAGCTGAGCCCGATGGACCTGCCGTCGCGCAGCCGTTGGTTCGATTATTCGCGCGCCCGCGACATGATGTTCAAGGCCACGGACACGAAATTCGCACCGTGGTATGTCCTACGCTCGGATGACAAGAAACGCGCGCGCCTGAACTGCATCGCGCACTTGCTGAAGCTCATTCCCTACAAGAAAGTGCCCCGGGAGAAGATCAAGCTGCCCAAGCGATCCATGAGAGGCGCCTACGACGACCAGGCTACGCTGAAGGGAAGAAGGTTCGTCCCGGAGCGCTATTAGATCCGGAGTTGGCTCTGCTCCACACGACTATACTCACGGGAGGCTTTCGGTGAGCACAGGGTAAATATGATCAGCACAAAACTGTGGATCGGTAATATCGCGCCGGGGACGTCCGACGAGGAGATCCGCGAATTCGTAAAGAAGTACGCGCCGGACCTGGAATGCACGAAGATCCAGCGCGTCGAAGGCGATGGTTCGCGCCCGGCTGCGACGCTCGAATTCGCCGACACGCCTTATGGCTCGGTCGAGAAGATTTCCATGCGCCTGCACGGGATGCACTGGAAGGGGCGCGAGCTATTCGTCCAGACGCTGAGCCGCTGAGCGCGCGTTCGCCGGCTGACCTGGGCTCATAATAGGGTTCTCGCGTCCAGATTTCGGGGGGAAACCCGTGCTTCGCTGCGCTTCCAGAAGGTCCGGCCGGGCATTTTTCGCTGTTTTTCTCCTGTGCGGCCCCGTGCTGCTTACCGCCTGCTCGCGGGAGTCTTCCGCGCCGTCGTCGCAGCGGCCGGCGCCGCAGGTCATCGTCATGGTCGTGGCGCCGCGGACCATCCCCTATATTCCAACCTTCGTCGCGCAGACCGAAAGCTCGCGGCAGGTCGATATCGTCGCGCGGGTATCGGGCTTTCTCGACCAGATCGCCTACCGCGAGGGCGAGCTGGTGAAGGAAGGCCAGTTGCTTTTCCAGCTCGATCCCAAACCCTTTCAGGCGCAAGCCGAGGCGGCAAGAGGCGAGCTGATGGCGCAGCAGGCCCGCAACGCCACCGCCAACTTGCGGCGGATTCGACCGCTCGCCCAGCAGAACGCCGTCTCGCAGGCCGATCTGGACAAGGCGCAGGGAGACTTCGACGCCTCTGAAGCCGCGGTGTACGCCGCGCAGGCGAAAGTGAAGGAAACCGAGCGGAATCTGGGTTATACAACGATCCGCTCGCCGGTCACTGGCCTGGCCAGCCGCTCGCTGCAGCGCCAGGGCGCGTATGTCAATTCCCTGTCCGACAGCGCCAAGCTCACCTACGTCGCCGCGATCGACCCGATCTGGGTGAATTTCAGCGTGTCGCAGAACCTTACCGCCAAGTGGCGCGAGGAGCGCGTGGAAAAGCAGCTCATCGCGCCCGCGAACCGGGACTATGAAGTCGAGATCGTGCTCTCCGACGGCGCGCTGTATCCCCACAAGGGCAGGCGTAACCGCATTGGTCAAAGGCGCCCTGCGGCCGAACGCGGGTGACGACGTTGCGCGAGTACGCGCGGCTCGCGCGCATGCGCTACGAAGGCGGCTACACCAGCTATCTCGAGGTGCTCGACGCCGAGCGCAGCCTGTTCAGCGCCGAGCTCGGCTATGCGCAGACGCAGGCCGACTTGTTCAACGCAATCGTCAGCGTCTACAAGGCGATGGGCGGCGGCTGGGTGGACGCGCCGGGTTAGACGCCATCCATGCCCACTCTCTGCAACCGTAATGGGTTTCTTCCCACCGACCAGGAGCCAGTGGGACGGGCATCTATTTCTGCGGTCGGCGCGCGTGAGACAATCGGGCTCATCAATCCGACGAGGGGAACGGAAACATGTATCGCGCCACCAAGGACATCAAGCTTCCGACGACGATCACCGGGTCGCTGCCGCGCCCGAACTGGTACACCGAGAACCTGGGCACGCGATCGTTCCTCGACGCGATGGTGAGTTCGACTTTCCGCGAGCAGTACGTCGATGCGGTTTCGGTTTATGTGCGCGAGCAGGAGAGCGCCGGCCTGGACATCGTCACCGACGGCGACGCGCATTTCGATCAGGACGTCGGCGGCCAGAGCTGGACCTCGTATCCGACGCGCCACATGGCGGGCTTCGAACGCGGCAACCCGCGCCCGACGCCCGCAGGGAAGGGCGGCCTGTGGTTCCCGCCGGGTCACATCCTGCACGATTACCTGGAAGCGCGCGTCATGGCGAACATCGTCGGCCCGGTGGGCCGCGGCGACTTGCAATACACGCCGATGTGGAAGACCTCCCAGCGGCTGACGAAAAAACCGGTCAAGTTCGGCACCATAGGTCCGGAGCTGGTCGCATTCGCCGTGGCAGACCGTCACTACAAGAACATCAAGGACCGCATCTACGCCATCAGCGACGCCTTGAACGAGGAATTGCACGAGCTTGCCGACGCCGGTTGCGAGGTGATCCAGTTCGAAGAGCCGCAGATCCACCTGCTCGCGGTGCGCAACATCGTCGATGCCGTGATTAACCCGCAGTTCAGCGTCGAGGTGTTCAATCGCACGGTGAAAGGCCTGCGCGCGAAGACCGAGGTGTGGTGCCACAGCTGCTGGGGCAATCCCTCGCAGCAGCGCATGTTCGCAGCCGTGCAGACCTACAAGCCGGCGCTCGAGCTGTTCAACAAAGTCGACGCCGATGTCATCACTTTCGAGTCGTGTAGCGCCGGCGGCATGGATCTCGAGGCCTTCGGCAAGACCATCGTCGACAAGAAGATCGCCATCGGCGTCATCGACCACCATACGCTACAGGTCGAGCGGCCGGAGGAGATCGCCGACCACATTCGCCGGGCGCTCAAGCACATTCCGGCCGAGCGCCTGATCATCAGCTCGGACTGCGGCATGGGCCGCGAAGGCATGAGCCGGCGCCACGCCTTCTACAAGATGGTTGCCCTGGTGCAGGGGACGAACATCGTGCGGCGCGAGCTGGGGCTGCCGGAAGCGCAATGCCTCGCCGCGGACGAGCGTTATTCGCTGGTCGTGCCGACCAAGTGATCTGGAGCGAACTGGGACGGCAATCATGAAAAAAGACATGGAAGAGCGTCTCGTCATCCGCGAGCTGATCGAGAACTGGGCGGTCTGGCGCGATGCCATGATGTGGGACCGGTTCCGCACGGTCTGGCACCCGGAGGGACAGATGTGGGCCACCTGGTTCCAGGGTTCCTACGAGGAATTCATCCGGGTGAACAAGGAAGGGTATGCGCGCGGCGTGCTGATCCATCATATGCTCGGCGGGTCCTCGATCGACATCAAGGGCAGGCGCGCCATTGCGCAGACCAAGATGACGATTTCGCAGCGCGCGCCGGTCGAGGGGGTGATGTGCGACGTGCTCTGCACCGGGCGGTTCTACGATTTTATCGAGAAGCGCAAGGGCCGCTGGGGCCTGGTTTGGCGGCGACTCTTCTACGAGAAGGACAGGCTCGACCCGGTCGATCCCGGGGCGATCCCGAAGCTCGAGCCGGCGCTGCTCGCGCGCTTTCCCATCGGCTACCGCCACCTGGCGTATTTGCAGACCAAGGTCGGCTACAAGGTGAAGGAGGACATGCCTGGCCTGGACGGCGCGGAAGCCGAGGCCTTGTACGCGAAAGGCGCGGCATGGCTCAAGGGCAAGTCGTTCGATTCAGTATTGCGCGGCGCGAGGGGATAGATCGAAAATAGCGCCGGCGCGAGAGCAAAAGAAGAGGAGCCAATGTCGTTCGCCGACAAATTCAACCTGCTGAACGAGTTCAACATCCTGCGCATCATCTGCGGGGCGTTTTTCATTCCACATATCTACGCCAAGTTCTTCGTGCCCGAAGCGCTCGGCTTTTTCGTCGCGGCCAAGTTCAAGCCGCCGAAGACCTGGCTGTACGCCTCGTGCATCATAGAAATCGTGCTCGCGATCGGCTTGATCCTCGGTATCTATACGAGCACTGTCGCCTGGGTGGCGGCCCTTCATCTCGGGGTTGCCGCCGTCGCCGTCTATCGCGTGACCGGCGGAAAGTGGCTCTGGAACATCGGCGGATACGAATACTGCCTGTTCTGGGCGATCTGCTGCGCCGTGGTGGCGATGCACGGGTGAGCGGCATTCAGGGAGGGACCCAATGATCAACGCAGCCATCGTGGGGCTGGGCTGGTGGGGCAAGACCCTCGTGGAGGCGCTCGCGGACGGCAGCGACGCCATGCGTTTCGCCGCCTTGACGACACGGACGGTGTCGCCGGACGTCGAGGCTTTCGCCACGCAACACAAGCTTCGCCTGCTCGACAGCTACGAGGCGGTGCTCCGCGATCCGTCAATCGATGCGGTCGTGCTGGCGACGCCGCCTTCCGGACACGTCAGGCAGATCATCGCTGCGGCGGCGGCCGGCAAGCACATTTTCTGCGAAAAGCCGTTTTCGTATTCCAAGAAGGAAGCCGAAACTGCGGTGGATGCCGTCATCAAGGCCAAACGTGCGCTGGCCGTCGGCTACAACCGCCGCTTCCATCCCGAAATGGTGAAACTGCGCGAGCGGATCCGCTCCGGTGAGCTTGGCATCATCCAGCACATCGAATGCAACATGGCGCATCCCAACGCGCTGTACTTCAAGCCGGCGGCGTGGCGCGCGGCCAAAACTGAGGCGCCGGTCGGCGGCCTGGCGTCGCTCGGCGTGCACGCAGTCGATGCCTTCATCGACCTGTGCGGCGAGTACGATCGCGTCTATTGCCAGAGCTTCGCGCGCGTCGTACAGGGCGAAATCGACGATACCACCTCCATGCTGTTCCGGATGAAAGCCGGCATGTCGGCCTATCTCAGCACGATCACCACCACCGGCCCCGGCTTCAGCTTCCACGTGTTTGGCTCCAAGGGCTGGCTGCGGCTGGAAGGCGTCACGCACGTCGCGGGCGCCTCATCCGAAGAGCGGCGAACGCAGCTCTTCGGCACATGCAAGTACCAGCCGCTCAAAGGCCCGCTCGAAGTGTGGGAGGCCGAAAAGCTGGACGTAACCCGCGCCTGTTTTGAGGCGTTCGCACGCGCGGCCGAGGGCGGCCCGCCCTTTCCCATTACGCCCGACCAGATCGTTCATGGCGCGTCGGCCAGCGAGGCGATCATCCGCTCGGCGGGTTCCGGCAAAGCGGAAATCGTCGCATAGACTCAGTCGCATAAAAGGCAACATCACATGGATCTCGGTAACGGTCTGGGTCATCTGACCTATTCGACTCTCGTCCACCCCGGCGACACCTGGGAGGAAATGTGGGCGAGCCTCGTCACCTATGTTCCCAAGGTCAAGGCGCGCGTCGCCCCGCGGGTGCCGTTCGGCGTATCGCTGCGCCTGTCGGCAAGATCGGCGGAAACGCTGGTCAACAGCCGCGCGGAACGCGACAAGCTCAAGAAATTCCTCGCCGACAACGACATGTATCTCTACACCGTGAACGCCTTCCCGTACGGGCCGTTCAAGAACCAGATCGTCAAGGAGCAGGTCTACGAGCCGGACTGGCGCTCCGAGGAGCGCACCCGCTACACCAGCAATGTCGCGGACGTGCTCGCCGACGTCGTGCCCGAGGGAATCTCGCCGTCGATCCAGAGCGCGCCGCTCGGCTTCAAGCCGCGCGTGACCGGTGCCGATGTGGTTGCGAGCTACACCGAGCACGTGCTGCGCGTGGCTGCGCACCTGATCGCGCTGGCCTCGCGCACCGGGCGAACGGTGACGCTCGCGCTCGAGCCGGAACCTTATTGTTTTCTCGAGACCACCGACGAGACCGTCGCGTATTTCACGAACCATCTCTATTCGGGGGCTGCCGCGACGAGGCTGGCGAAGCTCGCCGGCATTCCGATCTCGGAAGCGCACATCGCGCTGCGCCGGCATGTCGGCGTAGTGTTCGACATCTGCCATCAGGCGGTGGTGTACGAGAACATCGCCGAGTCGCTGCAAAAGCTGGTCGATGCGGGGATCCCGATCTTCAAGCTGCAGGAAGCCGCGGCGATGCGTGTCCCGGAGGTCACGCAGAAGATCGTCGACACCCTCGCGCGCTATGCGAAATCGATCTACCTCACGCAGACGGTGGAGAAAAAGGACGGCAAGCTCACGCGTTTCCTCAACCTGGAGGATGCCTTCGAGGCCTGGCGCACGAACCCGGGTCCGCGCGAGTGGCGCACCCACTTCCACGTCCCGGTCTTCCTCGACAGCCTGGGTGAGCTGGGCACGACGCGCTTTGCCATCGAGGACGCGCTCAGGTTCCACAAGGCGAACCCGCTCTCGCGCCAGCTCGAAATCGAAACCTATACCTGGGACGTCCTGCCCGAGCATCTGAAGACCGGCGACATCGTCGACTACGTCACGCGCGAGATCGAATGGGTTCGCGGGCAACTCGCTTCCTGAAAGAGATGTAATGGACGCCCCCTCCGAGCGAGGGTGACGCAAGCGGAGGGCAAGAAATAGGGGAGCCCTCGCGTTAGCTGACGGCATCTGAGTGCCAAAGTGGTGGTGATTCTGCAACCGCCTCCACCTGGACAGAGGCGCCTCGCCGGCGT
>Ga0105252_10001136_pt1 | contig 12748 bp, 10 predicted proteins | sample EasRivMeERMZT100_FD_89675 | JGI IMG/M metagenome (GOLD analysis project Ga0105252, IMG submission 89675) | Soil microbial communities from meander-bound floodplain in the East River, Colorado, USA - East River MetaG ERMZT100 | ecosystem: Environmental > Terrestrial > Soil > Floodplain | place... | reverse complement strand
GTCGCGAACGCGTAACGCGTCCGCGCGGCATTCACCCCCCCCGGAGTGGGGAAAACCGCCGTCGGGTGAATCAATGATCCGGAGCGAAGCCTTGCATTTCGTGCGCTCAAACCCCCGAACGGTCCGAAGACCGCGGTGGACCCAATGGCCGGGTTCGTCGCGTCCGCCCAAGGGGTTCGTCCGCCGAAATACGCTACCCGTTCCGCTCGCCTCGGCTGTAGTAATGTTGAAATCGGCTGAGAAGTATCAAAGTGCGGCTTCGACATCCCGTATCGGTTGTAGTCCGTTCGATACCCCGTCGACATGCCACCGCGGATCTGGGCGGCAGCCGTTGAATCCAACACCACTCCGATGAGGCAGACGCGATGTGCTAATCCCCAGCGGGTCATGGTGTGGACGTGCTTCACGCCGCGGTCTTACTCGCGCGCGCCCCAACATCCTGCCTCAATGCTTCAACACAGCAGCTACATGGATACCATCGGCAAATCGTAGAAGCACAAGCAGCGGAAATCAAGGTTTCCGGAACGTCGAGTTGACCGCCGGGACGCGCCTATCCTAAACGGATACAATGGTTTACGGCGATTGGGCCTGAGCCTTCGATCGCTGCGGCCGAGCCGGGGTCTGTGCCGCCCGTTCCCGCTGGCTGGAGGTCGTCAACGCCTCAATGCGAAGACGAAGCTCCTCGAAAAGCTCACGGATGGGCGCGAATTCGATGTGGGTGGCCCGCTCAGAAACCGGAATGCCGGCAAGCGCTGAACGGCGCCGATCCCGGTAATTAACGGCCCGCTGATAGGTTTCCGCGAGAATCGAATCCGCCGTCGCCCGCTGCCCCTTATCCAACCCATATCGATCCTGGCAATTCAGAATGTATGCCTGCCAAGTCTCAGGATCGTAGTCGTACCATTGCGTCGGAATGACCGCACTCGGCGCGGGTGCACCCCCAGGCCGCGCGTCAGCGGCCGCCGCGCGCTCGACGGACGGTGCGGGCACGCCCCCGGCACCTTTACCGTTTTGAATCGGGTCGTCTTGCATTCCCCAGTCAGACGCTTTCCATTCGCCGGACGCCCACCGTTTCATCGATTGCTCGACAGCCTCGCGGCGCTTCAGATACGACTTCCGGTCCCGCTCCAGGATCGCTTTTTGCCGCGGGTCTAAGGTCGAATCAAACTGATCGATCATCCGATCCAGGGATCGATGAAAATCGTCAAGAACCGGCGCTCCATCCTTCGCCCAGCGAGCCACCTCCGCGGCGCTGATGGGTTTGCCTTGCGCTCGGGATTGCAAAAACTCCCGGGTCTGCGAGACGATTGGGACCGCGTGACGCATGAAAAAGGCACCCGCTTCCATCGTGACCATCGAATTGAATTGGGCCTTCGCCGCGGGCGACAATCCGTAACGTTCCGCCGATACATCCGAGACGACTCGCAATCGTTCCAGAGGCTGCCACGGTGGGATCTTGGACACTCGGCGGGCAAGCTCTTGGGCGAAACGATCGGGTTCATCGTTCCATCCGTTTTGCCGCCACATGTTCTCCAGCCCGCGTTCCACGTGGGGCTGTTCGGCGTCCCAGTCGATCACTTGGAGCGACTCCGCCCATTGATCAAAGACTTGTGTGCCGGGCGCCTTCTCCGTCGGCCGGGTGCGCGACACGGGGGGCTGACCGAATGCGCGTGCCACGACTCCCGGGTCGAGCGCCGGCGGCGGACCGAGAAATAGAATCACTAAGGACAGTTCCCGACTGGATAAACGGCGCGGCCAGCGAGGCGGCGAATGCACGACGGGGACTCCGAACTAGCCGCGGCGCCCATACAGAACAACCCCCGCGGCTCGCATATTATATCGTGCCGCGAGCCCGCCCGTTAGGTCTTTTTCTGTCAAGGGGCGTTATGGCCGCGGGCGGGATTTCTCAGAACGTCCGCCGCGTAATGAACTCCGCCATCGCGGCCAGCGACGAACGGGCCTCGGACGGCGGAAGCACATCAAGCCGTTTCACGGCACTTTTGACGTACGATTCGGCCACCGCCAGCGCATATTCGATGCTTCCGGTCCCGGCCAACCAGCCCCGCAACGCGGCCCGATCAATGGCAACGGTTCCAGATAGCGCGTCCGCCAGTTCCCTCGCGGTGCGATCTTCGGCCTGGCCCAGGCAGTGGATCGTGGGAAGGGTGTGCTTGCCCAGCCGCAAGTCCAACCCCAGGCTCTTGCCGATTTCGCCCGCATCCCCCGTAACGTCCAGTACGTCGTCCACAATCTGGAAGGCAACACCCGCGTCCATCCCGTACCCAGCCAAGGCCCCAGTCACACGTTCATCCGCCCCGGCGTACCGCGCGCCAAGTTCACACGCCACCGCCGTCAATGCCCCGGTCTTTCGTCGTACCAGTTCGATGTATTCGGCCTCGGTGAGGGCCACGTCGCGGCAATGTCGGTTCTGGAGAAGTTCCCCCTCGCACACCACGTTGGTCGCCGCTCCGATCCGCCGTGACGCAAACGGCTCGTTCAACCCGCTGCATAAATGAAACGCGTGGCTGATGAGATAATCGCCCAGCAGCACCGCCGCCACGTTTCCCGACAGAGCGCGGATTGTCGGCCTGCGGCGGCGCTCGTCCGCACCGTCGAGCACGTCGTCATGAACCAGCGTGGCCATGTGGACCATCTCTACCACCGCACCGAGCGTGTGATGGGCGGGGGTAATGCCGCCGCAAGCCTTGCCCGCGAGGAGCAGCATCGCAGGGCGGAGCATCTTGCCGCGGTACGAACGAACCGTCTCGCAGAATTCGTTGACGAACGGCAAATCGCTCGCCAGCTCGTCATCGAAAACGCCGCGAACGACGTCCAGGTCATCCTGAATGGCCGCGTATAGTTCCGTCAGTGTCGTATCGAACATGAGCATGGCGGCACGGTCTCCAATCATCCGCCGTCCAGATCAATCAGGCCCTGAAGGTAGGGGCAAACCTCATCGCGGTTCAATAGGGTTTCAAATATTTTGAAAGCCTGGCGTTACGAACGCTGAGTAGGGGATTACGAATAACAACGGGGACTATTGCAGCAACACTAAAACAAGCTAATCCCGCGCCAGCGGATGGACGACCTACATGTTAGTCGGGCTCTTAGTTCAATTACGCATGGATATACCGGCTTATTGCAAACCCAGCAATCGAGCCGGTGATTCCACGCCGTAGCGGTAACGCTCTGCGTCCGGATATCCTCGCGTTTTGTTGCGTCGACCGCTGGACCGGCGTTCGACCTACGTCCGATCAGGCGGACCAGCGATTGGCTTTGATCAGGCCGAACGACGGACCGCGGACCTCGTGTCCATAGGAGTGGAAACCGCATGTCAGGTTCCCTGCTGGATCGAATCAGTGCCAACGGACGACTCCCCACCCCTCCGGCCGTGGTCCTTAGAATCCTTGAGCTCACTCGTCGTGCCGATGTGTCCGCCCAGGAAGTCACGGACACCATCGCACTTGACCCCACCTTGGCCGCCAAGATTCTTCGCTTCGTCAACTCACCGATGGCCGGCGTCTCTCGACAGGTCGGCTCTCTCAAGCAGGCCGTCTCCCTAATGGGAATGCGCGGCGTCAAAATGATGGCCCTCTCCTTCTCCGTTCTCTCCTCCTCGAAGCAGAGCTCCTGCGCCGGTTTTGACGGGGAACATTTCGCCTTGTACTCCCTTGGTTGCGGCGTCTGCGCGAAACATCTGGCCGCCATGAGCCCGACCAACGGACCACAAGATGCCTTCTCGACTGCCCTTTTGAGCCAGCTTGGTCGCTCCATCTTTGCCGCCTCGCTCCCAGATGAGTACGCACATGTCCTCGCCGCGGCCAAACGCGTCCCCCTTGATTTGCCGCCGCTCGAACGGGCTGCCTTCGGCGAAACGTACGCAAGCGTCGGTGAGCAGGTGCTTCGCTCATGGGGACTTCCGGAAGCGCTCTGTCAGGCGATCGGAATGTTTCGTTCACTGGAGGAGCAGCCCGACGCCCCGGACCTCGCCAAACTGATTTTTGTTGCCGAACGCGCTGCCGATGTCATTTGCCCCGGTCACCACGGCGAGCCGGTCGACCCCACGAACCTCGTTGACGCCGCCAATCGATTGTTGGGCGTCGGGGAACAGGTCTGCGCCGCTTCGCTTTGCGCGATCGCCGCGGAAGTCGAGAACATGCGTGCCCTGTTGGAGATCCCCAAGGGCAATTTGCGGCCCACCGATCAGATCGAAGCTGAAGTCCGTGAACGTATCGCTGAATTGAGCATGGCCATGCACCTCGAAAATCAATGCATGGCCCAGCAACAGGAAGAATTGCTCCACCGTGCGACCACGGACGCCTTGACCCGGGTCGGAAACCGGGCCGCGTTTGACTCGAGGTTGGCCCTGGAACTGGAACGCGCCGCCAGGAGCGGCGAGCCACTTACCTTGATGATGATTGACGTGGATCGGTTCAAGCTGGTAAACGACGCCCACGGTCACCCGGCTGGCGATTGTGTTTTGCAGGCCGTCGCTCGAGTTCTTGACGAAAGCGTTCGCAAGGTCGACTACGTCGCCCGTTATGGCGGTGAGGAATTCGCCGTGATTGCTCCCACCACTGAGGCCGGCGCCGCGGTCCAACTTGCGGAACGGCTCCGCGGTGCCGTCGAGCAAACCCGCGTACCCTGGAGCAACAGCACCTTGCGGGTGACGATCAGCGTCGGTGTCGCATTGGCCATCGACCCGAGCGGGGCCTCTGACGCGCCAAAACTAATCAAGCGGGCGGACGAACAGCTCTACTTTGCAAAGAACGCCGGCCGAAATCGCGTGAAATCAACGAGCGGGGTTCCTAACCTCGTCGGTGCGGCTACCTGAACGAGCGACTGCGTGGCAGGGTCCACGCTTTGCGTGACCATGCATAGCTGGGTAGCCACCTCTTTACAAGATTTCGCACGAACAGCCGCTCCGCAGTCTCTTCACCCACGCCGGGGCACGCGAAATCAGATTCTTCTCAGGCCCCTTCCAGGGGCCTTCGTCCCGCCGCAGGCGGGATTAGCCCCGGCGTTTTACGCCGGGGTGGCGATGCTCCCCGTTTTCTGTTTTTGAGCCCGTTTCAACGGGCTTCGCGACGCAGCGCCTCTAACGCACGACTGCTTCCACGATTGCAATGACCGATCCATCGGCTTTCCACTCGACGGAAATCCATCGAAACGGTGGCGTCCGAGCGCCAGAAGGTAACACAAGCCGCCGGTGCAGCGCTCGCACCGCCGCAACCTCCGCGGCGCGCCGCGCCATCAACTTCGCCCGCGACCCGGTCATGTTCCCCGGCGGATAGCCGATTCCTTCTGCCCGTATCGATGCACCGGGCATTCGCTGCGCGACGGATGGAGCATTCCGTCCGCCATGACGGGACTCTGCGCCTTCCACTGCCGAAACCAAAACACACGAGCGATCCAACATCGGAGCGGTCGAGACTCCAGGATGCCCCATGCCGCAAGCAATCGACCCGGCCAGAAACAACATGGAACCCACGTTCATCTCGTTTTCTCCACGGCGTCCCGCTGCCGAGCGGATCATCCCAAACCACGGAATGAATCCGCTACCCGGAAAGACACATTCTCCGACGCCGCGTTAGTCCCGGCGCCAAGTAATTCGGACCTCAGAGGCGGCCTTCCGCTTGTGAATCGCCTGCCTCGGCCCCACAATGCTCATTATTGGTCGATTCGCCGCGATCCGGACGTGGTCCGTCGGCGCTGGATCGACCCGCGCCGATTGCCAGGGACGGATGATCCCGATGGGCAGGATGCCATGAACACGGATGAATTCGCGAGAAGCCTCCTCCCTCAACCCTCTTCCGTCTCACTCCAATCCGATTGGCTGACCATCCCGGTCCGAACGCCTATTGCGGTGCAGATCGATGAACCCCGCGTCGAGCGGGCGCTCCTCGAATGGAGCCGGGCCTGCGGAGCCACGCCCGCTATCGACAACGCGGCGATTACTCTCCGCGCCACGGTTGATCCGGCCTCCGTTGGTCACCCTCTGGCATCCACCCTTCGCATCGACTGCAATGCAATCACGATCGTCGGCGGATCACCCGCGGCCTGCTTTCACGCCGTTCAAACCCTGCGCCAACTCTCCCATCGTGAAGGGGCCGCTACCTCCGTCCCCCGCGGCGTCATCCATGACCGCCCCGACTTCGCCACCCGCGGCTTGCTCCATGACGTCACTCGCGGAAAAGTGCCACGCCTTGACACACTGAAGGCCCTCGTCGACCGCCTGGCCTTTCTCAAAATCAACCAGTTACAGCTCTACATTGAGCACGCCTTCGTCTTCTCTTTCGATCCCGATATCTGCGATGAACCAAACGGCCTTACGGCCGCCGAAATCCGTGAACTCGACGTTTATTGCCGTGACCGCCTCATCGATCTCGTCCCCGCCGTCGCCACCTTCGGACATATGGGCCGAATCCTCTCCCTGCCTCGCTACCGGCACCTCGCCGAAATCGAGGCGACTCGCGATTGGGCCGACCTTCCCTGGCCACAACGCGCCCGCGGCTACACCCTCGACTGCCTCAACCCCGAATCACACCGCCTCGTCGAACGCATCTGGACGGACATCCTGGACGCCTTCTCCTCCCGCATCGTCAACATCTGCGGCGACGAGCCGTGGGACCTGGGCAAAGGCAAGAACCGCGACGCACTGGCCAGCGCCGGTACCGGTCCCGCCTATCTCGATCAGGTCCGCCGAACGCACGATTTCTGCGTCGCCCGTGGCCGCTCAACCCAATTCTGGAGCGACGTCGTCCGCAATCATCCTGACCTGTTCCACATGGCCCCGCGCGAATCAACCGTCCTGCATTGGGGTTACGACGACCGCTCCGACTACGCAGGCACTGCATCGCTCACCAATGCCGGATTCAAAACGCTGGTTTGCCCCGGCACCTCCGGCTGGAAACGCATCCTCAATGCCATCGACCTCGCCGAACGTAACATCGCCACCTTCGCCGCCGCCGGAAAACAACACGGCGCCGTCGGCCTGCTCAACACCGACTGGGGCGATCATGCCCATTCCACCCTACTGACATGCTCATGGCACGCTATCGCACTCCGCGCTGCCCTCGGTCGGCGCGCCGACCACCCCACCGGCCCGGAATTCGACCGCCTCTTCGCGCGAACCTTAATGCGAACCGACGATGCGGCGCCGATTCAGAGGCTTCGTGCCGCTTCCCGCCTCGCCGAGCGCTGCGAAACGTGGCGCCTCTTCTGGATTCCACGACCAGACATGGCCAGTGACCCAACGCTGCCTACCTTGGCTGAAATCGAAGAAACCCGCGTGAGCGCCCGCCACGCCCGCGATTCGATTCGTTCGCTACAGCGGGAGCCGTTTTACGCTTCGACGAGCCCGTCGGAACGTGGAAGGACAGAAATCGCCCGTGGGCCGTTCGACGACTCGCCGCGATTCACCTCCCTCGAATTCGCCGAACTCGGCAACGCCCTCCGGTTCACCGAGTTATTTTGCGACCGCGCGATCTACGCCCACCAACTTCGCGATACCCCCCGTCCGGGCGACACCGAAATGCGACCCCCCCCAAAATGGGCGGTCGCCGTCGACGACGCCACCCGCTCCTACGCCGAAGTCTGGAACGCCCGCAACAAACCGTCCGGTCTTGCGGACATCCGCCGCGCCTTGACCACTGTCGCCGATGAAATGCGTACCGGAGGACCCGCGTGAGCGCCCTCGGCCCGATCGATTACGCCGTTCTGTTCCTCTACTTCGCCGCCAGTCTCGCCGTCGGACTTTGGTTCGGTCGCGGCGAACGCACCACGCGCGACTTCTTCCTCGGCGGCAAACGCCAACACTGGCTACTCGCGGGCATTTCCATCATCGCCACCGAAGTCAGCGCCCTCACCGTCGTCGGAGTCCCCGCCGATGCATTCAAAGGCGATTGGAACTACCTTCAAATGTACGCCGGGGCCTTCACCGGCCGCATGTTGATCGTTTATATGCTCCTGCCCGCGTTTTACGGCGGCGATGTGACCACCGTCTACGAATACCTCGGCCAGCGCTTCGGTCTCGCCACCCGCGTCACGGCGTCCCTCATGTTTCTCGCCTCGCGGATCATCGGCAGCGGCATTCGCCTATTGGCCGCCTCACTGGCTGTCGCCGTCGTCTTCGATTGGCCACTGGTCTGGGTCGTCATCGCCACCGCTGGAATAGCCATCGCCTACACCACCTTCGGCGGCATCAAGGCCATTCTCTGGACTGACGCCCTCCAAGCCGCGATTTTCCTTCTTGGCCCCGCCGCCCTCGACGTGTTCCTCCTCTATCACATTCCCGGCCCGTGGACTGACAATCTGAGCGCGGCCAATGATGCCGGCAAGTTCAAAGTGTTCACATGGGACGCCAACCTCAACAACGAGAAGTCTTTCTGGGTCCTCTTCATCCACGCCACCGTCTTGAACATGGCCGCTCTCGGCACCGATCAGGACCTGACCCAACGCATGTTGACCTGCCCCGATCTTCGTCGGGGTCAGCGCTCGCTTATTTTCAACGCTTGCATGGGATTACCGGTGGTATGCCTTTTCCTGCTGCTGGGGACCGTGATGTTCGCGTTCTACCATTCGCGTTCAGAATTGAGCCTGCCACCTGACGTGCTCGACCATACGGACCGCATCGTCCCCCACTTCATCGCCACGATCCTCCCGACCAACTGGGGCCTGAAGGGTCTGCTCATCGCGGCCATCTTCGCCGCATCCATGTCCAGCCTTTCATCTGCCTTGGGGGCCCTGTCATCCACGGTTGTCACCGACCTTTATCGACCTTGGGTGACGCGATCGAACGAACGCCATTATCTCTTCGTCGCCCGTCTGGCCACGTTCCTCGCGGGCGTCATCCTCGCCGGTGTGGCCATCGCCTTCTCTGGTCACAATGAATTGCTCTGGCAGGCGTTCAAATGGGTGGGACTGATCTTCGGCGGAATGCTCGGCGTCTTCTTGCTCGGCGTGACAACAAAAACCCGCGGTCACGACGTGATCAACGTCTTGGCCATGCTCTCCTCCACCGCCGGGTTGGTAGTTCTCAAGGGAGTACAAGATTCAAGCGGACAGGTATACATCGCTTGGCCCTGGTGGGTCGTCATCGGCACCGCTTGGACTTACCTCCTCGCCGTCTGCTTCCGCACCAATATGTGGGACCGACTTTCCAGTCGGTCAAACCAAAGCCATCAACCAACCTGATGGGAATTACTTGCATTTTTGAAAACAACAAGGCCGCGCTATCGACATCAGCCGAGATAGCGCGGCCCTTTCTCAAACGAATCAACCACCCTTACGTTATCACCGGAATCTTCTTCGGCCGAGCTTCCGGCCGCTTTCCGAGCCGGATCGTCAGAACTCCATTCTTGAAGCTCGCGTCCACCTTGTCGGCGTCCACCGATGCCGGGAGCGGGATACTCCGATGGAAGCTGCCGAATTGCCGCTCCACGTAGTGGTAACTCCGCTCCTTCTCCTCACGATCCTCGCGCTTCTCGCCTCGGACCGTCAGCGTCTGCCCGCTCACGTTGATATCCAAATCCTTGGAATCAACGCCGGGCAGTTCCAAGGTGACAATCACCTCGTCGTCGGATTCCGCCATATCCGCCCGGAAACTCCGCGGCCAAGCCGTCAAACCGGTTTCAAGTCCACCCCAGCCCCACGGATCGTTGGCGAACCGTGAAAAAAGCGATTCGACCTCGTCTCGAAGGCGAGTCATCGAAGGGCTGACGGTCGCAAGAGACCCACCGTTTCCTTCTTTCTTTCTCCAGGGAATTAATGACATGACTTACCTCCTCAATCCTACTCATCGACCGGGTCTCCCCGGCCGGGCTCGACCACGGAAAGATCGAGCCCGGCCTCTGGGGACCCCCCTAGTTCCGATCGCACTGCACACTGATCTTCCGCGGCCGGATTTCTTCAGCCTTCGGAAGGTGCAACGTTAATACACCATCCTTGAACGCCGCTTCGATTCTCGAGGCGTCGATCCCCTCGCCGACCTCAAAGGCGCGGTGGAAATCACCGACGCCGTATTCGCGGACCAGGTAACGCGTCTCTTTCTCGTCCTGCCGCGCCGGCACCGACGCCCGAATGACCATTAATCCGCGCTCATACCGAAGGTCGATTGTTTCCGCCGTCGCCCCGGGCAGATCGGCTCGCAAGAGCCATTCGTTTTCTTTCTCCAGAATGTCCACGATTGGTGCGAACGTCCCCGTCTGTCCCATCATGGAGTCCGTGTCGCAGCAATTCGGCTGACATCTCTCGGTTGCAATCGCCATCATACATTCTCCTTTCGCATCGCGACTCATTGATTCGTGATGTTGATTTTCCGCGCCTTGACCGCCTCGGCCTTCGGAAGCGTGATCGTGAGCACTCCATCTCGCAATACGGCCTGTACCCCTTCCGGGTTCACGCCGGCGGGGAGGGCCACCACACGGGCGAATTCGCCCACGCTGCGCTCCTGGCGGTGGAACGTGCCGTTCTCGTCCGCGAATGCCGGTCGTTGACCCCTGATGGTCAACTCATCGCCGACTACCTGAACGTCAAGGTCCTCCATCTTCACTCCGGGGATTTCGGCCTCGACAAAAAACGACTCACCGTCCTCCCACACGTTCACCGCGGGATAAACCGACGGCCGGCTTTCACGCCCGTTTCCGCATTTTCCGAAGGTCCCGAACAACCGGTCCACTTCCCGCTGAAGATCCCCAAACGTCGATACCGGAAACCATCTGTTCGCAAGCATCATGACTTAGTCCTCCTTACCCTTACCAGTCGCGACTCAACCCAATGAGGTCGCGGTCTTTTTTGGTTCATCATCACGTCGCAGCACGCCCGTTTGCGTTACCGCTGAGAGAGCAGGTTTTTTTCTCAAGCACCCGCTCCATCCACCCTGAGGCTACATACAACCCCCGTGCCGTAATCTTTCGCCGGCCAATCAGTTTCATAACTCATTTATTCACGGGCACTTACGCATGGACAGCGGCGTCCGCTTAGATGCTTCGTGCCAAAATGACGGAGACCGATGTGGCAGGTGACACACCCCTGACCGCCGTATTCACCCGGTGAACCGATCACCCCGCGCGTTATTAGGTTGAGAGATCAGATGGCGCGAGAAACTCGCGCATCAGCGGGAGGATTCGTTCATGGGCGTCTTCAACCACGTAGTGACCGGCATCGGGGAATCCATGGACGACCGCACCGGGAAACCGCCGTTCCCACTCAGCGAGAAAACGCGGCGTGAAGCACCAATCCTTCATTCCCCAGCAGATCAACATCGGTCGATCACTGAGCCGGTGCAACCCCGCTTCGATCTCCCGCACAACGGAATGGCTCGGCACTTGCGGTGTCAAAGGGATGTCACGAACAAACCGCAGGATGGCGACTCGATTCGACGGCCGATCATACGGCAAGAGGTACCCGCGCCGAACCTCCGACGTCATTCGCTCCGGCTTCGCCGTGGCCATGTGAAGAGCCGCCCGCGCGAACGCGTTGAACCTCAGCAGCGCGACCTCGCCCACGAGTGGGCACCGGCACAGTCGAATCCGCAACGGCATCCGCCCGCCCAGGAACGCCGCGGTGTTGAAGACCACGAACTGCGCAACGCGATCCATATGCCGCGTCGCCCACCCGAACCCAATCGGCCCGCCCCAATCGTGGACCACGAGGGTGACGTCGTTGAGGCCGAGGTGATCAATCAGCCGCGTGACGTTGTCGATGTGCGTCGCCAAGGTGTAGGGATAGGTGCGCGGCTTGTCCGAAAGCCCGCACCCCATATGATCGACGGCGACCAAGCGGTATCGGTCCCGAAGCCCTTTGATCAATTCGCGGTAGTAGAACGACCACGTGGGATTGCCATGCAGCATGACAATGGGAGGACCGCTGCCCTCATCGAGGTAATGCAGTCGGTTCCCGTCAATGTTCAGGAAATGCGATGCGAATGGGTACAGATCGCCAAGAATGGAACCGGGATGTTTCTCGGCGTCAGGTGTTCCCATTTCCAATCGACAATCGAAAATCGAAAATCGACAATCTTGAAACATTGCCGTTTCGACGTTTCGATGTTTCGACTTTTCGGCGTTTCACCACTCCACCCCCAGCATCACGCTGCACAGCCCGCTGCCGATCCCCAGCATCGCCAACTTCGCCCGTTCCGGCGGTGGGTTCTGCTCTACGCCCATGGCCATCGTCAGCGGTAGCGACACCGATCCGACGTTGCCAAGGACATCAAACGTCGAGAAATCCCGCCCGGGGTCCAGCCCGACGGCTTTCAGGAAACGGTCTCGATGCGCCGCCCCCACCTGGTGGCAGAAAACGCGGTCCACATCGTCCTTCGACCATCCCAGCGTCTGCTCAAATTCCCCCCACGTGTCCGCCGCCAGCGCGCACCCGCTCTCCAAGAGCGTCTCAGCGTCGGTGGCCATACTCATCGCCGACTCGTCGCGGAAACCGGTGTCCGCGCTGCCTCGGCATAAGTGGTTGTGCTCGGTAGCCGTGCGGACCACACCGCCCAGCAGGCGGTGCTTGGCGTGAGCCACCGCCCCGTGGGCCATCACCAGGGCCACCGCTCCGGAGCCAATGGTGAGCGACGCGAAGGCCCGTTTGAACTCCTGCCGTGTCAAATGCGTGGCACTCAGCAATTGTTCTATTGTCGTGCGGACGAGCTGCCGGCTGCTTTCACCGGCCACGACCAATCCCCGTTTCACCTGCCCCAGCTCGATCATGTTCCCCAGCGACAACATGCCGTTGAGAAACCCCAGGC
>Ga0105252_10001133_pt1 | contig 12787 bp, 10 predicted proteins | sample EasRivMeERMZT100_FD_89675 | JGI IMG/M metagenome (GOLD analysis project Ga0105252, IMG submission 89675) | Soil microbial communities from meander-bound floodplain in the East River, Colorado, USA - East River MetaG ERMZT100 | ecosystem: Environmental > Terrestrial > Soil > Floodplain | place... | reverse complement strand
GTCCACGATCCCTATCGCACGAGCAGCAAGCTGCGCACGCCGCGCCGCTGCGAGCAGTGCGGAGCAACCTATCTCAAGGGTCGGTGGCGGTGGGATGCGTTGACGCCACCCCCACCAGCTAATGTTGTCTGCCCCGCCTGTCGCCGCACCAACGACCGTTATCCGGCCGGCGAGCTACTACTGCGCGGATCGTTCGTCGCGGCTCATGCCGATGAGCTCATCCGCTTGATCCGCAACATCGAAGCCGCGGAAACCCGCGAGCACCCGCTGCACCGCATCATGACCGTGCAGCGACGCAACGGCGAGATCGACGTGACCACCACCGACGTGCACCTGCCACGGCGGATGGGCCACGCTCTCGAGGACGCGTGGCACGGCAAGCTGGCCACCCATTACGACGTAGAGGGCTATTACGCCCGAGTGACGTGGGAACGTAACGACTGAACAACCGCCAAACGGCAGAGCTGCGTTTCCTTATACGAGCAATGAATCCCGGCGGCCAGTGCGTGCCGCGCGGGCAAGCCCATCGGCCGTCACGAGCGCCACACCCTCGGCGGATAAGTCGAACGAAGCGGCATCCTGAGCGGGGTCATCCCCGATCGTGATTCCGTCGGGGACCACGCAGCCCGAGTCGATGACCGCCTTGCTGATTCGACTTCCGGTACCGACTTGCACGCCGGGTAGCAACACGCTGTCCTGCACCGTGGCACCGGGCCGGACCACACACTCCGGAGACAGCACGGAGCCTTCTACGCAGCCGCCGATTACGCAGCCGGCAGAGACGATCGAGCGCAACACCTTGCCGCTACCGAAGACGCGCGGCGGCGGGCCTTGCGGCGCGCGCGTCCAAAGCGGCCAACCGCGATCCGCAAAGTCGATCACAGGCTGTTCGGCGAGCAGCTCGAGATTGGCGCGCCAGTATCGATCGAGCGTGCCAAGCTCCCGCCAATAGACGCTCTGACCTGGTTGTGGGTCTTGAAACACGTGCGCGGCCACACCGCCCGCCCGTATCAACAGCGGCAGCACGTCGCGACCAAAGTCGTGACCGGACCAACGGTCTTCGGCATCAACGCTCAAACAATCCACGAGCGAATCACGGTCGAACGCGTAGACGCCTATCGACACGAGCACCGTCGCGGGGTCGTGCGGCAACGGCTGCGCTCCCACGGGCCTGTCGGCGCAATGGATGACGCGGCCGTGCGACCCCACGCGGATCACGCGGAAGCCGCGGGCGATCGCCGCCGGCACTTCGACGCAACCGATCGTCGCGCTCAGTCCGCTCGCGACATGCGTCTCGAGCAGGGCGCGATAGTCCATTCGGCACACGTCGTCACCGACGTGCACTAGCACGTAGGCGGGGGAAGATTCTTCGACGAACCTGAGATTGCGGTAAACGGCATCGGCCGTTCCCGTGTACGGACGGGGCGGCGACGTGTGTACGCGCACGGGGCGCAACACATGCGGACCCCGGCGCCCCTGCTGCAGCCACGACTGGATACCTTGATCGGTGAGCAAGGCAATCCGCGGGATGCCTGAATTCACGCAGTTGGACAGCGGAAAATCGCTGCTCGAGTATTGCCCCGCGAATGGCAGCGCCGACTGGGCTCGCAAGCGCGTCAGCGCGTCCAAGGCGGTGCCACCGCTCTCGCGCACGACCATCGCCAGCGTCCGCGCGGCGAGATCGGCGGTAACGTCCGTGTCCGAAACCATTGTCCCTCGAGAGTCCATAACGACGGGCAGTGTAGAGACCGTGCCGGGACCGAGGCAGTCGTAGTTCTACTTACGCTCTGCCAAAACCCGCTCCGCATCGGCAACGTTGTTCTTGACGCGAACGAAGCTGTCCGCGGTGACGGACAGCGAATCGATGCCCGCCGCGACGAGGAACCGCACGAAGTCGGGACGATCGCTCGGCGCTTGGCCACAGAGTCCGACTTTGCGGCCGGCGTCGTGCGCCGCTTCGATCACCGCGCTAATCAGTCGTGTCACGGCTTCGTTGCGCTCGTCGAAGAGGTTGCGCAACCGCGCCGAGTCGCGATCCACACCGAGCACGAGCTGGGTCAAGTCGTTGCTGCCGATCGAGAAACCGTCGAAGCGCGCAGCGAATTGCTCCGCCAACACGACATTCGACGGAATCTCGCACATCACGTATACCTCGAGCCCATTCGCACCGCGCGTGAGGCCGTTTTCCGCCATCACCCCCAACACGGCGTCGGCTTCCGCAGGCGTGCGACAGAACGGGATCATGACGATCACATTGGCCAATCCCATCGTGTCGCGCACGCGCCGCAGCGCTTGGCACTCGAGGGCAAAGCCGTCGCGATAATCGCTGTAGTAGCGACTCGCACCGCGCCAACCGAGCATCGGATTTTCTTCCCGCGGCTCGAAAGCCTCGCCACCGAGCAGACGCGCATACTCATTCGTCTTGAAGTCGCTGGTCCGCACGATCACGGGCCGCGGGTAGTGTGCCGCTGCGATCCTCGCGATGCCGTAGGCGAGCTTCGTCACGAAGTATTCCTGCGGACTCGGCCAGTCACGAGTGAGCCGCTCGATCGCAACACGGTCGCGCCGCGAGGCCACGGCATCCGGTCGCAGCAACGCCAAGGGATGCGCCTTGATGTCGTGACTGATGATGAACTCGATGCGCGCGAGCCCCACGCCGTCGGCAGGCAACCGCCACCAGCGAAACGCCGCGTCCGGATTCGCCACGTTGAGCATCACCTCGGTGCGCGTCCCCGGAATCCCGGCAATGTCGAGACTCTGCACTTCGAAGTCCGCGCGTCCGTCGTAAACGGAACCCGTATCGCCTTCGGCACACGAAACCGTCACGAGTTGACCATCGCGGAGCTTTGCAGTGGCGCTGCCCGTGCCGACGAGCGCAGGCAGGCCGAGCTCGCGACTCACGATCGCGGCATGCGACGTGCGGCCGCCATGATCCGTGACGACGGCCGCCGCGCGTTTCATGATCGGCACCCAGTCGGGATCCGTCATCGTCGTCACGAGCACGCTACCTGGAACGAACCGCTCGATGTCGCCCGCGCCGCGCAGCAAGCAAACCGGCCCTACGGCGACGGCCTCGCCCACGGCGGCGCCCGTCAGCAATTGCGGGCCCGTGTGCTTGAGTTTGTAAGACTCGAGTTGCGCCGTGCCACGCCGCGCCTGGACCGTCTCGGGCCGCGCCTGCAGGATGAACAACTCGCCGGTGCGCCCGTCTTTCGCCCACTCCATGTCCATCGGCTTGCCGTAATGTCGCTCGATCTGGACGGCCCAGCGCGCGAGCTCGAGGATCTCGGCCTCGTCGAGCACGAACGCCTTACGCTGCCGCGACATCGTTCGCAGCAAACGCGTCGCCGCCGCGCCACGCGCGCCATAGACGAGCTTCTGCTCCTTGCGGCCGAGTTTGCGCTCGATAACCGGGCGGCAGTCGCCACGCTCGAGCAACGGCTTGAAGACGCGATATTCGTCGGGATCCACACTGCCTTGGACGACCGTTTCGCCGAGCCCGAAGTTGGCGTTGATGACGACGACGTCCGGGAAGCCCGTCTCCGTGTCGACGGAGAACATCACGCCCGCGCCGCCACGGTCGGCCCGCACCATGGGCTGCACGCCCACGGACAGCGCGACCTTGGTCTGCTCGATGCCTTGATTCTCGCGATAGCTGATCGCGCGATCCGTGTACAAGGAGGCAAAACAGGCACGACACGCGTCGAGCAGCGCAGTCTCACCGCGAACGTTGAGATAGGTCTCCTGCTGCCCCGCGAAGCTCGCTTCCGGCAGGTCCTCGGCCGTCGCGCTCGAGCGCACGGCGACCCCGGGCGCCGCACCGCGTGCCGCGCCGCGTGCCGCGCCGAGCGCCCGATAGGCGGCGATGATGTCGCTCGCGACGGCCGCCGGCATGCTGCCGCGCAGCATGGCATCGCGAATGCGTTTGCCGGCTTGCTCGAGCGGCACACGACGAGCCAGATAGTCGGCCATCGTGGTGCCGATCACCGCGCCTAAGTCGTTGGCGGCAATGAACGCCCAGTAAGCAGACACGTCGGTAGCGAAACCGCCGGCGACGCGCACGCCCGCAGTCGCGAGATGCTGCAGGAGCTCACCGAGCGACGCATTCTTGCCGCCTACTCGCGGCACGTCGCGCATCGACACTCGATCGAGTGCCACTACATGCCCGGCCGGAACGGCTGACATGAGTCCTATGGGCGTCCAGCGTCGGTGTTGGCGCCACCCGCACCGTCTTCGCGTTGCACGGAGCGCAGGTAGTCGACGAGCTTGTTGATGGCATTGCGCACGGCGGTCTGCGCCACCACATCGCCACCCTCCTCGACCCAGAATTCATAGCCCCATACCGGCATGGCGCGCGTGCCGTGCGCTCGAACGTCCACGCCGCGACCGTCGATGACATCGCGGATGGCCGCCGCCGGGAATTCGCCGTAGCGGGCCGTGATAGCCGTGAGATCCGGCACGAGCGTGTTCAAGCTCCGGGCCACCGGGCCGTCACCCCTGGCGCTCTCGCCGTGGCAGCTCGCGCAGAAACGTTCGAAGAGCTCCTCGCCGCTGTAGTCGTCGAGCGTGAAGGCATCGAAGGCCATGGCATGCGCAACGAACAAGCCGCCGGCCAGCAGACCGGCGGCCAGGCCGACGCGCGATCGGGGTTTCGGCGTAGGTGTTTTAGTCCACATCTTCGGGTAACTCGAACTCGAGAGGTTTGATGATGACGAGGTCACAAGGCAATCGATCGAGCACGCGCTCCGCCGTGCTGCCGATGAACAGCCGCTTCAAGCCGCGACGCGCAACCGCCCCCATGACGACGAAGTCGGCCGCGTGCTCCTTGGCCGCTTGCTGCAAGCACTCGTGCGCCAATCCCTCATAGATGTGCGCGCGATCACCGAGCACGGGATGGGTGTTCAGGAAGGTGGTCATTGCAGCGCGGTGTTCCTCCGCGACGACCGTTCGCACATCCGGCGGAAGCTCCACACCCATCGGCGCACAGAATGAATGCAGGACATGCAGATGGCCGCGAACCGTTCGCGCCAAATCCGCACCGAAACTGAAGATCCGGTCATCGAGCGCCGCGGGCTTGTCGTGCTCGTTGAGCGGATCGACGGCCGCCAGCACGTTCGGTTCCGCCGAAAGTTTGCGATCCTTGACGAGCAGCAGCGGCGCCGGGCACTTGCGAATCAGGTGCCAATCGACGTTGGTCAACAACGTACGCTGCAAGACGTTGTGATGGTGCGTGTCCTTGGCCACGAGCCAGTAATCGTGAGCAGCGGCCTTCTTGACGACGGCCGCATCGAGCGGATGATCCCAGACGACGTCCACCGTCACGCTGAGACCGCGATCGCGCAGCGGTTTCGCGAACTCCTCGAGCGCGCGCCGATGCCGCAGCAGCAACTGCTCGCTCGCGCGGGGCTCGGGAATCCACACGGTCGAAATCCGTCCCGCATCCAGATCGGGGTCGTAGTCGCAGGCAAACAGCTCCAGGCGCGCGCCGCCTTGCTTGGCGAGCCAGGCCGCACGCTCGAGCACCGGCTGCTGGGGCCCGGCGATGGGATCGACAACCACCAGTATCGTGTTCTCGCGCATACCACCTCCCCTTCGGGCGAACTGTCAGCCTCATCGATCGCACCGGCGACGCCTAGTGCGGCTTGTACCTACTCCGCTCAGTAGTGGATGTACGTATTGGTAGTGAAGCATGGCGTCGACACAATTTTCTACCACAGGCGGAGAACTCAATCATGAGCGTCAGCACGATCTGCAATCACAACGTCGCCACCATCGGCGCCGATCACGGCGCCGTCGACGCCGCGGCTCGGATGCGCGAGGAGCATGTCGGCGATCTGATTGTCGTGGAGCGGCGGGGCAGCCTCGAGGTGCCGGTGGGCATTCTCACGGATCGCGACATCGTCGTCGGCGTGGTCGCAAAGCGCGTGACGCCCGACGAAGTCACGGTCGGCGATGTGATGACGCGCGAGTTGCTCACCATACGCGAGAGCGACGGCGTCGAGTTCGCGCTGCGCGAGATGCGCCGTTTCGGCGTGCGCCGCGCACCGGTCGTCGGCGCCCGCGGCGAGCTCGTCGGCGTGCTATCGATCGACGACGTCATCCAACATCTCGCCGTGCAGCTCGGCCGACTCGCCGACGTGATTCGGCTCGAGCAAACAGTCGAGTCGCAAACCCGACCCTGACACTAGAACAGGCAGGAAGCCATGTATTACATCGTCGCCACGACCAAAAGCGTCCCCGAGGCAGCCCGGGACTTGGAAGCCGCCGTGCAGAAGCACGGCTTCGGTGTCCTGCACGTCTACGACCTGCAGGACACGCTCAACCGCAAGGGTTACCCGCTGGACACCCAGTGTCGGATCTTCGAAGTCTGTAATCCGAAGCAAGCGTCGCACGTGCTGGCACGCGACATGCGCCTCAACGCCGCGCTGCCGTGTCGGATCTCGGTGTTCGAGGATCATGGCGCGACCAAGATCGGCACGATTCGCCCGTCTGTCATGCTCGGCATGTTGTCCCCTGACCAACGACTCGCCGAGATCGCGGCAAGCGTGGAGGCTTCGATCAAGGCCATCATCGACGAAACCGCGGCCGCTCCCTGGGCGACGGCGCGCCACGCGCTTGTCGCTCGACGGGTGGCGCTCACGCGCGAAATCGAAGCCGGCGTCGACAAACGCAACGCCGATGCCGAGGGCCTGCTAGGCGACAATGTGCCCGACAGCGCCGAGCGCTCCTCGGCCGATGTCGTGCTCGATGTCGACCGTGCCGAGGTGGACCGCGATGTCGCGGAGCTTGCGTCCGTGGATGCCGCCCTGGCTCGCATCGAAGCCCACACGTATGGCGCCTGCACCGACTGTGGCGCAGCCATCAAGCCGGCCCGTCTCAACACGACACCGGCAGCCGCCCGCTGTATCGCCTGCCAGGAGAAAGCGGAACGACGCGAGCCGCGGCGCGGCAGACCACGTCTCTAGCCCGCCGGACGCACACTGCCCCCGACCGCGCCCCATCGCCAATTCCCGACACCCGCCCTATCATCGCGGCACGAGTGGTGCATTCGGGGGAGCACGAGTGAGTCAGCGCATTCCGTCCGCGCCGCGCGCGCAGCGTTCGTTCCGCTGGAGTTTGATCGCGGCGAGCAGCGCGCTGCTCGGCACGCTCACGAGCACACCGGCGTTGGCGGAGGGCGCGGAAGCCTGCGCGGCCCTCGCGAACGTCGCGCTACCGGAAGCCGCGCTCGAGATCAGCAACGCCGCGCACGTCGCCGCGGGACGGGCACCCGCGGGTGCGCCGGGGCGTCCCGGATTTCGCGGCACGCTACCCGCCCACTGCCGAGTGGACGGCATCCTCGAGCGACGAACGGGTGTCGCTGGCGTCGAGTACGGCATTCGCTTCGCACTGGCGTTGCCCGACGATTGGAGCGGCCGGTTCCTGTTCCAAGGCGGCGGCGGCTTGAACGGCAGCGTGAACCCGCCGCTCGGTGCCGACGCCGCCGGTGATCGTCCCGCCCTGCTGCGCGGCTTCGCCGTCGTCAGCACCGATACGGGTCATCAAGGCGTGACGTTCGATGGCAGCTTCTTCACCGACCAGGAGGCCACGCTCAATTTTCTCTACGCAGCCAACGGCAAGGTGACGGTCGTCGCGAAACAGCTGATCGATGCGTACTACCGCCGGCCGGCCGAGCACTCGTATTTCGTCGGCTGTTCCACGGGCGGCCGCGAAGCGATGGTCATGTCGCAGCGCTACCCGCGCTACTTCGACGGCCTCGTCGCGGGTGCGCCCGCCATGCGCACGGGCTACTCGAATCTGGGCATGCGTGCCGTCTCCGTGGCGCTCAACGCGGCGGCCGAACGCGATGCGAGCGGCGCCCCAATTCCCGACAGCGCACTCTCTGCCGCCGACAAGAAACTCGTGATCGACGGCGTGTTGGCGGCCTGCGATGTCGACGACGACTTGCAGGACGGCATGCTGTTCAATCCCCTCGCTTGTGACTTCGACCCGACCGCAGTGCCCTGTAGCGGCGCGAAGAACGCGGGCTGCCTTTCGGCTGTGCAGGCCTCGGCGGTGCAGAAAGCGCTATCCGGACCCCGAGCCTCGAATGGTCGACGCGTCTACCCCGGCTATCTCTACGACACGGGCATCACCGCTAACAAGCCGGGCGTCATACCGGGCGTGCTCAACGGCGCCGCGAGCCCCGTGGGCCCGCGCACCCCACCGACGGAGCAGGACGTCGATGCCGAAGCCCTCGTTGCCGCCAACGAACCCTCGGCTCTCGGCAATACGCACCTCTGGACGAACTTGAGCACGTTCTCAGGACATGGAGGCAAGCTATTGTTTTATCACGGAGTCAGTGACCCGTGGTTCTCGGCGCTCGATACTGTCGAGTACTACGGAAAGCTCGAGGCCGCGAGCGGCGACGCAACCGCCACGCGGGACTGGAGCCGGCTATTCCTCGTGCCCGGCATGGGCCACTGCCGCGGCGGCGAAGCCGCTCTCGATCAGTTCGACATGCTGAGCGCCGTCGTCGAATGGGTGGAGAACGACCGCGCCCCGGATTCGGTCGTCGCAACCGGCGCCGCCTTCCCAGGTCGCAGCCGCCCACTCTGCCCGCACCCGCAACACGCCGCCTACAAGGGCACCGGCAACCCCGAGGACGCTGCCAACTTCCAGTGCCGCTAAATCGGACCGCCCCCAAACGAGCGCGATGAGTGTCGTCCCGGAAGCCGCGACGCGAGGTCGCTTCCGGGACGCTCGCGCGCAGGGATGCGCGCGCGCGAGCCTACAGGGACGTACTTGTGGCGTTCCCGGAAGGCGCCCTCACGGCGCGCGTCCGGGACAACGCGACCTCACTACAAAGTGTAGCCCTCAGCGCTAAACGGCAGCGTGCGAATGCGCTGCCCCGTGGCCGTGTAGATCGCGTTGGCGATCGCCGGTCCGGCGGGCGGAAATGCCGGCTCACCACACCCCGTCGGCGGATACGGCGACTCCACGAAATGCACCTCCACCTCGGGCGCCTTGTCGATACGCACGAGCGGATATTGATGGAAGTTACTCTGCTCGACGCGACCGTTCTCGAACGTGATCTTGAGCCCCATCGCCGTGCTGAGCGCATCCACGACCGAGCCCTGACACTGATTCTCGGCCCCGCTCAAGTTCACGACCGGACCGATGTCGGCCGCGACCCACACTTTGTGCACCTTCACCTTCTTGTTGGCATCGACGCTGACGTCGGCAACCTCCGCGAAGTGGCCCGCGTGACTGAAGTGGAACGCGAGCCCGAGTGCGCGACCGCGCGGCATCTCTCGCCCCCAACTCGCCTTCTCGGCGACCGTGCGAATCACGTTCGCGGCACGACCCGTGTGCAACGCACGCAGGTTCTCCGCCACCGTGAAGCGCGGCTCACCCATTACGTCGAGCAGGAACTCGAGGTAATCGCGATTCGCCGCCACCGCACATTCGTGCAAGAAACTCTGCACCGCAAACGCAATCGCGTTGCTACCCGGCGCGCGCCACGGACCCGTCGGGATGCGGGAGTCGATCATCGATTGCAGCATCCGCTGATTGGTCAGCACGTTGGCAGGGAATTCGGTGGGCGACAGATTGCCGGAGCGCACGGGCTCTTTGCCGTCGGTGGTGAACGTGATGAAGTGATCTTGCCAAGCGGACAACTTGCCGGCGTCGTCGACCGCAGCTTTAAGCGAGTGGAAGCCACCCGGGCGGTAGTAGTCGAACGCCATGTCATCTTCGCGCGTCCACTGCACCTTCACCGGGATGCCGCCGGCCTGTTTGGAGATGGCGGCCACTTCGCAAACGCTGTCGTTCGCGAGCCGGCGACCGAAACCGCCGCCGCCGCGCAGCTGGTGCAGCGTGACCCTGTCTTTCGGCAAGCCGAGCAACGCCGCGACGCCATCGACGGCGGCCTGCGGCGTTTGCGTCGGCGCCCAGATCTCGATGCTGTCGCCCTTGAACCAAGCGGTGCAGTTCTGCGGCTCGAGATCGGCGTGCGACACGTAGTGATACGTGTACAGGGCCTCCACGGTTTCGCCGGCGGCGAACGCGCCATCGACATTGCCGCCTTCCCCCAGCACTTTAGCCGCCGGTTTAGCGGCGATCGCCTTGGCCTGCGCCACAGCGCCCGTCCAGCTATCGCGGGAAGCCCCGCTCTCGTCCCAAGTAACTTGCAGCTGTTTCTTCGCCTGCATCGCCGCCCAGGTCGAGTTGGCGAGAATCGCCACGCCCGATAGCACGGTGGGGCCCGCCGGGCTAAAGATGATCGGGTTGCCGCTCTCCGTCACGATGAACGCATCCTTCACACCCGGCAGCGCGCGGATCTCCGCGAGATTGGCCGAGACCGCCCGCGCGCCGATCGCCGGCGCCTTCGTGAAGGTGGCGAACACCATGCCGGGCACGCGTTGATCGATACCGAACAAGGGCTCACCGCGCACGATCTTCTCGTTGTCGACACCCGTAATGCGCTTACCGAGCAAGCGATAGCTGCTGCGCGGCTTCAGCGTGACACTGGCGGCATCGGGCACCGGCAACGTCGCGGCCACCGCGGCGAGCTCACCGTAGCTGGCACTGCGGTTACTCGCCGCGTGCCGCACGACACTGTTCTCGGTGCTGAGCTCGGACTCGGGCACACTCCACGTCTTTGCCGCGGCCGACACGAGCATGGCTCGCGCGGTGGCGCCGGCGCGGCGCAGCGGATCCCAGTTGGTCGGCGTCGATGTCGAGCCGCCGGCTACCTGCGGGCCGTAGAGCGCGGCATCGATGACCGATTGCTGGACTTCGACTTGCTGCCAGTCGGCGTCGAGCTCCTCGGCGACGATCATCGGCAGCGAAGTCTTGACGCCCTGCCCCACTTCCGGATTCTTGGCGAACAACACGATTTTGCCATCCGCGCGAATCTGCACATACGGGTTGGCGGCGAACGTCTTGCTCACCGCGGCCTGCGCGGCGGCCTTCTCGGCGCCGGGTCCGATCGACATTGCGAGCACGAGACCGCCACCGGCGAGACCCGTGACTTTGATGAAGCTGCGACGGCTTAGCAGCGCGGCTTCGACCGCGCGCTGCTGCTCGATCTGCTGCAAATACTCAGGCAGATACGGATTCGGCGTGAAGTCGGCCGCACTCATGACGCACCTCCGGTCTTCGCGAGCTTGGCCGCGGCGTTGTGAATGGCTTTGCGGATACGCGTGTACGTGCCGCAGCGACAGATGCTCGCCGCCATGTCGGTATCGATTTGCTCGTCGGTAGGCTTCGGCGTGCGCGCCAGCAACGCCGTCGCTCGCATGATCTGCCCGGCCTGACAGTAACCGCACTGCGGCACGTCTTCCTCGATCCAGGCCTGCTGCACTGCCGTGAGCGGGGCACCGGTTGCCGACAACCCTTCGATCGTCGTGATGCGTTGTCCCACCGCACTCTCGGCGGGCACCTGGCACGATTGGATCGGCACACCGTTCAAGTGCACGGTGCAGGCGCTGCATTGGCCCACCCCGCACCCGTATTTGGTGCCGACGAGACCCAGCGCATCGCGCAAAACCCAGAGTAGCGGCGTTTTCGGGTCGACGTCGTCGCCGACCTCGAATGTCTTGCCGTTGACGTCGAGACTAAGCATCGCGGCCCTCCTGGAATGGGAAACGAACCGGCCGAGGGCATCGTCATCCTCGGCAGGACTCGACGAAGTCTCGATGAATTCCGCTAGAGGCGCAACGCCAGATCCGGCGTGGAGCGGGCGGTTTATCTTGAGTCTTCTCAACACTGGGACTGGGTGGTGCGGGCCACTGCTACAATCCAACGCGTTCCCCACGGGCGCTCGCCGGCCTTTGGCCACCCTCTATATTTAAGGAGACAATCGCATGAGAGCAGCGACCAAGCTCGGTCCTACGTTAATCGGCATCGCTTGCGGCACCATGGCCGCCGTGGCCTCGGCCGCGCCGGCCAGCTACGCCATCGACCCAGCCCATACGTATCCGACATTCGAGGCCGACCACATGGGCGGGCTGTCGTTCTGGCGCGGCAAGGTCAACAGCTCCTCGGGGACCATCACACTCGACAAGGCGGCCAGCACGGGCACCGTGGAAGTGACGATGGACATGAAAACCATCGACTTTGGCCATCAGGGGTTGAACGATCACGCGCAGACGCCTGACCTGTTCGACACGGCCAAGTACCCGACGGCGACGTTCAGCGGCAAGCTCGTGAAGTTCCAGAACGGCGCACCGACGGCGGTTGAAGGCTCGCTCACGCTGCACGGCGTGACCAAGCCCGTAACGCTCACCATCAACAAATTCCTCTGCAAGGAACACCCGATGCAGAAGAAAGAGGTGTGCGGCGCCGATGCGAGCGCACAGATCAACCGCGAGGACTTCGGCATCAGCCTCGGCAAAGGCCTCTTCGACATGGGCGTGACGCTGCGGATCTCGGTCGAAGCTCTCGCGAGCTGACCCCCGACTCCACAACGGTCTCGATCACCGCCGCCCAGCCTCGCGCTGGGCGGCCGGACTTCGCACTAAGCCCACCTCGCTCCGAGGATCAGGGCTGCGCCGCCGCAGCGGCGCGAACGACTCGTAGTACGCACCAACTACGATCACACGCCCTCTAACGGCGCACGGTAAGCGAGCAAGCGCACCGTCACCGCAACGCACGAGACGAGTCGCTCCGCCCTTTGCTCTCCTGGCACAAACATTGCTAGACGTCACCGACGCGCAAGGGAGCGTCACAACAATAAATCAACGTCGCAATTCGTGTCACACGGGAGAGGAGATCCTCGATGAAAGACTTCGCAACGAAGGCC
>Ga0105252_10001130_pt1 | contig 12794 bp, 9 predicted proteins | sample EasRivMeERMZT100_FD_89675 | JGI IMG/M metagenome (GOLD analysis project Ga0105252, IMG submission 89675) | Soil microbial communities from meander-bound floodplain in the East River, Colorado, USA - East River MetaG ERMZT100 | ecosystem: Environmental > Terrestrial > Soil > Floodplain | place... | reverse complement strand
CTGGATCAAGCAGCGTGCCACCTAAGCCAAAGATTTGTTCCGTAGGGTTGTGCCGCAAATCAACAAGTACATCTACCAACATTTCACCAGCGCCACCGGGAGCCATGCGCCTATTCCATGCAAAGCCGGGAGTGTCTTCTCCACCAGCAGCACGCAGCACTCTGTTCACACCTTCATCGAACACAATGCCGTCAATGAAAGATTGTGTGACAGGGTGCCAGTAGGCATCTACAATAGCGCTTTTCTCTTCAGGATTAGCAGCTTCATAATTCAGCACCTTCTGTTCCAGCGCGCGATGGAGAGCGTCAAGGTGCGCTGCACCACGGCTACCATACAAGAGGAACTGCGAAACAGTGAGGCCAACTTTCTGTTGCCACGAAAGATTCTTGGAGAACAGCATCATCGTAGCCATTTTGTGCTGGAATGCTACGAACTGGAACGCAGCCTTCAACCAGCCGCGTTGATAACCCATGCTCGTTTCCCGCAACATGCTACCAACCAGTGTGTTAACTTCCCCTACTACCTTCTGAATATAGGCAGGCTTGTTGAGGTCAGCAATCCCCTTACGAACGTCACGACGATAGAGCGCCATGAAAGTCATGATACGGTTAAGCTGCTCACCAGTTTCAAAGCCATACTGTGAGAGCTTGCCGAATGTTTTTTCATCCACCTTCTGTAAAGCTTCTACAGTGTTACGCAAGAAGGATGATTGGTTATGACCAGCAGCCGAGGCCAAACGACGAGTCATAGCAGACGAGCGTGCTGCTGTAGTGATCTGGCTATGCACACTGACCGTGTCAATCAAACCAGAGCGCTCGATTACACCAACCATCTTATCCAGTTTGGCAGGCGACATACCAATAGCTTTAGCCGCAGCAGGGAGAAGCTTCTGATAAGTCTCAACAAAACCCTTCTCGCCAGAGTTCATTAGGATGCGTGTATTCACCAGCATGTGCATAGGCACAGCACCGCTAATAGCACGCGGCAAATCGCGAGGAGCAATACCAAGCACCAACGCAATCTGCCCTGCTTGCAATGCAAACTGCTGTAGCGGGTTGCCAGCAATGTAAACCCTGTGCGCCATTTCAGTAAGCAGGCGCATAGGATCGACGCCGCGAGAAGCAACGGAGGCTGTCATTTCTTGCAGCCTGTCAATGTCCGCAGCAACACTCTTGCTTCCCGGCAAAGGAATACGCCGGGTTTGCTTCGCCAATCTGTACAGAATCTCACCAGCACCGGCCATAATCAAAGCCATGTGTGTTTCAGCCGGGTCAGGGATATGACGCACTAAATCAATCTGGTGCATATAAGCTACAACTTTCTGCAAGTCCTTTTCCGCGCCAGAGATATAGTTAATATCATCAGGCGTCTTTACCAGCTTAGTACGATCTTTAATAATAGGGGCGTTGTATTCTTTCTCCATTAAGCGCAGCGTATTGAACAGCCGCGCTTCCATATTTTGAATCAGGTTTCCTTTTGTAACACTGTGGCTTACAAGTTCACTGCCACGCAATAAAGCTTCCACAGGGTCGGCCATGTGGTCGCCATATTGCTTACTAGCGTTGTGTAAAAGATGGCCTGAACGAGTTCCATAAATCTTTGAGCCTGTTCCATGAATGGGATCACTCACATTTTTTTCATAGGTGAGAGGATCACGCAGACTACGATCAAATTTGTAATCAATAAGAGTGTATGGAGCCTTGTCCTTCATTCGACGCATCATCTTTTGAAGACGCGCTTTCTCGGCAGCCGCGTCCGCAATAGAACGTGCTGTGGCAATTGCTACTCTATTACCTGCCTTGCTTACTCCATAGACAATATAATTAGAAGAGAAGATGTGTGGATAGTACCCATTAGTGTAAGGCAACACTTTTGACGGCAGTTCCTGCGCCTTTGCATTCTTACTCATAATTACATGGGTAGCTTCAGAAAACTTCTCATTCTGAACTAGCTCTTCCATGCGGGCCAGCTTACCACCGTCCGCATACACCTTATCAATATCGGCTCTGGTGAGAGCTTTAAACTCACCAGTTTCAGGATCGAAAGCGTGAAGTGTTTTGAAATTTTGTGCTGTCTTAATATCAGCAACAGCATCATCTGCTTCTGCCAGTACACGCCCAAAGCCGACGTGTCCTGTAGGAGCTACAATGTCTTTTACATTATTACGAAAATACTCAGAACGAAGTTGCTGGTTAGACAAGTCCCACATGTTGTCCGCCAACTTACGACCTTCATAATAGGATTCAATTACACCCTCTGTAACGTAAGGGTGCATTTTCCTAATTTGTTCTACGGTAAAGACAGTGCCTTTGCCATTCACAGTGGGAATCTCTTCTCCCTGCTTCAACAAAGCGCTTACAAGAGCCCTCTCTTTTTCCGTAGGTAGATTCAGCATCGTGCGAACGAAGCCAGTGTGGAGCTTCTGCATTGTGGCAGCCCGCATCACATCGCTAGTAATGCGATTGAAAATGTCAGGGCCAAACATATCAGACGAAGAGTAGAACCAATTCCACTGCTTCGCAGCCTTGCCACCAACTGCGCTATTAGCAGGCAGGAACCAAGGAGCCCTTACTTGCGCACGATCAAACAGGGCGCTTTCCCACGCGGAGCGCGAGCTATCATAAGTGCGCCTGTCGCTAAACTCAATGAAGTATTGGTCGATCTTGTCGTTAGGTGTAGTGGGCTTGAATTTACCATCAGCAAAACGAACGATCTTGCCATTCAGAGGCATCTGATCCAGTGCCTTCTGCGCAGCATCATAGGTGCCAAACGCCTTTGTAGGCGTAGCACCATAATGCACAGTGAAATCTACTCCGTCCTCTGTAGTGAGATAGCGGCTCTTGGAAGCATGAAGCATAGGCTTCTGTGTAACGTCACCAAAAGTCTTCTTCAGTTCCTTTACATACGCGCGTTTAGCAGTTTCAGTAACACCACTACCTTCACGCATAACCTGCTTCATTTCCTGTGCCAGACGTTCAGAGCGTTGAGTAAGCTCTGCCATACCTTCTACGCCAGCTTCTTCTGCCCCTTTGATAGCAGCCGGAAGCATTGTCTCCGCAATCTCTTCTCCCAGCAAATCCATGCGCTGCTTACGCGCCTTCGGGTCTTGCATCATCGCAATGAATTGTTTGGTCGTGTACTCAGGAGCAACTTGCATACTCCTTTTCCAATGCCCAACATTCATTACGCCTTTTTGGCCGAGCTTGATAGTGCTCCTAGCGAGCGGCGTAAGGACCGCGAAGTCAAGAATTGCGAGGTCGTCAAGCCACTGGCCAAAGGATACGCCGTTGTATTCATGCCACAAACGGCCTGACGCACTTTGGTCAATTGTTCGCGCTTTCTCATTCCAAACATTACGCATTTGTGCGTATGCAAGCGCTTTATCGGAGTCTTTCTCGTGCATCGCCATGCGGCCAAATCTTTCAGCCTCAACACGCGCTTTGATATATTCTTTGTTTTCAGAGTCAGTAGCCTCTTTGATATAATCATGCCCATTCAAATCCTTATAGAAAATGGATTGAATCAGGTAGCTCTGCATGTGAGCATTCTGTGTGGGGAAGATTCCTTTGTTTCCTTTCAGGATGGACACAATCTTTGTGAATGCCTTAACCTTCTCTTCTAACGGCATAGCTTCAATGCGCTCACGCATCGAACGGATAGCAGTGCCGGGAAGGGCAGCCCCTTCAATGCCACTCACTCCTACGTCGCCGCCTGTTGCAGTGTTCATTGCATTCAGCACCTTCACCACAGGTACAGTGGAAAAGAACGGGAGCAAGTTAGGAAGGAACTTGGCTACATTCTTAGGATACACCTTACCTAAGCCAAGTGCTCCACCAGACGAGAACAAGCGAGCGCGCTCTTCTGCGTCTACAGCATAGAGATTAAGAAGCTCTGTAAAAGAAGCTTGCAGTTGTTCCCTGTTTAAAGGAGTCTCTTCCTGCGCTAAGACAGGCATGGAATTTACAACCTGTAGAGCCTCATTGAATTGTGCTTCGTCTTCGTCTGCATAACCACTATTCTCTTGCACATTCAAGTCACGGAGAGCAGCACGCTCATAAGCGTTCTGATCCGGGCCTTGCATATTACGATCAAGCTCACGAATAAAACTAAGACGCTGTTCAACAGACAAGTCGCCGCGATTAAGAAGCTGCAACATGGCAGCCTCTTTCTCACTTCCTTGTTTGTTCAACATATCCATGACAGCTTCGTCTACTTTCGTACCGAAAATGCCTTCATTAAAAGACTTACGAACATCATCAATCGTAACGTCTTTAAAGCTCACTTCAGACAAAGTGGAAGCAATACCCTCTAACTGCGCCATGTTTAGAGGGGCATCGCTATCGGGTACTTGAGCAAAGGGAGCAGGCACACCAGAAGAAAACGCATCAACATCTGTTGCGAGTTCTTCCGCAGAAAACACAGGGCCTTGAGGAACAGAGGTAGCTTGTGACGGTGTTGCTTCCTTTACTTCGCTGGAAGCGAACACAACATCATCAAGCGGCTTCTGTTTCGGTTGTGCATCAGGTCCAAGCTGTTCAATCGGACCTTGCTCTAGTTGAGTCTCAGCCATTTATCCGCCTACAGGAGTGGGAGCGGGACCGCCATATACGCCGCCAATACTCTTAGCCACGCCACCGATTGCGCCAAACACTGCACCGCGAGAAGCCCACCGCGCAGCCGCCTCATTAGCCGAGGATGCTTGTTGCGATAGTGCCAAGTTCTGATCCAAGAAGGACAGGTTCTCACCTAGCCTGCTCTGGATATTACTCAAGCTTCCTTGCGCAGCAGAGCTACCTACAAGCCCTGTCAATGCAGCTTGACTCTCCACAGAGGCTCGCATCACACGCGCATCACGGATAGCCGCGCGCCGGGAGCGAGAGTTTGTAATATCAGCACGTCGCTGTTCTGCGCGAATAGCTTTCCTTTGCTCTTTGGCAGCTTTGTGTGCTGTGTAAGCTTGGCCGACTGCGGCAGCGGCTCCAACAACAGCGGCACCAATTAGAATTGCTTGTGGCACGTCAAAGCTCCTTCATGAAATGAATTTCTTGTGGTGCATACCCTAACTGTCTGTAACGCCTGTGGATTGACTTAGGGTTGTTTACGTTGGCGCTAAGAAAGGACACACTAGCGCCTCTCATTTTAGCAATCTGTTCTGCTGTGGAAAGTAGCTCTTTAGAAATAACACCATTACGATGTTCAGGAACTACCCACCATAACACCGGAAGCATCATTAAGCTGTCACTTCCAAGCATCTTGGAGACTATGAATCCAATCACTCCAACAAGTTGTTTATCTTGCTCTGCTACTACAATGTAGCCATCTTTCAACAGCATTTGAAACAGTTCTACTTCGTTCGTAGCATCTAATGGAGAGATTGAGCTATAGCCAGAGAAGTTGTTCAAGTCTCCGGCTATAACATCAAGACTTTCAAAGTCTGTGTCTTTAGCCAGACGGATATTATACAAAGCCTTTTCCTGTAAAGCGAGCAGCCCATCCATACAAGTAGAAGTCCTTGTCTTCGTCAGAGCGAATGTACAAACTCAAAGACCTACCAGCACCGCGAAGTCTATTCTTTGTAGTGATTACTTCTTGCCCATAAAGAATTGGTTGACCAACAGGTAAGCCGGGAAGGACGATAGGCCGCAACAGCCTATAAGCTTGGAACTCTTCGCCCCATTTGCCACTCTCGCTACTGTTCGCCCAATCCCACTGCGCTTGCACGATACAACCTGAAGGATTATCTGCTGTAATTTCTCCATCCACCAACTTAGTGAAGCGTTCTGTCTGCTTGAAGTGCATGAACAGATAAGGAGACTGTTTCTGTCTCGCGCTGTCACCCATAATTTCATAGCCAGTGATTAGATAGGAAGAGAAGCTTGCACCTACACCATCACTACTCTTCCAGTCACGGAAGGTGGGATCACGATAATAAGAGAAAGTAACAGCAGCTTCGTTGGCTGGCTGGTTGATGTACTGGATCGTCAAGTATTTGGTTACGCTGTCTCCGCGAGTACGCACACCATCTATATTGAGCAGGAAGTCAGGCGTTTCCAAGTAGCCTGCAATGTACGGAGAAGGGAAACTGTGAGCACTGATAGTGTTCTTGTAGAAAGCATTGAGCACTAAATCAAGAACAAGTTCCTTGGTGTATTTATTCTTGTACACTACACCATCATAACTCTCCGCATCGCTATACATCCAAGATACACGGCGATTGATAGGATCAAAAGTCCCTACAGCGTGCGTCTTGGCTGCTTTGCTAATAGAATTGTAGAGTGTCTGAATAGTTTTCTCTGTGATGTTTATGCTGGACAAACGACCAGTGGCTTCATCAGGAGAGATTAGATAGATACCGCCCTTGTTCCAATACAGCATCACCGATTCTGCATCGACAATACTGGTAGCGGAAAGCACACCGAATTCCGAGAGCTTGATTACTTGGTGCGTAGTGCCAGTGAAACCATATTCACCACCAGCAATCTCCCAAATACCATGCTCTGCAAAAACAACCATGCTGCTACCCTTCTGCTTCAGGCCGTAAATCTGGCCAGCTTCAGGGATATTTACGTAGCCACCGTCAGTGTCCACTAACTCACTATCTACTTCAGAGGTTGGGTCTGCTTCGCTGTAGCACTTACCAAAATCCTGCGCAGAGCGCAGCGTGCGTGAATAGAATACGAAGCCTGTGTAGTTAGGATTAAACTCACTTGCTCCGTTATAGCGACTCTTGATACCAGAGAACCAGATGCGTTCAAAAGCAAATTCCACTACACGCGGGTAACCTGTTTCCTGATCGGAAGGCACAGCCAGACCTGTCTGATTTACACGCGAAATTGAACGAGAGAACGCGTCAATAACGAAACGTCCCTTTGGAGCAGGCGTAGTACCAAAGTCTTGTTTATTCAACAAGGCAGGGTCAAAATTATCCTCTGCGTCTTTACCCAAGAACCACTGCTGTGCATTGGAAGGGAACCTACCTACACCTGCGTGGTATTGAGTAATAAGCGCTGAAGTCCATCCCTGATTCAACAAGTTGTATTGGTGTTCAACAGACAACGATGTAGGTTGGTCATCTACATCAAGAGGACTATCTTCAATACCAAAAGTGTCCCTGATCTTAATTGTAAACGGAGTCAGGGTAACAACTTTCGTGGCGGTGTTGTAAGATAGATAGAACGGGCTGGTGATTCCACCAGTCACAAAGAAATATCCATTACCACTAGCAGTACCAATAACAGATTTACCTAGTGTGTAAATGGAAATGTCAATGCTTGCAACAAACTTAGCAGAGATAGACGGAGAACCATTAGCGTCGAAGACGAATAGATGATCCCCAACTTGCACTACAGCAAATTGAATGTCCGCATCGTTGGCTACATTCTTCCAACGAAAAGACGCCACGGCGTCATTGTTGACAACCGTGGCGGTGCGGAGAACGAAATCCTCCTCAAAATCCATCCCAAGACGGCGTTGACGGCTGCCGTCGCGATTGAGTACACAATTAGCTTCATCGAGGCTGGCATTCTCTGGAAAAGTGAGAGGGCCAGCTTCGGTGACGATTCCCGCAACAAAGGAACTGTACTCTTTCTTTGTGCTTTGCTGAGTCATTTATTTTGCAACTGCTTTCTTGGATTCGTCTTCTTTCTTGAGTAGAGCTACTTCTTCTTCAACTGCGCCTTTACTACCACGCCAAGAGGCAATTGCAATATTAGCAGCGGCGGGAGAAGTGTAATGTCCCTTCAACATATCAGGGACTTCTCCACCACCCTCCCAAATAACTTGAACCAGAGTAGAAGAAGGTACAGGAATTACTTTAAGGGTACGTTTCATTTGCGTCCGTAGTCCGGGTAACGAGTGCCGTTATTTGCGTGGCGCTTACGGCGGGAAAGCCACGACTTCTGCCGATTGCTGTTCTGCTCGTCCTTTTGCGAGAAGACTTCTTTGATCTTCAAAGAGGCCACAGATTTAGCTTCAGACAAGAAGTAAGGGAACAACTTCAAAGGAATGTCAGGAACGAACTCGTCCTTCAATTCAAACGTCGGTTCCGTATAGCCAAAAACCTGAGTCTTGGATTCTTGCAGAACGCTATCCATAAACTTGTTATAACTGTCAAATACAATATGTTCATCATCGAATTGGGTCCAGTAGGTAGGAGCTACATCATTGAAGATGATAAGAGGCGTGCCATGAATATCAAACACAACCTGTGCTGTATCCTTGCCCGCATCACGTGACATAACGAAATTGAGAAATTCAGACGGAGGCATAAACTTCACGTCTTTATACAGGATCGGGTCATCGAAAGCTTTACGCATATCGTACTTAATCCACTCAATCTCTTCGATGGATTCCAGAAGAGTCATGTGTGTAGGACGTGCGTTATCGGCCATGCTGGTGAGCTTAATCAAACCGCCAGTGTGGGGCCATGTACGATCATTATAAAGATTGCGGAAAGTATTGCGCACAATGCGCGCAACTTGCTCTGATTCAACTGTATCAGAAATGGAGTTGACATTATCCGAGTTAAGATCGGAAAGGATTTCTTGAACCATATCAAGCAAAGAAAGCTTTGCCATCTTCTTTTCTCTCTAGCAAGGGTGGGGCGTCCATGCCCCTTGAGTGTCCTTAGATTACGCGATAAGTGATTGTGAGCTTCAACTTACCAGCCGCGCCGATGGTATTGGAACCACCGCCAGTCAGTGAAGCCTTGATGGTAACAGCCGCCGCAAGCGGGGTGTTCACAGCAAGAGTACCGGCAGAAGCCACAGAGTAAGTGCCAACCGCTTCCGCCTGAGCCTCAGAAAGCTGCATCAGACGATTGGTTGCTTCAGAACCCTGTACACCGATATTCAACAGTGGAGTAGTACCACCGAGGACAAAAGCCTCTTCTACTTCCACCAACGCATTGCCAACAACAGTAGCACCAGCGGGGAGCGAATCAGTAACAGTGAGGTAGGAATCACCGCTCATACGGATCACCAACTCACGATCTGCTCCCATGTGTGCCATACGTCCCTGTGCTCCCTCGTGGCGGTGCCGAGGGCCATAGTAGTTATACACGCCATTAAGAATTTCCTTAGCCATTTCTCTAATCCCCTATTAGTACGCAGTGGCAGAAGTAATGACTACACCAAGCGACTCGGAACGCTGGCGGCCAAAGCCCCAACGCGCACGCACCGCGAACTTGTCGCGAGCGTTGTCCATATCGCGCTCACCTTCCGTCTTCGGCATCTGACGCCATGCACCCATAATGGGCTTCACAGAATCGTCAAGAACACACATGAAGACGTTGGCAATATCGCCAACAACAGAAGTTTCCGCAACTCCACTCGGTCCAGTGATAGTTTCGGCTGCTGTCAAACGTGCCAGTCGGTTACTGGTGTAAATATCCCACCCGTACAGATTGAACATGAACTTGTGGTCACGCACAAAGCCCTCTTCCAACAGCGCTTGGAACTTAGCGTTTCGGTCCACGCTGAAGTTAGCAGCAAGCTTGTTGAGAGTGCCCTCAACCACAGGGTCCACACATGCAATGCGACCGGCCTGCGGAAGATTCGCCTTGTCGAACGAAAGCTTCATATCCACGAAATCGGTCAGTCCGATCTTGTGGGTATTGTCGGCAGCACTGTCCGCGATCCAACGATGTGCGAAACCATTAACAAGGTTCGCATTGGACGCGGTTTGAGAAGTTACACCCGCAACACGAAGGAACTTAGATTCAAAGTCCTCCTGTACGGCGCGAGTCGATTCGGTAGCTCGCATAGCCATCAGAGCCTCGATCTGGCTACCGTCCTGACGCAGAACGTCAGTAACGTACCAAGCATCACCAATGTAATCAGTGATGGCGAGAGTGATGGTCGAACTATCAATCGGGTTATACGTGATGGCCTTATCTTCTTCCACGTCCTGAATAGTGGCCGCACCAACGACCTTAATATTCAAAGTAGTGCCAGAAGGGAAGTCGCTGACGTTGCGGTAAAACTGCTCCGGCAGCAAACCATCATGCAGGTTAGCAAGAATGAAGTCCGAATACTGCTGGGCTTCAATAAATGCCGCAGAGGTCTGCGTAGTTTGCATTTAGGTTACTCCTTATTGAGTGGATTGTGCCGTCGCCACTCTTCGATCATCTGGCCAGTAGTAGCGCCATTCATAACCGAGCGTGGTTTTTGCACAGACTGAGTGTTAGTGGGAAGCGCTGCTGTATTGATGGAACCCTTAGTAGCAGTTACATCAGCAGTCTTGGGCTTTTCAAGCCCCAAGAGTTGTAAAGCGGCATCAGAACTCTTACGTACAACGGCTGTCAGGAAACCAGAACCAACACCTAGTTCCTTAGCCCGCTGTGCGTACATTTCTTCTGCTTTGTCTCCATACTTGTTGCGCATAGCCTGAAGTACAACTTTCTCATTGGCGTCCGCAATCTCTTTCTCCTTGCGCTTCTCAAATTCCCGGTCAAAGAGGCCGCTAATAGCAGCTTCGTCCACTTGTGCCGAAGTTCCGTGGGTCTTACGTTCTTGGTCAAGTAGTTCTTTTACCGTTGACAACAACTCCTCCTGTGAAACTCCCTGTCCAGCACTCCCACGCAACTCCTTCATTTCTTGCTCCAATGTAGCAATGTGACTTTGCGCGTGAGGGATGCTGTTCAAAGCAGCTTCTAAGGTAGGATACTTCTTTCCCGGTCCTACAAGGTCTTTAACGCTATCAGGAATAGCGATGGAGCCGGGGGTTTCTTCCGGTGGCGTGTCACCCTTGGGGAAGATGGATTCATCAGACATTTTTATTCCTCTATGGTCAGTAGGATTAGTAACTCTCTAAGAGTACGAGCTTCAGCATTTACATCTGCTTGCAAGTATGCCCAATTAGGCGAGTCATATAACGATTTGCTTGCTTGGTGTACCTCTAAGTTGTCTAGTCGATGTTGTAAAATCTCTTTCATTACCTTCCATGCGGGCAGTTGCCCAATTACAAACTCCTTTCTTTCAAGCTTTAATTCGTCACCTTTTAAGTGCTTGAACCAATCAGGACTAATCTTCATTCAATCTCCGTGGGAGCAGGGTCAACTTCAACCTGACTTTCTTCTAGTAGTGTGTCCTCACCTTGACGTACCAACCGCTGTGTATCAATAGACTCCATAACCAAACCGTTCTCTTCATAGATCGTGAACTTCTCAAGACCAAGCAACTCTTCAAGCATCTGCGCAATCTTCTTACCAGAGAAGTGAGCCTTGACAGCTTGATCCTGACCGATTACATTCCACAGGCCCATGAAGTTTTGAACCAGCGTAGCTTGTGCCGCGAAGTGGCGCGCACCAATTGGCCGCAACTTGCCAGCGGCAGTAATATCTTCCTTAGTGATAGATAGAAACTCTGCGGCTCCTAAATCATCGTCCATTACACGAATAACATCAATGCCATCAATCTTCCTACGGCTAACTTCCAACATTCTATTGAGAGCTTGTTCCAGTACCAGAATTTCAAACTTCCTGATCTTATTTTGGAAGATACGAGAAGCCGCCATTTCTAGCGTCTGTACTTCAAAAGCAGTTTTCTCACCGGGAGTCCGAATACCCATAGCTTGCTTCGGAGCACCAGCAAGTTCTTCCATCTTCTGCTCAATCATAGCGATTTCATTGTTTGCACCAATGACACCACTAAGGTTCTTACCAAGCTCTGTAACTGTGCCACCTTCTCCTAAGTAGATTTCTTCCATAGGTCCGTAGTTAAACTCTTCTACGTTACCAGCGATGACCATTGGCGGCAACACTGCCAAGTCCATTGCATCCGCTTTAAGATTCTCAAGATGGTCAATGCGATATTGCAAACCAACAAGGTTATCCAGAGGCCCCATTGCATAGAGATTGTCAGGACGTTCGCGCCAGCCACAATGCCCCTTGGTAGACTTACCCAACCAAGAAGGCATACGGCGCTCGCGCACTACCCATAAGCGATCCACCACAGTAATAATCATGTTGGACTTTAGTTCGCCTGTAATCTTGTCATGCAAACTTCCTTCAAATTCCAGAAGCTCTACGTAGTTCGTTTGCATGTAATCAGAGAAAGAACCAAACCCATCCATCTGATAACCAACAGCCTTATTCAAATCGGCAGACGACCACTGACTGTGGGCCTGCCTTACATCTTTCGCTTTCTTGATAATTTCAAGATTGTACTTGAACTCAGGCTTGCTAATTGCTTCCTCTTCTAACTCACCCATTGTCTTTACATAACGAGTGACTTTGTAGCTGTGATCAAAGTCAGAAGCAATTGGGTTGAATACAATGTCTTCAGGACTTACACGAACAAGCTTAGGCCCAATAAAACCTTGAATAACTTCCCCTGTCTCTTCATCAACTGTGGATTCATCCACCCACTCTACGTCATAGAATACGTTGCCATAATCAATGTAGTCATAAACGAGTTTCTCTACCTCAATCATGAAACCACCCTCTCGGGTCTTGTTAGTCATGTAGGCTTGAATAGCTCGACGTTTACTTTCTACAACAGCTTCAGCAGAGTGGCCTTCCCATTTCAACCACTCGTCATTGGGAAACAATGCCGACATATAATTAGCATGGAGGTTGTCACGAATCTGCGTAAGCTTAGGTGTGGTAGTCTTATTTTTCCACGGCAATTTTGAATTAGACGTAGTGGTAGTGTCTGTAGCGAAGAGATAGTTGCGAAGCTCTTTCTTCTGCGCCAACCACGTCATACGATTCATGTTCAAATTGTCATAAATCTGCGCGATCTGCGCAGCTAGACTATGAGGAGCTAGAATCTCATTGATTTCTGCTACACTCT
>Ga0105252_10001129_pt1 | contig 12809 bp, 6 predicted proteins | sample EasRivMeERMZT100_FD_89675 | JGI IMG/M metagenome (GOLD analysis project Ga0105252, IMG submission 89675) | Soil microbial communities from meander-bound floodplain in the East River, Colorado, USA - East River MetaG ERMZT100 | ecosystem: Environmental > Terrestrial > Soil > Floodplain | place... | reverse complement strand
TATTTGCAGGAGGCGGTGGTGGAGGCCAAGGCCTTCGGCGACCTGGTTGGCCAAGGCTCTGCGTTAAAAAACATCGTCGGCCAGATCGATGTCGTCGCTCCCACGGAAGCTTCGGTGCTCATCCTGGGCGAGACGGGTACGGGAAAAGAATTGGTCGCTCACGAAATTCATCGCCGCGGCGCGCGCAAAGACGGCCCGTTGGTTCGTGTCAACTGCGCTTCCGTTCCACGGGAGCTTTTCGAAAGCGAGTTTTTTGGCCATGTGAGAGGCTCTTTCACGGGAGCCGTGAAGGATCGCGCCGGACGCTTTGAGACGGCGGAGGGCGGAACCATTTTCCTGGACGAAGTGGGAGAAATTCCATTGGACATCCAAAACAAGCTGCTGCGCGTTCTCCAGGAGCGGCGCTACGAACGCGTGGGCGATGACCGGACGCGCCGGGCCGATGTGCGTGTTGTCGCCGCGACCAATCGCGATTTGAAGAAAGAGACAGCCGCGGGCCACTTCCGCGAAGACCTCTACTACCGGCTGAACGTGTTTCCAATTCAAGTTCCGCCGCTGCGCGAGCGCATGGACGACATCCCGTTGCTGGCGAAACATTTTGTCGATCTCTCGACCAAAGAATTGAAATGCGCAAAACCCCGGCTGACGCGCGCGGGGGTGACCAAACTCCAGAGTTACGACTGGCCAGGCAATGTGCGCGAACTGCGCAACGTGATTGAGCGAGCCGTGATTCTGGCCCGCGGCGGGGTTTTGGAGTTTGATTTGCCCATCACGGGCCAGGCTGTACCTCCCGATCGCCCGAGTCCGCCGACGGCAAGCGTAACGCCAACCAGCTTCCTCACGGAAGCTGAGCTTCAACGCTTCGAACGTGACAACCTCCTGCACGTGTTGGAAGCAGCCAATTGGAAAATCGGCGGACCCGATGGGGCCGCGGAACTTTTGGGCGTCAAGCCCACCACTTTGCTTTCAAGGATGGATAAGTGGGGGCTGAAGAGGCCCGAACGCGGAGCATCGTGACTGGTTATTGCAGAGCAGCACTGGATGCGGGAAGCGGTGGCTGGGGAATCAACCCCTCAGCCTCCTGAAGCAGAAGGCGAGCAAAGACCCACTCATGCCAGTTCCACTTGTCGAAGCCACGATTCATGCCGCCCATGACAGGGCTCTTAGCCTTACCAAGCTCCGAGCGCGCCGCAGCAGCGTCTCCGAGCTTGTGGAAGGACATGGCCAGGATGACCCGATCCATAACCGTGGGCAGCGGCATAAAAGTGGAGGTGTCAAGGCTGCGCCGGCACCACTCCATAGCCTGGGCATAATTGCTTCGCCTGTACTCGAGCAGTCCGAGCAACATCAGGTCCCAGGAGGTAGAAGTGGTCGTTCCCTTCTTGATCGGACCGGCGCCCGCCACGGTACGCTCCAGAACCTGGACGAACGGCTCCAGCGCGCCCGCAGTAGTTTCGCCAAGGGGCCGAAGCAGGCTGAGTTTCATGACGGTTTCGGCCGCGTCTTTATCAGTCATGTCTTTGAACCGGTGCAGAGCCTCGTCGCGCAGGCGCAGAAAGCCGGTCTCGTCCCCGAGCTTCAACGCAGCTATCCCGCTGCACAGATGATCCGCAGGGCCTCTCTTGAGGGAGGCAGCTTGACGTACCTGCTCGAAACGCTTGCGCGCCTTCTCCCATTCACCACGAATGGCGTGCCAATCGCCCAGCGCACGAGCCATGGACGTGACGGAGTCTCCGGAAACAACATCAGGCTCCGGACGGGAATCCAGCATGTGCTCACTCTGCGCAATCACCTCATCGCATTCGCGCATCAGCAGACCTGCAATCACCCAATCGTACCACGGACTTTCAAGCTCTTCCGGCGCGCCGATCCCCGGAAATACCGCGGAACGGCTAATCCCAAGATCCAGTCCTTGCTCCAATTTGGCCTGGATCAACTCGTACGCCTCAATCCAATCCACCAGCGCTGTTCGGTATTGGCCCAACTGCCAGTTCGACATCGCCTTGATCAAGCACGTCTTTGTAACCCTTGCGCCAGTAAGAATGCCCCACTTCTCGTAACGATAACCCCAATCGATGGCTTGCGAAAAGCGACCCCGCCGATAATCCAGTAAAGCGAGCGTTTCCGCCCATTGCACCCCATGAGGCGGGTTCGGGCGCATCTCTTCACGACTCGGAAATTTCTTTTCGACGACTTCACCCCCGAGAGCATACCACTGGAGCATGTTTGGATCCGGTGGTAGCAGCAGGCCGATTTTGAAGGTCCAGTATTGCGAGGCGATGTTCGTCAGGCCCAGCCTGGCAACCTGCGCCTGGCGGAATTGCTCGTAGCCGTCCCGGTTTCCAGACTTCAGCAAGGCCGCCGCCAGTCTCAAGTGATCCGCGGCAATCAAGTCCACGTCCTCGATCTGGTTCACCTTGAGCAGTGATTGGAACCGCGCAGCAGCCTCGGGCCAGCGGCCAGAGAGCGCGTGCCAATCACCCAGAGAGCGCAACTCCGTAGCAATTTCGATCGAAGGCTTGTTCAGAGGCACGTTCGCGGCAAGCTGGTCCGCTTCCTCAAACCGGCGTTGGGTGACCAGCAGCAGGATATGCGATGCCTTTTCTCGAACTTCAGCCTCCTTTCTCAGCCGTTCCTCGGAAGTTTTGGCCTCACGCTCTTTAAGGAACATCAGGGTCGAAAAGATTGTCCCCAGGAGCAAGGCCGCGACCGCCGCTGCTCCGAACAGGAACACAATTGGGTTTCTGCGCACGAGTTTTTGCAGCCGATACAACTGGCTTGGTGGACGCGCCAGAACGGTTTCCTCGTGCAGGTATCGATCGATATCCATTGCCAGGCCATTGGCTGTTGCATAACGGCGGGTGCGGTCCTTTTCCAGGCACTTGAGGACAATCCAGTCCAAATCACCGCGGAGCTGAGACAACAGCCGGGGCGCTTCGACCTGGCGCCTCCGGGCGGTCTTGGTTAATTCTTCATTGTTCAGCGTTTGCAGTTTTGCCGATGGGCTCAGCGGCTCCTGCTCACGCACTGTTCGTCTCAGTTCGTCCACTCCCAGTTTCAATAAATCCGCGGTATCAAAAGGAGTGCGGCCGGTAAGCAGTTCGTAAAGCAATACCCCGAGTGAGTAAATGTCGCTGCGCGTGTCCAGGTTCAACCCGCTCAGTTCCATCTGCTCGGGACTCATGTAAGCGGGAGTTCCCATCAGTTGCGCATACGAGGTGAAGAGTGTCTTGTCCGTCAGGCGTTGCTCCGTGGCTTTGGCAATCCCGAAATCGATCACCTTGGGGACCGGAACTCCATCATGCATGGTGACCATGATGTTTGAGGGCTTGAGGTCTCGATGGATGATTCCTTTTTGATGGGCATGCTGCACGGCGTTGCAGACCGCGATGAATAACTCCAGCCGTTCCCGCATGCTCACGCGGTTTTGGTCACAGTAGTCGGTGATTTTGACACCATAGACCAGCTCCATCACGAAGTAAGGGCGGCCCGTTTCGGTAGCGCCGGCATCCAAGACTCGGGCGATATTGGGATGATCCATGAGGGCGAGTGCCTGACGCTCGGCCTCGAACCGGGCGATCACGTTCCTCGTATCCATCCCCAACTTGATAATCTTGAGCGCCACTCGGCGGCGAATTGGCTGTTCCTGCTCGGCCATGTAGACCACCCCGTAACCCCCTTCCCCAAGCTTCTGGAGCAACTTGTAGGGTCCGATGCGACTGCTTTGGCAAGGCTCGGCCTCCAAAGCCGATTTGATTTCCAAAGGAACCCGGGCAGAATCAGCATCGGCCGCTGCCGCCTCCAAAGCGGGGCGGCACTCACTGAAGAAATCGCCGGCGCTTTGCGAAAGGGCCAATAGCCTCTCAACCTGCGCACGCAGCGCCTTGTCCGCGCCGCAAGCCTGGTCGAGGAACTGACGGCGTTGCTCCGGGTCGGCTATTTCCAGCGCCTCACAAAACACCGCCTTTTCGTGCGGGAATCGGGTGCTCATTTGTCCATGTACCTAACTGTCCATGTACTGCTAATGCGCCAAACGCGCATCACTTACGCCAAAATAATTCAAAATCTTCGACGTTCACTTCTGCTCGGTGACGTAGCGAAACGGCCCTGCGGGTCAAGGGGCTCCGCCTCGTGCGGAGCCGCGTTTGGCGGGCAGCAATTCTGCGGCTTCACGGAACAGCACGCGAGCAAATACCCAGTCGAACCAGAGCCCGCGGTCCCATCTACCGTGCTTTAGCCCGGCGTCGAATCCGCTCTCAATGATCTTGCGCGCTTGCTCAAGCTCAGAGAGGGCGGCTTCGTGCTCTTTGTCCTGTTGAAGCGACATGGCAAGGATTACACGGGCGGTGGCAGTTCGCACAGGCAGATCCTGGCGGGACGCGAGGGAACTGCGGCACCATTCAATGGCCTTGGCGGAATGACCGCTCCGATACTCCAGAAGTCCGAGCGAGATCGCTCGCCAGGCTTCGCGGAAGGCAATGATTTCCGGGCCTTCATCTGCCTTGGTGAACGGACGAGCCGCAACCTCAGCTAGTGGCGCCAGCGCGCCAAGCGCTTTGCCGTTCACAGGTTGGAGCAGGCTGATTTTGATGATCCGCTCGGCTGCAGCTTGAATGTCGGTTCCTTTGAATCGCGCGATAGCTTCCTCACGAAAGGTTTCGTAGCTCCTTCTATCGCCGATCTCCGCCAGGACAGCGCCGCAAGCCAGATAATCCAGTGTGGCAATATCCCAGTCGTCGAGTTTATTTGCCTTCAGGACCGCGCCGAACCACTCAGCCGCAGCGCGCCAATTCTGGCGCAGAGCGTGCCACTCGCCCAGCGCGCGGTAATCGGCCAGACTGGCGGTGGGCAGCGTTGCTTGCGCCAGGGACCGGTCGGTCTGCAAAACCTGCTCCTGGCACTCGCGCAAGAGAATCCGCGCAATAACCCAGTCGAACCAATGCTGTTCAGGGTCGTTACTCGGGTTGGGACTAAGCCCGTTCCCAAACACGCTGTCGATGTGTGCCTGTGCCTCGATCATTTTGGGCACGGCTTCCCGGTACTGATGCAGTTGCCAGTAAGACATCGCCAGAATCACTCGCGCTGTGGTGGTCCACGGCGCATTGCTTTCGGGATAAGCCAGGCATTTGCGGCACAGGTCGCTTGCCCTGGCGTAGTTCCCTTGTCGATATTCCAGCAATGCCAACGATAACGAGCTCCAGGCCGCGACATAAACGGAGCTGTTATTAATCACTTCTTCGCACGCCCGCGCATGCGGTTCGAGAAGCTCCAAGAGCTTTCGGGGCGCGGGCAACAGGAGGGAAGATTTGATAATCCGATTCGCCGCCGTAGCGTTGGTTGGATGGCCGTACTGCGCAACGATCTCCTCGCGGAAGCGGGTAAACTCGTCTCGTCTACCCGCCTCGATCAAGGCGAGACTGAGCTTGAAATAGTCAAGCGTGATGGTGTCCCAACTATCAAGTCGGTGCACTTCGACTAACGCCCCAAGCCGTTCGGCCGCATCGCGCCACTCCTGGCGAACAGCATGCCACTCGCCTAATACGCGGTATTTGGCGGCGCTTTCCACGCTGGGGGGCGGCACTGTCATTTGTGCCAGCGAACGGTCGCTTTCCAAAACCCGCTCTTGGCACTCGCGTAAAAGAATCCGCGCAATAGCCCAGTCGAACCAATTCTGCGCAGGGTCATTATTCGAGTTGAGGTTCAGCCCATTCTTGAATGCCAGGTCGATCCGCTCCTGGGCCCGGCTCAGTTCGGTGAGCCCTTCCGCACATTGACCCTGCCGCCAGTAAGCCAGCGCCTGAATCACATGCGCCAGGGCGGCTCGGGGAGCATCGCAATAGGGAGAACTGAGGCAGCGCCTGCAAAGGGTCGTCGCCTTTACGTCATTTGAACGCCGGTATTCCAGCAATGCCAGCGACGACGCGATCCAAGGCGTGCGAAAAGCGGGGCCGGCAGCAAGCGCCTTTTCGGCAGCATCTGCCGCTGGTTCGAGACTGCGCAAGAGTTGCCCGTTTGCGGGCAGCAGCAGGCCAGATGTAATAAGCCGGTCCGGCAAGGAGTTGGCCGTGGGGGCCGCGCTGCCAAACCGCGAAACGATCTCCTGGCGGAATCGCTCATAAGCATCCCGTTTACCCGACTCAATCAAGGCCGTGCCAAGCCTGAAATGATCCAACGAAATTCCCCAATCACCGCGTGAGTTCAATTCAATTAACGACACGAAGCGCTCAATTGCTCGTGGCCACCGGCCATTAATCGCGTTCCAATCACCCATTATGCGCAACAGGCCCTCGGTTTCCGGCGACGGCTTTTCAACCGGAACTCGACTGAGTAATTGATCGGCTTGGTCATAGTGGTTTTGCGCCATGAGCAAGCCAATCTCTTTGACAGTTTCACGCAACTCAGCCTCGCGCCGCAGTTGCATTTCTTTGGCCCGGGCGGTTTCCGCGCTCCGTAGGGCCTCTCGTTCCTTAATGAAGAGCCAGGTTGAAATAATGCTGCCCAGGAGCAAAGCCGCGACCGCCGTGGCTCCGGCCAGCACTGCAATGCGATTTCTGCGCACGAGCTTTTGCAGCCGATACAACTTGCTTGGTGGGCGGGCCAGCACCGCTTGCTCATGCAAATAACGCTCGATGTCCTCCGCCAGGCCGATAGCTGTCGCGTAGCGCCGGGTGCGGTTCTTTTCCAGGCACTTGAGAACAATCCAATCCAAATCGCCGCGCAGTTGCGATACCAACCGGGGCGCTTCGACCCGGAGCCTTCTGGCAGTCTTGGTCAACTCTTCGTTGTTCAGCGTTTTGAGTTTGGCCGATGGGCTCAGCGGCTCCTGCTCACGCACGGTTCGTCTCAGTTCGTCCACCCCAACCTTTAATAAGTCCGCCGTGTCGAAGGGAGTGCGACCGGTGAGCAGTTCGTAAAGCAATACCCCCAGTGAGTAAATGTCGCTGCGCGTGTCGAGGTTCAACCCGCTCAGTTCCATCTGTTCGGGACTCATGTAGGCCGGGGTGCCCATCAGTTGGGCATACGAGGTGAACAGCGTCTTGTCTGTCAGGCGTTGCTCGGTCGCTTTGGCAATCCCGAAGTCGATCACCTTGGGAACCGGCACGCCGTCATGCATGGTGACCATGATGTTCGACGGCTTGAGGTCGCGATGGATGATTCCCTTTTGATGCGCATGCTGCACCGCGTTGCAGACCTGAATGAACAACTCCAGCCGTTCCCGCATGCTCACGCGGTTCTGGTCACAGTAGTCTGTGATCTTGACCCCATACACCAACTCCATTACGAAGTACGGGCGGCCCGTTTCCGTGGCTCCGGCATCCAGAACCCGCGCAATGTTGGGATGATCCATCAGGGCAAGTGCCTGCCGCTCGGCCTCGAAGCGGGCGATCACATTCCTGGTATCCATACCCAGCTTGATAATCTTCAGTGCCACTCGGCGGCGAATGGGCTGCTCCTGTTCCGCCATATAGACAACGCCGCAACCTCCTTCGCCAAGCTTCTGGAGTAACTTGTACGGTCCGATCGACTTGGTCTCGGGGGCCTCAGCCTCGATCGCTGATTCGGCCGCTGAAAGGGCCCGATCAGCATCGGCCGGTGCCGCCGCCAACGCAGGGGCGCATCCCTTGAAGAAATCGCCGGAGCGTTGCGAAAGTGCCAATAACCTCTCAACCTGCCCGCGCAACGCTGTGTCCGCGCCGCAAGCCTGGTCCAGGAACTGACGGCGTTGCTCTGGGTCGGTTATTTCCACCGCCTCGCAAAACGCTGCTTTTTCGCGCGGACCGCTGGTACTCATTTGTCCATTCGCCTCTTATGCGACAAACGCGGGGCAATTTCGCCAAACAGATTCACAATACCTGCTCCTGGCCCTCGCGTAAGAGAATGCGCGCCAAGACCCAGTCGAACCAATACCCACCTAAACTATGCAGGTTCAGACCGAGCCCCTTGTTGAATGCCAGGTTAATCTGCTCATCGGCCTGCTTCAGTGTCGCGAGCCCTTGCTCGTGTTTCTCCAATCGCCATGAAGCCAGCGCCAGAACCACACGCGCCAAGGCCTCTGGCGGACCTTTAGCCCCGCGAGAATTCAGGCAACGGGTGCAAAAGGCCGCTGCCTTGAGGTCGTCTCCACGCCGGTATTCCAGCAACGCCAACGCGGATGAGATCCAAGGCTCGCCCTCGGGGGAACCGCCCGCCAGCTCCCTTTCGGCAGCCTCTGCCGCTGGCCGGAGGCTCTCGAGGAGTTGCCGATTTGCGGGGAGCATCAGGCAGGTTCTAATGAGACGGTCTGGCAGGGTACTGACGGCGCTGCTGGCATTGCCAAAGCGCAAAACGGTCTCCTGACGGAACCGCTCGTAATCATTTCGTTGCCCTGCCTCCACCAACGCAGCGCCAAGTCTGAAATGGTCCAGCGTCACGCCCGGATCATCAGGCAGGTCCAGTTGCACCAAAACCACGAATCGCTCAATTGCTCGCGGCCAGCGGCTATTAACCGCATTCCAATCGCCCAGCGTGCGCAACAGGGCCTGGCTTTCCACGGAGGGCTTTTCCAGCCGAATCAGCCCGAGTACTTCATCGGCTTGTTCGTATTGATTTTGCGCCATCAGCAGGCGGGCCTTTCTCACAGCTTCATGCGACTCAGCTTCGCGCCGCAGTTGCGTCTCTCTGGCATGGGCGGCTTCAGCCTCTTGCCGGGCGGCTTCAGCTCTCCGCGAAGCCGCTCGTTCCTTAATCAAGAGAGAGGTCGAAATGATGCTGCCCAGGAACAAAGCCGCGGTCGCGGCTGCTCCGAGCAGGAACGCCATTCGATTTCTTCGCACCAGTTTTTGCACTCGATACAAGCGACTCGGTGGACGCGCTAAAACGGCTTCCTCACGCAAATAACGCTCGATGTCCTCCGCGAGCCCATTGGCTGTCGCATAACGGCGGGTTCGGTCCTTTTCCAGGCACTTCAGAACGATCCAATCCAAATCACCGCGGAGTTGAGATACCAGCCGGGGCGCTTCAACCTGAAGCCCCCTGGCGGTCTTGGCCAACTCCTCGTTGTTCAGCGTTTGGAGTTTGGCCGACGGGCTCAGCGGCTCCTGCTCGCACACTGTTCGTCTCAGTTCGTCCACTCCCAGTTTCAATAAATCCGCCGTGTCAAAAGGAGTGCGACCAGTCAGCAGTTCGTAAAGCAATACCCCGAGTGAGTAAATGTCGCTGCGGGTGTCCAGGTTCAAACCGCTCAGTTCCATCTGCTCGGGACTCATGTAGGCCGGCGTGCCCATCAGTTGCGCATACGAGGTGAAAAGTGTCTTGTCCGTCAGGCGTTGCTCCGTGGCTTTGGCAATCCCGAAATCGATCACCTTGGGGGCCGGCACTCCGTCATGCATCGTCACCAGGATGTTTGAGGGCTTGAGGTCTCGATGAATGATTCCTTTTTGATGGGCATGCTGCACGGCGTTGCAGACCTGAACAAACAACTCCAGCCGTTCCTGCATGCTCACCCGGTTCTGATCACAGTAGTCGGTGATTTTGATACCATGGACCAGCTCCATCACGAAGTAAGGGCGGCCCGTTTCGGTGGCGCCGGCATCCAAGACTCGGGCGATATTGGGATGATCCATCAGGGCGAGTGCCTGACGCTCGGCCTCGAACCGGGCGATCACGTTCCTCGTATCCATCCCCAACTTGATAATCTTGAGCGCCACTCGGCGGCGAATCGGCTGTTCCTGCTCGGCCATGTAGACCAACCCGCAACCCCCTTCCCCAAGCTTTTGGAGTAATTTGTAAGGTCCGATGCGACTGCTTTGGCAAGGCTCGGCCTCCAAAGCCGATTTGATCTCCAAAGGAACCCGCGCAGAATCAGCATCGGCCGCTGCCGCCTCCAAGGCGGGGCGGCACTCACTGAAGAAATCGCCGGCGTTTTGCGAAAGCGCCAATAATCTCTCGACCCCTTCACGCAACGCCTTGTCCGCGCCGCAAGCCTGGTCGAGGAACTGACGGCGTTGCTCCGGGTCAGTTATTTCCAGCGCCTCACAAAACACCGCCTTTTCGCGCGGAGTACTCATCGGTCCATTCACCACTTATGCGACAAACCCAGGCCACTTGCGCCAAAATAAATGCCGAACTTTCTCCTTACATCTCCTGGCTGATGTTGCGAAACAACCAGGCCCGGGCGTAGGCCCACTGCCGATCCAGCGTGCGCTTCGAAAGCCCTACCGTCTCCGCAATTTCCTCATTGCTCAAGCCGCCGAAGAATTTCAGCACGACAATGCGCTCCAGCTCGGGATCTTCGACTTTGAGGCGCATCAACGCCTCGTTAACGAGTAAAAGTTTGTCGTCCGGCGTCGTCTCAGCCAGTTCCAAATCCTCTATGTTCAACCGCGCCTGACCGCCGCCATGCTTGAGCCGGGATTTGTGGCGCGCCCTCTCGATTAAAATGCGGCGCATCGCTTCAGCGGCCGCCCCGAAAAAGTGGGCTCGGTTCTGCCAGGTTCGATCTCCGTCGTTCACCAGCCGGAGCCACGCCTCATGCACCAACGCCGTCGGCTGAAGCGTCTGACCGGCCATCTCATGGGCCATTCGCGCCCCCGCCAAGCGCCTCAATTCGGCATACACGAGTGGAAGCAGCTTTTCGGCTGCGCCTTCTTCGCTGCGACCAATCGCTTGCAGGACCTGCGTAACCGGAACCGTCTCAGCCATCCTCCCTTTATAGGCGCCGATGAGTTGAAAGCAAGGACAACCGAAAGGACAACCGGCAGGACCGCTCGGACAGATAATCTCCGCGAGTTCTCACATCGGCCGCGCGAGAATTTTGGCGAACACTGCAACCCTTCCGTCGCATTACCGGGCGAATGGACACACGTTTCTTCGATATTTGGAACCGACCGACTTGCGAGAACGATTGTTTTTCGAACCTTCGAAATATCGAGGCCGCCCCCATGAGCCATTCCAAGCTGATACTCCGCAGTTTGTGCATTTCGGCGGAGTTGGTCCGCCAGTTGCACAACTCGGATTTGGCTAACGAACTAAAATGAAAAATCGAATAGTGCTTATGATCAATACCGCTAATCCAGGGCACCAGTGGGCGAGCGTCGGAGTCAAAAAGCTTACCTTGCTAGTAGGCATCGCGCTAGCACTCGCCGGTTGCGGAAAACCCGCGGCCCGCCCGCCCGAGAAAAGTTTGGTGCGCACTGCAATCGTCGAGTCGATGGGCAATGTCCGCTCCGACGGCGAGGCTTCTTATCTCGCGGCAGTGAAGTTCGACCACGAGACCGATCTCAACTTCAAAGTGGGCGGGATCGTGGTCGTCATCGGCCCGGCCGCAAATAAGGATTGGGACGAAGGGACGCCGGTCAAGGCCGGGACGGTGCTGGCCGAGTTGAAGGAGTCGGATTTCAAAAACGCGTTGGACACGGCGCGCGCGAAAGCGGAATTGGCCGGCAAGACTCTGGAGCGTTTCCGGAAACTGCGCGCGACGGACGCGATTTCGCAGCAGGAACTCGATGTGACGGAAGCAGACTGGCGCACGGCGCAGGCGGCGTTGGATCAGGCAGAGCACAATCTTCGCGACTCGCGATTGGTGGCGGACAAGAATGGAGTAATTCTGGCGCGCTATATCAACCGGGGCGTCACGGTCCAACCCGGCCAGCGCGTGCTGCGCTTTGCGGATACCACCCTGATGTCCGTCGAATTGGGATTGCCGGATCGGTTGATTGGAAAGCTGACGCCCGGTCAGGAGATTCAGGTCGAGATTTCGGCGCTGGAAGGAATGCCGCCGTTTCGTGGCCGCATTTCGGAAGTGGGAGTGGCGGCGAGCGGTGAAGGCCGATTGTTTCGAGTCGTGATCAAAGTGCCGAACCCGGAGGGTCTGCTGCGTTCCGGCATGACGGCGCGCATTCGCGTCGGCGACGCTTCCGCAGCGGCATCCGGCACGGTTTGTATTCCGCTCTCGGCGCTGGTGACTCATGTGTCCGACGGCAGTTCACAAGTTAGCGGGCAAACGCAATTAGGAGTCTTCGTCGTCCAGGGCGGCAAAGCAATGAAGCGAGCGGTGAAGACCGGAGATATTCTCAAGAGTTCCATTCTCATTACCGAAGGGTTGCAGGCGGGCGAACAGGTGGTGACTTCGGGAGCGAGTCTTCTTTACGACGGCGCGCCGGTCGAAGTCGCTCCCGAACTGGTCACGAAGTAAGCCAGGAGAAACATTCCCATGTCAGAAAACGTTGAAAATAAAAATGAGTCCGGTGGCATCGCTCAATTTTTTGTCGAGCATCGGGAAGTGAGCTGGCTGGCGCTGATTGCCGTGCTGGTGTGGGGCGCGCTGGCTTATACCAAGCTGGGCCAGCAAGAGGACCCGACGATTCCGCAGCGAACGGCGATGTTGGTGACCGTGTTTCCGGGCGCGACGGCCTCGAAGGTGGAGGAGTTGGTCTCGAAACCGCTCGAACGCAAGATCAGCGAACTCGATTCCATCGACGAGATCAAGACGACCTCCCGGCCCGGCATCTCCACGATGAACATCAAACAGCTTCCCGGTTCGGACGCGACGATTGACCAGCAGTGGGACAAGGTCCGGGCCAAGATCCAGGAAGTGCAGTTGCCTGATGGCACGCGCCAGCCGTGGCTCAACACGGATTTCGGCAACACCATCACGCTGCTGTATGCGTTGGTCAGTCCTCCCATCACGGACGCCGAATGTGTGGCACGCGCCAATCTGTTGCGTGAGCGTCTGACTAAATTGCGCGGGGGAGCGGTTTCGAGCAACCGCGCGGCGGTGGCCGCCTTCCTCCCGGCCATCTCCCCGGGCGATCGTGACGTGCTCAGCGCGC
>Ga0105252_10001127_pt1 | contig 12823 bp, 15 predicted proteins | sample EasRivMeERMZT100_FD_89675 | JGI IMG/M metagenome (GOLD analysis project Ga0105252, IMG submission 89675) | Soil microbial communities from meander-bound floodplain in the East River, Colorado, USA - East River MetaG ERMZT100 | ecosystem: Environmental > Terrestrial > Soil > Floodplain | place... | reverse complement strand
ATGTTCGCGAAGAAGGCGAGGTGGTAGGCGAGACCCAGCCACGCCCAGAGACAGGCGAGGATGGCGGAAATGCCGGCGCTGGCCCAGCGGCGCGGGACGAACACCAGGACGACTGCCGCTACGGCGAGCGCGAGCAGAAGGACCTGGGCCGGCCAGACCGCGGTGTTGTAGGCGCGGAAGACGTCGAAGAACTGCTCAACGGTGAAGGGCAGCTGCATGTGCGCTCCGGGCGGGCTTGTCCTCGCGGCCGTCGGCATTCGACCCTCGGTCTGGTCAGCCCGGATGAGTTCGAGAAAGCTTGGAGGCTTAGGGTAGTGTCCGGGGAAACGGGTGAAGCCCACTGCCGGGGCTTTGCGGGGAAGGCTTACCTTCTCGGCTCATACCGCATCGCCACCGCCCCCGAGCTGAGCTCCAGCCGGCTCACGAGCTTTAAGTCGACCCACTTCGATAGCCCCGCGAACAATCTCGGCCCGTGGCCCGCCAGCCTGGGCTGCACCACGAACTCGTACTCATCGATCAATCCCAGCTCCGCCAACGCCATCGGGAGCTTCACGCCACCCGTGCCCAGTCCGTTACCCGACTCCCGCTTGAGCTGCTGAACGGCCTTCGCCAGATCCCCTCGCACGAGCTCCGCATTCCAATCGACCCGGTCCAAGGTACTCGACACGACATACTTCTTCTTCGCGTCGATCGTCCGGGCGAAGGGCTCCATCAAATCAGGCCTCGCTCCCGTCTGCGCGGGCGGCCGGAACGCTGCCTCCATCATTTGGTAAGTCACCCGCCCTAAGAGGAGGGCATCGGCCTGGTCGAGGTTCTCGACCGCATGACGATGCAACTCTTCGTCCGCGGGAATTGCACGATGATCGCAGCACCCGTCCAGAGTGACGTTGATGGAATACCGAAGTGGTCGCATTACGTGCTCCTGAAGCGGCCGAACGGCAAGCTAACCGGCGGCGGGCCGAGGCGCTCGTGGCAATCGCAGGACGTACCCGCCGTCCGGTTGAGCGCCTCGTTAGCGTTCATCATTCCACCCCTGCTTCTTAGCTTTAGATAGGCATTCTTTCGCCCGCCTATATCCCAATTCAATCATCTCGGATGCCCGGTCAAACTCTAATGTCTGACACGCGTTCCTGGCAATTTCTATGACTATGTCCGGCGGGTAAGCGGCAAGCTTTTGGCGCGCGATGGTACTCTGCATAGCCTCAAACGCCTGCATGGCGATTTCGTACGCCCCCCAATCTCCACTGCCCCTGCTTGTCACGGATTGTTGGAGTTGATTTATGAAGCGATTGATCCTTTCACGTAACGGAGATGAAGGGGACGCTGGAGCAGCACTCAAGGTGCTCCGCTCTTCCGGATTCTGTGCGGGGCCCCCCAGATTTACGGCAATAGTAATGTCGGTTTCATCACCAAACGTTGGCGCAATAGGCACAGGATTTAAAACCCCGCCATCAACAAGATCTCCCCCTTTGTACTTGAAGGGAGTAAAGAGAAGCGGTATTGCGAAAGACGCTCTCATAGCATCAAAGAGACTACCCGACTTTATCCATATTTCCTTCTGGCCTTTTATATCTGTCGCAACAGCCGTATATGCAAAGGGGAGATCTTCGATTAATTGCTCTCCTACTAGCTTGATAAGGGTGTTGATGAGTTTGTCGCCTCTTACTAGTCCGCTCTTTTCCCATGAAAGATCCAGTAGAGTGACTATGTCAACTTTCGTGATGGAACGCACCCATTGCTCATATACATCTAGTTTTCCGGCAACATATATTCCCCCTATGACTGCACCGATTGAGCAACCGACTATTGATCGTATTTCATAATTGTTTTCTTCAAGCCAATGAATTACGCCAATATGTGCTAAACCTCGAGCGCCGCCACTCCCAAGAACTAGAGATACAGTTTTCATATTCGTTATTGCCATAATCTCAGCAAAATGCCTTTCCTCAGACGCTAACGTCATGTTGAGCGGCGCGCTTCAGCGCGTCCGCTGCACCTAAAGTTAGACCGCAGATGGCTACAGCGCCGCATATGCACCCCACAAAAGAATGACTGTGCCCACTAGAAAGCCGACCACGCCAAGCAGATTGCCGAAATGAACGATGCGATTCAAGAGTGGCGGTTCGGAGGTGAGGCCGCGGTACCCATAGTGCGCTCCAAGGGGAAGGACGATCGCAAAAGCGTAACTTGATGCGATAAACGCCAATACCAACAAAGCGAGCGCGGGCGGGCTCAACGCGAGATATGTCACGACGCCGCCAAGGGCCAGCAGCAGTACGCCTCCCAGTACGAGACTGGAGTGGGCTACGCGCCAAGCTCGGACGACGGACTCCGGTCTTCCGCGAACAATCGAACGGCCCATCGGTGCGCCACAGAGCAAGCCGACAAGAAGGACTACCGCACCGTGGAAGATGAGCTGCCTCGTGTGCCACATATGCGTGTGCTCCTACGGTCTAACGTGGAGGTTACCGGCGCGCGACTACGGACACGAACTCAAGGCGCGATGCTTCACGCGCGTCCGGGTACACCGCCAGGTTATACGTCATTGTTGAAACCTCAGCCCAATAACCGGATATGACTTGGTGCCCGGATCGTAGGAGAACACCAGAAACCCAGAGGTGAGCTGCCTAAAGGGACCGAACTGCTGAACGTTAAGTTCTGACGTGGCCTGCGATACGGTCAGCATCGGTTCGTCAGTGAAGAGACACGCGACCGTTTCGGCATAAGGCCCACCGTGGTAGGTCTTTTTGTCTTTCTCGCCCAAGCGGTGAGCGATGTGGACAGCGAGATCGCCGGGATTCCACAAGCGCATGACGTCATGACCTTGTGCGTTAAGGCGCGCTGCGTCTTGGCAAATCACTTCGGCAACCTCAAGAGCAACCTGTGCCCCGGCACGGTTGACGCACGCGCAATCCGGAGGATCGGGTATCTGGAGCCGCGGCGAGTGAAGATGAACCTTTCCTTCGCGATTCAGCGAAACCAGTAGCTCCTCGACCACGCCAAGTTCCTTGCGGCCTTTGTCAAACCATTCGAAAAACGGTGCATACGTTCTCATGACGTATAAACTAAAGTTAGCCAGCACTTTGTCCATATTCACCAAAAGCGGCCCAACTGGTGAAGACTCTCCATGATGATCATGAAGATGCCTCCGGCAACTATCATGACGCTCCCAATGAGACATATGATTGCCAAGTAACCTGGGCTGCCCAACTTCGCGATTTGAAACATCACTTCGAGAGTCATCACGGCGCGGGGATTCTCAAAGAACGCTCGACGGTACTCGCGAAGGAGACGCAGACCGGCGTATCCGATGACCAGCCCCACTACCGTGACACCGAGCCCTTCAAGCACGCCCATCATGTGCTGGCTAACGTCATGTTGAGCGGCGCGCTTTAGCGCGTCCGCTCAACGTTCCCAGTAACCGGCGCGCGCCCGCCGACACATGCAAAGCACGGCGCCCGCGCGCGCGTCCGCGTTGACTGGGCGGTTAGGAGTCACGCGCCCTGGCCTTTGAAACCACGCTTAATCCACGCGACGACTAGCACTGCCGCCTCGGCAAGAAACCACAAGAGCATTGGTGTCACGAGCGCAAGAATGAAAAGACGTAGCCAACGAAATTCGGTCACTTTGGGAATCGCTGCCAGCTTTGACCAATCGATTTCCCAAGGACGCAACGGTTGGTCCTTTTTCAAACGTTCGAGATCCTGTTCTAGCTTGTACCGCAACTCGAACTGCTGCTCTTCCGTGATCGTAACGACCTTTCCATCAGGAAGCGTAACCTTATTGCCCTCAATGATTGTCCCCAGGGGAATCGTCTGATAGACGAAGTAACCGTTGGAATCGGATGAGTACTCGCTCAGTGCGAAGCCTAGAACACCGAGCAACCATAGCGTCGCTACGACGATCCCGAAGCGTCGCCAACCGTTCAGCAGTGGCCTCATCGTGCCCTCTAACGTAAGTTGATTGACAAAATAGTTGACACTTCGGGCGGTTTGCAAAGCGCCATTCTGCGCCGATCTCAGGTCATCCTTCAAGCCGATCAAGGTGTTAGCACAAGCGGTCCATCGCGCAAACCGACTATTCTCGGCGGTCGGGAGCGCAGCTTCAGTCAGCCCCATCCTCCTGCAAAAACTGCAGCACCGCGACTTCCTCGCGCCGCAGCGCCGCGGTGGGGTGCTCGCGACGGGCTCGAGCCGGAGGAGGGGCGAGGGCGAGCGGCGCGGTGAGGCCCTGCAGATACGCGCGCACCAGGCCGGGGTGGACGTAGTACTTCCGGCAGGTCGCACGCGTGTTGCCGAGGCGCTTCGCCACGGCGTCGATGGCGCGGATCATGTTGCGCTCGGCTTCGCGCTGGCTCTTCGCCGGCCCCAGCAGGAAAAGCTCCCGCGCGGCGAGCATGGTGCCCGCCCAGGTGCGGAAGTCCTTCGCGGTGAGGTCGCGGCCGGTGATCTCGCGCAGGTAGGCGTTGACGTCGTCCGACGAAATCGTCTGGCGCTTGCCGGTGGCATCGAGGTACTTGAACAGTTCCTGCCCCGGCAGGTCCTGGCACTGCTGGATGATGCGCGCGAGCCGCCGGTCGGTGATCGCGATGGCGTGGTTCACACCGCTCTTGCCGCGGAAGGTGAAGTGCAGTTTCGCGCCCTTGATCTCGAGGTGGCGCCCGCGCATGGTGGTGAGCCCGAAGGAGCGGTTGTCGCGCGCGTATTCGTCGTTGCCGACGCGGATCAGCGTCTTGTCCAGCAGCCGCACCACGGTGGCGAGGATCTGGCGGCGCGTGAGGTCGCGCGCGCGCAGGTCGCGCTCGACGCGGTCGCGGATTTCCGGGAGGGTCTCGCTGAATTCGAGCATGCGGCGGAACTTGGATTCGTCGCGCGTCTCGCGATACAAGGGGTGATAGCGGTACTGCTTGCGCCCGCGGGCGTCGCGCGCGGTGGCCTGGATGTGGCCGTCCGGATCCGGGCAGATCCAGACTTCGGTCCACGCGGGCGGGATGACGAGGGCCTTGATGCGCTTGCGCTCGGCCGCCGAGGTGATGCGCTTGCCATCGGGCGCGTAGAAGGCCCAGCCCTTGCCCACGCGTTTTCGCTGGATTCCGGCGAGGCCGTCGGTGACGTAGCTCAAGCCCGCGTGGGCGGCCGCCTCGCGGTGCTGGTCGGCCCGCGGCGTAATCAACGCCTCAGCCCTTGCCCGGATGCACCGCGCCGCACTTCCCGCAGGTGCGGGTCCGCTCGCCTGCATAGAATTGCTCGAACAGCGGCGGCAAGTCGCGGACGATGCTCTTCAGCTGCACTTCCACGCGGTAGAGGAGCGCGTGGCATTCGAGGCAGTACCACTCGAAGCCGTCCTTCACGCCCTCGGGCCGCGCGCGCTCGATCACGAGGCAGATGCTCCCCGCCTCGGGACGCTGCGGCGAATGGCGCACATGCGGCGGCAGGAGAAAGATCGCGCCTTCCCTGAGATCGATCCGCCCGGGCTTGCCGTTCTCCATGACGTTGAGGAAGGCGTCGCCCTTCATCTGGTAGAAGAACTCCTCGTACGGGTCGTCGTGAAAATCGGTGCGGCGGTTGGGACCGCCGACGATGGTGACGATGAAATCGCTGTCCTGCCAGATTTGCGCGTTGCCGACCGGCGGCTTGAGCAGATGCCGGTGTTCCTCGATCCATTTCGGGAAGTCGAGAGCCTTGAGCACGGCGCTACAGCTTGATGCAGACGTTGGTCGGCTCGGAGTAGAAATTCAGCGAATGCAGCCCGCCCTCGCGGCCGATGCCGGAGAGCTTCGCCCCGCCGAAGGGCGTGCGCAGGTCGCGCAGGAACCAGCAGTTCACCCAGGAGATCCCGACCTCCATCGCCTGGCCGACGCGGTGGCCGCGCGAGAGGTCGCGCGTCCACACCGTGGAGGCGAGGCCGTAGGGCGTGTCGTTCGCCATCGCGACGGCTTCTTCTTCCTTGTCGAAGGGCGCGATGTGGGCGCACGGGCCGAAGATCTCCTCGCGCACGATGCGCGATGTTTCGGGGAGACCCGTCCACAGCGTCGGCTGGATCCAGGCGCCGTCGTCGCGCGCGTCGCCGAACCTGGGCACGCCGCCGCCGGTGACCACCTTCGCGCCTTCCTTCCTGGCGATCTCGTAGTAGGAGAGCACCTTCTCGCGGTGCTGCCTGGAGATCAGCGGCCCCAGGTTGGTGGCCTTGTCCTGCGGGAAGCCGAGCACGAGCGCCTCGGCTTTCGCCTTCAGCGCCGCGACGAAGCGATCGAAGATCGACCGCTCGACGTAGACGCGCTCGGGCGCGAGGCACACCTGGCCGGTGTTGGAGAAGATCGCGTTCGACATGCCGGCCACCGCGGCGTCGAAATCGCAGTCGGCGAACACGATGCCGGGGTTCTTGCCGCCCAGCTCGAAGGAGACCGGCTTCACCGTCGGCGCGACCGCCTTCATGATCGCCGCGCCCGTGGTGGTTTCGCCGGTGAAGGTGATGCCGTTCACCTCGGGATGCGTGGTGATGAATTCGCCCGCCGAATCGGGGCCGAAGCCGTGCACCACGTTGTACACGCCCGCCGGCACGCCCGCGTCGTGCATCACCTCGGCGAGCAGCGTCGCGGTCGAGGGCGTTTCCTCGGAGGGCTTCGCCACGATGGTGTTACCGCAGGCGAGCGCCGGCGCGAGCTTCCAGGTGAGGAGCAAAAGCGGCAGGTTCCAGGGCGCGATCACGCCGACCACGCCGAGGGGCTTGCGCATCGCATAGTTGACCGCGCCCTTGCCGTCGGGCGTGTCGAGGAAATAGGACTCGGTGCCGTAGGTGCGCACGATGTCGGCGAAGACGCGGAAGTTGGCCGCGCCGCGCGGGATGTCGAGGTGGCTCGCCAGCGACACGGGCTTGCCGGTGTCGGCGACCTCGGCGGCGAGAAAATCATCGAAGCGCTTCTCGATGCCCTCGGCAACCTTGCGCAGCAGGTCGACGCGCGCCTGCAGGGCCATCTTCCCCCAGGGGCCCTTCAACGCGGCCTTAGCCCCGCGCACCGCCTCGTCCACCATGGCGCGGTCGGCCTCGTGCACCTGCGCGACCACGGTGCCGTCCACCGGATTGATCTTGGTGAACTGCTTGCCGCTGGCGACGAATCGGCCGTTGATGTAGCACTTGCGTTCGGCGACCTTGGCGTTCGCGTTCATGGAAATCTCCGCGAGGAACCCGCCATAGGCAGGCTCCGGAAAATAGGTGATACTTTACCAAAATGCGTTGCGCTCATACACGAGCGTTTTCGGTGCGAAGCAAGTCGCTATGACGCTCGTCTCCAAGGAACGTGCGATCCTGTTTGCCGACGTGAGCGGCAGCACGGCCCTCTATGAGAAGCTCGGCGACAAGCCCGCCGCCAAGGCCATAGAGGCCTGCCTCGACGAGCTTCGCGAGATCGTGGCGAGGCGCGAGGGCCGGGTGGTCAAGACCATAGGCGACGAGATCATGGTGGTGTTCGCCAGGCCCGAGACCGCGAGCGCGGCGGCGCGGGACATGCAGCTGAGAGTGAGCGCCCTCGCGCCCGTGGCCGGCGTGAAGTTCGCCATACGCATCGGTTTCCATTTCGGCCCGGTCCTGGAAGACAAGGCGGACTTCCTCGGCGACGGCGTCAACACCGCGGCGCGGCTCACGAGTCTCGCCAAGAGCGGCCAGATCCTCACCAGCGGCGCCACGGCGAACACGCTGTCCACCACCCAGCGGATCTACCTGCGCGATCTGGACTCCGTCAACGTAAAGGGCAAGCAGGAAGCCGTGCGCGTCTACGAGCTGCTGTGGGGCGATTCCGAGGAGGCGACCCAGGTGTCGGGGCTTGCCTCCAGCGCCAACGTGAAGGCCACGCTGACGCTCGAGATCGGCGGGCGCACCCTGAGCTTCCCGGACGGGAAGACGGTGCTCACGATGGGCCGCGAGAAAACCTGCGATATCGTCGTGGCCGAAAAGACGGCTTCGCGCAATCACGCGCGCATCGAGCGCAGCGGGCTCCTGTTCGTCCTGATCGACGAATCGACCAACGGCACTTACGTGGCGATGGAAAAGGACAAAGAGGTGCTGTTGCGCCGCGATCGCATCATGTTGCGCGGGCGGGGCAAGATCGGGTTCGGCACATCGACCGGCAAGGCGACCGAGTTGATGAAGTTCGATTGCGCGTGAGAGTGCTAGACTTCGCGCTTTTTCGGGGGTTGACGTGAACGAGGCAGCATCGGCAGCGCGTCCGGCGGTTTCGGGAAAAGAACACTGGACCGGCAAGGGCGGCACACATAACGAGAACGTCAGACTCTTTCTCTGGCAAAAGCCGCCCGCCGCGGGGACGCAGAAGCGCGGTACCGTGCTTTTCGTGCACGGCTCCTCGATGGCTTCGCAACCGACTTTCGATCTGAGCGTTCCGGGGCGCCCCGATTCTTCGGTGATGGACTGGTTCGCAGCGCGCGGTTTCGATACCTGGTGCATGGACCACGAGGGTTACGGGCGCTCCGACAAGTCGCGCCCGATCAACTGCGACATCCCGAACGGCGCGGACGATCTTGCCGCAGGCAGCGACTATATTCTGAAAAAAACCGGGGCGGGCAAGCTGTTCATCTACGGTATTTCCTCGGGGGCGCTCCGGGCGGCGCTCTTCTCGCAGCGCCATCCGGAGCGCGTCGCGCGCCTCGCGCTCGACGCTTTCGTATGGACGGGAGAGGGCAGCCCGACTCTCGCCGAGAGGAAGAAAAGACTGCCCGAGTTCACCTCGAAGAACCGCCGGCCGATCGACCGTGCCTTCGTGCACAGCATCTTTTCCCGCGACCATCCGGGGACAGCCGACGAGGCCACCATCAACGCTTTCGCCGACGCCATCGTCGCCCTGGACGATTCGGTGCCGACCGGCACCTATGTGGACATGTGCTCGAAGCTGCCGCTCGTCGACCCGGCCAAGATCGCCGTGCCCACGATCATCATGCGCGGCCAGTGGGACGGCATCGCGGGCATCGACGACTTGATGGAATTCTTCAAGCGGCTGCCGAACCCGGACAAGCAGTTCACGGTGATGGCCGGGATCTCGCACGCGAGCTTCCATCAGAAGAACTACCTCATGGTGTATCACATCCTGCACGCCTTCTTTTCGCAACCGGATCCTGTATACAAAGGTTGACCTCCATGCGCACGCTCTCCATTCCCGTCCTCGCCCTGCTGCTCGTTGCGACCGCAACGGCGCAGACCTATCCATCCCGTCCCGTTCGCATCGTGATCCCGCTCTCGCCGGGCGGCACGACCGACGTGCCTGGGCGCATGATCGCGCAGAAGCTCTCCGAGACGCTCGGGCAGCAGTTCTACGTGGAGAACCGCGCCGGAGCGGGGGGCACGATCGGTTCGGACTTCGTGGCCAAGGCCAATCCGGACGGCTACACGCTGCTCCTCACCGCTTCACCTTTCGTGATCACGCCGCACGTGTACAAGAAGCTGCCTTACAACGCGCTCACCGATTTCAGCTTCGTGATCCGCATCGCTTCCGGGTGCTACGTCCTGGTCGTGCATCCCTCGCTCGGAGTGAGTTCCGTCAAGGAGCTGATCGCACTCGCCAAGCAGCAACCCGGCAAGATCGATTTCGCGAGCTCGGGCAACGGCAGCGCTCAGCACCTGGTCACGGCGCTGTTCACGCACATGGCGGGGATCGACCTGATGCACGTTCCCTACAAGGGCAGCGGCCCGGCGCAGCAGGATCTGGTCGCCGGCATCGTCAAAGTGAGCTTCGTCGGCACGCCGATCGCGATTCCGCACATGAAATCGGGAAGGCTGAGGGCGCTCGGCGTGAGCACGACGAAGCGCTCGCCCGAATTGCCCGACGTGCCTACCGTCGCCGAGGCGGGCATCCCGGGCTACGAGGCTGTCGTGTGGATCGGCATGCTTGCGCCGGCCGGAACGCCGCAGGAGATCACCGCCAAGCTGAACGGCGAGATCGGCAAGCTGCTGCGCACCGAGGAAGTGAAGAAGCTCCTCGCCCCGACCGGCATGGAGCCCGCCCCGGACACGCCCGAGCAGTTCGCCGCCTACATCAAGGCCGACTACGACAAGTGGGGCAAGGTCGTGCGCGATTCGGGCGCGACGGTGAACTAGCGGGTCCTGTCGTTCCCGCGCAAGCGGGAATCCACGCCTGCGCGTAACTCGTGCGGGAAATCATCTTTCTCCTGACGCTCGCGAGCGCCAATTCCGGCGTCGCGCTGCGCGTGGTCGAGCCGATGCTGCCGGAGCTCGCGAGCGACTTCGGCGCGAGCGTTTCGGCGACCGCCGTGATCATTACCGCCTATGCGCTCGCCTACGGCGCGGCGCAGCTGGTGCACGGGCCCCTGGGCGACCGTTTCGGCAAGCTGCGCGTGGTGACGCTCACGCTCTTCGGCGCCGCGGCGGGCTCGTTCGGCTGCGCGCTCGCGCAGGATCTTTCATCGCTCGCCGCGATGCGTCTCCTGACCGGGCTGTTCGCCTCCACGCCGGTCATACTCGGCATGGCCTACATCGGCGATCGCGTCCCGATCGCCGATCGCCAGCTGGTGATCGCGCGCTTCATCATGGGCACGATCACCGGGCAGGCGCTGGGGCCGGTCATCGGCGGCGCCGTCACCGACCTGATCGGATGGCGCGGCACTTTCGTCCTGATCGGCGCGGTGTTCATGGTCGTGGCGGCGGTGCTCACCGTGCGCACGCGCGCCCAGTGGGGCGAAGAAAAGGGGGCGAAGTTCCAGGGCAACCCGTTCGCCACTCACCTGCGCCTGCTCCGCGTCTCCCGCGTGCGGGTGGTGCTCGCAGTGGGACTGATAGAAACCTTCTTCTTCTTCGGCGCGTTTTCCTTCCTGGGCGCTTACTTCAATCTGCGCTTCGGCGTGAGCCTTACCCTGGCCGGCGTGCTGCTCGCCGGTTTCGGCATCGGCGGACTGCTCTACACGCTGATGGTGAGAAGGCTGCTGATGGAGTACGGCCAGCGGGGCCTCGTGCTCCGCGGCGGGATCGCCTGCTGCGTATTTTTCACGCTGACCGCGCTGGTGCCGGCCTGGCCGGCGATGATGGCCTGCACCATCGGCCTGGGCTTCTCGTTCTACATGCTGCACAACACGCTGCAGACCAAGGCGACCGAGATGGCGCCGCAGGCCCGCGGGACCGCGGTGGCCATGTACTCCTCGGCGTGGGCGCTGGGGCAGGCGATCGGGACGGCCGTCATGGGGTTCGCCGTGGGGCTGGTCGACTATGCGCCGGCGATCATCGCCTTCGGCGCGGGTTATTTCGCGCTGGGCTTGTGGATGAGAAGGAACCTGAACAAGCTGTAGGCGCGGTGCATAATCAACATATGCGCAGATTCCTCGTTGCTCTCGCGTTGTGTCTCGCGCTGCCCGCCTTCGCGCTGGAGCCGATCCGGGTCGCGAACAATGTCTACTTCATTCGCGGCGATACCGGGCTGCCCTCGGCAGCGAACCGCGGCCACACCTCGAACGCCGGCTTCGTCGTTACGAAAGACGGCGTGGTGGTCTTCGACGCCCTGGGCACGCCCGTGCTCGGCAGGGAGCTCATCGAGGCAATCCGCAAGATCACGCCGGCGCCGATCCGGCGCGTCGTCGTCAGCCACTATCACGCCGACCATTTCTACGGCCTGCCGCCGTTCAAGGACACGGGCGCCGAGATCTGGGCGCATCGCGCCGCGCGCGGGGTTCTCGACTCCGAAGCAGCCGGACTGCGCCTCGCCGAGCGGCGCCAGTCGCTCGCGCCCTGGATCGGCGCGGACATGCGCCTGGTGCCCGCCGACCGCTGGCTCGATGGCGAAGCGACATTCCAGCTGGGCGGTCTCACGTTCCGCGTCTTTCCGATCGGCCCGGCGCACACGCCCGAGGACCTCGCGATGGCGGTCGAGGAGGAGAACGTGCTGTTCGTCGGCGACCTGATGTTCGCGGGACGCATACCCTTCGTGGGAGACGCCGACAGCAGGGCGTGGATCGCCGCCATCGATCGCATCGTGAAGTTCAATCCGAAAGTCCTGGTCGGCGGCCATGGCGACGCCTCGCGCGATCCCGCGGCGGACCTGCGCATGACGCGCGACTACCTCGTGTTCCTGAGAGAGAAAATGGGCCCCGCGGCCGCGGAGCTCGAGGATTTCGACGTCGCCTACAAACGCACGGACTGGTCGCGCTTCGCGCACCTGCCGGCCTTCGAGGAGGCGAACCGGAGGAACGCGTACAACACCTACATCCGCATGCAAGGAGGAGAGAAATGAGCACCTTGAATCCCGCTATAATTTGAGCCTCCCACCTCGACCTGTCCCGACAGAGTCCCCCATGAATACCCGTGACGCCGCGCTTGCGAAAGTCCGCGAACTCGCTCATTTCGTCGGCGGCAAGCCGGTCAAAGGCGCCGATCCAAAAAGCGGCGGCCGCTTCGGCGACGTTTTCAATCCCACCAGCGGCGCGCTCGCCGCGCGGGTGCCGCTCGCGTCGAAAGCGGAGGTCGAGCGCGCGATCGCCAACGCCAGGGAGGCATTCACGGGCTGGTCGGAGACCTCGCCCGTCACGCGCGCGCGGGTGATGTTCCGCTTCAAGGAGCTGGTCGAAAAGCACATCGACGAGCTGGCGCTGCTGGTCGCCTCCGAGCACGGCAAGGTGCTCTCCGACGCCAAGGGCTCGGTGCAGCGGGGGCTGGAGGTGGTCGAGTTCGCCTGCGGCATCCCGCACCTGATGAAGGGCGAGTTTTCCGACAACGTCGCCACCGGCATCGATCTGTATTCGATCCGCCAGCCGATCGGCGTCTGCGCGGGGATCACGCCGTTCAATTTTCCGGCGATGGTGCCGATGTGGATGTT
>Ga0105252_10001126_pt1 | contig 12840 bp, 12 predicted proteins | sample EasRivMeERMZT100_FD_89675 | JGI IMG/M metagenome (GOLD analysis project Ga0105252, IMG submission 89675) | Soil microbial communities from meander-bound floodplain in the East River, Colorado, USA - East River MetaG ERMZT100 | ecosystem: Environmental > Terrestrial > Soil > Floodplain | place... | reverse complement strand
AATCATTCACAAGACACCGAAGAGTAGGGAAGTCACTCTCGAAGAAATGAATTTATATGGAGCGATGAAGAAGAGATATGATTCCTGTAATCTATCACTCCTGAAAGGTGGATTCTTCTACAGAGTGCCAATCCCGGCATGGCCCGGAAGCACCAAAGAATTTCACGGTCAGCTTCATTATCTATACCCACGGAATGATTGCTATCATAGGGATGCTCCCTTCTGCTACCCGAGGACGAATAGAAGAGTCAAAAGCAACTCCATCAGAGAATTATGTCTTTTGACATACACCATTATCCCTGTGGAGATTCAACGCCACATTGTGTCACTCATTGACTGGGATGAGTGGTTTATTCATCATTGCATAGAATACGATAAAGAAGATAGTATCATCCCCTTTGAAGTCTTTCTCTTCTTTGGTTCGAGAGGATGTCTCACCGCTTCAACTATCTTAAGATATTTTAGAATGGCGGATATGAATGATTCATTGAGAAGAAAAGTTCCCATACTCTTTGAATACTCCAACCCCATTCAGCTGAGAGCCTTCCAAACAACTCCTCAAACCTTTTTTCTCGCTCGCGAGAGAGCTGTTAGAGAAGTTGCAAAGATCTATGCAGATCATCCAGTAAAATTTATGCTCGGTATCTTCTCTGTGCGCAGCTTCAACACTTTTCATCATGTTGTCGAAGGTAAAGAAATGATTCAGGGGAGTGCAAAATCTCAACATATCTATCTTCGTAATGAAGATGTGGAAAGTGTGTTGAGTAATGAATTTGGCATAAGAGCACCAACGATAGATATTTCTGGTTTCGCGAGATGTGTCAAGTGTGTCATGAAAAAATTAAGAGTTTGCCTAGCTGGAACGCGATGCCGATATGAAGCCGATGATTGGGTTATTTCATTTACCCCGGATTACAATGTCATTGGTGATCAAACTGCTCAAGATGGAGAAGAACCACTATTTATGAAGGCTCTTGAAAGAATGATGGGGAAGAATAAAATTAGAACATTTCTAGTCATAGATGATTAGGCTCTCTTTTATTTAATATGTACAATAAAATAAACTTAACTACTCTCACTAGTTACCCATTTGAAGGTTCCCTCAACATCTAATCCAGTATGAGCATCTTGCATGATGGTGTAGACTCTATTTGGATTCTTTTCTGATTTTGAAGTGCGCTTCAATTGAATGCAGTGCTCGAAAAACTCCTTTGGTGTTTCATTGATAATCTCGAAACTATCCTTCATCATCTTCTTATCCACATCAAAACTCGCCTTCCATATCTTCCCATAATGGGAGCTCTTCGGAGATTTCACAACACCTATCTTTGTCGTAATTTGACTCGATTTTGAAATCTTCTTCTGTGACTGGTCGCCCCTCTGCTCTTGCTCGTTGTTCGATTCCTCGTATCCATTGTAAGACATTACTTGTTGCTTCTGGTCCACTGAGGAGTTGGTTGATTCTTCCAATGTTCTCTCTGATTTGTGGAGTGCTGTATTTATCTCGCCCGTCCTCTTCAAAATCTTTCGCGAGGCTGTTAGATCTCCCTTTGTATCTCTTTTCCGTTTTTCTGACATCTACTACTTCTCTATCCGCCACTTTTTTTCTACACATGTGTCACGCCCCCACACGCTGTTGTTTTATAAGATCCCACGTTACGAAACTAATTGTCCTATCCATGCCCTGAACGGCGCCATTGTAAATGGTTCCCCCTAATCCCCCACCCATATTAGGAAGAGCATCCATAAGATAACCCTTTGCCACGCCCACGATGGCAAATGTAAAGAAGGCTGGCCAATTATTAAGAACGGCCATTGGAATAGACTTGATGGCTTCGACCTGACTTATTGCAGCCGTTGTGACACCTCCAAACTGAAAGCCAAACAGTTTTCTTATTCAATATTATGTACACGTGATATATTTTTTGTTCTCTATTGAAGGAGTTCCACTTTACCATTTGAAAGGATGGTAGCCTGTTGAAAGAATTCAGCCCAGGTATCTAATTGATAGGTATTTAATGGGATGGGAGCGCTGAAGTTCATCTTCTTCATAATGGTGGTGTTGTTTGCCATTGTAGTGTATGGATTGATGAGATCCATTTCTTCGGGGTAGGCTTCAAAGTCGTCAATCTGCACAAATTGTGCATCTGCTGCTGGGATGGGGGCATTTCCACCAAATGAGGCCCATGAAATGGGGGGTGCATCAGTCAAGATCCCATTGAGTGACCACTTCATAATCCATCGACAGTACATCTGATAGATTTCACCGAATCCCGCATACGTTCCATCCATAGGCTCGTCTGGAAAGGTCTGACTATTATTAATGACCTGGTTGGAGGCGAAATTAAGAGTGGGCCATTTAATGAATTTATCATTGACCGCCGGATTATTCAACTCCTGCGCATTGACAAAGATATTTAACATGGCATTCAATGAACTGCTTCGATGTTGAATGTTGACGTTCTGTTGTGTTCCACCGGTGAGTTGATTAATGTATCGATCCCAAGTATGAAAGCCAAGCTGTAGACCATTGGCGCGCACATAGTCAGCCATCCCTCTTCTATAATTCACGTCTAACTCTAATCTCTCGCAATGAAGAACGGGGTTTGAAATGGTGACAATTGGAGTCGTTCCATCTGTTTCAATGGTGGTTGTCGGATCACCCAGGTATAATTCGAGTTGCAGACCTCCATTGATATTATCAAGAGGAAGTAATTCTGTATTGAGGAGGCCCGACCAGATGGGACAGATGTAGGTAACGGTAATGGCTCCCTGTGCATTTCGAGTGGCTTGAGTGCCGAAACCCATTAGCCCCACCCCTATGTTCTGTGTCACAATTGCCGGTTGAATCATTTGCCAGAGAGCATTGTAAATACGATTCCAATCGCGCACATCGGAGCATTGTGATGTGTTGGCTAGAATTCTCAGCCTATCAAAGAGAGAGAAGATTCCTTCGTGCACTCGAATATAGGTTCCACCAGTCTTTGCGAGAGTGACATCAAACTGTAGATAGCCCTTCCTAAAGTCAAGTAGAGTGCCATTAGGAATAAGGAAGCGCATCTGTTTATTCTTGTCAGTCGAGTATTGTTGAAGCTCGGCACGTATTTTGATTGGTATTCTTCGTGCTGCGAGACCCTGTTTAGACCTGGTAAATTTTAGAGTCTCTGGCACCTTCTCTTCGAATCCGGCGAGATCAGTATGTTCAAGACCAACATTTGCATTCTGAAATCCATCGCGATTTCTTTTCATTTTTATGGAGAGCTACTGCTTTCTATGTTATTTTCGTGAAGCAACAGCAATAGTTGCAATGCCAGCCACTATTCCCAGAGACCAAAGACCAAATGAAGTAGATGAGGGGAGTATTTCTTTAGTCACTTCTTTTGTCGTATTGATAATTATCTTCTTTGTATCTAGCGCCCTGAGTTTACTACTTAACATTGGATGTCTAACAAGGGGATCGAACTTATCAGACAGCCAGATTCTATTTACCCCGCTGACAAGGCTTAGATCTAGTTGGCTATACCAATTGCACATCATAAGACTGGCAGCACACGTCTTGTAATAATAATTACGTAATTCACTGACTGAGGTTACTTCAGCTGGATCGAGAGGGAGATGATCCGGATAGGAACAATTATAGAGATAGTTGAGGAGAAACCGTTCAGGTTGTTGAGCAGTCCATCTATCATCAAGTAGTTTCTCTCGGAGTTGAGCTATGGGCGTCTCTTTCCATGCTTTCACATTAGCCCAATAAAACTTTTCACGTTCCTCCTGTGACAACTCATCCCACATCTTTGGATGTAGTCTATCATATTCATCCGCAATCTTCCGTTCCGTGATAATCTCATTACGCGTCACCTTGTCCACTAATTTATCTTGTTCATTCTGACTGGGTCTGCCGAGCCCTTGAAACCCATCCAGCCGCGCCCTTCGCATTTGTTCTTCTAGACTCATCCTTTTTTTATTTACTGTGCACTTTAATACTGAATGAACTCAAGAGTGAGTTCCATGGATTGTGGTGCATTGATGATGGGTTGACCAGCCCATGAGGCTAAACTCCAGTCAAAGTGATCAATGTCATAAGGCTGAGGAAAATAGCAAAAGGAATTGTAGGGTTGATAGATTGACATCCTTTCAGTCGCCCCACCAGCTCTCTCCCAATTGACGAGACCTATGCCAATCGTTGATGTTGAGTTGCTCGCCTGTACTCCCGCATCAGCATTTTGAATAATAAAATTAGAATCATAGCAACATGAGCCCAGTAGGTTAGAATTAATGAAGAACTGAAAGCCAACAGTTGGATCAATGTCTGCGGCGTTCCAAAAATACATGTTTGCGTAGCGAACACGTACACCTCGAACACCATAGAGTTTCTTTGGAAGAGTTGAAGTACCGGATGTTGCATTTGTTTTCTTAACGGCGAATGTTGTGACATTGTGTTTAGGAATATCCGGATTTATTGCTTCGAATTGCATGCCACGCATCATATTTATTCACGTGATCTTTACACGTTCATCAAAACCAGAATAATATTGTACATTGGGATCACGATTCTCACGATGTATAAAGGCGAATCGTGATTTCTTCCAGCAGAGCTTGAGAACTTTAAGTAATATATTTTTACTATCAGGATCCGTCACACAGGGGTTATACTCTTCATAGAGCCTCTTCAGATCGGCCGTCATCGAAGGAACGAAAGATATAAGAGACTCGGCATTGTCCCTAAGAGCGGGACTACAACACGCGAGTCGCTGGAACACACCAATGATTGTAAGATTGAGATGAGGACTAGCGAGACACAAGTTAGCAAATGCCCCCTTATTACCCTTATTTGTGGCGTGTTCACCAGCAGCATCATCGACAAACAAAAGAGTTGGGACAGAATAGCGCTGGCGTTTGAGTATTTGATGAATTCCTCGGAACACTCCATCATCCACATTTGTAAACACATGTTCTTTTGGGAATGCCCCAGGGATATTTCGCAAGGTCGCCAATTGTGGTTGTACATTGAAGGTGGGGCAGACGGCGAAACACTGCCTCACCTGATGCATAATTCTCTTTAAAAGTATATCCTGTGCCAGCGTTGTCTTCCCCAGCGTCGAACGCCCGGTGATGATAATACGTGACGGATGTTTAATCTTATTGATTGCTGGGCCTAGCTTGTTAACGAGCTTGTGACCCCGAGTCTCCTTTGGAACCTTCTTCCTGTCTGTCTTGCTCATTTGTGTCGTTGGTTGTTCTTTTTGTTCTTACTTTGCGTCTCAGTCCAAGGACAATTTCACCCACATGATTCAACATGTGAAAGATAATATTCTGGAAGTTACTGTAGAAACCAGAATACTCAAGGATAAGAGCATCGACATCTCGTAGTAACTCATCATTGTTGAGGCACTTATCCATGAGACCCGGTAAGTAGTTGGAATCAGGGAAGAAAGTAACTGCACTGATAAAAAGTTCACTACCAGGTGTACCCCGAAGTGATTGTACATCGGTAACAGCATTTCTATGCACATTCCGCAGATCATCAATGGACAAATTATTAAGAGAGTCGAGTAAATCTCTGTTACTACGAGGCTTAATGCTGGGATATCGCGAAATGATATTACCAATATTAAGTTTAAGCCGTTCACGTTCAACTCTCTGTTCAGGTGTATCAGTATTTTCAGAGGGTCGCTTCTCTCCATTCCCATCAGTCTCTCCCTCTAGAGGCTCGAAGCCAAAGTTGTTCCCTCCATCTTGTTCATTAGGAATGTCATTATCATAATCCTCGGCATTTGAAGCATCATCCATTTCCATCCTCAACTTAAATATCACGTTTACATCACGTTTTCAAAGATGTCATTCAACAAGACTGAAGAGGCTCGAAATTTATACGAGCAACATGATGTGCATCATATTAATGCAAAATCACTTCGAATTGGGACCGACACAACAAAAACAGAGAATTTCGTCTTTGGAAATGTTGACACAACAGCCGTAGCCGCTAGTACTCTTCTTTTGGGAAATGAAGATCCACCTGTTACACCTGGTTTATTCCAATTAATAAGCGTGCTACACACCTTGGACAAAACAGTTAGCATAGTCTCGATAGCGAATATCACCTTCAGAATCTCTGGCACTAGAGTTAATAACCATGTTACTCTCTCTCTCAATGCTCCAGCATTTTTGACGACAGCGGCTGGTCAGATAGTATTTCCCGCGGATACTATTCCTCTCATCTACAGACCCACCTCAGCACCAATCGAATTCTTTGGTTTGGTGCGAGCAACGGCAACTGGATTTTATTCTTTGGTCGTTTGCACCGTAGATGTTGATGGATCCATGGTTATTGCTCTTCTTGCGGCATACGGAGCTGCAAGTGGAAATTTTGCAAATGCAACAAATTACAAACTGGGACAGCTTCATGTGTCTTACCGGGAAACCGTCTAGACAAGAAAAAGATTTATTTTTGTTATGTACATAAATAATCAATAAATGTAATGAGACTATTTAAACATAGAATTGCCATGATACATTCCGGCGTTGATATCGTGAGGCTTAGGAGGTACGCCAGGAAGTTCAGCTGGATGGAAAATCTTACCACTGATTTCAAATATGGCAGCTGAAGCCATAGAAACCAAAGCGAGAGTAAGGACAGAGCTAGCGAATTGCACAGCGCCCTGTACGGCTCGGGTAGAAAGTGTCGATGTTGCTGCTCCATTTTCTTCTACACGTGGCTCCTGGGTCTCACGTTGCCTCTCAGGAGTAACACGAGGCTTCTTCATAGGAGCTTTTACTTCATCCTCATCCTGTAATGCTTCCAGAGAGATTTTACGTTTTCGATTGGCATCTCCTACAGTCTCCAATGTATCGGGAAGAATTGTATCCATTGCTTGAGCTAGCTGATCTAGCTTCTTTTGTTGTAGTTGAAGGGCTCGCACCTGACGACCCCTTGCGAGATTGTCCAGTCTCTTGATTTGTTTTTTCTCTTCCCATGTAAGTTGTTGTTCTCCTGTATTTTTCTCCCCATTCCCGCTCGCCATTTGTTTCTCCATATTGATTATTGTTGTCGTCAGAAGGCTTCTGAAGGTTGCTCGGTTCCTGACCCATCACACGTGATATCTTCAATCAATGAAACATTATGTTGCGAATCTTCAATCTGTCTCAATAATGACTCGTAGATGCGTGGGTGTTCCAGCTTGAGTTGTCGTTTGAGGCGACGAGATATTTTCATCAACTCCTTCTTTCTCTCCTTCACCTCCGGTTGAGCACTGTAGGCCTTCTTCTTTGCAATTTGAGCTGGGTCGAGAGAGCGTAGAAAGTTTGCCACTTGTACAGCTTCTTTCTGACTGTGTTTCTGACGGTAAATACTCCTGGCTTCTCTTTTCTCATCTTCAGACATATTGATGCGAACCATTCTTTTCTCCCAGGGAACATCCACGCCATTTAGAGTCACCTTTGCATCATTTTCAAAGTTCTCGGGAATATCTATTACAATGCGTTCTACTGACATCTTAAAAACACGTGATAATGGAACCGTTGACTCGAGGTGAAGCATTGGCCGGTTTAATTCCGGCAGGCTATAGGCTTGCAAAAGTCTATCCACGTAAACCAGGCTCAAAAAGATATGTGAGAAAAACACCGTTGACACAAAGGCAAAAAGATAATGCGAGGGCAGCAGCAAGAGCGCGTAACCTCCGTATCAAAATTGCTGCATCTAGAGGGGGTTATGTTTTTAACAAAAGTCGCGCATTGAATGTTGGAACAAGAAGTTTCCGAGGTGGAAGCTCACTACCCGCACAATTAGCTGGTGATATTATGCTAGCGCAAGGAGTACCATACCGTGCGGGACTAGTTAGAGCGCGTGATGCTATATAGTGCTCAATATTCTATCCATCTCATTGGCAGCTGTATCTATTTCAAATCTTCTATTCTCATGAACATATCCCACGGGGTAGGAAAGATCAAACACTCCCTCTGCACCTGGGAGATAGACACGTTTTTCTAGAAAATGAACATCGACAAGGAGGTAGTGACATTTGAATTAGATGCAAATGAAGATCTAAAAGTGCAATCTCACCTGAATGAGATTATGAATATTATCTATCCCCCACCAAAGGAAGGCTTAAGGATAGGAAGTCCTTCTTACTTAACGATGCCTTCACCCATTCAGTGTAGCAAAATGAAGAAGTTTTTTTACATGCCAATGCAATTCTGCAGTGCACATCAAGATGTGCATCCATCAGAAGTCACAGTGATACTCAAAACACCAATGTAATGAAATAAACATACTAGAATTCCACCATTGTTGTTTGCATAGAAATCGGCGTAATACATCCGGTCTAATACTAAGGGCTTCACCATTATCATTGATCAATCTCTTTTTCATAGTGCCAAAGAAACAAACGAGTTGTCCAACACGGGTCATACATTTCTTAATAATCTCATAATTGATGTGTCTCGCAAAAATTCTCTGTTCTTCCACATTGGGACTATATATATCTTCAAACATGTAGATTCTATTCCCAATCTGATCTGCAGGTAGATTCTCATTGAATGGATCATCCATCCATTTATTAACTCTCCTCATTGTCTCCTCTCTTTTTAAATCATTCAGTGGATCGAGACTCTTCAGATTGATATCTTCCTGGTAGATAAAGGCCTCTCGCGGGTGAGGCATCCCTTTAATTCGCGTCTTCTCCCTCAATATATTCGTTCCATCATCATTCATGTAAATAAGTGAATAAGGACCTTTGGGAGCAGCCCATATTGCCTTCACAACCTTTGAGAATGTTTCTTGTTTAGGGGGAGCGAGATCGCATGAGAGTTGACCCAACTCTGAACCAATGTAGCCCTTCTGTTTAAGAATTTCCAGAGCTGAAGGGCGCATAACCAAAGAATCAGTATCCGTATAATAAAAGGCGTGCACTGGATCAAGATAGCCATTCACTTCACGTAATATTTGACTCATATAACATCTCGAGCGGGCAAGAATCTGTGCGCTGAGATATATTGGATACTGTGGATCGAGGCATTCATTGGCCACTTCAAAGACAATAGCGGTATTATTACCATTATTGTCATACAAATTCGTAAAATTGACAACACGTTTCATCATATCATCAAACACCTTCTGATTCCCCACATTCTTATTCGTCTTTGGCGTGTGTATTACATTGTAGATATAGGTATTGCTATCATGTACGGCTTGACCGAATTTACCAGTTAAGCTGTTCATGGCCTTCTTGAAACATAGATTCATGTCTGATGGTGGTGGATTATCCTTCCTACCCTTCCAACACTTCAAGACATAGTCGTCAAAGATTCTCCCGTATTTCTCAAACTCTTTAATCTCGTAACATCTTGTAATCTTATATCCTAGAATAACAGCTTCCAGAATCTCACATCCCCAATACCACTCTCCCACCTTATCATTTAAATCGTGTTGAAGTTTACCATCAGAGGCTCTTGAGAGTAGAAAAGGTGTGATTAAATCCTTTGGGCATGTAACATCCACCTTAAAACATGTTGTATCAACTACTTCCTGACTCATTGAATTATTAATCTCATTGAGTATTGATGCGTGTTCCACGCTGCCCTCCTCATAGGAAGTGTATTCCCACTTACCATAGGCATAATTGTATTTCACTTGACAAAATGGGTAGAGTGAATTGGCATCCGGCGCCACAAGAAAATCTTTGAGTTCTTCAAAAGTTCTATCCATCTCTGTACTTTGATATTCCTTGTATTGGCAGGATACGCGACCACCTCTGTAGGCCATTCTATCATCTTCAGCTTCTTTACCAGCGTGAGGAATGTATATCTCCCGAATCTGTTTGCATAATGAGGACCAGCAAAGAACTGAATAATGGGCGGGTGTGATGGATCTATTAATATCAATTGAGAAACAGGTAAACATTGCCTTGCTGTATATATTATACAATGCTGCGAGAGACATAATATCGTATTTCAAATACTCCATCAACTCCACTTTATGCTTCTGAGCACTCTCCCAACTGAAGATTTTATTATGATCAAAGGCCTTCTTACTCTGATCCTGTGGTACTCCCCACTCTTTACAGGCTTTGGCGAGACTGGTGCCAATGAAGAGAAATAGATCGCGCACCTTTAGTGTCTTGTGATGACTGAATGATATAATTCTCCCCGCATTGAGAATAAAACTTCGATTATCAATGACTCTTCCATGCATGAGAGCACCATTGAGATGAAGATAGTTATCAAAACCACTGCCATTGAAATAGTATAATATTCCATGACATTCATCTAACTTGTTGAGATAATCTTTCAGCGCGTCTTTACCAAACCATGTAAATATCTCTTTGCTCCCAGCATTCATCAGCGAGGCTGCATAGACTGTAAAATCATTAAAGTTGGAGGGATCAGGGAATGCTTCAAAGTCCGCCAACCATATAGAGGAGTGCGTGAGCTGTCTATGACTTTTACTTACATTCTTCATTGAACGCCATTCATCAAGCTGAGGGGCTTTAAGGTACATCTGTTTATCACTTCTCTGTTTGAATGATGTTTTTTCACACTTATGATCTTCCTTTTTCACACGGCTGAATGATTTTTTACATTCCGGACAATAGTAACAACTCTTCGCATGTTTCTCAAAACTGGTTCTATTCAACCATTGAGAGCATTTACTGCATTTCACCTTATGCGTCACGTAAGCAGGTTTTTTAATCCAATGGCAGTGCGCATTATGAACAAGTAGGTGAATAATTTTCTTTGGTGCTAGGGGTTCGGGAATGGGTGATATTAAATGAACCATCTTAAATATCTTGGATATCCCCTTCATAGTTTTTTCACTCTCTTCATTCACTGAGACAATGTAATAAACATAGATACGACAGATGAAGTAATTTGCTAGTAGTTGTAGATCATCTATTGTCAGTAGATCCGTATGACCTAATCTTCTTCTTATGATGGGTAAATCAACAGCAGCAGTATTTAATCTATCCATTGCCACTATAACACATAGTATTGCACAATCATTAGAATCATCATTTCTAGGTGTCCATATATTATCCTGTCTCGTGAGCGCTCTCTCCAATTTAGAGGTTTCACAGTGATAGCAGCCGAACTTTCCTTTCTTGGTTCCTTCATAACCCGGATTCAACCTGCGAAGGCGCTCATCAAACGTAGAACTTCTCAATGACTGAATTCTTCTCGATTGTTCATAGAATGAAGGAGGTGCCGCCTTCTTTCTTATTTTCGCTTTTTGAGCTGGTGACATGTATTGCTCCAATCTTGCAATTTCTTCAATGAGGGGAATATCCTCCCCCATATAAGGATTTATCTCATGAAAGAATGGTGAATCAAGAGGGATATCATCCACGGGGTGGTTAGTTACTATCACTTGGTCAACGAAGGGAGAGTGAACGATTTCATTAGTAACATCAACAACCCTTGGTATTTCTAGATGGTATTGATCAATTAAATCAACATCCTTCACTCTTTCTGAGTTACGATATATATTTCTAAACATTCTCACCATATTGGTTAGAGGTTTGAGTGGTATTTGATTTATACTTAACTCCTCTATGGGTGCTCTCACAGTTGTATAATTGTCTTCAAAGAGAGTAGTATTTTTTCTAATAGGCACCGTATTCCTCCCACCAAAAGAATTTTGAGGGAGTTCAACATTACCAATCATTTGAAATATCGTGGATGTCAACTGTAAATCAGATTGAATTGGATTAATAGCAACAAGCGCTTCATGATTGTAAGGGGTTATCATGTGTGGTGCAATCTGTTTCTGTATGGCTAGAAGAGGGTCACCCATCTCAGCACTTTCACGATCATAATGACGATCGGGATCAATTTTTCTCAGCAGCTTATTTCCTCTTCTCTGAATCACCATATCACCGGAATTATTCACCTTAGAATCGAAGTGCATTGGAACTGTCGGGAGTTGTGTACCATCATGCATAGAATCACTGTTAGTGAAAAATTTCAGAGTAATTTCTTCAGTTCTTCTCGTCCATCTATTCAGTCTGTAGGGAAGAGTGGTTTCAATGGGGTGAACTAATCCATCTTCAGGTTCTTGATGATAATCAGATATGTCCGTATTATCCCCATATAAATACTCTTGTTTTGTAACAACTCTAATCCATTGTTCATTAATCCCCTCTATGAGATCTTTTAGAAATCTATCGTTATCACTGAGCAGGAAATGAACACTAAAAGGACCGAGAAGAGATTTTGAGAACCTTAATCCACCCATAATATCTTTATCATCAGCACCTCTGGCGCCTCTTGTTCTAGTCATGTCAATTTTGAATGTTCCATATTGAGTCATCAACTGTCTTGGGGTTAGACCGGCGAGTGCACCAGTCTTTAAGAATTTTCGCGCAATGTAGACTATGGTCTCACCAATATCACCATTCATAAATAGATTGTGTTTAGCTGGATTAAATGAAAAACTAAATACACCAAATTGATTATTCATTACCGTTTGAGCATTGTAGAAGGCGCTCATGATAATAGCATAATTAGGCGCATTTAATGGAAGCTTTCCCTCGACATATTGTGTATCCAGATTATCATTAGCCATTAGGTATTTTCTGGGAATTGCAAGCGTCGCATGTAGTCTCGCCTGATTCTGTCTAAATACATTAGAGAAATCGGAATAGTCATTGAGAGCCTCTGCAAAGACATTATCTCCCCTCGGAGCATAGTCATCCCAGTCTCTATCTGTATAGGTATTCATCTTTGCATCACCTTTTCTTAACATGTAGAGTATTCCTCCTTGTGAATGTAGCGTGTGTTCCTCTCCGAGACCCAGTCTCTGACCAAACACTGTAAATTGTTCAATATTAATTCCTCTCGATCTTT
>Ga0105252_10001122_pt1 | contig 12869 bp, 10 predicted proteins | sample EasRivMeERMZT100_FD_89675 | JGI IMG/M metagenome (GOLD analysis project Ga0105252, IMG submission 89675) | Soil microbial communities from meander-bound floodplain in the East River, Colorado, USA - East River MetaG ERMZT100 | ecosystem: Environmental > Terrestrial > Soil > Floodplain | place... | reverse complement strand
GTAATCCCACGGACGGCCGTCAACCGCCTCGACCGCCCGCAATTGCGCAATTTCTGGCAGGCTTTGTGCGCTACCGCCTGCCAGGCTAACGCCAGACAAGGAACATTGCGTTGAATTCGACGGCTAGAGACCACTACCGCGCTCGCATGCGCCGCGTGCTGGAGCACATCGACCGGCACCTGAACGACGGCCCCACGGTGGCGGAGCTCAGCGCGGTGGCCGCGTGGTCGAAGTATCACTTCCACCGCCAATTCGCGGGGCTGTTCGGCATCGGCGTCTACAAGTACGTCCAGCGGAGCCGCCTGAAGCGCGCGTCGTATCAGCTCGCGTTTCGCGGCAGCCCGGCGCTCGAGATCGCGCTGGCGAACGGCTACGAGACGCCGGAAGCGTTTGCGCGCGCCTTCAGGAAAGTAGCGGGTCAAACGCCTACGGAGTTTCGCCGCACACCGCAGTGGGAGCCTTGGCTGGCCGCGTACCAACCGTTAGCCTTGCTCAGGAGCACGCACATGAAGACCGAATACCGCCCCGACCAAGTGCAGATCGTCGACTTCCAAGCCACGCAGGTCGCGGCCCTCGAGCACCGCGGCGACCCGCGGCAAATCGGCGGCTCGATCCGCAAGTTCATCGCCTGGCGGCAGGAGAACCGCCTGCCGCCGCGCAGCAGTGCCACGTTCAACGTCGTCTACGACGACGAAGCGGTCGTGGCGCCGCAAGAGTTTCGCTTCGACCTCTGCGCGGCCACGAGCCGCGAAGTAGTGGACAACCCCTACGGCGTGGTGAGCAAGACGATCCCGGGCGGCCGCTGCGCTGTGTTGCGCCACGTGGGCTCCGACGACACCCTGCGCGATGCCGTGACCTATCTCTACGCGGAGTGGTTGCCGGCGAGCGGCGAGGAGCCGCGGGACTTTCCGCTGTTCTTCGAGCGCGTGGACTTCTATCCCGACGTTCCGGAGCACGAGGCGATCACTGACGTCTACCTGCCGCTGAAGTGAGGCGGCGCCGCTCGGCCGATTTGGCCGGGCGCGGCTTGCCTGGCTAGCCGTCCCTTCCCTGCACCCATCGCTAGCATCGGGAGGCGCTCGCTGCCCCAACACGGGGCATGGCGCCGCCCAGCGCTCGTGCCCTCGACCGCCCGCCTCATGGCTGAGCGCGGCGGCGCCTGGCATGGAAGGTGCAAATCCGGGTTGAGCAGCACACATGTTGGCGTTCAACGAATTCAAGACGCGCGACGACGCGGCCGCAACGCTCGCCCGACGAATTGGCGAGCGATTGCGCATGGCCGTCTATCGGCGCGCCGTGGCCTCGATGATCCTGTGCGGCGGCACGTCCCCGCTCGGCTTGTTTCATACGCTGCGCCTGCTGCCCCTGCCGTGGTGTCTCGTCACGATCGTGCCGAGCGACGAGCGCTGGGTGCCCGTGGACGACGAGGAAAGCAACGAGGGCATGATGCGCCGCGAGCTCTTGTCCGGCGAGCCTGGCTTCGCGCACTTCGTGAGCCTGTATCGGCACGGCCGCAGCCCGGCCGAGTCCTTACCCACGCTACGCGCTTCGCTCGCTGACGTGCCTCGGCCGTTCGATTCGGTGGTCGTTGGCATGGGTGACGACGGCCACACGGCATCGCTATTTCCCGACTCGCCGGACATCGGCAACGCGCTGCACAGCGACGCGGAGTGCATCGTGCAGCAGGTGCCAAGCGCCTGCCATCCGCGAGTGAGCCTGACTGTGCGGTCACTGCTCGATGCCCGTGAGGTGAATCTCCTGTTCTTCGGCGCCAGGAAGCGCGCCGTCTACGAGGCATCGCTGCGGCCTGGCCCGGCCGAGGAGTATCCGATCCGCGCACTCGTGCAGCAGCCGCAGGTGCCGGTCAACGTCTACTGGGCGCCGTGAACGAGCGCGCCATGCCGCTGCACGCCGCTCTCGCCGCCGTCACCACGCGCATCGCCGAGCGCAGCGCCGTCGCGCGCGGCGCGTACCTGCGGAAGTGCGCCGCGGCGCGAGCCGCGGGTCCGCATCGCACCCGTCTGTCGTGCGGCAATCTCGCGCATGGCTTCGCCGCCAGCGCCGGGCACGAGAAACAGGCGCTGGCGGCGCGCGAGCGGCCGAACATCGGTATCGTGACCGCGTACAACGACATGCTGTCGGCGCATCAACCGTTCGAGACTTACCCCGCCGCGCTGAAGAAAGCCGCGTGGCTCGCCGGCGGCATCGCTCAAGTGGCCGGCGGTGTGCCCGCCATGTGCGACGGGGTGACTCAGGGTCAACCCGGCATGGAGCTGTCACTGTTCAGCCGCGATGTGATCGCGCTCGCCACGGCGGTGGCGCTGTCGCACAACATGTTCGACGGCGCGCTGTGCCTCGGCGTGTGCGACAAGATCGTGCCCGGGCTGCTCATGGGTGCACTCGCCTTCGGTCACCTGCCCGTGGTGTTCGTGCCGGCGGGACCGATGACCTCCGGGCTCGGCAATCACGAGAAGAGCCAAGTCCGCCAGCTCTACGCAGAGGGCAAAATTGGCCGCGCCGAGTTGCTCGCGGCGGAAGCGCAGGCGTACCACGCGGCCGGCACGTGCACGTTCTACGGCACCGCCAACAGCAATCAGCTGCTCATGGAGTTCATGGGGCTGCATTTGCCAGGCGCCTCGTTCGTGAACCCTGGCACGCCGTTGCGCGCTGCGTTGACGGCCGCCGCCGCCGAGCGCGTGGTGGCAGTCACGGCCGGCGGCCCGAGCTACACGCCGCTGGCGGAGATAATCGACGAGAAAGCGATCGTCAACGGCATCGTGGGTCTGCTCGCCTCGGGCGGCTCGACGAACCACACGATCCACCTCGTGGCGATGGCCAAAGCCGCCGGCATTCGTATCGATTGGGACGATTTCGCTGCGCTGTCTGCAGCCGTGCCGCTCCTGGCGCGCGTTTACCCGAACGGCCACGCCGACGTTAACCATTTCCAGGCCGCGGGCGGCGTGCAGTTCATGATTCGCGAACTGCTCGCCGCAGGCCTGCTGCATGCGGGCGTGATGACCATCGCGGGCCCGGGGCTCCGGCGTTACGCGCAGGAGCCCTACCTCGCCAACGGCGCGCTCGCGTGGCGCGACGGCGCCGCAGAGAGTCTCGACCGCGACGTGCTACGCGGCGTGGCCGACCCATTCGATTCGACGGGCGGCATCAAAGTGCTCGACGGCAACCTCGGCCGCGCGATCATCAAGATCTCCGCCGTGAAGCCCGTGCATCGATGCATCGAGGCGCGCGCCCTGGTGTTCACGGATCAAGACGCCGTGGTTCGCGCGTTCACCGCGGGCGCGCTCGACCGTGACGTGGTGATCGTGGTCACCCACCAGGGGCCGCGCGCGAACGGCATGCCGGAGCTGCATCGGCTCACGCCGGCGCTCGGCGTGCTGCAAGACAAGGGTTTTCGCGTGGCGCTCGTCACCGACGGCCGCATGTCGGGCGCGTCGGGGAAAGTGCCGGCCGCGATTCAGGTGACGCCCGAGGCGCGCCTCGGCGGAGCGCTCGCGCGGCTGCGCGACGGCGATGTGATTCGCCTCGACGCGGAAGCGGGCCATCTCGAGGCGCTCGTATCGCACGACACGCTGCACGCACGCGGCCTGCTCGAGCCGGCTGCGGCGTGCAATGATGACGGTTTCGGCCGCGAGCTTTTCGCCACGTTCCGGCACCTGGTGGGCACGGCCGAAAGCGGCGCCTCGCCGCTACAGTAAGGAGGTCGAAAATGACTACCGAGTCGCTCGTGAAGAGCACCGATCTCACGGATGTCGTGGCTGCGCTCCAGCTGTCGCCTGTAATTCCCGTAGCCACGATCACGCGCGTAGCCGATGCCGTGCCGGTCGCCGAAGCCTTGCTCGACGGCGGCATCTCAATCATCGAGGTGACGCTGCGCTCCGATGCTGCGCTCGGCGCGATCGAGGCCATTCGCAAAGGCTGCCCCGAGATGTACGTGGGCGCCGGCACGCTGTGGACGGCGCAGCAGACAATGCGGGCTGCGAGTGCGGGTGCGGAGTTCATTGTCTCCCCTGGAATCGCCGATGCCGTGCAGGACATGGCCACGAGTTTGCGGCTGCCGTACTTGCCAGGCGCGCAAACGGCGAGCGAGATGGCGCACCTCGTGCGACGCGGCGCGAAAGCGGCCAAGTTCTTCCCTGCCGGACCGGCCGGTGGCACGGCAGCAATCGCGGCGCTGGCCGCAGTATTTCCGGACCTGCTGTTCTGTCCCACGGGCGGAATCAGCGAGACCTCGGCGCGGGATTACTTGCGCCTACCCTACGTGCCGTGCGTAGGCGGCAGCTGGCTCGTGACGAAGCCGCTGGTCGCCGAACAGAACTGGGTGGCCATTCGCGCCATGGCGAGCCGCGCCGTGCTGCTCAAGACGCAGGCCGCGTAGCGGGATGCTCGCGCCGCGCGACAATCATCTCGACAAGGCGTGGAGCATCGGCTATCAGCTGCTGCACGGGCGGCTCACGCTCGATGACGTGGCGAAGCAGATCGCCGACGCGAGCATGCCGGCGCTCCAAGCCCGCGTGGACGGCCTACTGCGGCAACTCACCTGTCACGGCGAGAAGGACAACGAAAACCGCCTGCGCACGCTGTTCACCGCGCTCGCCTACACCGACGGCCGCCGCCTCGCTTTCGACGGCTTTCAACAACGCGTGGGCGCCGAGCTCGCCGGTATCGTGTTCACGGCACATCCCACGTTCTCGCTCTCGGCGGCCGCCAACGAGGCGGCGCTTGGTCTGATGCGCTCCGGTGCGGTCACGTTCCGCCCGAATGTCACGGCCGGCGCCGCACGCGGTGTGCAGGTGCGCCGCGAAGCGCCGCCGACGCTCGAGGAGGAGCTTGCGGCCTCGACCGTGGCGATTCGCCAGCTGCGTCGCGCGATCCGGCGCCTGCTGCGCGTCTGCGTCGACGTGGCCACGGAGCTCTATCCGCAGGATTACCGCAAGCTCAAGCCGCGTATCCTGACGGTGGCCACCTGGGTGGGCTTCGACCTCGACGGCCGGACAGACATCGGCTGGAACCGCAGCTTGAGCTGCCGCTATCAGCTCGCCTTGGCCGGCCTCGCGGAATTACGCGCGAGCGTCGTCGAAATGGCCGAGCTGCATGCCAACCTCACACCCCTCGTGCGCGAGGCGTTCGACACGATCGGCCGCAGCCTGGCGGCGCTCACCGACTGTTTCAACTTAGGCTTAGAAGAGCTCGGCAAAGAAGCCGAGGACGTGCGCCGTCTCGGCCGACTCAATCGCCTGGCCATCGAAAAGCGCGCGTTGAAGCAGGACGCGATCGGCGCGATCGATGCCGCGCTCGAAAGCGCGCTCCGCGACGAGTTGCCGCCCGCCCTGACAAAAGATCTGCTCGTGTTTCGCGCCGAATGGGACGGCATCGGCTTGGGTGTAGCGCGGCTGCACTTTCGCTTGAACTCCGTGCAACTGCACAACGCGATCCGCCCCGATATCGCGCTCGATGCCGCTCCAGGTGAGAGCCAATCGCGCCGCCACTTCCTGGCCGCCGTGACTCAGTTGCTCGATGGCGTCACACCCGTCAACGTGCACTACGGCACCGTGGCCCGCGAGCAGACGACAGCGAAGCGCGTCTTCATGCTCGCCGCGCAGTTTCAAAAGCACTTCGACGGTCGCACACCGATCCGCTTGCTGATCGCCGAATCCGACACGCCGTTCACGCTGCTGACGGCGCTCTACTACGCCCGGCTGTTCGGCGTCGAGAATCACGTCGAGATCTCGCCGCTGTTCGAGACGGCCGACGGCCTGCACCACGGCGATCGCGTGATCAGCGAGTTGCTCGACAGCCGGCACTTCTCGGCCTATATCCGCGCCCAAGGCCGGTTTTGCATCCAGCTCGGCTTCTCGGACTCGGGCCGCTATATCGGCCAGCCCGCGGCGTCGCTGGCCGTCGAGCGCTTCAAGTTGCGGCTCATTCGCTTGTGGCAGGCGCGCGGCTTCGGCGACACGCAGCTCCTGTTCTTCGATACGCACGGGGAGTCGATCGGCCGCGGCGCGCACCCGCGCAGTCTCGCCGATCGGTTCCTCTACACGCACTCACACGAGGTGCGGCAGCGGCTCGCCGAGCTGCCGGCACCGCACAAACACGAGGTGAGCTTTCAGGGCGGCGAAGGGTATCTCTGGTTCGCCTCGGAGCGGACCAGCTTCTCGGTGCTCACCGATCTGCTCTGCGCGCGACTCGAGCCCGGCCACGCGCAGAGCGATGCGCTGTACAGCCAGAGCGGCTGGGCGCTCGATTTCTTCCTCACGCTGAAGAGCTACCAAGAACGGCTGACGCGCCAACCCGGATTTCTCGCTCTGATCAACACGCTCGGCCGCAGCCTGCTCTATCCCACGGGCTCGCGCGCCATGCAGCGCCAGTCGAGTGGCGGCCGCGCCGCCAAGGGCATCGAGCACATCGGCGAGATGCGGGCCATTCCGAACAACGCCATCGTGCAGCAGCTGGCGTATCTCGTGAACAGCTTCGCCGGCTTGGGCCAAGCAATGAGCCAGGCGCCCGAAAACTTCCTCGCCGTGCTCGACGGCTCGGACCGCCTCGAGCGCATCGTGTCGCTCGCGCTGGCGGCGCGCGAGCGTTCCGACGTGACGATGTTCGAAGCCTACCTGCAGCTCATGAACGCCAACTATTGGCTCGACCGCACGAGCCAATCGCTTGATCGTGACGGTAATCGCGTCTTGCGCCGGCTGTCGCTCGTGCTCGAGGAGACGTTCGACTACGACGTCATGACGAGCTTCGCCCGGCAGCTGCGCCGCGATGCCGCGGAGATCGACGACGTGCTCGAGCAGCGCCACGGTAGCAGCACCTGGTCCTCGGCCGACGCGCTGACGCGGCTGCACACGCTGCGGCTCGCGTTGATCCATCTCATCTATTTGAAAGCAATGGAGATTCCGCAGTTCAGCTCGCGGCTCGAGGTGTCGCTCGCAACGTTGATCGAACAGCTCTTGCAACTCGACGTGCCGGACACCGTGGCCACGCTGCGGCGAATCTTTCCGGCCGCGGAGCCCGGCGACGACACGGAGCTCTATGCCGAGCGCGATACCTATCTGCGCGAGAACCCTTCCGGTTATGCCAACGAGCACGAGCGGATATTCGATCCGCTCGAACGTGCCTATGGGTTGATTCTCGAATTGAGTGCCCTGATCGCGCTGCACGTCGGCGCTTACGGCTAGCCATGCAGCCCAGCTTCGACCTGCTGCTGTTCGGCGCCACGGGCGATTTGGCCACGCGCAAATTGCTGCCGGCCCTCTATCGCTGCCACGCGGCCGGGCAGTTCGACGCGACCTCGCGCGTGATCGGCGTATCGAACGTGCCGCTCAGCACGGCCGAGTTCATCAGTAACACGCGCGACTGGGTGCAGAAGCAGCTCGGCGAGCGGTTTGCCGACGACGCGTGGGAACGCTTCGCCGCACAGCTCGACTACGCCAAGGTCGATGCGCGGACCGACGCCGACTTCGTCGCGCTGCGCGCCAAGCTCGAGGGCCGCGACGACGCGGTGCGCGTGCACTTCCTCTCCACTTCGCCGCTGCTGTTCACCGACATCTGCACGCGCTTGGGCGCCCACGGCCTCGTCACACCCCTGTCGCGCGTGGTGCTGGAAAAGCCCTTGGGCCACGACAGCGCGTCGGCACAACGCATCAACGAGCAGGTCGCCCGGTTCTTCAAAGAGGAGCAGATCTTTCGCATCGATCACTACCTCGGCAAAGAAACCGTGCAGAACCTGATGGCGCTGCGCTTCGGCAACTCGCTGTTCGAGCCGCTGTGGCGGCGCGGCCGCATCATCGACGTGCAGATCACTGTCGCCGAGCAGATTGGCGTCGAGGGCCGCGGGCCGTTCTACGATCAAACGGGCGCGTTGCGTGACATGATGCAGAGCCATTTGCTGCAGTTGCTCTGCATCTTGGCCATGGAGCCGCCCACGAGCAATCGGCCGGACGACGTGCGCGACGAGAAGCTCAAGGTACTGCGCGCACTGCAGCCGCTCTCGGGCAAGGACGTGATCGACAACACCGTGCGGGGGCAGTATCAAGCCGGCGCGTCGGCGGGGCAGCCCGTCGACGGTTATCTGGCAGAACCCGGCGTGGCCGCGGAGAGCAGCACCGAGACCTTCGTCGCCATCCGGGCGCAGATTGGTTCGTGGCGCTGGTCAGGCGTGCCGTTCTACTTGCGGACGGGCAAGCGCATGCAGCAGCAGTTGGCCGAGATCGTCGTGACGTTCGACGAAGTGCCGCACGCGATCTTCGACAAGCCGAACTCGGCGCTGGCGCGCAATCGCCTCGTGATTCAGCTGCAACCCGAGGAGCGCATTACGCTCACGATTCTGGCCAAGACGCCTGGCGAGGGTATGCGCCTGAAACCGGTGAATTTGAACCTGCACTTTGCCGAGGCGTTCAAGCAGCCGCAGGTGGACGCCTACGAACGGCTGCTCATGGACGTGGTGCGCGGCAATCTCACGCTATTCATGCGCCGCGACGAGCTCGACGCCGCCTGGAAATGGATCGATCCGATTCGCGCCGCCTGGGAGCAGCACGACGTGAAACCGCGCCCCTACATCGCCGGCACGTGGGGCCCGGCGGCCTCGAGCGCGCTCATCAGTCGCGATGGGCTCGCATGGAGCGAAGAGCTCTAGCTTAAGGCTGCGCTAGCGCGCCTCGGGCTCGCTCAAGTAGGCCGCCAGCGCGTCGAGATCGGGGTCGCTGATCTCGGTCTTGCGGAAGAACGGCATGACGGTGATGCCGGTGCGCACGAACGCCTTGACGACTTCCGGCGCGAGATCCTGGCGGGCTTCGAGCGCGCCCGGCAGCTTGCCCTCGTACTTCACGCCGAGCGCTACGGTGCCGGGGTACTGATCCCCTTCTCCGTGGCACGGCGCGCACCAGTGGTCGAACACTTCCTTGCCACGTGCCAACGTCGGCGCATCGGCCGCAGTCGCCAGCGAGCTTAAGGCAGTCAGAGCGAAGGCACACATCCAGCGATTCATAGTTAGGCTCCGCGCAAATGCTTCGGCCAGATACCGTAACGGCCCGCCGACAGAATACCGTTCGGGTCGACCGCGTCTTTCAGCGTTTCGTGCAACCGCAGCAGCGAGTGGTTATTGAACGAGTAGACCCGCATCACGTCGTCGTAGAACGACGTGGCCGTACGGTATTCACCCCAGCCATGCTCGGCCGCGATCTCCACCAAGCGGCGAAAGGCATCGCGATTCTTCTTGTTGACGGCCGGATCGCGGAATACCGAGAACGCCATGATGAAGATGAACGAACGTTCCCAGCACGGCACGGGTAGCGAGAACGCCGTGAGCATTTGCAGCCCGAGCTCGCGCGACGCCTCGCGGAACACCTCGTTCGCCTTGAGCACGGCTTCGCCCGTGCGCGGAATGATCGGCGAGAACCACATGTGGCCGCTCGTCGGGTTGTTCGGGTTCAACTGCGAGCGCGCGCCGATCGCGAACGTGCGTAGGTTTGGGATGCCGAGCATCGCCGGGTATTCGAGCTTCGTCTTCTGCTCCTCGGTGAGTGGCAGCGTGAAGAACTCCCGCTCCTCGAACGTCGCGCCGCCGAGCGCCCCGCGGAAGCGTTCCTTGGCGTGCTCCCATTGCGCGCGAATGACCTTTTCCGGCCCGTAGAACGTAAGACCCAAGCTCCAAAACGGCAGCTTGTGCTTGACCCCATACGGCTCGTAGTCCTGGGGCGGCGCACCGCGCTGCAGCAGCGCGCCGTACTCGGCGTCACGCGGCTCGGGGCCGTTGACGAGAAAGTGATGGAGCCCGGCCAAGGTCGGCACGCCGAGCAACGGGCTGCCGAGGTCGGGGTACCCCGAGAACACTTTGGTGTTCTCGAGATGCGTCATGATCTCGACGAGCGGCGTGAGGTCCTCGTACCGCGGCACACCCACGACGCCGCGCAGGTACGCCTCGGGCTCGGGCATGAGCCAGAAGCCCATTTTCGTCACGACGCCGAAGTTCGACTGGCTGAAAATGCCGTCGACATACGGGCCGAAGCCGGACCGATACATCTGCCACGTTTCAGCGCCCGGCATGGCACCCATACCCGTGCGCACGACCTCGCCGTTCGCGAGCACCACTTCCATGCCGCAGTGCGCGTCGAAGTGATTGCGAAACTGAAAGCTCGTATAGCCCGCGCCGCGATCGAGCGCATTGCCCATGACACTGCCCCAGCCGGGATCCGGCACGTCGGGCCACAGGCGGATCTGCCGCTCCTGTAGGTAGCGATACAGATCGAAGTAGCTGACGCCGGGCTCCACGAGGCAATAGGCCTGCTGCTCGTTCACCTCGAGGATGCGGTTCATGCGCTTCAGATCGAGCACCACGCTGCCCGAGTGCACCGGCGCCGAGCCGCCGTAACCCAAGTTCTTGCCCGTGGAGATCGGATAGAGCGGAATCTTGTAGCGATTGGCGATGCGGACCACGGCCTGCACCTCTTCCACCGTGTTCGGTGCCACGGCCGCCGAGGCGATCTTCTCCTCGGGCTCCCCCCAATAGGGCGAGTACGCGTCGCGGTAGAGATCGACATCCTCATCGCTCGTGAACACCCACTCGGTGCCCACCGCGGCCTGGAATTCTTTTATGGCCGTCTCGAAGTCGGCGGCGCTCACATCGGGTGGTAGTCTCATCGTGGCTCTCCGTTAGCTCCCAGTCTCGGCTAGCGCGGCAGCGCGTTAAAGAAGGCTTGCAGATCGCGGGCGACGAGCTCGGGCTCCTCCCATTCGAGAAAGTGTCCGCCGACGTCCGTGACGAGCCAATGCTGGACGTTGAACAGCCGCTCGCCGAACTCGCGCGGCGCCGCCGGAAACAGGTCCTTCGTGCTCATCAACATGCCGACGGGGCGCTCGATGCGGCCCGGGAGCAGCGGCTCGCGCACGAAGTCGTAGTACATCCGGGCGGAGGCCGGTGCCGTGCCCGTGACCCAATAGACCATGAGATTCGTCAGCAGCTCGTCCTTGCTGAAGCGGCTCTCGACGTCGCCGTGGTTGTCGCTCCAGGCGCGGAACTTCTCGACGATCCACGCCGCGAGTCCGACCGGGGAATCGTTGAGTGAGTGCGCGAGCGTTTGCGGCTTCGACATCTGCAAACGCGCATACGCGATCTCGGGCTCGATGGCCGCGCTCGCGTCGAGGAAGGCTTGCTCGGCCGGCGTGTAAGGCGGCTGGCCGCCCCCGCCGCCGATGATGCCCGTGAGGTGCACGCCGATGACTTGCTGCGGTTGCTGCAACGCCATTTGCCGCACGATGACGCCGCCCAAATCGCTGCCACGCACGCCGTAGCGCTCGTAGCCGAGCGCGTCGTGCATGAGCTTCGTCATGAGTGTGGCGCTCGTCGCAAAACCCACGCCGGGCTTCGTCGGGATGTCCGAGAAGCCAAAGCCGGGCAGTGACGCGGCCACAACGTGGAAGCTCGGAGCACCCGGCATGCCGTGGGCGGCCGGGTCCGTCAGAAACGGTATGATGTCGAGCATCTGCACGAACGAGCTCGGCCAGCCGTGCAGCAAGAGCAGCGGGATCGCGTTCGGATCGCGACTCTTGGCGTGCACGAAGTGGATGCGTAGCCCATCGATCTCGGCGCGGTAGTGCTCGAAGCCATTGAGCCGCGCTTCCTGCGCGCGCCAGTCGTAGCCGTTCTGCCAGTAACTCACTAGCTCGCGCAAGTACGCCGTATCCGCGCCGTAGGTCCAGCCCGTGCCTGGCAACTGGTCGGGCCAACGCGTGCGGGCCAAGCGTTCTTCGAGATCGGCGAGCACCGCGCGCGGCACTTCGATGCGGAAACGCTCCACGCGCGGGCGCTCACCGCCCACCTGCGCCTGACTGTGGGCTGTCTGACTCACGGCGACGATCGCGAGCGCAGCGAGGCAGCACCAACGAACGCTAAGCATGTTCTCATCCCTTGTCGCGGCTTCTCAGCTACCGGTGAGCTCGACGAGCGTTGCGTACGACGCGCTAGATCGAACTCGCCACGTTTGAAACTTCGACAGAAAGACGTCGAGCGACAACTGCGCACGCTCGGCTGGCTTGCGATCCACCACGTCGCCCCGCGACGAGAGCAACGCGATGGGGCCGCTTAAGATCTGCTCTCGCAAGTACCCAGCCAACCGATCGACCGATCCCAGATTCAACAGGTCCCATTCTGTGTCGTTACCGCGATAGCCCCAGCCGCAACCGCAACCGGTGTGCGACGCCAAATGGTAGATGTTCGGCGCCCCGCAGATCTCGAGCAACTCCGAGTGCCGTTCGTCATTGGCCGGTACGCGCTCGACTGAGAAGAGCTCCGATTGGAGCTCCGGCAGGGCGCGGATCGTCGCCGCGTAGAGGAGCGAGCAGTTCACACGGATGGCTCACCTTCGCTGCAACACCGATCCTGGGGCCGCGCCGCCCTGCGTTGCCATTCGGCAGCCGACAGAGTGCGCGCCTCTTGAGTCGGAGCTCACGCCTTCTTCAGCGCTCCGGCGAGCGCCTCCGACACGTAGCCGAACACCGCACCGATGACGATCGAAAGAATGGTCGGCACCAGCGCTTTGGTGGCCGACATATTCGAGCCGAGCAGGATCAGGCCGGCGATGCTGGCGAACCCGTACACGCTCGCCGGGATCGTCGCGAGCAGCGGCAACTTCGACGACAACACGATCACCGTCGCGCCCAAACCGACAGCGACCGGAGCGGCTAGAGCGCCGAGTGCGCCCAGTTCTGCCGCCAGCAACACGGCCGCCATGCCAACGACGGCGCCGAAGCTCATACAGACGATCGTGTTGCGCGTGCCGGTGAACTTGCCGCCGCAATGATAGTGGCAGCCCCATGCGATGAAGCCCTGCCAAACCTGTAGGTTGGCCATCGCC
>Ga0105252_10001121_pt1 | contig 12892 bp, 8 predicted proteins | sample EasRivMeERMZT100_FD_89675 | JGI IMG/M metagenome (GOLD analysis project Ga0105252, IMG submission 89675) | Soil microbial communities from meander-bound floodplain in the East River, Colorado, USA - East River MetaG ERMZT100 | ecosystem: Environmental > Terrestrial > Soil > Floodplain | place... | reverse complement strand
GCGTAAGGCGCGGCCAGGTCTGCCGGGCGATGGTCTTGAGGCTCGCCAGCACCCGCTCGCCGGCGACGCGATCGAACGCGATATGGCAGCCGGGCGGCAGTGTGGGAAAACCGTGCTCGAGGTCCTCGATCAGGCGCCGCTTCGGCAGACCGGTCATCACCTGGAGGAGCTGATCGAAGCGGAACTCTTCCCGAAATCGCCCGACGAAGTCGAGGACGAGGCACGATTCCTTGTCCGGCGCCAGCCGCAACCCGCGCCCGAGCTGCTGCTCGAAGAGCACCGGGCTCTGCGTCGGCCTCAAGAGCAGCAAGGTATTGACCTCCGGCAGGTCGACGCCTTCGTTGTACAGGTCGCAGGTGCACACGATCTGGAGCTGGCCCGCGGTTGCGTTCATGGCGAGGCGGCTGGGAATGCCTTGACGCACCTCCCTGTCGGTCCCGCCCGTGACCGCCACCGCCGCGAGTCCAGCGGCCTTGAACTGCTCGGCCATGAATTCGGCATGTCGCACGCTCACGCAGAAAGCGAGCGCGCGCATGCTCTTCACATCGGAACAGTACTTCTGCACCGACTGGATCACGAGCCGCGCCCGGATATGATCGCCCGAGATCACGCGGTCGAGATCGGCGATTTCCGTTGCACCGCCATTCCATTTCACTTCGGAAAGGTCGGTCTCGTCGGCGGTGCCGTAGTACTCGAATGGCGCGAGAAGCTGCTGGTCGAGCGCGTGCCAGAGCCGAAGCTCGACCGCCGGGCGATGGTCGGGCCGCGGATCGAAATACTCGGCGATGGGCTTTCCGTCGGCGCGCAAGGGCGTGGCGGTCAGCCCGAGCAGGAACTTCGGCTTTACCGCGCGCGCAAAGGCATCGAAGGACTGCGCGGGAAGGTGATGGCATTCGTCGATGACCACGGTATGCCAATAGTCCGGCCCGAATCGCTCGAGGAGATCCGCGGAGACGACGCTCTGGATCGAGGCGAAGAGGTGATCGTAGGAATCCGGCGCGCGTCCCTCGGCGAGCACCTCCCCGAATGCCGGAGAGCGCAGCGCCTGCCGGTAAGTCACCATCGCCTGGCGCAGAATCTCGACCCGGTGCGCGACAAAGAGAAGGCGCGGCTGCCCGCCTTGCGCCTTGCAGAGCGCGCGATAGTCGAGCGCCGCCACCACGGTCTTTCCCGTGCCCGTGGCGGCGACGAGAAGATTTCGCGTGCGCCCAAGCTCGCGCTCCCGCGCGAGGCGATTCAGCATTTCCGCCTGGTAGGCCTTCGGCGTGAGGTCAAAAAAGACCGTCTCGCCCGCGTCCGCGGGCCGCGCCTCTTCGGAGAGCGCGGCGCTCAGCCGTCGCAGGGCCGCCTCGCTATCCGGATCGAAGAGCTCGAACTCGGGATCGTTCCACAGCGATTCGAACTGCGCCTGCGCGGCCACGTAGAGATCGGCCTGCGCCGCCTGGGTGAACTTCACCGTCCACTCGAGGCCGCCGATCAGCGCGGCATTGGAGATATTGGCGCTGCCCACGAACGCGGTGCCGAATCCCGTCGCCCGGTGAAAGAGCCACGCCTTTGCGTGCAGGCGCGTGCGCCGGGTGTCGTAAGAAATCTTCACCGTGACGCCAGGAAGCTTGGCGAGTGCGAGCACTGCCCGCGCCTCCGTGGCGCCCATGTAAGTCGTCGTGAGAATGCGCACCCGCCGGCGGGGAACGCCGGCGGCGCCGGTGACGCCCCCGGCCTCGAACCGGTCCATGAGCTTGCGCACGCCGCTCCACTTGATGAACGAGACGAGGATGTCCACCTCGTCCGCCGAGTCGAGCTCGGCACGCAGATCGGCAAGCAGCGACGGATCCGCGCGTCCCGCGGTGAAAAGCCAGGGCCGCAGCACCCCCGTCGCCGGCGCAACGAAAGGCGCCGACTGCCGATGAATCGAGCGCAGCGCACTGAGCGGCTTCGGCCAGCTCGGAATGTCGGCGGCCCGATACTCCTTGCGCAGCAACCCCAGGAGACCGGCGATCACGGCCATCTGCGCCTGCTCGCGCGGCGTGCCGGCCTCATCCGGCTCCACCCCATCCAGGATCCCGACCAGGATCTTGACGAACGCCTCCGCCAGGCGCGCCGAGCGCTCCTCGGCCGGAAGCGCCAGGACTTTCGCCTGGTTGCCCTGGATGAGCGACGCGAGCTCTGCGGACAGCCGCTCGTCGACAAGCCGGTCGTACAGACCGTCAAACGCCGGTGTACTGATTAGTTTATCCACGCGTCGGGTGCCACAAAGGAGCTAAAGGGGCGAGTAGCGGCGCTAGGACAGAGCGAGAATCTCGTTGGGCTCAGAAGCGGCAGTTTACTGCTCGACGAGGATTCGAGATGTTCAATGACCTGATTACACAGCACACACCACCGCCGAACAGGAAGACATATTGCGAAGGCGACGTTGAATGTCATCTTTCTGAAGGCGCCGTCATGCTGGCATTTGCGATGCACTTGCTCCGTACATGGCCGGCCTTGAAGCAAGTTGGCATTCAGCCAGATGGCGAACACGCTAAACGGTTCGCGTTTCGCACTTGGCTTGAGATTCACGGCTTCGAGAAGATCACATCTTCCGGCAGCACAGCTTACGCCGGCACTTATGTGTCCAAGGCCGGACATATGATCGTCCTGAACCCGAAGTCTGGACTCGGCGATGTTGTCGCGACGTTGGACAATCGCAGCGTCGTGGCGGAGTGCAAGGGTGGGATCATCAATACCAAGCACCCCGGTCAGCAGTCGCGCTTACGCCGTGGCCTCTGCGAAACGGTCGGTCTCTCGCTCGCTACGCCCGTCGTGGAAGGCCGGCACCAGTATGCGGTGGTACCCAAAACGCCTGTGACCGAGTCTATAGCGAAGAAACTTGCGCCACGAGCCGGCTTGGCAGGCATCACCATTGCGCTAGTGGATCAGACCGGGAACGTGTTCAATATGCGCTAGATCGGCGGGAGGCAGATTTCCCTGGAGGGAGCGACAGATCATTCTTGGCGCAACCATCAACTTGCCGTCGCGAATCGGGATCGCCACTCTCGCCCGAGATGCTCGAAACGCTCGCCTCCGACCCATACGAGCCCGCCTGCCCGTTCTACATGCTCGTAGGACCATGCGGCTACATGCCTGCTGGTTTCCGCGTCATGCAGCATCCGCGCTTCGGAGAAGATCCGGTCGAGTTCTGCCCTTCGAGTTGCGTTTCTTTCAAGCCAGCGGTCAAGGTGCGGCAGGCCGGCCAGCAGGTCGCCCTTGCGGCTGTTGCACGCGTCGTGCGCAAGAACAAAGTTATGGCCGAGATCGCGCGGATAGCGCACCCAGGGAACGAAGTGGTCGACGTGCCCGGTACCAGGGATGCGCCGGTTGCAATAGAAGCAGCTCCCGGCCTGGATTTCCATCAAGCGGACCGAGAGCCGCGCGAGCGCGCTGCGGTCTGCGCCGAAAAGAAATTCCGCTACGTCGCCCCCTTGCCCGATCAATTCCCGATTGACCGGCAACTGCTGGACCATGCGCAGCCATGCGAGCTGCGCCAGCGCCTGCACGACCGGAAACTGCGCCTTGAAGCACTCCGCGACGCCAGGTTTGAGGTGGATCGCGCCGTCCTGGAGGCGGTTGGCATAGAAGCAATCGAGCAGCTCGTTACCCACCCGCTGCAGCCGCCATAACGGCTGTTCGAGCAGCAAGGTTTTCGTCCGACGCACTAGCGACCGCCAGCGCGGCATGCGCCGGGCGTCGGAAAGCTTAGCAACCTTCTCGCGGATCGCTACGAGCTGGGTAAGCAATGACGCCTGGTTGCCCGTGGCTTGTACAAGCGTACGCCGGTGCCTAAAGGGCGCCGCCTGGCGCCAATAGACCTCGATGAACCGTTCGGCGAGATCTTCGAGCGGCAGTTTCAGGCTCCCGTCCGCGGCCGGCGTGCGCTCGATGCTCAAGTCTGCGAGTACCCGGAGAAGCGCGTATTTGTAAGTAGCGACGAACGATCCCTCGTTGAGGATGCGCTGCAGGTTGCCGAGGAATTCAAGCTGTGTCTGTGCCGTTGGTGTCATCTGCCCGACCAGTAGTCCGCCTTGTCGGGGAAGATCCAGCGCACTCCGCCTCGCGGATCCGGCTTATCGCCGGCATAGCGGGGAATCAAGTGGATGTGCAGATGCAGCACAGTCTGCCCTGCGGCCTTGCCATCGTTTATGCCGATGTTGAAGCCCGCGGGATTTCGACGTGAGACGAGGTCGCTATGGCACCAATCAAGCAGAGAGAACATCTCCGCTTTTTCTTCGGGCGTGGTTTGAAAGAACGATCCGACATGCCGCCTAGGTATGACGAGCGTGTGCCCCGGGGAAACGGGGTAAGCGTCAGTGAGAGCAAGGCACAGCTTGCCTTCCCGCAGAGTCCGTTCGGCTGGCAATGCGCAGAACGGGCATTCGCTCACGCGGCTATGGTCTCTGAGACGTCCGCGACGAAGCGTGAATCGCCGTAGTGCTTCTGCACCAGACGGTCCATTGATCGCGTTATGGGCACACCGCCGGGGTCAGACCGACTCACGTCAAAGCACACGAAGAAGCTCTGCTATCACGCGGATCGTGTCCTCATGCTCAGTGACCTCCAAGGGCACAAAGCGCGGGTCGGTCGATTGCGGGCGCACGCGGATAACGCCAACAAGTTCGTCAGACCCCTCAGCACGCCCGACCCGTAGATACCGCTTTACCGTGTATGCGCCACCATGCTCAGGATCGCGATAGTCGCGTAGCTGCAAAAGAACGATTTTGTGGTCCCTAGACCCAGCCGGATTCATGCGGAAGAGGCACCAAGCCCCGTTCGGAATCACACGGTTCATCGATTCACCGACCACTTGGGCAATAAAGAGATCCATCGATGGGACTACACCCTCCGGCGGCTCCACCCATGCCACCTCGTCAGGGTCGGGAGCCTGGAACTCGCCAAAGGTGCCTGCCGCGATGCGCAGGTCATAGACCGGGATGCAATTTCGGTAGGGTCGTCTGCGCTCCACCGGCACTGTAGCGGGTAGTCGCGAAACCACCGCCGCGCGCGCGACCTCAGACATAGGCATATCAATCGAAAGACCTTCAGCGCGACTCAGCAAGAACTTCGCTGTCTCGGCGTCTTGGCAGTGCACGTAACAACCTTTTAGACCTCGTGAAAGGAGCACTCGGTATGTGTTCTTTACGAGTTCCAGAAATGCATCGCCGCTTCGTCGCACAATTGTGTCGCGTGATTGATGCCGATCGGCGATCCACCGCTGCGCTTGTAGGTCGTAACGAAGATCCTTTCCCCATATAACGCCGACATAATCGAATTCGAAACCCTGGGCGGTGTAGATACAGCCGACCTGCTCGATGCCAGCAGGGTCGTACGCCCAAAGATTTTCAGGCGGGATTCCCGGCGCGAGCCGACCGGCGTCGGATTTCGCATTCCATGGTCGCTCGAATGTTCCTATCGTGACGTCCTTCACCAGCGTGCCATCGGCATTGGGATCGCTCCAAGGCCAGCAGAATCCCGCCACAAGGCGCGCAGATGCCCCTGACGCCGCTCGATAGCGGATCGCCTGATCGAGCGCCTCCACGGTCGAGAAGACGCGGAGCTCAAAGGACTCGTCCTTTTGGTTCCAGACCTGATTTGCCGTAGGTTTAATGCCTAGCGTATTGTTCACCCAGTTGACAAAAGCGTCCGAACCCGCGCACCGGAATTGGGCTTCGAGCTGATACTCCCAGAGCTTTGCTCCCATCCTCGATGCGTGCTCGCGGATGAGCTTTGACGAGCCCTGTTCGCCAGGCCGGACTATCTGTTGATCATCGATGAAAAACACTGAGACTTTCGCTGCTCGCAATAGCTCGTCCACCTGAGCAGGAAGTGATACACGCACTTCTGCGGGTGTAAAACGCGAGGTGCTCTTTTCGCGGATCCGATGTGACTCATCGCATATGAGCACATCCACCGAGTCGGGCTCGGCGTTCGTATAACTGTTGAAGTATCTGAACTGCCCTCCGGCTCGGCGGCCGACAATCTTGCGCATCGTCAGCGTGAATGCTTTTGAGCCGGTCGCGTACTGTGCATTGAGCCCGTCGGCAGCAAGGCGCCCAAGGAGATTCGCGGCAAGCACGGATTTGCCCGTTCCGGGTCCACCTTCGACCAGCAGCACGCGCTTTCCTACGCTCGATATACCACGGCGTGCTTCGGCAAGAGCACGCTCAAACACCACCTTCTGTTCGTCGAGCAGAATGAAGCGCGGATCACCGCTGACGACTTTGGCTACGTGATCGAGAAGCTTCTTGCCAGGACGGAGTTTTGCGTCTTCGATCCTCTTGAGGATTGGCAGCCCTTTGCTCTTGTCCAAGTGCATAGTAAAGAAATTCTGAAGATAGGTATCCGGATCGGCATCGAAGAGCGGCACTTCAACGAACCAAGATTTGAAATTGCCGTGCAGAATCGGGTCACCATCGACCGTTCGGTAGTTATGCAAGTAGGCACACGCATTTAACCGGACAGCATTGCGTTCGTCGTAGAACGCATCGTTCATGTCCGCGAGGTAGTCACGATACTGGCTGGCTTGGACACTCGGGTGAAGCGTATCTCGCAAACCGCCCCCGACCCAAGTCAATACCATCGCTTCCGCGTCGCTGGGTTCCGCCTTGCCCCATTGCTTGAGCTCGACGATTACCGCGTTCTGAGTACCTTGTTTGTCCTCCCCTGTGATCAGCGCGTCGAGCCGCCGCGATGTCAGCGGCAATTGGTACTCCAAGAAAATGCCGTGGTCATCGAGCCGGGCGTCGCTAATGACCAAGCCTAGACGGGCGAGCGATTCTTCCCAGGAGCGCACCTCGCCCGGCGAAGGTCGATAACGGTAGTAAGCGATGAACGCCGATTCAAGTTGCCGCGCGATCCGATTGCGCGTGGCGTCGAGAACGAAATCTTCGGTCGTCCCGGCGTACAGCCTCATCGGTCTTTCAGGAGATCGTTGATGTTGTAGAGTTACTCGAAGCAGTCCACTGTCGCGTTGCCGCTATGCTCGGAATCGATTCTCGTTGTGCCAAGTCAGATATTCGCGATTCGGCAAATGGAGCTTTTCGACCGGCCGGAACTTCAACTCGTGGCCGTGATACGCGTAATACTCGCGGCCGTTCTCCCATTCCGCCTTAAGCCGAGGACTGACTTCAAGCCGTAAATCCGGCGTGACAGTCACATATCCCAGGTCAAACAGCTTGTGGAGATCTGACCGCAGCAAGATGCCGTTGTGAATTCGGTGAGGACCGGACAACGCGTATGGCTTGATGTGGGCGGCTTCGAGGACCGGCAGCGTCCGCTCGCCTGTCACTGCGCACCGTCGCTGATATGCATCGGTAACTAGCACACGAAATGCCCCTTGGCCTAGACGGCCACGGGTTAGAAAGGCCTCACCGTAACGCTCCTCGCTTTCGTATTCCGCAACTGCGGCGTCTTTCGCTACAGCGGTCTGCGTCATTGCCTCGCGGACAGCAGCCCAGAGGTTGGCGCCGTCGCTCGTATTCGTGTCATACGTTTTCCCCGATACGATGTTCAAAGCGAAGCTTTCCGGAATGGGAATCCATTTTCGTTGGTCTAGAAAAAACGGCTCCGCGAGGACATTGCAGCCGATGACCGGGTCGAGCGCTTCGTCGTTCGGGCGATAACGGCGCACGCGAGCGACAAGTTCGTCTAACGAGTTGACGCCGTTTTTGCGTTGGAATGCCTCCCACGCCAGGGATGCTGGAAGCGCGGAATACCGGACAAAAGACCCTCCGCCAACGATGTAGTTATGCGGCGCGTGCAACTTAAACAAAAATGGCTCACCGGGCTGCAGCGCCCGGAATGTCTTCGAGCCGCTCGGTTGCCAGAAGTTGACTTCGTCGGGCGATAAAATTGAAAGGTGGTCAAACCAGTTCTTGTCTGTCACCCCGACCCAGAGCTTCATCTTCAGCGCTCCAAACGCTGGCTTCGCGACCCGACTACCTTAAGTCTGTGTACTTGGTTGAAACGCCCCGCGCCTTTTCCACCGGATACTTCTTCGCGTTCTTGTCCAGCTTGGCATCGATAGCTGCTGCCAAGTCAATGCCAACTATGTCAGCAAGTTCGATCAAGTAAATTGCCACGTCGGCGATTTCGTCGGAAACGCGCTCCTTGTTTCGTGCCGCATGTTGAGCTGCCTGTTCCCCGGTCATCCATTGGAAGATTTCGAGCAGCTCCGCTGCCTCCACAGAGATTGAGACGGCGAGGTTCTTAGGATCATGAAATTGCTTCCAGTCCCGATCGTCGCGAAACTTTCGAATCCTGGCGATCGTCTCTTGCATCGTTCCCTCCTTTATTGCCGGATATTGCCAGATGCGTAGCTTTAATGAGAGCGCTTTGGAGCGGAGCTAAAGGAAGCTCGGAGCGTGTCATGCCACCACCGCTGAAACCCTCACAAATCCGCCCTCCTGTTGCGCCATTTCCCTATATCGGCAAAGCCCATTCGCCCAGCGCATCTGCTCCGGCGTCCTGCAATCCGGCTCGAATAGCGCGGGGCTGGCGACGACGATGACGGCGCCTCGCGCCCGGCTAGTGGCGACGTTGAAGCGGTGCGGGTCGTAGAGGAAGGCCATGCCGCGGGGTGCGTCCTGCGGAGAGGAGGCGGTGCAGGAGTAGATAACGATCGCGGCTTCCTGCCCCTGGAATTTGTCGACGGTGCCGACCCGGGTGACGCCGAGCGGGGCCAACGTCCTGCGCAGGGCGCTGACCTGGGCGTTGTAAGGCGCGACGACGAGGACGTCCGAAGGCTCCAGCGGACGCGTACGGCATTCGTGGTCGGTCCACTGTGTGCCCTCGAGAAGATGCCGGACGATGCGAGCGACGGCGTCGATTTCTTCGTTGGATCGGGATTGGTTGCCTTCGTGCGGGACTTCGACGAGGAAGAGGCCGGCGCCAGCGAAGGGCGTGTCGCCATCCAGCCGCTGGCGCTCGAGCGCGTCGATGGAGCGCAGCCGGCCCTCGTAGTAGAGCTCGGAAGTGAAGGCGCAGATCGCGGGATGGAGGCGCCAGGTGCGGTCGAGAAAGAGGCCCTGGTCGTCGGCCAGGGTCGCGCGGTCTTTTCCGAGCACGTGCACCAGGGCGGCGACGTCTGCGCCGTCGGGATGGGCGCCCTTGGTGGGCTGCTCGAGCTGCTGCGGGTCGCCGAGGAGGACGACGTTCCTCGCGGCGCGGGCGGCGGCCAAGGCGTGGGCCAGTGACATCTGGCCGGCTTCGTCGATGAAGAGGTAGTCGAGCGAGGCTTGAGCATCGTCGCTCGACCAGAGCCAGACCGTGGCGCCGACGACGGTGCCCTTGCGGACGGCGTTCAGCGTGTCTGCGTTGTCGTTCAGATACTCGATGCCCTGCGGCGGGTCTTCGTCGTGCTTGTGCACGAGGCGGAGGGCGCCGGGCGGGATGGATTTGTGGATTTCTCCGAGGAGGTTGTCGATGACTTTGTGGCTGACGGCCGTGACGCCGACTTTCCTCGTCCTCGCAAGCTCGGCGATGGCGCGCGCGCCGACGTAGGTCTTGCCGGAGCCGGGAGGGCCTTGGATTGGGAGGACGCCGCCTTCGAGTGACTTGCAGATGCGCTTGGTGGCGTCGAGGACGGGCTCGCCTGGACGTCGCAAATTCGGGGTCAGAGCCGAAACCAAATTCGGGGTCAGGGCCGAAATCGTCGTCACGCTCCGCTTATCAAATTCCAGCCCTGACCCCGCCAGCCCTGACCCCAGGCGGGGCGGCTGCCGCAGAAGGAGTTGGGACGCGGCGGCGTAGGAGCCGGTTGTTTGGAAGCCGTGGTCGCGCACGGATTCGGCGAACTTCAGTAGAGAATTCTCGATGGGCTTGCTGCCCACGACCCCGTGCCGGAACACCGCGGTCGGGCGCGCGCTTGCGGCCTTGCCGCCGACGGAGACGACGACGGTGCAGCCGGCGTGGTCGATCTCCAGGACCTTCAGGCTGGTGCCCCGGCCATCGGGGACGGGATCTTCGGCCCTGGTGAAGACGACCTGGTCGCCGACATCGATGGCGGTGTCCTGCAGCGGGAAGCGGTATTGATGGCGGGCGTTCTTCTCCTTGCCTTGCCTGGGCATCTCGCCGAGGAACTCCAGCCCCGCCAGCATCTCGCGCTCCTCGAACTGCTCGGCCGTCGGCAGGTCGCGCAGGCGGAAGAACTCCCACCACGCGTTCTTCTCTTCCTGACGGCAGTAGCCGAGCATCGAGGCTAGAAGCGCGCGCGCCGCCTGGTCGGAACTTGGGCCCCCGCCGGAAACTGGGTCCCCGCCTCCGCGGGGATGACCAGTTAGCGCGGCCTGGAGCGAGGCGATGCGTTGATCGCGCTCGCTCACTTCGTCGCTCGGCTCGCTGTCCGCGGGGGCGGGGCGCGCGATCGCCTGGCCCGCCGCGATCGCCTCCGAGCGCTTGCGCTCGAGCCACCTTTGCAGCGCTTCGGTCGAGAGGCAGTCTTCGCCGTTGTAGGCGGCCACCTGCGCCTTGAGCTCCGCGGTGATGCGCTCGCCGTCGCCCAGCTCGATGGCGAGCTCGAGATCCCGGCGCGCAAGGGCCGCGTCGCGCAGATCGAGCTTGCGGCCGAACCCGTGCAGAGGCTCGAGCTCCTTCAGGCCGTAGCGCTCGACGCCGATGCGAAAGGCCTCGCGCACCACGGCATGGAGATCGACGAAGCATCCGCCGCGGAGGAGGCGATCAAGAGCCTCGCCGCGAGTGGCGTAGCGTGCGCACAGGCGCTTCAGGGCGGAGGGCTCGTAGGCGCCGAAGTGGTAGATGTGAAGCGCGGGATGCGCTTCCAGCCGCTCCATGACGAAGTCGATGAACCGCTCGCAAGCGGCTTTCTCGGCTGCTGGATCGAGCGCCCAGTGCTGCTCGAGCCGCAACGTGCCTTTCGCGTCTCGCAACGCGTAGCCGGTCAGGTACTCGAGGCCATGGTCGCCGACGAAGGGGTCGCCCTCGAAGTCGAGGTAGATGTCTCCCGGCGATGGTTCGGGCAAGCGCTGGAGGCCGCGGCCGGGCTCGATCGGCAAAGCATCGACCGGCGGCAGCGGCGTGCTTCGGGCCTGGAGCTGCAGCTTCGCCTGGTGACCCAGGCGAGCGAAGGTCGCGCGGATGCCGCGCGCAGGCTCCGCGGGAAGCCTTCCCTCGCATCCGGCAATCGCGGTAAGGGTCGGGATGCCCTGGCGCTGGAACTCCCGGGTCTGCGCGCTGCGGATGTCCGCGATCAGGGAGGGGTGGTCGTCGCGGCGGCGCTGATCGTCGCAATACTTCCAGTAATTGCAGACGTCGCAATGGGGGACGGGGTCCGGGTAGGTAAGAGGAAACGGGGTCCCCGCCTTCGCGGGGACGACAGCCGAAATGAGCCGAGAGCGGATGAGCCTGAAATAGGCGGCGAAGTCGGCGGTGCGGTAAGCCTCCTCCTTCGTCGGCGTGACGACATGGAAGCGAAGCGGCTGCGCACCCTGCATGGCGGCGAGCATTTCGCAGTAGGTGCAGAGCTGGAGGATCGTGCCGGCCCGGGTTTCGCGGGCGAGCTTCGTATCCAACGGCTCGTAGGACCAGGCGCCGAGCGCCGAGGGCACCTCGACTCTCAGGAGGACATCGGCGATGCCGGAGAAATCGCCGTTGCCGAGCGGCGCCTGCACGATGACCTGGGCGCCTTCGCGCATGGCGGCGAGCGTGGCGCGCGGGTCCTTGTTCTCCCGCAGGTCACAGATAGTTAGGCCAATTTGGAGGAGCCGAGCGATGTAGGCGCGCTCGTGCTGGGCGCCGCGCTCGCGCATCGCTTCGAGCCGCGGGTCGGGCATGAACTCGACCTCGAGCTCGCCGGCTCGGCGCTTACGCTCGAGCTGCGTGTAGTGCCCGCAGGCGAGGTGGGTGGAAAGCTGCGTTGGCGTGAGCAGCCTTGCCGCTTCCACGGCCGGATGGCGCTTCTGCAAGATTCCTCCCCCGCTCCTCTATACCCTGAATCTCCATCGCCACTCAATAGCTAATAGGTACGCACGGGCGCCAAGAAGAGAGCGCCGAGCGTCAAGAAAACCTTACGATCTCAGCGCCCGCGCGGAATGCGCCGATAGCGGTGACCCACGGTGATCACGATCCCATCCGAGCTCAGCACGGCGTAGCTCTTACAAAGCCGCCCCGCCTGAGCGTCGCGAACCAGCCCGGCCCTGGCCAGCAGGGCGCGGGCCCGCTTGTCGAAGAAAACCAGGTCCCGCCCGCCGGGGACGCGGACCTCCCGGCCGTAGTCGAGCAGCGCCTCCAGCACCTCCGGCCGGATGCCGCGCTGCTGCATGCGGGCGGCAGCGTGTGGGGTGAGAGCCAAATTCATACGGCAAAACCTGCCAGGTGCACGAGGCGGCCGTCCAGGACCAGCGCGCCGCCGGCGACGCCCTTGCCGGTGAGCCTGATGTCTTCCCCCTCACCAAGCGCCGGGAAGCGCTCGCCGTCGGCGGCGCGGATCGAGTCGAGAAAGCTCCGCACCTCTGCTTCCGAAGGCGCGAGTGGCTTGCCCTTGGCCGTCTCGATCGCGTCGAGCGCGTAGCTGCGCACGAGCTTCTCCAGATAGCGGGAGAACGCCGCCGCGGAATCGAAGAGCTCGAGGCCGACCGGCCGGCCGTCGACCGCCACCACCACACCCAGCTGGCGCGGCTCGGCGCGGAAGGCACGGACGTAAGCGCCAACCTGCCCGGAGCGGCTCTCATAGGCATCGCCCATGGCGAGTGTCTCGGACCGGCCGCCGCAGAAGGCGACTTTGTCGGCGACGTCGGCCCAGACCTGCGACTGATTGGCGCTTCGCGTTTGCGCGGTGAGCATGGACTCGGTGACCTGGGACATCTTGCGCGCCCGCGCCTTGGCGAAGAGTGCGCGGCCGGCG
>Ga0105252_10001119_pt1 | contig 12928 bp, 13 predicted proteins | sample EasRivMeERMZT100_FD_89675 | JGI IMG/M metagenome (GOLD analysis project Ga0105252, IMG submission 89675) | Soil microbial communities from meander-bound floodplain in the East River, Colorado, USA - East River MetaG ERMZT100 | ecosystem: Environmental > Terrestrial > Soil > Floodplain | place... | reverse complement strand
CCGCCGATCAAGTTGCGGAGGGTTTTCATCCCCTTAGCCTAGGGACGGCTAAGGGGTTGTCAACTCACGAACTGTGCCTTCTCGGTGGAGCCTTCCAGGGCGACGGTCGAGCTGCGACCGCCATGCACGATCTGCGTGATCTCGTCGAAGTAGCCGACGCCCACGAACTCCTGATGCTTCACCGCCTCGTAGCCGTCGCGCGCTGCCGCGAACTCGCGCGATTGCAGGTCGGCGTAGGCCGCCATGCCGCGCTCCTTGTAGTCCTGGGCCAGCGTGAACATGGCGTGATTCAAGGCGTGGAAGGCGGAGAGCGTGACGAATTGGAACTTGTAGCCCATCGCGCCGAGCTCCTTTTGGAAGCTGGCGAGCTGCGCGTCGCTGAGATGGCGCTTCCAGTTGAACGACGGCGAGCAGTTGTACGCGAGCCGCTTGCCCGGAAACTCCTTGTGGATCGCCTCGGCAAACCGGCGGGCTTCGGCGAGGTCCGGTTTCGCCGTCTCGAACCACAGCATGTCGGCGTAAGGCGCGTAGGCGCGGGCGCGCGCGATCGCGGCGTCCACGCCGTCGGTGATCACAAAGAAGCCCTCGGGGGAGCGCTCGCCGGTGCACCAGCGGCGATCGTACTCGTCGATGTCGCTCGTCAGCAGCCCCGCGCTGTTCGCGTCCGTGCGGGCGATGAGGACCGTATCCACGCCGCTCACGTCCGCGGCCAGCCGGGCCGCGACCAGCTTGCTGATGAATTCGCTCGTGGGCACGAGCACCTTGCCGCCCAGGTGCCCGCACTTCTTGACCGAGGAGAGCTGATCCTCGAAATGCACGCCGGCGGCGCCGGCGGCGATCATCAACCTCATCAATTCATACGCATTCAGGACGCCGCCGAATCCCGCCTCGGCATCCGCGACGAGCGGCACGTACCAGTCGACGGAATGGTCGCCGTTCAAATGATGGATCTCGTCCGCCCGGCGCAGCGCGTTCTGGATGCGCATCAGGAGATTGGGGACGCTGTCCGACGGATACAGGCTCTGGTCCGGATACATCGTCATCGCATCGTTCGCGTCGGCGGCCACTTGCCACCCGCTGACGTAGATCGCTTTGAGTCCCGCGCGGACTTCTTGTACGGCCTGGTTGCCGGTGATGGCCGAGAGCACCGCGACGTACGGCTCGTCGTGCAACAGGGTCCAGAGCCGCCGCGCGCCGTGCTCGGCGAGCGTGTGGGCGATGGGCAGCGTGCCGCGTAAGCGTTCGACGTCCTCCGCCTTGTAGGGGCGTGTAATCCCGGCCCACCGTTGGTCTCTGCTCCAGCTGCGCTCGAGGTCAGTCGAGGTATTCATACGCCACCCCCGTCAGGAATTCTGGTAACTCCGGCGCCAGCGAAATCCGCCGGAACAGATCGGCGCCGCGGCTCTGCGTTGGGAACTCTTGGGCAATGATCTCCCGGACCAGCTGTACAGTCACGATGCGGCCATCCGAGAGACGCGCGCCGTGGTGCACCCATTGCCACACCTGCGTTCGCGAGATCTCGGCGGTGGCCGCGTCTTCCATCAGGTTGTAGATCGGCACGCAGCCCGAGCCGCGCAGCCAACTCTCCAGGTATTGGATTCCGACGTCCACGTTGGTCCGGAGGCCGGCCTCGGTGATCTCCCCCTCCGGCACCGCGAGCAAGTCGGACGCCCTCACCCGCACGTCGTCGCGCGTCACGTCGAGCTGATTGGCGCCCGGCATCGATGCGTCGAACACCTCCGCCGCGACCGGCACGAGCCCCGGATGCGCGACCCAGGTCCCGTCGTGTCCGGCTCGGACTTCGCGCAGCTTGTCCTGCCGCACTTTCTCGAGCGCGGCGTCGTTCGCCGCGGGATCGTTCTTGATCGGGATCTGGGCCGCCATGCCGCCCATCGCGTGCGCGCGGCGGCGGTGGCAGGTCTGAATCAGGAGATCGACGTACGACTTGAGGAAATGCCGGTCCATCGTCACCCGGGCGCGGTCGGGCAGCACGAAATCCGGGCGGTGTCTGAACTTCTTGATGAAGCTGAAGATGTAATCCCAGCGCCCGCAGTTCAGCCCGGCCGAGTGCTCGCGCAGCTCGTACAGGATTTCGTCCATCTCGAACGCGGCGAGAATCGTCTCGATCAGGACCGTCGCGCGGATCGTCCCACGCGGGATGGCGAGCTCGTCCTGCGCCAGGTTGAATACGTCGTTCCAGAGACGCGCTTCGAGGTGGCTCTCGAGCTTGGGTAGGTAGAAGTAGGGACCGGTGCCCTTGGCGATCAGCGCCGCGGCGTTGTGAAAGAAGAAGAGTCCGAAATCGAAGAGCGCAGCGGAGATCGGTCGCCCGTCTACCGTGACGTGCTTCTCGTCGAGGTGCCAGCCGCGCGGCCGCACCATCAGCGTGGCGGTGCGCGGGGCGAGCGCATAGCGCTTTCCTTCGGGGCTCGTGAACGCGATGGTGCCGCGCACCGCATCGCGCAGATTGAGCTGTCCTTCGAGGTTGTTGCGCCACGTGGGCGCGTTGGAATCCTCGAAATCGGCCATGAAGACCTTGGCGCCCGAGTTGAGCGCATTGATGATCATCTTGCGGTCCACGGGGCCCGTGATCTCGACGCGCCGGTCGGCCAGGTCGGCAGGAATCGACGCAACCGTCCAGGCTGCCTCGCGGATCGTGCGGGTCTCGGGAAGGAAATCGGGAAGCTCGCCCGCTGCGAGGCGACGCTGGCGCTCTACGCGCCGCGCGAGCAGCTCCTGGCGGCGCGGCTCACAGGCCCGCGCCAGCGTCGTGAGGAACCGGCGGGCATCGGCCGTCAGGATCTCCGCGAATCCTGGTTCGAGGGGCGCGAGCACCTCGAGTCCGACGGTGCTCCTCGCCGAGGCAGCCATAACGGTCAATGTAGCGCTCCGGCACAAGCGGTTTCACGGGAGGAGACAAGAGCGGGGCGAACTGGGATGTCGCGCAACGGCGCTCGCGACGCGTCCCAGCCGCCCCTTATGTCTCCACAGTGGTGAGGGAGGTCCGCAGCGGCCGTGCACGACCGCTGCGGCGGCCGGCGCGAACACAGCAACAACCTGTATCCGCCTTGGCCGGCCGTTCCTCCCGAATCCTCTACTGCGTCCGCCACGCGTTCATGCAACCCTCATGCCATACGACGCACTGGAGAGCGCCACTGAGCGAGGCGCGCATTCTGTAGCATTATTACCGCACATGTGTCCCTCGCTTACTCCGGCCACAGCCGTCGGTCGCTCCGTCCCGCGTCGCGAGGGTGCCGACAAGGTGACGGGGCGCGCCCGCTACACCGATGACCTCGTCATACCGGGCGCCTGGTACGGCAAGACGGTCCGGTCCACGGTCCCGGCGGGGCGGATTCGGTCGATCACGCTGGATCCCGCCTTCGAGTGGAGCCAGGTCGTGATGGTGACTGCTGGCGACATTCCCGGCGAAAACGTGGTGCACTTGATACGGGATGATCAGCCCGTGCTGGCGCGACCGGGGGGTGAGATCCGGCACCGGGAGGAGCCGATTCTGCTGCTGGCCGCGGCCGACCGGGCCACACTCGACGAGGCTGCCAGGCACATCCGCATCGAGTACGAGCGCGCCGAGCCGGTCTTCGAGCTCAGCGAGGCCACCGAGGTCTATGCATCGCTCGAGATCAACAAAGGCGAGGTTGTGGAGCGGCTGGAGGGTGTGGAGGTGGTCGAGCGCAGCTTTCGGGTTGGTTTGCAGGAGCAGCTCTATATCGAGCCCCAAGGCTTCATCGCCATGCCGGAGTCGAATGGCGCGATCCGCGTAATCGGCTCACTGCAGTGCCCGTTCTACGTCCACCGCGCGCTCAAGCGTGCACTCAAGCTGACCGATGCGCAGGCGATTGTAGTCCAGGCAGAGACGGGTGGCGGGTTCGGCGGCAAAGAAGAGTATCCGTCGATGGTCGCGATTCATGCGGCGCTGCTGGCCCGCAAGGCGGGCCGGCCGGTGCGGCTGATCTACGACCGTCACGAGGACCTGGCTGCCACCACGAAGCGTCATCCGGGCGTGATCAAGCACCGAACCACGGTCAAGAAGGACGGGACGCTCCTTTCACAGGACATCGAGATCGTGCTCGATGGTGGCGGCTACTGCACGCTCACGCCGGTGGTCCTGTCCCGCGCGGCCATTCATGCCGCGGGGGCCTATTCCTGTCCCAACGTCCGCATTCGCGCCCGGGCCGTCGCGACCAATACGCCGCCCAATGGCGCGTTCCGTGGCTTTGGGGCGCCGCAGTCGCTGTTCGCCGCCGAGCTGATGGTCGAGCACGTGGCCGAGCGTCTGGGAATGTCGAGTCTGGACCTCAGGCGCAAATGGATGTTGCGCCTCGGCGACACCACGGCCACGGGCCAGAAACTCACCGAGAGCGTGGGCTCGGACTTGGTCTTGGATGCGGCGCTCAGCGCAGCACCCCCGATCCGCCCATCCGCCCATCCGCCCATCCGCCGTGGTCGTGGTCTCTCCCTCGTCTTTCACGGCTCCGGCTTCACCGGCAGCGGGGAGAAGAAGCTTCAAGGCACGATCGGATTCGAGGCGCTCGCGGACGGCACGTTCCGCATCCTCACCGCGTCCACCGAGATCGGCCAGGGGACGAAAACCATCTTTTGCCAGATTGCCGCGGACGCCCTGGGGGTAGGGATCGACAAGGTGGTGCTTGCCCCACAGGACACGTCGTTGGTTCCTGATTCCGGGCCGACGGTCGCATCGCGGACGGCGATGATCGTCGGTCGGCTGGTACAGGAGGCGGCAACCGACGTCCAAGCCCGGCTGCGGCGTGGGGAGAAAGCCCCGATCCGCCTTCAGAAGTCGTACATCCAGCCCGACTCGCTTCACTGGGACGAAACGAACTATCGCGGGGATGCCTATCCGATCTACGCGTGGGCGTGCACGATCGCGGACGTCGACGTCGACATGAACACGGGCGAGGTTCGGGTAACCGACCTGGTCACCGCGGTCGATTGCGGCAAGGCGATACACCCGGTCATGGCTGAGGGTCAGATCGAAGGCGGCAGTCTCCAGGCTGTCGGGTGGGCGACGATCGAAGAGATCAAGATGAAAGACGGCGGCTACCAGAACGACCGATTGGCCACCTACCTGATTCCTACGGCGCTCGATGCCCCGCGCATTCGCACCATTTTGGTTGAGAATCCCTACTCTCATGGTCCCTCCGGAGCGAAGGGGATCGGCGAGTTACCCATGGACGGACCCGCTCCCGCCATTATCGCTGCCATCCACGATGCGACGGGGGTGTGGCTCGATGAAATCCCGGCGACCCCTGAGAAAGTGCTGGCGGCATGCGCTTCACGCTGAACGGTCGCACGGCCACGTTCGAGGGCTCCGGGGCGCGGCGCCTGCTCGATGTGTTGCGGGAGGATCTCGGTGCCACCGGGACGAAGGAAGGCTGTGGCGAAGGAGAGTGCGGGGCGTGCTCCGTGATCATCGACGGGGAAGTCGTAGACAGCTGCTTAGTGGCTGTCGGGCAGGTCGAGGGATGCAATGTGACTACGGTTGAGGGGCTGGCTGACGGCGGACGGCTGACGGCACTACAGCAGGCGTTCATCGACTACGGGGCGGCTCAGTGTGGAATCTGCACGCCCGGGATGTTGCTCGCGGCTCACGTCTTACTCCAGCACACGGCACAGCCGAGCGCCGATGACGTTCGGGAGGGGCTCGCCGGCAATCTATGTCGGTGTACCGGCTACACGAAAATCATCGACGCGGTGTTGGCATGCACGAAGTGACATACCTTCGTCCCAAGAACCTGGCGGAGGCGGTACGTCTGTACCGCACTACTCCAGCATGCCGCCCGCTCGCGGGCGGCACAGATCTCATGGTAATGCTGCACGCCCGAGTGATCCGGCCCGCGCCTACGGCCGTGCTGGATCTGTGGTCGCTCGCGGAGCTGAAGGGCGTTCGCCGTCAGGGCGATTTGCTCGAGATCGGTGCCGCGGAGCCATACACCGGGATTATTCGGTCCGCCGAGGCACAGCGATCTGTTCCGGCCCTCGTCGCGGCCGCGCGCACGATCGGTGCCGCCCAGATCCAGAATCGCGGCACACTCGGCGGCAACCTCGCGAACGCATCGCCGGCAGGCGACACGCTGCCGGTGCTGCTCGCCTACGACGCGGTCGTCGTCACCGACCGGCGTTCGATCCCCATCGATCAGTTTTTCACCGGCTACCGGAAGACCGCGCTGCAGCCCGATGAGTTGATCACCGCGGTGCGGTTTCCGCTGGACCGCCAGGTCGCATTTCGCAAGGTCGGGACGCGGGCCGCGCAGGCGATCTCGAAAGTGGTGATGGCCGTGTGTCGCGATCCCGCGCGGATCGCGATCGGATCCGTCGCGGAGGTTCCGTTGCGCGCTCGCGAGGCGGAGGCAGCCCTGGCGCGCGGGGAGGCGACGGGTGCTGTGGCCGCCGTAGCGAATGACATTCGTCCGATCGAGGACGTCCGTTCGACCGCCGAGTATCGGCGCGCGGTGACGCAAAACGTTCTTCACGAACTGCTTCATGCACTCCCGCGCTCTTGAGCTGCTGGACATCCTCGGCATGCGTCCCCACCCCGAGGGGGGGCACTATGCCGAGCTGTTCCGCTCGCCGCAGCGCGTGCAGGTGATCGATCGCGATCTCGAGCGGTCCGCGGTGACCACGATCTATTTCCTGCTGGCAGAGGGCGAATTCAGCCGCTGGCATCGCGTCGTCTCCGACGAGATCTGGCACTATCACGAGGGCGACGCGATCGAGCTCCTGCTGTTCGACGACCGTGGGTTCCGGCGGGTGAGGCTCGGGCCGGTTTCGCGCGAGACGCGACCGACGATCGTGGTTCCAGCCGGCACCTGGCAGGCGGCCCGAACCACGGGCGCGTATACGCTGGCTGGCTGCACCGTGGGGCCCGGGTTTGACTTCGCCGATTTTTCGCTGGCCGTCGATTGGCCTGAGATTACAGCAATGATCGCGAATGCGGGCCCCGATCTGGCTCGCCTCATATAGCCCCCCAGACGCGCCATATCCAAGATCGTTGATATGTGACGGGGATCCCCAGCGCGGTCCTACCCCAAAAGCCGACATATCCAAGATCGTTGATGTGTGACAGGGATTCCCCAGCGCGGACATCCCCCAATACCGACATATCCATAATCATGGATATGTGTTGGTGAGGGGTTCAGTGCCTCCCGCGAGCCCTAATACGCGATTATTTGCAACGCCTGTCGCAAGACGGTTGCCCCCAGCTCCAGTTGGTCCGGCTGGGTTGCCTCCTCCGGACAGTGTGACCGTCCCCCGATACTCGGCACGAACAGCATTCCAACCTTGCAACGCGCGGCCAGAATCTGGGCATCATGTCCCGCGCCGCTCACCATCTCAGTCGCATTGACGCCGCATTCCTGCGCCGCGCGCAGAAGCAACGCCCGCACATCGGCGTGCATCGGCACCGGGGGGTGCTCTTGCAGCAGGCGTATCTCGAGTTTGAGAGAACGCTCCGACGCGATGGTCCTGCAGAGCGATCGAATCCGTTCCTCGAGCGCGCGCCGCGCGCCGAGGTCGGAATGGCGTAGATCGACCGTACACACGACGCGAGCCGGCACGACGTTGACCTGATCGGGCTCTGCCCGGATCTTGCCGACCGTCGCGACGGCGGGCTCTCCCAGCGAGCGCGCAATCGACTCGATTGCTTGAATCATCGCGGCGGCGCCGGCGAGCGCATCGCGCCGCAGCTCCATGGGCGTCGTCCCGGCGTGATCGGCGCGGCCGGTGACGGTGAGCTCGAGATGCGCGGTCCCCACGATCGCGCTCACAACCGCGAGCGGTTTGCGCGCTGCCTCGAGCACCGCCCCCTGCTCGATATGCAGCTCGACGAATGTGTCGATGTCATCGCGCGCGGCGCTCGAGACTCGCACGGGATCGAGACGGCGTTCGCGCATGGCCTGCGCGATGTCGTCCGGAACTCGGTCGATGCCTCCGGTGATTGCCCGGGAGCCCCAGAAGTTCGTGGCGAAGCGGGAGCCTTCCTCCTCACAGATCGCGACCACCTCCAGGGTGCGGCGCGGCTGCCCGTTGTCGTTGAGCAACGCCTCGACCGCGGTGAGACCGGCCACGATGCCGAGCGCGCCGTCGAGCCGGCCGCCGTGCCGCACGGTGTCGATGTGCGAGCCGGTGACGATGCTCTTTCCTTTAGTAGTGCCTTCGACCCGACCCCACAGGTTGCCGACCGTGTCGCGTCGCGTGTTCAGGCCGGCGCCGTTCAACCAGCGTTCAACACGCTCGACCGCGGTGGCCCACGCGTCGTCGTACAGGCCGCGGTAAGCTCCCCCTCCGGGCTGCGCGCCGATCGCGTAGAGCTCATCGAGCCGGCGCTCGAGCAACGCGAGCTCAATTGGCATGTGTACTCGCCGGCTGCACAAACTGTCCCCAACCCCTTGCGCCGATCACTTCGCCATCCACAAACACGGTCTTTCCTCGAACGATCGTTCGCACCACCCGGCCCCGAAATGTGCGGCCCAGGTAGGCGCTCACGCCGCTGCGAGTCTCGAGTCCGCTCGACTCGAGCGTCCATTCCTGCTCCGGATCGACGAGCGCAAAATCGGCGTCGGCGCCCACCGCAATCGCACCTTTGCGCGGATACAGACCAAACGTCTGCGCGGGGGCTGTCGCCGTCAGGTGTGCGACTCGCGCAAATGACAGGCCGCGCGCGTGCACGCCCTCGGTCATGAGCACCGGCAACGTCGCCTGAATGCCGGCCACGCCGCCCCAGGCCAGCCAGATGTCGTCCTCACCCTTGTGCTTGTCGGCCGCAGGGCAGGGCGAGTGATCCGAGCCGATCAGGTCGACGCGTCCCTCGATCAACTCCTGCCACAGCCCCTCGCGCGTCGCCGCGCTGCGGATCGGCGGCGCGCACTTGAGCGGCGGTCCGATCCGCTCGAGGTCTTCCTCGGTAAACGCGAGATAGTGCGGGCAGGTCTCGGCCGTGATCGCCACGCCCCTGGTCCGCGCCGCGTCGACCTCCGCCAGCCCCTCGGGAGAGCTGACGTGGACCACGTGCGCGCGTACGCGCTTGCCCGCGCCGCGCATGCAGACCAGCAGGCGCCGGATGGCCTCGACCTCGGCCGCCACCGGCCGCGCTCGACACCACGACAGCCGATCGGTGCCGCGTTCGGCCTGGTATCGGTTCAGCAACTCCTGGCTCTCGGCGTGCACGCCGACGATCGCGCCGAGGCGCGCGGTCTGCTTGAGACCGATCGCCAACACGCCGTCGGCAACGCGATGGAAGTCGTCGATGCCGCTGTCGCTCATGAACGCTTTGAAGCCCACAACACCACGTTGGTGGAGGGTGTCGACGTCGGTGAGGTTGTCAGGGACCATGCCGCCCCAGAGTCCGAAATCCACCAGCGCTTTTTCGGAAGCGACCGCACGTTTTGCGTCGAACGCGGCCGGCGTGGTGGTGGGGGGATGGGCGTTGAGGGGCATCTCGAGGACCGTCGTCACGCCGCCTGCGGCGGCGCCACGCGTGCCGGCTTCCCAGCCCTCCCATTCGGCGCGGCCCGGCTCGTTGAAGTGAACATGGGCGTCGACAACGCCCGGCAGCACGACCAGGCCGCGGGCCTCGATGGTCTCGCCGCCGTCGCGTACCTCCGAGCCGATCGCGCTGATTGTCCCGTTGGTCACTGCGATGTCCGCGGGCCGCTGGCCGGTTGGAAGGACGACCAGGCCGCCGCGCAGCACGAGATCGGGAAGCGAGCTCACACTTCTTCGATGGTGATGTCCTGCGCCCCTTCCCAAAGCGTGAGTCGGCCGATTTCCGGAAGCCGTTCCTGCCCCTGCGTCAATGTTGCAAAGTGATTGCCCGCAAGTTGGCCAACCTTGCTCGCGAACATCGTCGAGCCATAAGGAAAGAGCAGCTCCGTTTCGCTGATCCCCCCCGGGTACAACAGGAGCATTCCCGGCGACGGATGGCTGGTGTGGTTCTCGAACTCGAGCCCGAGGTTCATGTCGCCCATGGGAATCCACGTCGACTCGCCGCTCCAGCGGCAGTGGACTATCTTGGATTTGAGCGGCAGCATTTTCCGAATCACGGCCACGGTCTTGGGCGCGGCCTGCTCTTCCAGTCGCGCCGTGAACGTCAGAGTTCCCACGCGGATCTTGAGCATGCCCAACACTAACCGTCCAACGATTTCGACGCACGTCCTCGACACCACGCGCGGCGAGCCCGCCGCCGGAGTATCGGTCCTGCTGTTCCAGCTCGACGCGCACGACCGCGCGTTGCTGGGAACCCGGGAAACCGACGCCGACGGACGCATTGGCGACATGGGCGGAGGGCCGCTCGCGCCAGGACGTTATGGCCTGTCATTCGAGATCGCGGCGTACTATAAGAAGAAGGGGTCGCCGTCCTTTCTGGAGCGGGTGACCGTCGACTTCGAGATCACGGACGCGACGCGGCGGTATCACATTCCTCTTCTGATGTCGCCGTTTTCGTGCACGAGCTACCGGGGCAGCTGAACCTCTTCGAGCATGCGGGACCGTTGCTGGAGCGGCTTCGAGCTGAGGAGCCGTTCGCCAATGGCCCAGCGCTGCTCCAACGGGCGGGGGAGATCCTCGACGAGCTCTCCGAGGCCCAGCAAATCGCGGTGATCAATGCGCATCCGCGCATCGGCGAGCGCCCGGACAAGATCTCGGCCGCGTCGTTCAAGGAGCAGGGGTACGATCGCGACACGACGCCGCCCGAAGTCTTGCTGCGGCTGGCGCGTCTCAACGACGAGTACGAGCAGAAGTTCGGGTTTCGCTTCGTGGTGTTCGTGAATCGGCGCACCAAGGAGGCGATCGTGCCGCTGCTCGAGGCGCGGCTGCGCGGCGCCCGGGAGGACGAGCGGCGTACGGCGCTGCGAGAAATCCTCGCGATCGCCGCAGACCGGCTCAAACGGGGGGAAGGGTGATGGAGCTATCGCGCAGAGCGTTCGCGGAGCAATTGGCGTTGTTGGCCGCGGCCCCGTGGTTCGTGGACGACCTGCGACCGGTATTGCCGCACGCGCTGGCCCAGGTTCAGGCTCAGGAGCCATCCGCGCTCGCCAAGGCCCTCGCGCAAACGATCAGCGTCCGGTATCCCGAGCGCTTCTCGGCCGATGATCTGGCCGCGATCACCCGCAGCATCGACAATCGCCTGCGCCAGATCGACCGGCTCTATGAGACACACGTCACGAATGCCGACGAGCCCGATTTCGTGTACTCCGTCTATCGCGGTGATGACTGACGACCGATGACCGACGACATCGCCTTTTCATCGATCGTTGGGCTGGGGCGCCTGCTCCGGCAGAAAAAGACCTCGGCGACCGAGCTGGCAACGTACTTTCTCGATCGACTCGAGCGCGTCGGCCCGCGCTACAACGCGGTCGTGACGGTCACGCGCGAGCGCGCGCTCGCGGAGGCGGCGCAGGCCGATCGCGAAAGCCGCCAGGGCAAGTGGCTAGGGCCCCTGCACGGCATCCCGTATGGCGTAAAGGACCTGCTGGCGACGAAAGGCTACCCGACGTCCTGGGGTGCGGCACCCTACCAGCAGCAGAAGTTCGAGGAGGACGCGACGGTCGTGCAACGGCTTGGCGCCGCGGGCGGGGTGTTGGTCGCAAAGCTCGCGATGGTCGAGCTGGCGGGCGGCATGGGCTACAACCAGCCCAACGCGTCATTCACCGGTCCCGGCAAGACCCCGTGGAATCCTGGATACTGGAGCGGCGGTTCTTCGAGCGGGCCGGGCGCGGCCGTCGCCGCCGGGCTGGTCCCGTTTGCGATCGGCTCGGAAACGTCGGGCTCGATCCTCACGCCCGCCGCCTACTGCGGCGTGACCGGGTTGCGGCCGACCTACGGCCTCGTAAGCCGTCACGGCGCGATGGCGCTTGCATGGACGATGGACAAGCTCGGCCCGATGGGTCGAACCGCGGAGGACTGCGCGATCGTCCTCGCTATCATTGCCGGCAAGGACCCCCGGGACCCGTCCTCGGTCGATCGGGGGTTCCGCATGCCTCCGGAGCGGACGGCGCGGTTCCGCATCGGCATCCCCAAAGGCGCCGACAAGGACATCCAGCCCGAGGTCGCCGCGAATTTTCGACAGGCGCTGAAGGTGCTGGAGGATCGGGTGGAGCTGGTCGAGGACGTCGAGCTGCCCGACCTTCCCTACGGCGCCGTGGCCGGAATGATCATCGCGGCCGAGGGCGCCAGCGCGTTCGACGATCTCCTGAAGGATGGGCGCCTGTCCCAGCTCACCGCGCCAGAAGACCGGACGGGGGGGTATCCGGCGCTGGCGGTCAGCGCCCCGGACTATCTGCGCGCGCTGCGCGTGCGCCGGCCGATGCAACGGGCCCTGGATGACTTCCTCAAGAAATTCGACGCGCTCGCCGTCCCAACGCGCACGACCGTCGCGAGCCCGCTCGACAAGGCGTTCCGCGACGGCTGGCCCGGCATCACCGGCGGCGCCAACGTCATCGGTCCCACGAATGTCGTCGGCGTTCCCGGGGTATCCGTACCGAATGGATTCGGCGTGCAGAATCTGCCCACCGGCCTCAGCTTCACGGCGCGTGCGTTCGATGAAGCAAAGCTCGTGACGCTGGCCCGTCTTTATCAGTCGCGTTCCGATTGGCACACACGCCGTCCCCCAATCCCTCGTCCCTAGCCCTAGTCCCCATGTTTGCCTTGATCAAGCTGATCCAGTCATTGTTCGGAGCGCTGCATTCCGAAGGCACCCCCGGCCAGCTCGCCCTCGGCATCGCGCTCGGCTCGATCATGGGGCTGACGCCGCTGCTGAACATCCACAACGCGATCGTGTTTGCCGCAATCGTGCTGCTCAACGTGTCGTTCGCGGGCGGCATGCTGGGCTGGGCGCTGTTCGTGCCCATTGGGTTCCTGCTCGATCCATTGTTCGACTGGATCGGCCATCAGGTAT
>Ga0105252_10001118_pt1 | contig 12935 bp, 12 predicted proteins | sample EasRivMeERMZT100_FD_89675 | JGI IMG/M metagenome (GOLD analysis project Ga0105252, IMG submission 89675) | Soil microbial communities from meander-bound floodplain in the East River, Colorado, USA - East River MetaG ERMZT100 | ecosystem: Environmental > Terrestrial > Soil > Floodplain | place... | reverse complement strand
CATTGCGCCGGTCACGCTGAGCAATCCCAGCGGCCCGGTGCGCTTTACGGAAGGGGCCACCTTTCCGCAAGGCATGATGTTCATGGGCATCAAGGTCGCCACCCTGCTCGACGAGCTGGCGAAATACCCGCGCCCCGGGCACAGGCACGCGAGCCCCTGAAGCTAGCGGGTCCGGCCGCCGCCGCTCACGAATTCCACAGAGGCGCGGAAGAGCTCGAGGTCTTTCTCGTAGTCGGCGGCGTCGGCGCGGTTGATCTGGATCCACTCCCGGGAGCTCGCCAGTCCGCGAGGCTGAAACGGCACTACGTTGTCCCTCGAGAATTGCGCCTCGGTCGCGGCGGCGACGGGAAGGCGCAGTCCGACCCCGTCGCCGCTGATGCACGCGAACATCCGGTCGCTGACGAAATAGGCGTCGAGGCCATTGATCTTGCGCGTGCTGACTCCGGGGAGCTTCAGGAGCACGGCATCGATCTGCGACTTGCGGGTTGGTTCGGACAAGCGATTAAATTGTCGCATGACCGCACGGCCGAGCGTCGTGGTGTCGAGCTCCCTCGCGTTAAAAGGCGTGCTGGAGAAATTCAAGCCGGCATTCGAGCAATCCCTCGGCGCGCGGCTCGACCTGCGGTTCGATGCGACGCAGGCAATCCTGGCCGGGCTCGAGGCGAGCCTCGCGACGGATCTGCTGGTCCTGACGGCCGAGGCAATGGAAGCGCTGCGCAGGAGCGGCCAGGTGACGCAGGTTCGCAGCCTCGGGAGCTCGGGCGTCGGCATCGCGGTGCGCGCCGGCGCGGCGAAGCCCGATATCGGCTCGGTCGATGCACTCAAGCGCGCGCTCGTGTCCGCGCGCTCGGTGGCGCACTCGAAAGTCGGGGCAAGCGGCATCTACTTCGTGGAGCTGCTGCAGCGGCTCGCGATCGCCGACCGGGTAAGCCGTGTCGTGGTCGAGAAAGGACCGGTCGGGCTGGTCGTTGCGGCGGGCGATGCCGAAATCGGCGTGCAGCAGCTTTGCGAGCTGGCGCCGGTCCCCGGGATCGACATCGTCGGCCCGCTACCCGAGCCCGTCCAGAGGTACACGCATTTCTCGGCCGGTATCCCGGCGAACGCGGCGAACCCGAAAGGCGCCTCAGAGCTCATGACGCTGCTGCAGCTCTAGCCCCTTGGCTTGTAAGATTTTGTCCTAGTCCCTCGCGACCATCCTGATCAAGCGCAGTATTGCCCTGCGCGCCGCATTCGCGGTCGGGGGCGGTCATGAGAGGTAGTGGAAGGACATATCCGCGTCACGAGCTGCCGGGACAATTCCCGCAGACCTCGCCTGTCGGGGCTCCACGTCAGCCGAAAAAACTTGCGCAGCCGGAAAACGGGAACCGTCCTTGCTGAGACATCGGGTATGACGACAGAGACGGATTCACGGTTCGATGCCGACAAAGTAGTGCGCCTGGTCACCATCACCGGGAAACACCGCTTCGAAATGACGTTCGGCGACGCGGAGGGAGCGACGCATGTCGTATCGCTACCCCTTCCCGCGGCGGTTGAGCTCGCGTGCCTGATCTGCGACGTGTCCGAGACGGCGCCTTACCTGATGGGCGACATGCAGCGCAGGAACCCGCAAAGAAAAGCGAAGTAGGCACGGCCGAGGCCGCGCTAGGCTGCAACCTGGTGCAGGCGGACGCTCTCGCGCACCTCTTCCGCGATCACCTGATACATGGGGCGCACGATGAAGTTGAGCCCGTCGATGATGCGGGGTACGCGCAGCATGGACGGCACGCGGATCCCGCGATGCTCGACTTCACTGCCGATCCGCTCGACCTCGACCCCCAATCTGGCAAAGTGCTTGGCGAGCCGCGGCTCGGTGAGAACAAAAAGCGTCTTGATGCCGTGCAGCGCGGCGAGCTCGATCGTCCCGAGATAGAGTCCCACGGTGATATAGGGAAAGCGCGGGCGCTTCAAGGTGCCGAAGCTGTCGTCGGTGAGCGGGGCAGGCATGCCCGCCTCGCCCAGGCGCGCGCGGTATTTGGCGATCACGGCAAGGCGCGAGACCTCGGCAATCATCCGGCGCGGCAAGGCCTGGGGATCGATCACCGAGCGGTCGAGGCTCCGGGTGCAGACCTTCTCGAAAGGCAGGGGATGCGATGGATCGTCGCTGCGCGTAAGAACCAGGCGCGTGCAACCGACGTAGATTCCGGTGGCCACCGAACGGATCAGGCAATGCAACGACTGGCGATCGTATTCGTCGGTTTCGAGGCCATCGGCACGCACCGGTTCATACTTCAGCTCTTCGCAATAGACCTGGTGACGGATGCGGAAAGCCTGCCGCCGCAGCTCGTCGGTCAGCGCCGGAACGATCTCGAAGTACCGCTTGAAGCTGCGTCCGAGGTCCAGCAAATCGAGGGGTAGCATCGCCAGTGCCATGACGCCCGCAAGGGGCCCTCGCCGCATTCCACCTCAGAAAGCCGGAGCTCGCAGCGCACTAGTGCGGCTTTTGAAGGTTTCGCAGGGCGGGCCGAGAACTACGTCACGGCACGAGGCGAGCGGCGCCCGCCAACAGCTCGTACAGGGCGTAGTAGCTGAGGTGCAAGGCGCTCATCGCCGGAAGCCATTCGATCGGGTGATCCGCGGAAACCCGGTCGGTCGCGACCATGGTTGGCGCCGCAGTGACCTGCAATCCTGCCGCGGTGAATTCGGCCGTTGCCCTTGGCATGTCGAAGCCGTGAGCGACGAGAAGCACGCGCGTGATGCCGAGCGGCAAGAGTAGCGCCGCCGATTGGCGGGCGTTGGAACGCGTATCGCGCGATCGCGCCTCGGTCCAGCGCACTTCGACGCCGAATTCCTCTTCCAGCGCCCGCTTCATCAGCACCGCTTCCGCCGTGCCGCCGTACACCACGCCGCCGCTCGCCAGCACGGGTAGCTGGGTTCTGCGCGCTACCCAAGCGCCGTAGCGCACCCGCTCGAGCGTCAGCCGTCCCAGGGTGTCGCCACCATATTCGGGTGCATCCCGGCGTATTCCTCCGCCGAGGATCACGATGGCTTGCGCCTCGTGCGTCTGCGCCAGATCGAGGGCCCCGCGCTGATCGAGGCTGTGCAGGAGCGCGCGCGAAACCGAGGGCAGCGACAGCGCGAGCAGGGTGAGCACGCCCACCCAAGCCAAGGCCGCGCCCAATTTCGGCCTTCGAGCGAGGAAAGCGAGCCCGATCAGCGCGACGAGAAGCGGCCCGGTGGGCGGCAGAACCAGGGCGGCGATGATCTTCTTCGCGATAAAGAGGTCCATTGCCGCGATTGTAGGCGGCCGCAACAGCGGCGCTTTGCGCGCGGCTGCATGACCAACGCCTTCGCGATGGCCTACATCAGGCTGTGGATTCCAGGTCGCGTGAGGCGCGAGACGGTTGAGGTTCACCGCCCATCATCTCGAGGTGTTCCACCATGTAGCCGAGCAGGGCGACGATGCGGCGCAGGCCGAGCAAACGGCGTTCGTCCGCGATTTCGCCAACGAGCGACTTCGCCTCCTCGCGAATCTGGAACAGGGTTTCGCAGAGCTCGATCTGGTCGATCCAGTGCATGGCTTTCCCGCCGCGCCTACCGGGTTCGTGTGAACCGGCCCCACCGAGCAATTCCCGCGCCAGCGGATGCATCGCGTTGATATCTGGCGACTTCATGATGTTGGGGCCGATAGGCGCGGCGGCCGAATGCAAAAAAAACCGACAGCTAAGGCGCCGCGACCGTCACCGTTGGCTCTGCAGGCACAGCGCTACCGCGCTGGGCCCGGATGCCGGCGAGAACTCAAAATATTTCTTGAAGCCCTCCCCCGGATTCGCCAGCTCGAAATGGCTCCCGGGCGGCGCCGCAGGCAATGCGGGCCGAGCTCGCCGCTTTCGTTGAAAAACGAGTTCCATTCGACTCAAGCTTTTACAAGAGCGCTCGCAAAGAATTTGACCGTTCCGCTGGGCGGCGGTCAAACGTTGTCAGCCACGTTGTGCCGCGCGGCCCCTCCAGCCAGGATGTGCCGATGGCAATGACGCAAAGCATCTTGCACAGGACCGAGGCCGGACAGCAGGCCTGCGAGTGCGCCGACTCGCGCCTGCCGCCGGACTATCGGACGGTCCTCGCATCGGTGCAGCAGGCGACGCCCTTCGAATTCGTCAAGGCGCGCCTTGCTCATTGCTCGAAAGCGCAGATCGTGCGCTATCTTGAAGACCTCGAAGCGATCGGCCTGATCGAGTCGGTCCCGGTGGACTGGCTGCGAGCTCTGTACGCGCTCGACGAGTACCGCGAACCCCAGGCGCTACGTCAGGGGCGCTGACTTCCCCGGCTAGTTTTTCGAGCGCTCTGCGAGCGCCATCAGGTAACCGAGGCAGGCAAGCAGTACCGCCGCCATTCCGCCCTGCAGGATCGTTGCGCTGTGGTAGCCGCCCAACGAGTACACACCGCTCAGCCGCGCGATGACGGCCACGGCGATCAGTAGAACGCCGCCGACGGCCGAGACCCGGGCCAACCAAATCAGCAAGGCCTGCATGTTCCCTCCTTTCTCAGCCTAGTCACAAAAGACTATGTTGCGAAGCCCCGGTGCCGAGCATACATTTTTTCCTATCCTCCGGATGGTGCGTAGGCGGGCAGCGCCAGCAAGCTCCGAAGAACAAGCGTGCGATACGGTGTCGAGTAAGCCGGGGCGCCGCGCGTTCGCTTCACCGTCAAGCGGTCGGCGGACGCACCAACCGAAGTTCATTCTCCTTGGGGGGAAGGGTGAGCAGGAGTTCGCTGGCCGTAGACGCGCATGACGCTGCCGACTTTGGCGAGCAGCGCGTCGTTACGCTGCGCGTTTTCAAGAGCCACGTCCACCGGCTCGGCGCGCTGGCCCTGCTCGAAGCGACGATCGTGGTCCTCGCCCTGCAGGCGGCGATATTGTTTCGCTTCGCCGGTTTCTCGGCACCGCTGCGGGCGTTCGAGGCGACGATGGGCCCGCTCTGGCCCAAGGCGCTGGTTTTCGCGGCGGTCATCGTGTTCAGCCTGGCCGCGCTCGGTCTCTACCAGCTGCGGCATCGCGCGAGATTCGCGGGCGTTGTCGCGCGCCTGCTGATCGCGCTTTGCGCGGCTCAGCTCGTGCTCGCTCTCATCTTCTATCTCGTCCCTGCGCTCTACGTCGGGCGCGGGGTGGTGGTGCTCGGCACGGGTTTCGCGTTCATCGGGCTCGCCCTCGGCCGCTACGTGTTCCTGAGGCTGGTGGACGAAGAGATGTTCAAGCGGCGCGTCCTGGTCTGGGGGGCGGGCAAGCGCGCGGCGTCCATCGGCGCGCGCTTGCGCAGGCGCGCCGATCAACGCGGCTTCGGCATCGTTGGCTACGTCCCCGCGCCCGGCGATCGCAGCACCGAGGTGCCGCCGGACCGCATCATGGCCCCGCACGCCAATCTCCTGGGGCTCGCCATGCGCCACAAGGTGGAGGAAATCGTGGTTGCGACCGACGACCGGCGCAGCAGCTTTCCCACGGCGGAGCTGCTCGAGTGCCGTCTGCGCGGCATCCAGGTGAGCGATATCGTGAGCTTTCTCGAACACGAGAGCGGCAGGGTGAGCGTGGAGCTGTTGCACCCGAGCTGGCTCATCTTCTCCGACGGTTTTCGCTGCGATTTCCTGCGCCGCGCGAGCAAGCTCCTGCTCGATGTCGTCGTCAGCGTGGGCATCCTGATCCTCGCCGCCCCGATCGCGCTCCTCACGGCGCTTGCCATCTACCTCGAGGACCGGGGACCGGTGCTGTACCGCCAGATCCGCACCGGGCAGAACGGGAGGCTATTCTCGATCTTCAAGTTCCGCAGCATGTGTCCGGGCGCCGAGCACGATGGCGTACCGGTCTGGGCCGAGCGCAGCGACCCCCGCGTTACGCGGGTCGGGGCATTCATCCGGCGGCTGCGCATCGACGAGCTGCCGCAGCTGCTGAACGTCCTGCTCGGCCACATGAGCCTGGTCGGGCCCCGGCCCGAACGTCCCGCCTTCGTCGAGCAGCTCGCGCACGCCGTGCCGTTCTACGCGCAGCGCCATTTCGTCAAGCCCGGCATCACCGGCTGGGCGCAGGTCCGCTACAGCTACGGCGCGTCGCGCGTCGACGCCAGGCAAAAGCTGGAATTCGACTTGTTTTACGTGAAGCACCACAGCCTCGCCTTCGACCTCATGGTGCTTCTGCAGACCGTTGAAATCGTTCTTTTCCGCATCGGCTCGCGTTAGCGTGGCGCAAGCCGGCTGCCGCGCGGCATAACGTGCTCGAGCTTGCAATTCGCAATGCCGGCGCGGTCGGCTACGCGGTGGCCGCGCTCGTCTTCCTGGGCTTCGGCGCGCATGTGGCGCTCGGCTGGCGCGGCGGTCGCAAGGCTTCGCTGCTCCTCGTCACCCTCGCCGCGAGTCTGGTCTGGGCGGGTTCGAACGTCGCTTTCGCGCTCACTGCAGCACCCGGTCTGTGGACGGCACAGGCGCTCGCCGACGCGTTGCGGGTGGGCGGCTGGCTCCTCTTCCTCGTCCTGCTGCTCGGCGGCGAGCGCCATGCCGGCCGGTGGGCGGCGATCCTCCTTGTGTTGCCCGCCGCCGCCGCGCTCTTTCCCGCCGCCGCGCCACCGGTCGCGGATGCGGCCGGCGCCCCAGCGGCGCGCCTGCCCTTCGGGCTGCTTCTCGGCGTTGCGGTCGCCGGCCTCGTGCTCACCGAGCAGGTTTTCCGGCGCTCGGCCGAGCAGGCGCGCTGGTCGATCAAGCCGCTCTGCCTGGGACTCAGCGCGAGCTTCGTATTCGACCTCTATCTCTATGCGGACGCGCTGCTCTTCGGCCGGCTCGATGCCGACGTGTGGGCGGCGCGCAGCATCGCGCAGGCGCTCGTCATTCCGTTCGTCGCGCTCGCCACCACGCGCAACAAGGACTGGACGCTCGACATCGCGCTATCGCGCGGGGTGGTGTTTCATTCGAGCGCGTTCCTCGCTTGCGGGCTTTACCTGCTCACGATCGCGGGCGCCGGTTACTACGTGCGCTATTTCGGCGGCAGCTGGGGCAGGACGCTGCAGGTGGGCTTCGTCTTTGCCGCGCTGCTGCTTCTCGGCTGGCTGTTCTCGTCCGGCACGCTGCGCTCGCGGCTGCGGGTGTTCATCAACAAGAACTTTTTCTCCTACCGCTACGACTACCGCGAGGAGTGGCTGCGCTTCACCCACCTGCTCTCGAGCCGTGATCCGAACCTGCGCCAGGAGCAGCGCTCGATCAAGGCGCTCGCGGACCTCGTCGAGAGCCCCGCCGGGGCTCTTTGGTTGCGCGATGACGCCGGCTACTCGCAGGCGGCGTGCTGGAACATGCCCCGTGTGCAGGCCCGCGAGGCGGCCGACGGCGCGTTCGCGGCGTTCCTTGCCAGCAGCGGCGGGGTCGTCGACCTCGAGGAACATCGAAGCGACCCGTCCCGCTACCCGGTTGGAGCGCTGCCGCAGTGGTTGCGCGACCTGGCGGACGCGTGGCTCCTGGTACCCGTGATCGCGCAGGAAGAGCTGATCGGGTTCGCCGTGCTCGCGACGCCGCGCGCGAAGGTCGAGGTCAACTGGGAAGTGCGCGATCTCCTCAAGACCGCCGCGCGCCAGGTCGGCAGCTTCCTCGCCCAAGCGAAGGCCTCGGACGCGCTACTCGAAGCGCGCAAGTTCGAGTCGTTCAACAAGATGACGGCCTTCGTGGTGCACGATCTGAAGAACCTGGTGGCGCAGCTCTCGCTTCTTCTCAAGAACGCGGAGCGCCACCGCCACAACCCGCGCTTCCAGGACGACATGTTCGCCACGGTCAAGCATGTCGAGGAGCGCATGAGCAAGCTGCTTCAGCAGCTCTCCACCGGCAGCCGCGGCGAGGAGAACCTGCGCCCGATCCAGCTTGCGAGGCTGGTGGAGCGCGTAGTCGCATCGAAGAAGGCCGAGCGGGCCGACATCGCCGTGCATGCCGCGGATGCGCAGGTCGCGACGCTGGGCCACGAGCAGCGCTTTGAGCGTGTCGTGGGTCACCTGGTGCAGAACGCTCTCGACGCCACGCGCGACGCCGGTGAGGTACGAATTGCCGTAAAGGCCGAAGGCGGCGACGCCGTCCTCCAGGTCGCGGATTCCGGCTGCGGCATGAGCCAGGCCTTCGTGCGCGAGCGGCTGTTCCGGCCGTTTCAGACCACCAAGAGCGACGGGATGGGCATCGGCGCTTACGAGGTGGCGCAGTACACCAAGGAGATGGGCGGCCGTATCGAGGTCGACAGCCGGCCCGGCGAGGGCACCCGGTTCAAGTTGAGCTTTCCGCTGCACCGCGAGGCGACCCCGGCGGTGCTGCAAAACGATGGAGCCATAGCCGCATGAGCCAGCGAACGCCACTGCTGATGGTCGAAGACGACCCGGCGCTACTCACCCAGATGACCTGGGCCTTCGACCAGTACGGACCGGTGTCGGCCGGCGATCGCGAGGCTGCGCTCGCCCAGGTACGCCGCCATCGCCCCGCCGTTGTGACCATGGATCTCGGCCTGCCGCCGAATCCCGATGAGCCGACCGAAGGCTTCCGGCTCCTTCAGGACATCCTGTCGGCGGTGCCGGAGACGAAGGTCATCGTCCTCACCGGCCAGAACGACCACCAGAACGCGATCAGGGCCATCGGCCTCGGGGCGTACGACTTCTATTCCAAGCCATTCCAGCCTGAGCTGCTTTCGCTGATGATCGAGCGCGCCTACCGCCTGCACGAACTGCAGGCGGAAAACCGCAGCTTGCAGGCAATGCACGGCTCCGGCGCGCTCGCCGACATCCTGACGCGCGATCCGCAGATGGTGAAGGTCTGCAGCACCATCGAGAAAGTAGCCGCGACCAGCGCTACGGTCATGCTGCTCGGCGAGTCAGGCACCGGCAAGGAGCTGCTCGCCCGCGGGGTTCACAACCTCTCGGCGCGCAAGGAAGGCCGCTTCGTCGCGATCAACTGCGCCGCGATCCCGGAGAACCTGCTGGAGAGCGAGCTCTTCGGCTACGAAAAGGGCGCTTTTACCGGCGCGGCGAAGCAGACGCTCGGCAAGATCGAGCTCGCGCACCGCGGCACGCTCTTTCTCGACGAGATCGGCGACCTGCCGGCGGCGCTGCAAGCGAAGATCCTGCGCTTTCTGCAGGACCGCACCATCGAGCGCCTGGGCGGCCGGCAGGAGATCGCGGTCGACGTGCGGGTGGTCTGTGCGACGCACCAGGACCTGCGCGCCATGATCGCCCAGGGCCGCTTCCGTGAGGACCTGTACTATCGCCTGGCGGAGATCGTGGTCAGCATTCCGCCGCTGCGCGAGCGCAAAGGCGACGCAGCGCTGCTGGCGCACGCCTTCGTGCGCCAATACGCCGGGGAGCAGAAGCGCAGCAGTTTTACCCTGCTCGCCGACGCGCTCGCCGCGATCGAGGCGCATGCCTGGCCGGGCAATGTGCGCGAGCTGCAGAACTGCGCCAAGCGCGCGGTGATCATGGCCGACGACAACGTGCTGCGCGCGAGCGATTTCGGCCTCGAGCCGAAAAGCGAAGAGCCGCGCAGGCTGAAAGAGGTGCGCGACGACGCCGAGCGCGACGCCGTCGTGCGGGTGCTCTCTCGCGTCAATGGAAACCTGAGCCGGGCGGCCGAGATCCTCGGCGTCAGCCGCCCGACCCTTTACGATATCCTCAACCGGCTCGGACTCAAGGAAGCAACACGATGAAAACGATCAACACCGCTATCGCCCTGGCGCTCGCCGCCGCGCTTTCCGCCTGCGGCGGCGACGACCCGGTGAAGTTGCTGGCCTCGGCGAAGCAGCACCTGCAGAAGCGCGACTTCAACACTTCGGTGATCCAGCTCAAGAATGTGCTGTCGAAGGCGCCGGAGAACGGTGAGGCGCGTTATCTCCTGGGGCTCGCGCTGCTCGAGCAGGACGACGCCGTCGCGGCACAGATCGAGCTCGACAAAGCGGTCGAGCTCGGATTCGCCTCCGACGAGCTGCAGATCGCGCTCGCCCGCACCGCGCTCGCCAAGGGCGAGAGCGCCAAGATGCTCGAGCGCTTCGGCACGAAAACGCTCGCCAGCCCCAAGGCGCAGGCCGAGCTGCGCGCTCTCGTCGGCACGGCGCAACTCGTGCAACGGCAGCCGAAGGAGGCCCAGCGCCTATTCGACGAAGCGCTGAAGCTCGATACCGGCAACATCACCGCGAACGTCGGCATGGCACGGCTGGCAGCGGCAAACCGCAACCTCGACGATGCGCTCGCGCGCGTCGAGAGCGCGCTGCGCACCGCGCCCGGGCATTACGAGGCGCTCCTCTTGAAAGCGGACCTCCTTGCCATTCAGGGCGAGAACGAGGCCGCGGAGCAGGCCTATCGCGCCGCCATCGAAGCGGCGCCGAGGAAGGTGGCGCCACGGCTCACCCTGATCGGCGGGCTGCTGCGGCAAGGCGCGGTGGAAAAGGCTGCCGCCGAAGCCGCGGCGATGGAGAAAGCGATACCGAAAGACGCGCGCACTTTCTACGCAAAGGCGCTAGTGCTCGTGGCGCAGAGGAAATTCGCCGAAGCGAGACAAGCCATTCTGCAGGTGCTGAGGGTGCTTCCCGAGCACGTGCCGAGCCTGACGCTCGCCGGCATGACAGCGCTCGAGACCGGCGCCCTGCCGGACGCCGAGAGCCACCTGCGCAAAGCGGTTTACAACGAGCCCAGGGCGCTGGGCGCGAAGCGGCTGCTCGCACTGACGCATCTACGCATGGGCAAGATCGATCTCGCGCTTACGGAAGTGGGCGAGCTCCTGAAGGTGAGCCAGGACCCCGGCATCGTCGCGCTCGCCGGTGAAGCCCACCTTGCGAACGGTGATCTCGCCGCGGCGGCCCGCCATTACGAGAAAGCCAAGGCGCTTGCGCCGAAGAACGCCGCGGTGCAGACGCGGCTTGCCCTCATCCGCTTCGCCGCCGGCGACTCCGAGCGCGCGATCAGCGAGCTCGAGGCAGCCTCGGCGGCCGATGCGAACGCCTACCAGGCCGACCTCGCGCTGATCACGAACTACCTGCGCAAACGGGAGGCGGACAAGGCACTCGAGGCCATCGATACGCTGGAGAAGAAGCAGCCGAACAATCCGATGACGCACAACCTGCGCGGCGGCGCGCTCCTCCTCAAGAAAGACCTCGCCGGCGCGCGCGCGAGCTTCGAGAAGGCGCTCGCGCTTCAGCCGACTTACATGCCGGCGGTGGGCAATCTGACCCAGCTCGACCTGCGCGAGCGCAAGCCGGAGGCGGCGAGGAAGCGCTACGAGGCGGTGCTCAAGAAAGAGCCGAACAATGAACAGGCGCTGTTCGGGCTTGCCGTTATGCTGCGCGTAAGCGGCGCGAATCCCCAGGAAATCGAGAAGGTCCTCAAGCAATCGATCGCCGCGAATCCCGCTTCGCCGACCGCCCGCGTTGCGCTCATCAATTACTACCTGCGAGCGCGAGACTTCAAGGCGGCGCTCGCGGCGGCGCAGGAGGCGGCGGCCGCGCTGCCCCAGCATGCCGGGGTGACCGAAGCCCTTGGCGTCGCGCAGATCGCGGCGGGCGAGCAGCGCCAGGCGATCGCCACTTTTACCCGCCTTGCCGAGATGCAGCCCAAATCGCCGCAGCCGCACTTGCGGCTCGCGGCGGCGCACGTCGCGGCCAAGCAGCCCGACGAGGCGATCAAGGCGCTGCGTGCAGCCCTGCAGATCAACCCCGACCTGGCGGCAGCGCAGCGCGACATCGCCGCCATCTATGTCTCCACCGGACGCGCCGAGCAAGCCGTGAAGGAGGCGCGCGCGGTGCAGACCGAGAAGCCGAAACAGCCCTTCGGCTACATCCTCGAGGCGGAAATCTACGTCCACCAGAAGAAGCTGGACGCCGCCGAGAAGGTGTATCGCGCCGCGATGAAACGATTCGACCTGCCGGTTCTCGCCATGCGCACCCACCAGGTGCTTGCCACCGCGGGCAAGGAAAGCGAAGCCGAAGCGCTTGCCCAAAGCTGGATCCACTCCCACCCGCAGGATGCTCTGGTCCTCAACTATCTGGGCGAGCGCGATCTCGCTGCGAAGCGCTATGGGGCCGCGGCCAAGCGCTACCACGCGGCGCTCGAGCGAGTGCCCGACAGCGCGCTCATCCTCAACAATCTCGCATGGGTGACGCACGAGCTGAAGCAGCCGAAGGCGCTCGAATACGCCGAGCGCGCGCACGAGCTCGCGCCGAAAAGCCCGCCAATCATGGACACGCTCGGAGCGATCCTCGTGGCAAGCGGGGAAACCGAGCGCGGCCTGGAGCTCCTCGGGCGCGCGGCCGAGCTCGCGCCCGAGCACTACCAGATCAGGCTCAACTTCGCCAAGGCGCTTATCCAGGCGAACCGCAAGGGCCCGGCGCGCAAGGAGCTCCAGGGGCTCGCCAAGCTCGACGCGAAGCATCCGGTCCAGCAGGAAGCGGCGAAACTGCTCGCGAGCCTCTGAAGGATGACGAGCGTCGCAGTCGTAGGACTGGGCTACGTCGGACTCCCGCTCGCGGTCGAGTTCGGCAAGAAGTACCGCACCATCGGCTTCGATCTCTCCGAAGAGAAGGTCGCGGCGTACCGCAAGGGCTGGGATCCCAGCGGAGAGGTCAACGCGCAGGAATTCAAGGCGGCGGCCGGGCTGGAGTTCACGACCGACCCGCGCGCGCTGCGCGAAGCCGACTTCGTCATCGTCGCGGTGCCCACGCCGGTCGACAACGCGCGCAAGCCGGATTTCGGCCCGCTGGTCGGCGCGAGCACCTCGGTCGGCCAGAACCTCGTGCGCGGCGCGACGGTGGTCTTCGAATCGACCGTCTACCCTGGCGCGACCGAGGAAGTGTGCATCCCGGTGCTCGAGAAGCACTCGGGGCTGAAATGGAAGAAGGATTTCTTCGTCGGCTACTCGCCGGAGCGCATCAATCCGGGAGACAAGCAGCACACGCTCACGAAAATCGTCAAGGT
>Ga0105252_10001116_pt1 | contig 12961 bp, 6 predicted proteins | sample EasRivMeERMZT100_FD_89675 | JGI IMG/M metagenome (GOLD analysis project Ga0105252, IMG submission 89675) | Soil microbial communities from meander-bound floodplain in the East River, Colorado, USA - East River MetaG ERMZT100 | ecosystem: Environmental > Terrestrial > Soil > Floodplain | place... | reverse complement strand
GTCGCGCTGACCGCACTCTGTTTCGTGCTGAACTGCTTCGGTGCCGCACAGGACGTCGCGGTCGACGGCATGGCAATGGACGTGCTGCCCGAGGATGAGCACGGCAGAGCCAACGCGTTCATGGGGTTCGGGCAGGTGGCCGGGCTCTCCGGGTCCGCCGCGATCAGCGCCTTCGTGCTGCAATCGTTCGGTCTGCCCGGGATCTCGGTGATGTTGGTCGTTGGCTTTGGCTTGATTCTGCTATGGGCCGTACTCGTGCGCGAGCGCGCGGGCGAGAAGGTGCTACCGTGGACGCCGGGGCAGGCCACGGAACGCTCGCTACAGTTACGCGCGCAGTCGTGGGGGGTTATCGCGGTCGATCTCGTGAGAGTCTTGTTCTTGCCGACGAGCCTGCTCTTGATTTGCGTGTCCTCCCTGTTCCGTTTCTCCGACGCACTGTGGATCCAGGTGGGACAAACAGTCGTCGTGCAGCAGCTTGGGGTAGCGAGCACCGACTACTCGTCGTGGATTTCGGCCACGAGCTTCATCGCCGCGCTGGCCGGCATTGGGCTCGGGTTCTTCATCGACCGGCTCGGGGTGAAGCGCTTCTACTTGGCAGCGCTTACCGCGTACGGGGTTCTCGCCACTGCGGTGGGCTTCAGCGCATTTGCGTGGGAGTCGTCGGCGTTCCTGATGAGCGTTTCGGCGCTACAGGCGTTCGTTTATCAGGCGGTGTTCGTCAGTTTCATTGCGATCCACATGAAGCTGTGCGGGACCCGCGTGGCCGCGACGCAGTTCGCGATCTACATGGGTGTCGTGAACTTTGCGCGCTCGCTCGGTGCCACCGCGATCGGCGCGTTGCAGCCGTACCTGGCCTACGACGAGATGTTCTTCGTGGTCAGTGCCGGATTCTTCTTGGCCGTCGTTCTCTTGCGGAAGGCCAATCTACAATCCCACCGCCAAAGGATCGGCAGCCTGCAAGGCGCAGTAGCGGCATAGTCGCCGACATCGCGCGACAGCGCACGCGCGCCGCTGAACAACAACAACGAACCTGATCGGGGGGGCGATGGAGACCAACAACAAGAACAAGGTATTCAGCTACGAGAACGGGCTGCTGCTGCTGCTCGGCTTCACCTTCGGCATCGTGTTCTTCGAGCGCAATGCCATCGGTCCGCTGGCCTCGTACATCATCAACGATCTCGCTCTCAGCCAGGCTCAGATCGGCATGCTGGGTTCGGGGCTGTCGCTAGCGTGGGCGATCGCGGCCTACGTGGTCGGCGCGTGGTCGGATCGCAGCGGTCTGCGCAAACCGTTCCTGCTGGTGTCGGTCGTGGTGTTCTCGTTGTGCTCGGCGCTGTCCGGTATTGCCGCCACCTTCATGATGCTGCTGTTGGCACGCGTCATCATGGGTTTCGCCGAAGGCCCGTTCCTGCCGATCTGCTTCTCGATCATGAACGTCGCGTCGTCGCCCAAACGGCGCGGCGTGAACGCCGGCCTCATGCAGAACTTCTTCGCGTCGTTGCTCGGCACCTCGATCGCACCTCTCGTGTTGCCCTGGCTGGCCGAAACCTACGACTGGCGCACGGCGTTCTATCTGAGCGCGATCCCGGGGCTGATCTGCGCCGTGCTCATCTGGCTGTTCGTCAAGGAGCCCAAGCCGGTCGCGCAAGAGCCCGCGGCGGCGAGTGGAGCCAAGCCAGGCATGTTCGACATGCTCAAGCAACGCAACATCCTCGTCTGCTGCGGCATCTCGGTGTTCATGATTTCGTGGTACCTGGTCGGCATCATCTTTCTGCCCGTGTTCTTCACGGTCGTTAAGGGCATGCCGCCGGACGTCGCCGGCCAGGTGGTGGCGCCGATGGGCATTGCCACCATGATCTGCGGCTTTGTCGTGCCGTTCATTTCCGACCGCATCGGCCGCAAGCCGGCGATGATCATCTTTACGTTCATCGGTCTCGTCACGCCGATCGCCGCGCTGCATTTCAGTGGTGCCCAGTGGATGCTGAGCGTGCTCCTGCTGATCGGCTGGAGCGCTTCAGGTTCGTTCGCCGTGTTCATGGGCGTGATTCCGTCGGAAACCGTGCCGAGGGCGCTGGCGGCATCGTCGATGGGGCTGGTGGTGGGCGCCGGCGAGATCGTCGGCGGCGTATTGTCGCCCACGATCTCCGGTTGGATCGCCGACCAGACATCCCTGGCTGCGCACATGGTGGTCATGATGGTGTGCGCGTTGTGCGGCGGCCTGTTGAGCCTGTTCCTGCGGGAAACTGCACCGACCAGAGCTCGAACAGCCTTGAAGGCTGAACCTGCGCGCTGAACCTGATCAGAGCTCGCAGCTTTAGGCCGTGTGCTGCGAGGTTGCGCTGCCGGTTTGGCCTGACCCACGGGGGCGGCCGCGCTATGATTCCCGTCGGGCGTTACCGTTCGCTGGAGTCGCGGAATGTCTGTGGCCGCTACAGAAACTGTAGGACTGTCGCCCGACGTCGCGCGGGCAGATGAGTGCGACGCGGCCGGCCGTCACACCGAGGCCATCAATCACTTGGTGGCGGGCGTCAAGCAGGGCGATATCGAAGCCTATACGCGGCTCGGCAAGCGCTTGCTCGTCGGCGATCGAGCGCCGCTCTTGCCGAACGACGGTGCCAAGTTCCTCGAGGACGCGAGTGCGCGCGGCGGCGGGGAAGCCGCTGCACTGCTGTCGGTGCTGTTTGGGGTCGGTGCCCGGCAGCAGATCGATTTGCGCGCAGCGTTGGCGAGCCTCGTGCTCGCCGCGGAGCGCGGTTGGCTTCCCGCGCGAGAGCAGCTGCGGATCCTCGCCGGTGCGCCTGCCGGGACGGGTGTCGGCGGCGACCCGCAGCAGGACGACTGGCGGCAACTGGCTGCGCGCGTCGATCTCAAGATGTGGCAGACGGCGCCACCCGCGACCGATCTCTCGACCGAGCCCCTGATCCGCTCGTACCCGGGTTTCGTCAGCGGCCCCGTGTGCCGCTGGCTCATAGACAAAGCTCGCGGCCGTCTGTCGCGCGCGCTCGTCTACGAGGCGCTCATCAAGGAGGTCACGGTTCACCACACGCGGACCAACTCGGCTGCCATGTTCAGCATGCTCGAGACGGACTTGGTGTGTGTGCTCACGCAGGCGCGGATGGCGGCGTGTCTCAGCGTGCCGTTCCGGCATTTCGAAGCGATGACCGTGCTGCACTATGACGAAGGCGAGCAGATCACCGAGCATTTCGATTTCGTCGACCCCAACGTGCCCGACTACGAGCGAGAGGTCGCGCAGCGCGGTCAACGGATCGTGACCTTCTTGGTGTACCTGAACGACGACTATGCGGCCGGTGAAACCGATTTCCCGCGCCTCGGCGTCAGTCACAAAGGGCACAGCGGCGAGGGTCTATTTTTCGTGAATGCTTTGCGCGACAGCAGCGCCGACGTGCGGACCCTGCATGCCGGCCGGCCGCCCGTGAGCGGCGAGAAGTGGATCGTGTCGCAGTTCGTCCGCAATCGGCCGATGTTCTGAGCTGCGGCTCGTCTTTCGCCCGGGCTTCCCGGCTCGGGTTCGCCTCTCACGTTTACATAATGCTAGATTCGCAATACGTTGCGCGGCTCGCGTTGACGGAGTGGGGCCGCGCGTCGGCATGTTGCTTTTGCACAACTCATCACTCAACCGGGGGATCCCATGCAAACAAAACGCAAAAACCCTTCCGCGTGGTCATCGCGTAACGCCGCGGGTGTCTTCAAGCCGAAACAGCTAGCAAGCGCGGTTGCCATGGCGTTGACGATGCCGGCGATCGTGCCAACGAGCCACGCTCAGGAGCCAGCTCTCGAGGAGATCATCATCACGGGCTCGCGAATCGTGCGGCGCGACTACGAGGCCAACAGCCCGATTCAAACGATCGACGCGTCGTCGTTCGAGGCGCAGAGCGCGATCGCCATCGAAGACACGTTGAACGACCTGCCGCAATTCGTGCCGGCGGCCACCGGTTACACGCAGGTTCAGGACGGCGAGCTCATCAATACGGGCTCGACGACCACGGCCGGCGCCGCGACATTGAGTCTGCGCGGCCTCGGACCGAACCGTAACCTCGTGCTCCTCGACGGCTACCGGGCGATGCCGGTCAACGCCACGATGGCGGTCGACCTCAATACGATTCCGGCCTCTGCCATCGAACGTGTCGAAGTCATCACCGGCGGCGCTTCCTCGGTGTACGGCGCCGACGCGGTCGCCGGCGTCGTCAACTTCATCACCAAGAAGGACTTCGAGGGTATCGAACTCGACATCCAGTACGGTGCCATGGACAGCGGAGAAGCGAGCGAAACCCGGGCATCGGCCTTGTTCGGCATGAATAACGCCGACGGCCGCGGCAACGTCATGCTCGGCATCGAGGTGGCGAGCCGCAGGGCAGTCGAGTGGAATGACGTCGACTTCTATCGCCAGGCGATCGAAGACCCGACGGTCCAGGGCACGATCTCGATCGTCACGGACCCGTATTTCCAGGTCGACGGGGCGAACGCGCCGAGCGGCACCGTCGTCGACTCGATCTTCGACGAGGCGCAGCCGGGCGTCGTGCTCAGAAACTCGGCCGGCGTGGTGCCGGGGGGCGCACGCGTCTACCTCAACGACGACAACTCCGTTTATACGGGCGCGGCGATCTTCGACGGCGTGAACCCGGCAGGCGCGGGCTCGACGGCCGGCCTGTATCGCTATACGGGCCCGCTGCGTGTCGGCGACTTCGGGTTCCGCAAGGTCGACTCGACGGGCGAGCTCGAGGAGTTCATCCCGGGTCACAAGGCCAACGTGCCGCTTACCCGCTATTCGGTGTTCGGGCGCGCGAGTTACGACATTACCGACACGCTGACGGCCCACGTCACGACGCAAAGCGTCGAGTCGGAGGTCACGCAGCTCTGGCAGGTGTCGCCCGCGACCGGCGGTTGGAGTCATACCATTCCGCACGGCACGGGCATTTACGCCCCTTCGTTGGCGGCCAATGGCACGACGTCGCCGGCCTATCAAGCTGGTGGCACTTTCGGTCTGAATTGCCCCGCGACCGGCGGTTGCACGAACTCGCAGGTGTACCCCGTCAGCCCCGAGCTCGACGCGCTGCTGAATTCGCGGCCGAATCCGAACGCCACTTGGAATCTGAGCTACACGCTCGACTTCCCGTACTATGGTCTCGGCCGGCCGCGTTCGATCGACAGCTCGACTCGTACGAATCAGCTATCCCTCGGTTTGCAGGGCAGGCTCGAGGGCATCGATGGAACCTGGGATCTCGTCGCCTCACATGGTACGACGAACTTGGGGCTCGTGCTCGAGGGCTATGCGGCGCTCGAACGCGTGCGCACACTCATCCAGTCGCCGAATTACGGTTATGGCTTTTTCCGCCAGGCCAACGCCGCTCCTCCGGGCAATGGCTTCGCGGGCGGTGTCGCCACCTGTACCTCGGGCGTTCCCGTGTTCCGGCCGCACTCGGACATCACTCAAGACTGCTTGAGCGCGATGATCGTGCAACTGCAGCACCAATCGGCGATGGAGCAGAACTTCATCGAAGGCAACGTGCAGGGGGCACTCTTCGACATGCCTGCGGGCGAGGCGCGCTTCTCGGCCGGTGTGCACTCGCGCACCAACAGCTATCAGTACATCTTCGATACGCTTAACACGCAGTCCTCGTTCCTCGATCTGGGCTTGGGGACGTTCCCGGCGAATAGCACGTCCGGCAAGATCGAGGTGTCCGAAATCTACGGCGAATTGCTGCTCCCGTTGGCGAGCGGCATCACTGCGATCGAGCACTTCAATCTCGAGCTCGGGTACCGCTACTCCGACTACAAGTACCAGGGAGGCATCGACACGTTCAAGGCGCTCATCGACTGGGGCATCACGGACACGGTGCGGTTTCGCGGTGGCCGGCAGCTCGCGACGCGCGCGCCGAACATCGCCGAGATGTTTCAGGCACAAGCGCAGACTTGGTCGGCGGCGACTCCGGGCGACCCGTGCGGGCTCAACACGCTGGCGCCGTATGGCGCGAACCCGACGACCAACCCGACTGGGAACGTGCAGGCTCGGGATTTGTGCGAGCAGCTCATGCAGTCCGGCGCAACCGTGTTCTACGATCCCGTGACCATTCAGCCGAATGGCGCGAGCGCACTGTGGTTCGTCAACGCCACGGGCAATCCGAACGTGGATCCCGAAGAGGCCACGACCTGGACCGCGGGGTTCGTCTTCCAGCCCAACACGGGCCGGCCGCTGCGTGATGGGTTCTCGGGCACGCTCGACTACTACAAGATTGAGATTGCCGACATGATCGCAGTCGAGCCCGGCTCGGCCGTGTATCAGGCGTGCTTGAGCACGGCGAGCAACCCGAGCGGCGACATCAGTCACGAGGCCTGTCAGCGCATTATTCGCAATCCGGCCAACGGTGCTGCCACCGCGTCCAACGTGTCGTACATCAATGCCGGCGACGCAGTGGTCAGCGGTGTCGACTTCGCGGCGAACTGGCAGGTTGAGCTCTCGGACATAGGTATCGACGGTAGTCCGGGTCGATTCGGCGTCAACTTTTTGCTCAGCACGCTGCTCGAGCTCGAGACGCAATCGACGCGGACCGCGCCAGTCATCGATTGGGTGGGCTCGCTCGGTCCCGATCCCGGCACGTCGTTGAACAACGGCGCGTACGACTATCGAATGTTCACGACGTTCAACTACGGGTTCAACAACTGGGACATCAGTCTGCGTTGGCGGTATTTGCCGGAGGCCAAGTCGGCGTTGCAGGCCTCCCTCGACTCGACAGTCGGCGGTACTTCGCCGGTGCTCGGTGCGGAGGACTCCTACAACGTGTTCGACCTGGCGGTGAGCTGGGACCTGAGCCAGCGGTCCACGCTGCGCATGGGCATGGACAACGTCTTCGACACGGATCCCGTCATCACGGGCGCTCGAGTCGCTCCCGATCCGAACCCGACCACGGGTCAAGGTACGACGGAAGCGGGCTTCTACGACATCTTGGGCCGCCAGATCTACGTCGGTATCGACGCGCGGTTCTAGACCGTCGTTGGTAGGGTCAGTCGCGAATGGCGAGCTTCGGCTCGCCGTTCGCGGGGCTTGCCTTCGGGTTGCCCCGCTTCATCAATGCTCTAAGCTAGGCGGGCGCGGGCTGCACCGCCGGTGGTGCAGCTGTGTCTTCAGCCTTAGGCGCCAGCAGCTTGTCGAACAGGACTGCAAACACCACCAGCGCCACCGCTCCACCGAACACGATCGCGGCGTGCATGGCCCAGAAGCTGAAACCGCTCATCGTCTCGATCAGGCCCGCGACCTTGCCGGTGGCGAAATTGCAGATGAACAAGTGTAGATAGTAGATGCCGATGAACAGCCCGCCGACCTGACGCGGGGCGGCGCGCGAGAACAGCGCCAAGCCCACCGGGAACACCATGGCGAAGCCAATGTCGTTGACGATGTGGAAGCCCAAGCCCCACAGCAGGGACACCTTCTCACCGGTCGCCGCTGAATTGGCGCTGGCGATGGCGAGGATCATCGGTGCGCCGGCGGCGATCAACGCGCCGATCGCGAGTTTGACGATCTCGTTCGGCTCCGTCCTGTTGCGCGCGTATAGGGTCCAGAAGAGGATCGCGCCGCCCACCGTTACCATCGAGATGATTGCGTCGAGCGACACGAGCCACGATACGGGCATCGTTTGGCCGAAGAAGACGAGGTTGTAGTTCGCTTCGCCCCAGAGCAGGTACGCGTTGAAGATCTCCTGGTTGCCGATCGCCGTTGCCGCGAGGACTGGCAACAACGCAATCAGCACCGCCATCGTCGCCCATTCGCGGCCAGTGAATTTTTCCGCAGGCGCGCTCTTGGCGGCCGCGCCGCGCGGCGGCTCTGGCGGTAGATACTTGCGGCCCCACCGATACACGACGAGCGCAATCGCCATGCCGACGCCGGCCGCGCCGAAGCCGTAGTGCCAGGCAATCTTCTCGCCAAGGAAGCCGGTCACGAGCGGGGCGACGATCACCGCGATCTGTATGCCGAGAAAGTATGTTTGGAATGCCGTGCTACGGCGCAAATCCGTCGGGCCGTAGAGCTCGCCAACTTGGCTCGCGATGTTGCCCTTGAACAGGCCGACACCGATGAACAAGCATGCGATCGCGGCGACGAATGCGACCTCGAAGGCCATCAGAAAGTGGCCGGCGATCATGAATAGCGCGCCGATCGTCACGGTCGTCGTGCGGCCGAGCCACCGGTCGGAGATGTAGCCGCCGATCAACGGTGTGAAGTACACGCCGGCGGAGTAGAGACCCGTGATGGCGGCCGCCAGCGTCACCGGCGTTGCGAGCGGTCCGTACAGACTCTCTAGGAAGTCATGGAGGGTTTGGAAACCCGCGATGCGCTCGACGTTCTCCGGCAGCAGTAGGTACTGCGTGAGATAGAGCACGAGCAGTGCCTGCATGCCGTAATACGAGAAGCGCTCCCACGCTTCCGCGAACACCAAATACCAAAGCCCGCGCGGATGGCCGAGAACCTCCTTGCCGGCGGGCGGTGTGAACATGGCGGTCATGTGTGTTCCCGCAACGGCCATCTCGTCAGAGCTCGCAGCTATACAAGGCGTCGATCAGGCGCGCAGCGCGCGGTCCGTTCGTGCCGACCGCGTGCATCTTGTTGCAGGCATAGGAGAAGCCCATGCGGGCGTCGGGATCGCAGAAGCCGATCGAGCCGCCGATGCCGTGGTGGCCGAAGCTGCGCATGTTCGGGCCCATGTAGACCGCTTCCGGCGTGTTCAGCAGGAGGCCTAAGGCCTGGTGGTACGGCCGGTCCTGCAGCGCTTCGGTCTGGTGGTGCTGCTCGGTGAGCATCGCCTCGATCTGCGTCTTGCTCATGAGGTGAACGCCGTCGAGATCGCCGCCCGTCCCAAGCGCGCCATAAATGCGCGCGACGCCCCGCGCGTTGCCGTGGCCGCTGCCGCTTGCGACCTCGACCGTGCGCCACTCGCGCCGGTTCATGGTCGCGGCCCACGGCTCGTTCGGGTTCTGCTTGAACGCGAGCGCCCTGAGCGAGGTTTGATCGGGGCCGTCCTTCGCGGCGAAGAGCTTCGCCTCCATGTTTGGCATGACCTCGGCGACCAAGGCCTGCTCCTCGTCGGTCATGCCGCCGATGTAGTACTCGGCATGCAACGGCGTGCTCACTTCCTCGCGCAGGAACGGCCCGACGGTCTTGCCGGTCACGCGGCGCATGATCTCGCCGAGCAGGAAGCCCTGATGATGAACGTGATAGGCGGCCTTCGTGCCGATCTCCCAGAGCGGCTCCTGCTCCTCGAGCGCTTTCACCATCGCTTCGCGATCGAACATCGCGCCGGGCCAGAGCGGATTCGTGGTCAGGACGGGCACGGCCGCGGTGTGGTCCAGAAAATGCCGAACCAGCGTCTGTCCCTTGCCGTTGCGCCCGTACTCGGGCCAGTACACGGTCACGCGGGCGTTCGGATCGACGAGCCCGCGATCGATCAGCATGTTGAAGCAGATGGCCGTGATGCCTTTGGCGACCGACATCATGCACACGGTCGTCGGCGCGTCCCACGGCACGAGCATCGTGCGGTCGCGCCAGCCGCCCCAGACGTCGACGACCGTGCGCCCATCGACCAGGATGGAGCAGGCGGCGCCCACTTCGTCCTCGACCTTGAAGTTCTCGGCGAACGCGTCGACGACGGCCCGGTACTCGGGCGCGTAGTTCCCGGCGAAACGATAGGTGCCGCCGCGCGCCTCGATTTGCGTGCTGAGATCCACCGATTTTCCTCGCTGTACTGATCGCTGCAGCGGTTGCGAACATAACAGCTAACGGGCGAGGGCGACAGCGCTCGAGGCTGAGCCCGCCGCGTAAGGCGGTTCGCGCGACAGGGCGTTTGAATTACTATCCGCTGAAAACGCTTTTGGCCCACCAACTGATGATTGAGACCATGACTCGCGACAGACGCATTCGTTTCGGACTCCTCGCCGCGGCGGCAATCGCCGCCTTGTCGCTGCACGGCACTGCGCAGGAGCGGGATCGCGCGCAGATCGCGGATCGCTATACGTGGAACCTCGCCGACCTCTATCCTTCGATCGACGCCTGGCGTGCGGCGAAAGAACGGATCCAGAACGAGCTGGCGAAGATCGGTCAGTTCAAGGGCAAGCTCGTGTCGTCGCCTGCGACGCTCGCCGACGCGCTCGACACGCTGTACGCCATCGACAAGGAGCGGTCACGCGCGTCCGTCTACGTCGGCCTGCTTGCCGATCAGGACACCCGCGAAGCCGGGCCGCAAGGCATGCGGCAAGAGCTGGTCCAGCTGAACGCTGCGTTCTCGTCCGAGGCCTCGTACCTCGAACCGGAGATCCTGAAGATTCCCGAGCCGGTCCTCGAGCAGTTCATGGCCTCGGAACCGCGGTTGGCAGTCCATCGCTTCTACCTGGCGGACATCGCCAGGCGCGCCCCGCATACGCTCAGCGACTCGGAAGAGCAGATTCTCGCCGCGGCCGGCCCGTTGGCGGGGTCGCCGTCGAATATCTACAACATCCTGTGGAACGCCGACTTCCCGTATCCAACGGTGACGCTCAGTGACGGCAAGCGAGCAAAGCTCGACGCCGCAGCTTTCAGCGTTCTGCGAGGCCTGCCGAATCGCGACGACCGTCGGCAGGTGATGTCGTCGTACTTCCAATCCCTCGGGAGCTTCAGCCGCACGTTCGGGACGACGATGAACAGCGAAGTGCAGAAGGTGCTGTTCTTCTCGAAGGTCCGCCGCTATCCGGCCGCTCTGGAAATGGCGCTGGACGGTCCGAACATTCCCACGACCGTCTACACGCGGCTCGTCGACGGCGTCAATCGCTCGCTGCCGTCGTTTCATCGCTACCTGAAGCTGCGGAAGCGGATGATGGGACTCGACGAGCTCCACTACTACGATCTTTACGCGCCGCTCGTCGGCTCGGTTGACCTCGCCTATACACCCGAAGAGGCCCAGAAACACGTGCTCGCGGCGCTCGCACCGCTCGGCTCTGAATACACGACCGTGCTGCAGCGGGCGTTCGACGAACGCTGGGTCGATCTCTTCCCCAACCCCGGCAAGCGTTCGGGCGCGTACTCGAACGGCGACGCCTACGACGTCCATCCGTACGTGCTGATGAACTACAACGGGAAGTACGACGACATGAGCACGATAGCCCACGAGCTGGGTCACACGATGCACAGCTACTTCTCGAACAAGACGCAGCCGTACCCGCTGGCGTCGTACCCGATTTTCGTGGCGGAGGTGGCGTCCACTTTCAATGAGGCGCTGCTCATCGACCATATGCTCAAGTCGATCAAGGACGACGACGCGCGGCTCGCCGTGCTCGGCAACTACCTCGAGGGGCTCAGGGGCACCGTCTTCCGGCAGACGCAGTTCGCGGAATTCGAGCTCAAGGTGCACGAGATGGCGCAGAAAGGGCAGGCGGTCACCGGCGATGCGCTGGCGAAGCTGTACATGGACATCACGAAGCGCTACTACGGGCACGATCAAGGCGTCTGTATCGTCGACGATTACATCGCGCACGAGTGGAGCTACATCCCGCACTTCTACCGCGATTTCTACGTGTTCCAGTACGCCACGTCGTTCACCGCGTCGTTGGCGCTAGCGGCGAAGGTGAAGTCGGGCGACGAAGCAGCCACGAAGCGCTATCTCACGTTCATCAGTTCTGGCGGGTCCAAGTATCCCATCGAGCTGCTGAAAGAGGCTGGCGTCGACATGACGACCGACGAGCCGCTTGATCTGACGGTGAAGGAGATGAATCGCGTGATGGACGAGATGGAGGCCATCCTCGCGAGGAAATCGTCCGGTTAGACGGCTGCGCCGCGCGCCTCGACGATTGCGATCGGCCCGTGTACCGACCGCCTCTATACAGCGTGCGCAGCCGGCTTGCCGTGAAGCTTGCGCCGAAGCGCCGCGAAGCGGCGCTCAACCAGTAGGTAGCAGGCCACCGACAGGAGCACCGCCAGCGCGAAGCCGGCGACGCAGCGCCCGAAGCTGCCGACCGGGAAGCCGAGGTGGTCACCGGCCACATCGAGCGCGGCCTCGTGCACCAAGTAGAACGTGTAGGACACGAGCCCCAGCGCGCGCAGCGGCCAGGCGCTGAGCCACGCGAACAGCGGCGCGTCGTGGAAGCGGATCGCGCAGTAGAACAGCGGGAGTAGCGCGACGCCCTGCATGGTGTAGCGGATGGTGTCGCGAAACTCGTCGCTGCGGTAGACGAAGGTGGCGAGCAGCAGCGCGAGGGCAAGGCCGCACGTCGCTAGCCAGCCGGCGCGGCCGATGGCCGGCTCGCGATCGAGCATCGGGTTCATCCACAGGCCCATGACGCAGCCGAACAACAGAGAGTCGATGCGCGTGTCGGTGGCGTGGTAGATGTAGTTGCTGTCGACTTCGAGGCCGAACACCAGCGTGCAGCGCCAGACCAGGATCGCGACGCAAAGCAACGCGAGGACGAAAGCGCTGCGGGCGTAGGAGTGCGTCCGAAAAAGCAGCAGCAGGCCGAGCGGAAACAGCAGATAGAAATGCTCCTCCACTGCGAGTGACCACATCGCTCCTGTGTAAGGCACCACCGGCGCAGCGTCGCTGCCGAACCAGACCAGGTAGTAGTTCGTGAAGTGGACGAACTGCGCCGCCACGGCCTCAGGGCGCATCGGCGCGCTGAGCACGCCGGCGAGCCGCAGCCCGAGCAGCACGACCAGCACCAGGTACATGGGCGGCAGGATGCGGTACACGCGCCGCAGATAGAAGTTCTTCAGGCTGATGTCGCCGGTGAGGTAGTGCTCGCGGCGCAGCAGCGTGGTGATCAGGTAGCCGCTGAGGAAGAAGAACACCGTGACACCGAAGCCGGCGGGCAGGAAGGGCCCAACCTTGGCGTGGCCGAAGAAGACCAGCAGCGCGGCCAGCGCGCGGATGCCGTCGAGCGAGGGGACGTAGAAGCCGCGCTCTTCCGCCGCTACGGCGAGCCCGCTGACGTC